>Ga0255334_1001146_pt1 | contig 13636 bp, 15 predicted proteins | sample EtOH5_35cm_T3_12_FD_202080 | JGI IMG/M metagenome (GOLD analysis project Ga0255334, IMG submission 202080) | Sandy soil microbial communities from University of British Columbia, Vancouver, Canada - EtOH5_35cm_T3_129 | ecosystem: Engineered > Artificial ecosystem > Sand microcosm > Unclassified ...
CCGGCGATGGCGGTGGTGCCGCCGGCCTCGGCCATCCCCGATGTCGGGACGCCCGGTGTCGGAATGCCGAGTACCGCCTTGCCTGGAGGGTCGCCGTGGCGGACTGGCTGATCTGGGTCCTGGCCGGGATCGCCTTCCTGGCCGGGGAGCTGGCGCTGCGGGGGGTCTTTCTGCTGTGGGTCGGGGTCGCGGCCGTCGGCAGCGGGCTTGCGATCCTCGCCCTGGATCCGCCGTTCTGGGTGGTTGCGGCGGTGTTCCTGGTCCTGCTCGCTTCGGGCATCGCCCTGGCGCTGCGGCTGCGCCGCGCCCCCGGCGGCAGCAAGGTGAACCTGGCCGGATCGGGCCTCGCCGGCCGGTTCGGGGCGATCATCGGGGCGGATGCCGCCGGGCTGCGGGTGCGGCTGGGCGACAGCGACTGGGCCGCCCGGCTGCCGCGCGACCTGACCGAGATTCCCCCGCCGGGCACCCGCGTGCGGGTGGAGGCGGTCGATGGCACCATCCTCGTGGTTCGGCCGGCCTGAGGCTTGAAGCGGGGCAACTGGCAGACGACATAATTGATATGAGCGAGCACCGCCGTACCGGCTTCGGCCCCCGTGAACCGGTCATCCTGGACATGACGCCTGAGGGCGGCTTTCGCGAGCCGCCGCGCGCCGCACCGCTGGATCGCGCTATCGGGCGCGTCGGCGGGGTGGCGGCGGGCATCGCCGGGCTGGCGCTGGCCCTGAGCATCGGTGCCTTGGCTTTCCTGGCGCTGACCGTGCTGGTGCCGCTGGTGCTGGTCGCCGGCGGCATTGCCGCTGCCACCTTCTGGTGGCGGTTGCGGCGGTTCCGCCAGCAGGGCGGCAGCATCCAGTTCGTGATGCGCCGCTGAGCGAGAAGGATCGGGCGCGGGGCTTCCGCGTCGATCCGTCCCGGCTTTACGACGTCCGCGCGGATGGCGCGGTCGAAACCGACATGATTGTACCCGAGGCCGTGATGGCCCATCACCACCGCCGGCTGCGGCGGTGGTGGGTAGCGGCTGTCCTGATCAATATGGTCACCATGACCGGCTGCATGCTTGCCATCGGGCTGGGCGGGCGCGGTGCCGCGGCGATTTCCGGAATGGTGGCGCTGGTGGCGCTGCCGCTGCTGGCGGTGGCGCCGGTCTTGGCGCGGTTCGCGGCGCCGGGCGGGCGCAGGCGGCATCGGGTCCGGCCTGGGGCGTTTCCGGGGCGGTAGCCGGCGGACCGGAGGGCTTCGGCCAGCCTATTCCGCCGCCTTGCCGACGACCTCCGGCCGCAACCCCGCCGCCGCGGCCAGCAGCGCATAGGACCGCGCCCGGCCCGCGGTGTCCGGACAGGGCGTCAGCATGGCGACCTCGGCCACCGCCAGTTCCGCCGCCAGCGCCTGCAGCCGCGCCAGCAGCGCCGGGGCGGTTCCGACCAGCGCCCTGGCGCGGCGGCGTTCGATCCGCGGCACATCCTCCGGCGCCGGCACCCAGGCGGCGGCTTGCTCCATGGTCATCAGCGGGCGAAAGATCCCGCGGTCACGGCCCAGCCGCCAGGCCTCGCGCGGGCGCCAGAGCCGCCAGGCTTCCGCCTCGGTCTCGGCGCAAAGCCCGGCCACGGCGATGGCGGCATGCGGCGCATCGAGCACCCCGGGGCGGAATTTTTCCCGATAGATCGCCAGCGCTTCCGCCGCCCCGCGGCCATCGGTGATGAAATGCGCGAAGCAATAGGGCAGGCCGAAATGCGCGGCGACCTGGGCACCGTAGTCGCTGCTGCCCAGGATCCAGATTTCCGGCCGCGTCGGCACCTCCGGCTGGGCGCGGATGGCGGCGAAGGGATGGGTCACCGGCAGGCCCTCGCCGGTCCAGCCGATCAACTCCATCACCTGCTGCGGGAAGCGGTCGGCGGCCCGCGCCGCATCCGGGTTCAGCGCATAGGCGGTCTGCCCGTCGCTGCCGGGGGCGCGGCCGAGCCCGAGGTCGATCCGCCCCGGCGCGATCGCCTCCAGCACCCGGAACTGCTCGGCGATCTTCAGGCTGGCATAATGCGGCAGCATCACCCCCGCGGAGCCGACCCGTATCCGCGTCGTGGTGGCGGCGATGGCGGCGATGAGGATTTCCGGCGCGCTGCCGGCCTGGGCGGCGCTGGCGTGGTGTTCGGCCATCCAGTAGCGATGATAGCCCCAGCCATCGGCGGCCTGGGCCAAGGCGATGGTTTCGCGGATCGCGGCGCCCGGGTCGCGGCCGGCGACGATCGGCGACTGGTCGAGGATGGAAAGCGAAAGGCTCATGCGCCCAATCTAGGGGGCCGACAAAGGAACCGCCATGATCGACGACACCACCGCCATGCGCCGCGCCATCGCCCTGTCCTGCGAGGCTGTGGCGGAAGGCGGCGGCCCCTTCGGCGCCGTGGTGGTGCGGGAAGGGCGGATCATCGGCGAGGGCCGCAACCGCGTGGTGCCGGATGCCGATCCGACCGCGCATGCCGAGGTGGTGGCGATCCGCGCCGCCTGCGCGGCACTCGGCACGCATGACCTGTCGGGGGCCGTGCTCTTCACCTCCTGCGAGCCTTGTCCGATGTGCCTGTCGGCCGCCTGGTGGGCGCGGATCGGCGCGGTGGTCTTCGGCAATGACCGCGATGGTGCTGCGGCGATCGGCTTCGACGATGCCGCGATCTATGCCGAGGTGGCGGCGCCGCTCAGCGCCCGGACCCTGCCGATCCGACGCCTGCTGGCCGAGGAGGCCGAGGCTGGTTTTGCCGCCTGGAGCGCGCGGGCAGACCGCGTGGCCTATTGATCCGCGGGCCTCGCCCGCCGCCGGATATCCGCATAGGGCGTGCCGTCCTTGCGGGTATAGATCGCGGGCTTGCCGCCGGGCGGCGCCAGCATGTCGATATCCGAATAGGTCGCATCGTCGGATTCGAGCCGCGTCCCGATCTCCAGCACCAGCGCCTCGGCCGCCGAGCGGTTCTGCAGGCAATGGCCGTCGGCATCGCCCGCCTTGAACCCGGCGGCATCGCCCGGGCGCAGCACCTCGGCGCCATCATCGCTTACCAGCGTCACCTCGCCGGCCAGGACATAGACGAATTCATCGCCCTGGCTGTGCCAGTGGCGCTGGCTCGACCAGGCGCCGGGCGGCAGTCGCAGCAGGTTGACGCCGAACTGCGTGAGCCCCGCCGCCTCGCCGAGCTTGCGGCGTTCCCGCGACAGGCAGGGGGTATCGAAAGGCGCGGGGTACAGCGTGCCGATCACGGGCGTCAGGGTCGAGGGATCGATCTTGCGGGACATTCTGCCTCGGCGGCTTTTAGGCGGCAGCACGATGGGCCAGTAGCGCCGCCTGCTCCGCCTTGTCCAGGCGCAGCCAGCGCAGCCTGTCGTCGAGCGGCATCGCCGCCGCTCCGCCGGGCGCCGTCACGCCCAGGATCAGGCCGCGACCGGGGTCGAGGCTGAAGGGGCGCGTGTAGCGGCCGACTTCCCAATCGTGACGCCGGCCATCCGGCGTCTGCACCACCCAGCTGCCGTTCGCGCGCGCGACCAGGCGCAGCGGGACCGGGCTCAGGATCTGGCCGGACAGGCTGCGGACGATCTTGCGCTGATGCCGCACCCCGCCGGCATAGACGAAGAGGCCAATCGCCCCGATCAGCACCAGCAGCGCCATGCCGAGCAGCAGGGCCGCGCGGTTCCACAGCCGACCGAGGCCAATGTCGGTGGTCACGATGTCCGGCCGCTCGGGATCGGCCAGCAGGCTGTTCACCGTATAATCGCCGGTGTGGAAATCGGCGAAGAGGTAATGTTCGTCCCGCCGCTGTTCCGAGGCGAACTTCCCGTACCGGCTCAGCGTCACCTCGCAATGATGGATCACGCCGAAATGGCTGGTGCAACGCCCGCTGACGAGCCGGGCATCGGCGACCGGCCGAGCGGTATCGCGGATCGCGAAATCATCGAGCAAATCTGGCCCCAGCTGCGTTGCCAGCCAGACCGCGCCGGCGGCGACCAGCGCAAGCCCGAACCCGCCGAACAGGAGGAGACGCAACAGCCCGACCGGCTGGCGCAGGGTCAGCGGGCGTCGGGGAAATGCGCTGGCGAGATCGGGCATGGAACGGCTCCGGCAGGGGCGCTGGCGGAGCTTTCGGCGCCGTGCCGCGGCCGGCAACAAACAGTTGCGCGAGCCTTACGGATGCTATTGCGCGACATGGCCGAAAATCGCGGTCAGCACGGCGAACAACGCGCCCCCCGCCAGAAAACCGACCAGGGTGCCGTTGACGCGCACATATTGCAGGTCTCGCCCGACCCGCAGCTCGATCTTGTCGGTCACGGTCTCGGTATCCCAGCTTTCCACCACGCCGCCGATGAAATCGACCAGCCGCGTCTGGGCGGCGGGCAGCAGCGTCATCAGGATGCGCTCCACCGCGAGGTTGAACCGCTCGCGCGCCGCCGGGTCCTCGGCCAGCAAGGTGCCGGCATTGGCCATGACGCCGGAGAGCAGCGCCACCGTGCGCCCCTCCGGCCGCGCCGCATCGGCGGTGAGCGCCGCGCGCAGCCGGTCCCAGACATCGAGCAGCCAGGCCTCCACCGAAGGATGCGCCAGCGCCCCGCGCAGCACCCGGCCGAGGGCGGCGGCGCGTTCGGGATCGGTCTCGAGCCGGTCGATCTCCTGCGCGACCCATTCGGCGAAGGCGACGCGCAAGGCGCTGTCGTCGGGTTCAACCTTGTCCAGCTCGGCGTTCAGCGCCGCGAGGATGCGCTTGGCCACTGTCGCCCCGGCCAGCCAGCCGACCACGGCGCCGCCTTCGGCCCGGACGCGGGCGGCGATGGCCTCGCGCAGGGAGTCCTCGCGGGCGGCGAGCACGGCCTTGAGCTGGGTGACGGCGAGGCCGAAGACCTCCTGGTGCCGGCCGCTTGAGATCAGCGCCCGCAGCACCCGCGCGACCAGCCGCGCCGCCGCGGGGCCGGTGACCATGCGCGGCAGCAGGCGGACCAGGAGCCGGCGGGCGCGGCCGTCGGAGAGCGTCCGCAGGATGCGGGGCAGCATGCCCGACAGCGCCGCCGCGGAATGTCGCGCCGTCGCCGGATCGGCCAGGAAGCGTTGCAGGACCGCGGCAGGGTCGAGGCGGGTGAGGATGCCGCGGACCTCGGCCTCGACGAAGACATGGTTGGCGACGAACCGGCCGAGCCCGCGCCCCAGCCGCGCCTTCTGCGCCGGGATGATCGCGGTATGCGGGATCGGCAGGCCGAGCGGCCGTCGGAACAATGCGGTGACCGCGAACCAGTCGGCGAGGCCGCCGACCAGGCCGGCCTTGGTCGCCGCCTGTGCCAGATCGGTCCAGTAGCCGGATGGCAGCGCATAGGCGCCGAGCATCGCCGTGGCCATCAGGACCAGCAGCCCGGTGGCGAAACGGCGGTGGCGGGAGAGGGTGCGGCGCAGCGCCGCATCGGGATCGGGTAAGGGGCTGCCCTGCATGGGTCGGGACCCTACCGGGGTCGTGCAACCTTGCCCATCGTCTAGCGTATGTTATGTTGTATCGATGATGGACCCTCTTGCTCTTTCCGCTTCGGCCTTTGCGCGGCTCGGCCTGGTGGCGGCGCTGCTGCTGGGGCTTGCGGGGCTGGTGGCCTGGGCAATGGCGATATGAACGAGTTGGCCAAGGGTGCGATCCGCATCGACGATCTGGTGGTCACCTATGGCCAGCGGCCGGCGGTGCATCATCTTTCCGGTGTCTTCGCGCCGGGATCGCTGACCGCGGTTGTCGGCCCGAACGGGGCCGGGAAATCCAGCCTGTTGCGCGCGATCGCCGGGCTGCATCCGCCGGCGCAAGGCGAGGTCGCGACCGCCGGCGCCGTCGCCTTGCTGCCGCAGGCCGCGGCGATCGACCGCGCCTTCCCGATCGACTGCCTGGATGTGGTGATGTTCGGGCTCTGGTCCGAATGCGGCGCTTTCCGCGCCGTGGGCCGCGACGGCCGCCGCCGTGCCGAGGCGGCGCTGTCCGCCGTCGGGCTGGACGGGTTTTCGCACCGCCCGATCGGCAGCCTGTCGGCCGGGCAGCTGCAGCGGGTGCTGTTCGCGCGGCTGCTGGTGCAGGACGCGCCGGTGATGCTGCTGGACGAGCCGTTCAACGCCATCGATGCTGCCACCACCGCCGATCTGCTGCGCCAGCTGGCCCTCTGGCACGGGCAGGGGCGGACCATCGTCGCGGTGCTGCACGACCTCGACATCGTCCGCGAGCATTTCCCCCAGACCTTGCTGCTGGCGCGCGAGCCGATCGCCTGGGGTGCCACGGCCGAGGTGCTGACCGCCGCCAACCGGCTGCGCGCCCGTGGCATGGCCGAGGGGTGGGACGCCGAGGCGCAGCCCTGCCAGCAGGCGGCGTGATCGGCGACCACGCCGGGTTTCTGGGGCTGGTTTGGGGGCCTTTCGCGGAATTCGGCTTCATGCGGCGGGCGCTCGTCGGCTGCATCGCCCTGGCCCTGGCGGGGGCGCCGCTTGGCGTCTTCCTGGTGCTGCGCAGGATGTCGCTGACCGCCGACGTCATCGCGCATGGCATGTTGCCCGGCGTCGCCATCGGCTTCCTGGTCGGCGGGCTGTCGGTGACGGCGATGTCCCTGGGCGGGCTGGCGGCGGGGCTGATCGTCGTGGTCGGCGCCGGGGCGCTGTCGCGCGCGACCGGCGGGCGCGAGGATTCAACCCTGGCCGGGCTCTATCTGGTGGCGCTGGCGGCGGGGGTGGCGATCGTCTCCACCGCCGGGGGGGCGGTGGATCTGGCCCGGCTGCTGTTCGGCAGCGTGCTCGGTGTGGATGATGCGGCGCTGCTGCTGATGGGGGGCACGGCGGTCGTGACCCTGCTGTGGCTGGCCTTTGCCTGGCGGCCGCTGGTGCTGGAATGTTTCGATCCGGGCCATGCCGCGGCCTCGGGCGCGCATGGGGGGCTGTGGCACCTCAGCTTCTTGGGATTGCTGACGCTGAACGTCATCGCTGCGGCGCAGGCAATGGGGACGCTGATGGCGGTGGGGCTGATGATGCTGCCGGCGGCCTCGGCGCGCTTCTGGGCACGCAGCGTCGGTGGCATGGTCTATGCCGCGGTCGGCCTCGCGCTGGCGTCGGCCGTGGCCGGGCTGCTGCTTTCCTTCCACCTCGATCTGCCCTCGGGCTCGGCCATCGTGCTTTGTGCGGGGGGCGGCTGGATGGCGTCGATCCTGTTTGGGACGGTGGATGGGCTGCTGCCGCGATGGCTGCTGCGGCGACGACACCTTACAGGGTGAAACGGTCCGGGGCCGGATGAAACCGGCCCCGTCGCCGCTGCGTTGTTACAATTGGTCGGGTGGCGTCGCCACCCCGATGTCGCATTCGTCCTGCCGTATCGGCGACGTCTTCCCCCCAAACCGCGCCGTCCGCTTACGCACGCACCCGGCCGCCTCCCCTGGAGTTCAAGCATGTCTCACCGCAACCTGCCGACGCTTTCCGACGAGTGCCACGGGCGCGAACCCGCCTTGTCGCGACGGCGGGGCATCCTGGCGGCGGCCCTGGGTCTGCTGATGGCGGGGCCGGCCTTCGCCCAGGGCCGGGGCCATGGCGGGGATGGCCCCCCGGGCCAAATGCACGGCGAGGGCGGCGGCGGTCGCTCGGAGCATGGCGGCGGCCCGCCGGGCCCCGGCCGCGGGCCGAACCGCGGCCCGGCTCCGCCGCGCCCCGCCGCCCAATACCATGGCCGGAGCCCGGATTTCCGGCATGACGATGGCGATCGGGTGCGCGCCTGGCGACACGAGAACCGCGGCTGGCAGCCGGAGCACATGCCGCCGGGACATGAATACTATGTCGCGCGGGGCGGGCCGCTGCCGCCTGGCGCCCCGCGCCGCCGCTTGCCGCCGGGGCTGAGCAGGCGTCTGCCGTATTATCCTGGCTATACCTATTATGCGGTCGGCCCGGACGTTGTGCTGGTCGCGGTGGCCACCGGAATCGTGGCGGCCGTGCTCGCCGGCGCCCTCTCGCAATAGGGTAGCAGTTGGCCATGCCTGCCTGGCAATCCCAGGCAGGCGAGTGGTGACGCGGGCCGGTTTCGAAGGTGCCTGGCGCGCTGGTCGAGGCATGGCAGGCAGCTTCGAAGGGCTAGGGCGCAACCGCGCGCAGCATCAACCCTGCCAGTGCGGTCAGCCCCAGCGTCTTGCCGACCCCGAGCCGCAGCCCGAACAGCAGCCCCGCCGAGAACAGCGCCAGCACCGCCGCGGCCGGGTCCAGGCTCGCAAGGCGCGGCACATCGACGGCGAGGGGACCCAGCGGCAGGGTCGCAACCTCCGAAAAGATCACGCGCAGCCCGAACCACAGTGCCAGATTGGCGATCACCCCCACCACCGCCGCCGTCACCCCCGCCAGCGCGGAGGAGAGCCGGGGTTTTTCCCGCAGCCGCTCCACCAGCGGCGCGCAGAGGAAGATCCAGGCAAAGCAGGGCAGGAAGGTCACCCAGAGCGTCAGCCCGGCGCCGGCCATGGCCCAGCCGAGACCGCCGCCGGCGTGCCCGGCCAGGAATCCCACGAATTGCAGCACCAGGATCAGCGGCCCCGGCGTGGTTTCGGCAAGGCCCAGCCCGGACAGCATCTGGTCCGCGGTCAGCCAGTGATAATGCTCGACGGCTTCCTGGGCGACGTAGGCGAGCACCGCATAGGCGCCGCCGAAGGTCACCACCGCCATCTTGGAGAAGAACCAGGCGATGTCGCCGAAGACACCGGGATCGCCGGCCAGGCGGGGCTGGGACACCGCCTGGCCCCAGAGCAGTCCCTCCGGCAGCAGCAGCACCACCGGCCAGAGCCAGAGCACCAGCGCCACGAGCCCTGCCCGCCGCGCCCAGGGCGCCATGCGGGCCAGCCGGCCAGGATCGGCCGCGATCACCGCATCCAGCAGCGCCGGCGGGCCATCCACGGCGCGGCCAAGCCGGGCGGCGATGAAGCGGCCGGGCAGCAGCGCCCCGACCAGCGCCGCCCCCAGCACGACCAGCGGAAACGGCAGCCGCAACAACGCCAGCGCCAGGAAGGCTGCCAGCGCCAGCGCCCAGGCGAGGGGCCCATGCAGGGCGCGGCGGGCGATGCGCAACAATGCCTCGACGACCAGGACCAGCACCGCGCATTTCAGGCCGAAGAACACCGCCGCCACCAGCGGCACCTTGCCGAAGCCGACGAAGATCGCCGACAGCACCAGCATCACCGCCGCCCCCGGCAGGATGAACAGCAGCCCTGCCGCGAGCCCGCCGCGCACCCCATGCAGCAGCCAGCCGAGGTAGGTTGCGAGTTGTTGCGCTTCGGGACCCGGCAGCAGCATGCACAGGTTCAGGGCCTGCAGAAATCGGGCCTCGGAGATCCACTGGCGCTGGTCTACCAACTCCCGGTGCATCAGGGCGATCTGGGCGGCGGGGCCGCCAAAGGACAGGGAGCCGATCCGTGCCCAGAGCCAGATGGCGCCGTGAAAATCGGGCAAGGCCGGCCGGGTCGCCGGGGGGGAAGGCGGTGAGGTCATGAATGCGTTAACGCCTTTTCCTGCTTCCAACCGGGGGAGGGGCGGGGAGTCCGCCAATCCTTTATTCCTTGCATCGCCGCCGACCCCCTGCTAGCCGAGCCAAATGATTACCGCGACCCGCCCGGCAGCGCCCCCGCGCTGCCGACGTCCCGCGGCGATCCCGTCCTTGCATGGCCGGGTCAGGCCACATCCGCAGCATCGGATGGCCCGGATGCAAGGCGCACGCAGGCTTCGGCCGGTGCTCGGGTTCGTCTTTCTGGCCTGTCTCGCCTATGCGGTCCCAGGGGCCGCCCATGGCGTGGATGGACCATCCCTCACGCCCCAGGCGGAATGCCTGCAGGCGGCTCGTGCGGCCGAGGCGCGGCACGGGTTGCCGCATGGGTTATTGGTCGCTATCGCCCTCGCGGAATCCGGCCTGCACGCCTATGCCCTAAACATAGGCGGCCGGTCCTATTTCGCCCAGGATGCGGCGACTGCCAAGCGCCTGATCGCCTCAGCCCCGGCAAGGGCAAGCATCATGGCTGGCTGTGTCCAGGTGAATGCCCGGGTCCATGCCCAGCACGCCGACTGGCCGCTGGACGCCCGGCGCGCCACCGACTGGGCGGCCCGGCTGCTGCGGGGATTCTACGCGGACAATGCGGATTGGGCCGAGGCGATCCGGCGTTGGAACGGCGCCGGGGGCACCTCGGCGAATGGGTTGGTCTGCCGGGTGCGGGCGAAACTTCAGGTTGTAAATCCGGTGACGACGATTCTCGATGGCCATGGCTGCAGGGCCGCGCAAACCGCCAGAGTGGCGCGCGATGCCACCGCGCTGCTGGAGGTCGCCGAGGCGCCATCGGACTAACCTACTAATTTAATGGAAATGTGTTCCCGACCCGCAAAAACGTGAACCGGTTAACGCCGGTTGCTTAATGACGAAGACGACAACCCAGGGTAGTAATTAATCCACGACCTACACGTGGAAGGGTTTGCCGTTATGCTGAGCACTCGCCAGTCGTCTCCAGCGACGCAGTTTCGTCCTGGCCGGCGGTCGATGATGGCGGGTGCTATCGCTTGTGGCGTTTCGGCACTGATGGCGCGGCCGGTGACGGCTTCGCCCTCGGCCGACAACCTCTTCCGCCAGGAATGGGTCGCCTTTCGTGACCGCTTCTATCAGCCCGAAGGCCGCATCGCCGACAGCTACCAGGCCGGTGCCTCGCATTCCGAAGGCCAGGGCTATGCCATGATGCTGGCCGAGGCGGCGGGCGACACCCGCGCCTTCGCGCAGCTGGTGACCTGGACGCGCAGCCACATGCGCCGCCCCGGCGACAATCTGCACCCCTGGCGCTGGCGCCCGGGTGCGGCGGCGCCGATCGAAGATTTCAACAACGCGACCGATGGCGACATTCTGATCGCCTGGTCGCTCGCCCGCGCGGCCGATTCCATGCAGCGCCCCGATTACCGGCGCCTGGCGCAGGACATCGCCCGGGACGTGCTGCGCATCTGCGTGCACCGCGTCGGCGATCTGACGCTGCTGCGGCCGGGCGGCTGGGGCTTTGACCGCCCCGACCATGTCGTCGTGAACCCTTCCTATATCCTTTTCGCGGCGCTGCCCGAGTTGAACGCGGTGATGCCGGACCCAGCCTGGGCCGCCATCGCTAAGGATGGCCGCACCCTTTTGCAGACCGCGCGTTTCGGCCAATGGGGCCTGCCGCCCGATTGGCTGCGGGTGCCGCGTGGCATCGGCCGCCCGAGCCTCGCGGCCGGCTGGGCGCCGCGCTTCGGCTATGACGCCGTGCGGGTGCCGCTGAACATGGTCTGGGCGGGCATGTGGGACGAGCCGGCACTGGAAGGCGCCGCGGCCTTCTGGTCCGACCCGAAGACCCCCACGCCGCCGGCCTGGACGGACCTGACCTCGGGCAATGCCGCCCCCTACGGCGCCTCGCCCGGGATGCGTGCCGTCGCGCGCATCACCGTCGCGGCGCGAACCGGCGGCGGACGCGACCTCGTCCTGCCGAGGGTGTCGGAAGCGCAGGACTACTACGGCGCGGTGCTGACCATGCTGGCGCGCCTTGCCTGGCGGGATGCGGCCTATACCCGCCCGCTGATGCTCGCCTCGGCGCGGTAGGCTCGCCGCAGCGCGGGCTTGATCGCCGGCTGGCGCCCGCCATTTCTTGGGGCGAATGCCGAGTTTTCACCCCGACAGATGGATGCGCGTCACCCCCGCCGGCCTCTATTGCGAGCCGGCCGGGGTTTATATCGACCCGTCGCGCGCGGTTGACCGCGCCATCGTCAGCCATGGCCATTCCGATCATGCACGCCCGGGCCATCGCGCGGTGCTGGCCACCGCCGAGACCCTGGCCATCATGCGCGCCCGCATGGGCGCCGATCGCGCCGGCGGCAGCCAGCAGGCGATGCCCTTCGGCCAGACCCTGGACATCAACGGCGTCGGCATCCGGCTGGTCCCGGCCGGGCATGTGCTGGGCTCGGCCCAGGTGGTGCTGGACTGGCAGGGCAGCCGCATCGTGGTCTCGGGCGACTACAAGCGCGCCCGCGACCCGACCTGCGCGGGGTTCGAGCCCGTGGCTTGCGACGTCTTCGTCACCGAGGCGACCTTTGCCTTGCCGGTCTTCCGCCACCCCCCGGCGGTGGGCGAGATCGCCCGGCTGCTCACCAGCGTCCGCCTCTTTCCCGAACGCTGCCACGTCGTCGGCGTCTATGCGCTGGGCAAGGCGCAGCGGTTGATCGCGATGCTGCGCGAGGCAGGCTGGGACCGCCCCATCTATCTGCATGGCGGCTTGATCCCGCTCTGCGAACTCTACGAATCCCTGGGCATCCCGCTCGGCGACCTGCGCCCGCTGCCCGCGCGACAAAAACGCGGCGCCGCCGCGGCGGGGCTGGCCGGCGAGATCATCCTGGCACCGCCCTCGGCCGATGCCACGCTCTGGGCCCGGCGCCTGGCCGATCCGGTCAGCTGTGCCGCCTCCGGCTGGATGCGGGTGCGGCAGCGGGCCAAGATGCGCGGGATCGAACTGCCGCTGATCATCTCCGACCACGCCGATTGGGACGAGCTTCTGGCCACCGCCGCCGAGGTCGCGGCCCCCGAGGTCTGGATCACCCATGGCCGGGAGGATGCGCTGGCCCATGCCCTCGGCCAGCGCGGCATCCGCGCCCGCGCCTTGCACCTGGTCGGCCGGGATGAGGAGGATGAGGCCGCCGAGGCCCCGATCGCCGTGCCATGAGCCTGCCCGCCTTCGCTGAGCTGCTGGAAAGGCTGGTCTTCAGCCATGGGCGCCATGCCAAGCTCGCCTTGCTGCGGTCCTGGTTCGCGACCCAGCCCGATCCGGACCGTGGCATCGGGCTGGCGGCCATCACCGGCGATCTCAATTTCTCGGTGGCCAAGCCGGCGATGATCCGGGCGCTGGCGGCGGAACGCGCCGATCCGGTGCTGTTCGACCTCTCTTATGACTATGTCGGCGATCTGGCCGAGACGGTGGCGCTGATCTGGCCCGGCAGCGGGGCCGAGGCGCCGGCCCCATCCCTGGCCGAGGTCGTCGAGGCCTTGGAGCTTTCGCCGAAATCAGCGGTGCCGGGGCTGGTGGCGGGCTGGCTGGATCGGCTGGATGCCTCCGGGCGTCTGGCGCTGGTCAAGCTGGTGACCGGGGGGCTGCGGGTCGGGGCCTCGGGCGGGCTTGCCCGCACCGCCTTGGCCGAATGGTCTGATCGCCCGGTCGAGGAAGTCGAGGAGGCCTGGCACGCCTGCCTGCCGCCCTATGTTCCGCTCTTCGCTTGGCTGGAGGGCAAGGGGCCGCGCCCCGATGCCGCCGGTGCGCCGGTGTTCCGGCCGCTGATGCTGGCGCATCCGCTGGAGGAGGGCGATCTGCAAGGCATCTCGGCCGCCACCCATCGCGCGGAATGGAAATGGGACGGCATCCGGGTGCAGGCCTGTGCCGGGCCTTTGGGCCGCCGGCTCTGGTCGCGCAGCGGCGAGGATATTTCCGCGGCCTTCCCCGAGATCACCGCCGCCATGGATTTCTGGGGGGTGCTGGATGGCGAATTGCTGGTGATGCGGGACGGGGTGGTGGCCCCCTTCGCCGATCTGCAGCAGCGGCTGAACCGCAAGATCGTCTCGCCATCCAGCACCCCCCAGAAATCCATGGCGGCGGTGATCTC
>Ga0255334_1001147_pt1 | contig 13623 bp, 7 predicted proteins | sample EtOH5_35cm_T3_12_FD_202080 | JGI IMG/M metagenome (GOLD analysis project Ga0255334, IMG submission 202080) | Sandy soil microbial communities from University of British Columbia, Vancouver, Canada - EtOH5_35cm_T3_129 | ecosystem: Engineered > Artificial ecosystem > Sand microcosm > Unclassified ...
CATGCTCACCGATATCAGATGGGTGCTGCCGGCATACTTTGACGAGACCGACGGTACCGTGTACCATCGCGTGCCGCCGACGCCCACCGATAGGTACACGGTCCGCATCACGGACCCCAAGGTAGCTGAGCGGCCCGAGTCAGCCGTGCACGAGAGGCACAAGACGCGCTGCTTCATCATGCTCAACCGCATCCGCCCGCCCACCGAGCGTATCGTGTTTGACTTTGGGCCGCTCTTGCCCACACACGATGCCGACGGTGTGCGTACCAGCCACGCGCAGGTCGTCGGCGCCGCACTTTCCGTCATATCGGAAATGGACACTGTCCTACAGGCGGCCATCTGCACGTTGGACGGAGAATCGCTGGCCGCGATCGACCCACAGACGCATGTCCACGTCGACAGCCGCCACATAACGCTCGTGGCCCATCGCAGTCGTATGTATGACGTGCGCGTCTTTCTCGTACGGCGAGGCTATGTGGTGCGCGACGACCTGTTGTGCCTGCGCAAGCTGCACATAGCGCCCATGGAGACGCCGCAGCTAATCAAGAAGGCCAACAAGATCGTGCTGCGTCTGCACACGCTGGGCGTTCCCCACAGCGAGATCATCGCCCAGTTTGAGCAGCCGCTGCGCTCCTACATTGTCACGGCGATCGAAAAGGTGCCCCTTCAGCAGCCCCACGTGGGGCCGCTGCCTTTGGCAAAACCAACCATGATGACGCAACGTGCCGCGTCTGGGCCGACGGGCATGGGCAAGAATGGGCCGCGCATTCTCAGCGATGAGCAGATGATCCAGATGGCGGACGCCTACTATTGGAGCAAGTTGGCCCCCGATGGGGAGCGCTGCGACGACTATGACATTGTCATACGGTACTACAAGCGCAATGGGATCGAGGTGCGCCTCAAAAATCCGCACGAACGCACGATCAATAATACTACGCGCGTCTCTACGAGACCCACGGGGCTGGCCGCGGTGCCCTACGTGGCGCCCTCGGCGGCTCATATTGCCAGGGCGTCGTCCGGTGGCACGTCCCTTTTGGGTGCGACGGCGACGACCACCACAACCAGGGGCAGGAAAAAGGGCAAGGGCCTCCCCGTCAAGAGGAAGAACAAGGATCCGGACGTTGCCTCTGACACTCAAGATGTCGTCGCTCACGTCCACGCTATGCAACCAGACGCTTCTTTACGCGTACATACGCTGTCCCCACACCTCGCGCCCGACGTCGCTTTCGTCGCGCCGACGCAGGCGCCGGTACAGGTCTCACCTCATCAACAGGCGCCCATCTCACCGCAATTCCAGTCTGCTCGCGCGCTCGACGAGCACAGGGCGCAGATCCCTGATCCAGAGAGTGCCCGTACCGTAGGAGAAAGGACCAAGTCCGCCCTGCCTGCACCGCCGCCGCAACCCTCGGTGAGGGCCCCTTTGTTGGCGGGCGAGAGCAGGACCTCTATGGCCGACATCATTATGGCGCAGTCGTCGCCTCTCATGGATGTTGCGTTTCCGACATCGTACGACTTTCTCGCTTCGCCCGACAATGGTCATGGCGCGGGATCGCCGCGTGTAGCCCTCCGGGCAAACAGTGTCCGCACGAGTCCTCGACCGAGTCACGTAAAGCGCGCTTCGACACTGGCGGGTTCCGGGGCCATATCATCGTCATCGTCGTCGTCAGCGACGGCAATGACGACAATCAGCAAGCGTATCGTGCGACCTCCGGCATCGCGCACATCCTTGTCGTCTGTTGTGACGTCTGCCGCAGTACGCGGGCGTGGGAGCGCGCATCACAAAACGGCCGGTGGCAACAAGGCCCCCGCAGGACCGGCCGATGCGGGCAAGCCGACCAGGGGCGCAAAGCGTGGGCGACCCCCCAAAACTGCCAGAACCGCTCCCCCCGTCGTACGGTCTCCCGCGCATCAACCAGCGACGACGACGACCGAGGCCACAAAAGAGCCACCGCATGCGGTCGTGCCCCCCTGTGACCCCCCTGTGGAGACGGAGCAGACCGACAAATCAGAGCAAACGTGCGTCGCTGTCGGTGCGGAAGCACTCGATCGCGCGCACGATCAAGATAATATCGTGTCTGACGCCGAGCGGGCCACAGGCATTGTCGAACCGGAAAGCAAAAGGCTATGCACCTCTTCTAGAAAGGGCGCGGAAGAGGCCACGCACGACGCCGATCGGGCTGCCCCCACTGTCGTACCTGTCACCGAACCCTCGGCCACAGAGGACGCCGCCCCTGTCACAGCGGCCGCCCAAGAACCAGATGTCGTTGCAGCCAGAGACGATACGCATGTCGCACCCGTCGCCAGTCCACCCCTCGGGATCGCGACCGCTGCTATCATTCAAGACCCCGCGAGTGCTGTTTCCGCCGAGACGACTCCACACACTGAAAACGCCATCGTCGGTTCCGTTCCCGATTCTGCGCCGCTGGCGCCACCCGATGAGTGTCCTCTCAATATGGCCCTTGAGCCCCATGCCCCGCAGGACATCGTGCTGGCCGCCGGCGCCGAACCATCAGAAGATGTCGGAGCGTGGGTACCGAGAGAGCGCACAGAGGACACTGCGTTTGGCAACTATATGCCGGTGTCACCGGTGCGCGTGATGCCGCCCTGCGAGCCCACAACGATGGAATCAGAAGACGCCGGCCAAGGTCACGACGCGACACATCAGCCGCAGCACCTTTTTACCGAGGGCGTGCTGGACCACGTCCTGCTCGCGCTCGACTCGGTACCCGTAGGATGCGCGTCGGCGCCTCCCGTCCTCGATCCGCCACCGCCGCCTCTACCGCACGACGTGGCAGTGGGCGAGGTCGAGAGTGTTGCAAAACACGCCGACGGCGACGCGCCCCGTGACACGAACACGGCGGCTGTTGTCGCTCCATCTGACTCTATTTGTGCACTCGATTCGTCGCTGCTGCCCGCACCACACGTGTCTGTTTGCAACACATCAATTGATGTGGTCCTGCAGGACGCTGCGCGATCGCAAGACGATACGCTCGACCCTCTGGATGTGTCTCTTGCAGAATGCGCGGAGCCGTCAGCTGATGGTTGCCTCGATCGCACTGCCGGTCCCTCTGAAGCGGTCGCCTCCCATGCAAGCGCTGAGAGGATCGAGGCGTCTGCCAGGGAAGGCCCCACGCGAAGGACCCAAAAGAAGTGCGTCAGGTTCGCCATCGACCCACCGCGAGAACCGCCGCCGCCGCCACCGGAATACCACCCATCGGATCCAAAGGCGCCCCCTTATGCCGTTACGCCCAACTTTGTGCGCATCCCGTGCCATGTGGACATGCGCGACGGGCACGCGCGCATACTCTTGCAGCAGGTCGTATCACAGAGTGCCATCGCGCCGGCTGCAACCCCATCGGCATCGGTGCCAGATACGATCGCGACCGCCGCGGCGTCGCCAGAGCCCGCCGACCGCGCATCCTTTCTCTACCCATCAGAGGTGCAGCAGCAGCAGAACCTACCATCACGATATGATGCCTATATTGGGGGAGGTCGAGAGGCAGCGCAGGCGCGGCACGTCGAGTATGAACAGCGTCAATGGTGGCACGCGACGGTACCGTTCAATGGAGCACCCCCGTCGCACCAACAACACGAACATGCGTGGTACGACAATGGTAGCCACCCCACAACCGCCGAGCGCCAACACGTCGATCGGCCCTCTCACCACCTCGCGCGCGTCCACGCCGAGTCTGCCCGATACAACAGGATCGCCGAAATGCAACGCGGACCGTCGCCATATCCCTATGACCATGGTGATGGTCACCACCAGCCACCAACTGCCCCCATGGAAACGCATGACGCGACCCCCAAAGCACGCCACACACTCGACGCATCATGGCCCCTTTATAGGCAACCGCCTCGCCCCGGTCAGGCCGACTCAATGTCGGACCACGACAAGTACCGGCGACAGGCGATTCATGCGCTCTACCAGCAGCAGCAGCAAAAGTGCCTGGCGCAAGCCATGCAGGCCGCTGAACAGAACCTATATCACCCCTCGGCAGAACAGTGTGATTCGAGTGGGCCCCTCCAGCGTGCAACGCAGACCAGGCAGCAGCAGCAGCAGCAGCCCACGCATTTCGTTGGAACGTCGCCTTCACTGCCGGCTCTATCGATGCCGCCCTATGTGCCCTTGGAGGTTGTGCCCGACGCCGTGCCGCGATACCGCAACGCGGAAACTCGTGCGCCGGATACCATGGTCAGGGGCGGTCATGTCATCGACAGGGCGCCATTGTCATCATCGTCGCCACCCGTCGAGCGCGAAAACGCCATTTATGCGCAACAGCAGCAGCAACAGCAGCAGCAGCAGCGTACACTGGAACAGCGCCGTGCTGATGGCCATACTGTGCAACGCGCCGCCAAAAAGGGAGAAGATGACTGGGACGCCTACGCCGCTCCCTCTCGCCCACCACACCGTAGCGTGAATATGCCCGACGTCGACCCTCATGGTCGTGCCCTGCCGTCGTCCGGTGGAGTGCACTCTCTTAGGGCCATTGCTGCACTCGAGCGTTCGAGCATTTACGCTCCGGTGCCGTCTCCCCATCAGCCGCACCCTCAGCAGCGCCCTGCAGAGCATGGTCGCCATCAGCAGCACCAACAGTCCTCGTACTCGGGAGGAGGCCAGCCATCCGTTGACACGCATCCCCAGCCGCCCTATGGGACAGCAGGGTTCGGGCACACGTGGTACGCAAGGGACAAGGCTGCAGCTGCCGGTGATGTCCCCGATTCGCGCACGCAACGTATGGGAGCGCGCGCTTTGCCGCCGACGATGCACTACACTCCATATCAACAGCAGCACGCCTACCCGCCACCGCCGCAGGATGCCGTGTGGCACACCTTTTCGGGAACGCCGTCACATGGCTATCGGTTCATGCCACAAGGGGGGCCCCCTGGAGGGAGTGATTCGTCATCCGCGAGCGCCCCACCGCCTGCCCATTTAGGCAACACGTATCCTCGTTTCGGATAGCACGCCTTTTCGTCATCCACTCCCCCCCCCTGTCCAGTGCCTTTTCAATTTTCAAAAGACGTTCAATGCACTGCCGCCTCTAGAGTGTGTACCTTGCGGGAGAGAGAGAGAGGAGCAGCATCCGCAAGGGCAACAGCAGCAATGTTCCATGTGCGATCCACGCACCACACCACACGATGATGTCTATGTGGCGACAGTGTCACCGTAGGGCTTTTGTACGAGCATGCATGCCCAGATCACCGGGACGCAGCGGATGTGGCCACCATGGACCATGCGTGCGACTCTGCGAGTGCATGCGCCTTTGGGAATGACGAACGCCGCGACTCGATAGAGTTGACCGAGATAAACTCTCTAGGCAGTTTTGCAGCCTATTGTGCAAATTCCACTCTGTTTCCAGCGCAAGACATAGTGCTACACAAGCCATTCCACACACACACACACACACACAGGATGGGCCATCACACGATACATGCAATGAAATCGATCCACTCTACCGAGTCCCGGTGCTGGTCATTCTCTCACGATGGGGACCGGCGCAATGGGAAAGGACCAAACGCAGGGGTCGACGACAATACATTTTCAGAGAGGTTCGATCTTGACCTGTTGCAAACGAACGGCCACCGCTTTGGTGGAACCGCGAGAATCGCTTTCATCGCTCTCGTGCCACGTGGCTGGCTGGACGGGGGACTCTTTCGTGGAGACTGGGACCTCCCGTGCCCTTCCGGAACCGTTGTCGTGTCCCGAACCTGTAAAGTAGAGACGTCCATCGTCGCTGTCGCTGTCGTCCTTGTCACTCTCTGAACGGACAGCCGGTCCATTGTTGGTCCAACCATCAAGGTCACCACGTTCCTTGGCAGTATCGCCATCCTCATCAACATCATCATCATCATCATCGTCGTCGTCGTCGTCCGAGTACATGACCGAGTTGGGTCGTGCACCGACACGCACCAACGGCGACGGCGTATACACGGGAGTCCGCGGTGAAGCCAAGTGAGGCTCTCGAATTGTGCTGCCATGACATTCGTCGCATGGATCCGCACCATCGTCGGGAGACCCGTTGTGGCCCCTACCGCTTCCGTTGGGCGACATTCTACGCGCTCGAGCGCACGCACCAGGGTCATCCTCTGCAGGCCGAATCCACGGGTCGGCGGCTTCGCCCTCTTTGCCACTCTCGCTGCTTTGGTCGTCGCCGTCATTGTCATCATCGCAATCGTCGTCGCCGAGACTATTCCTGGACCCCGCGTTGCGATCGTAGCATGTCCCCACGCCAGTGTCGTCATCGCTGTCGTCAGTGTCGCTTACCCGTTCGCTCTCGTCGCTCTCGTCGTGTGCCTGCAAACGACGTACGTCCGACACGGGGGACATCATCGGAGGCACATTGGTAAAGTCACTAAGGAGGATGTGCTGCCTGTCTATATTGTAGGCCTTGATCCAATAGGGATGCATCGTTGCATTGGCCGCCACCACAAGCGTCGTCATGATCCACACGCAGTTGTCGCCTGCGCTATCCGGGGCTTGCGCCATCGGATAACGCACGCAAAAGCATGTGCCCGGAGGGGCCGCACGTACGATTACACGAGTCTCGTCCTTTTGCTGCTGCTGCTGTTCTCGCTTTTCCTGGGGCGTGCTCCGGGCCCCGTCCGCGTCGCGGCCCACGGTGGGCGAAGCGGGAGCACGTGGCGGCAGGGCACCGTCTTGCCGGGACACTGCCGGAGATGTCGTCGCGGATCCCGACTGTCCGGCAAGACGGGTCCTTAGTTCGACGACGCCGCCGGCCTCGGGGGTGGTAAACGCCCAGCACCATTTGGTGGCCTCGCGCGTGCCATCTGTGACGCGCCACAGGCTCTCGATGTGGCTTATCATGCGCTTTTGAAAGTCGGACGCCGCGCGGTGCTCGTGAGTTATGCGTCTCTCGATGCGTTCGCACCGTGCGCGCATCCGGTCAACCTCGGCTTGCATGCCCAGTATGGCGCTGTTCATGGCCTGGCGCATGGCCGTGACTTCGGCGCGCAAATCGTGGGAAGGTTGCGGGGGAGGTCCGTGGGTCACGGTCATGCGTGCAGTATTTGGCATGCCCCCCTTGCCCACACTACCCGTGCTGTTGTTGCTGCTGCTGCTGTTGGTGACGATGGTTGGGGGAACGGCTTGGGGCGTGCCCAACGGGGCGGTCCGATAAGGCGGCGCCCCACGCTGAGCCGTTGCGGTCGGCGCATAGACCGTTTGCTGTTGGTGCCATGTGCCCGGCACGGCCTGAAAAGGCATCGTTGGATGCGTACCTGTGCTGCTGCTGTTGATGTTGCTGGCGCCACCGGCCTGTTCGGCGGATCCATGGGGTGCGCTTGACGGATACATAATCTATAAACGCCCCCACAAGTAGCCCCCCCCCACACACGCGCGCACAAGGCCTATGCTCTCACCTGGATTGGGGGGATCACGATGCGCAACGCCGGCGACAGCGCGCTCTCTTGCTCTAACAGCGATCGGGAAAAAAAGAAGGAAATCATCCCTAAATGGATGGGGTGAAAGCGGCGCGCCTTCCTTCCCCCCCCCCTCTTCTCTGGCAGCCGAGCATAAGAACGATAGGAGGGAGATGTGCAAGAGCGGCGCCAGAGGTGGCACAGCGTGCATCGCACGCCGGGTCATATAGAGTGCCAACCATAGTGAAAAAGGAAAATTAAAGGAAGCATCGCCACCCTGCGCTTGCGTGCGTGCAAAGAGAGAGAGAGAGAGTGCACGCGCGAGCACCACTCCCATCGTATCGTTGGGGCCAAAAGGCGGGCCTCGACAGGGAAAGCAAGAGGCAGTCGGTGGCAAGGGGCGACAGGATTCTCAGAGAGGGAAACAGACGAATCAGCGGGTTGTGGAAGAATGGCATCCAAGGACGAGCCCGACCAGCGACCCAATGCAGCCACGGTTTGTGGCGTCGGGGCGCCACATGTAGGCAAACACGGCACCGACGGTCCCGACGGTGCCAAACACCGTCATGCGCTCGCGTCGGGATATAGGGAGGGCGCGATTGGCGCACTGCCGTGCACCCGATTCATGCCAACCGTTGAGCACCATTGCTGTCGGACGACGGCGGCTGCGGACGGCATGGATGCAATGGCAGCCTCATCGTGCGGATCGGGTGCCGGAACCCAAACACCGGGCACAGATATTCGACATGCGCGAAAGCTTGGCGATCTCGTGACCGAGCGCACCAGCGAGACCCACGACACTGTCCGGGGAGCACTCCAGCCAGAGCCGTGCACCGGCGACCGGCAGCCATGTGTCGCCGCGGGCGCGGGCATACTGTGCTTTGCCGTGGCGCCCCATACCGGCGAGGTGTTTTTCCTACTAGGCAAGGAGTCGGGCGGCGCTGGCGACGCACGCTTGGACTGCGAGATGCCACCGCCTACAGCGTGTTTTCGCATCCCAGAGGCAATGCCAAACGCGACTACGCATACGGTGGACCCCACAGATACGTCGACAATGCCCATAGGCCCTGGCCCGACGAGCACCGCGCAGATTCAGGGGTTGAACGACACGCGCACGAGGTGCACACCGTATCTCAAATGCTCGTGCCACTGCTGTTGCCCTTTTGACCGCGACACCACGGCAGACGTACCCAGCGATGGCGACGATACCAGCGACGACATGTACACAGACAGCAGCAGCAGCAGCAGTAGTAGTAGTAACAGCGGCGATGGTGCCCCCGTGGATGATGACGACGACAACGACAGTGCAAGCAATGGCGACAGCGACAGCGATGGTGCGGGCATGGACATTGCGGCCTGTGACAATGTCCACTATTCTGGCGATTTCGCCCAAACTCGTGGCGACCCCCATACCGAGGCGTCAAAGGAACACTCTGCGTGTGTTTGCCATGGGGTTGCGCGTTATCGCGCGACAACGTCGACCGTTTGCGAGAGCACCACCAGCGTCGGTGCCCACATAGGGAACGAGCGTCTGGAGAGCGCTGGCGAGCGTACGTGCTGCACACAGGCGCGCGAATCGCACGACGGCGAGAGGACCCATACGGCGGCCGGCGCCGATGGGAGAGAGGACGGCGACGCGCGTCACGGGCGTTGCAGGATGCGCGGCAGGCGCGGTGCGGGAAAGCGTATACACTACTGGTCTGACTTTGGCGGTCGTATCGAAGCAGGCGAGTCGGAAGAGCAAGCGGCCGCGCGCGAGTTCTTTGAGGAAACACTGGGGCTCGTCTGTACCGATACGTGCCGCGGCTCGGACCACGCGCATGTGGTGCGCGGCAATGTCGACGTGGGCGCGCGCAACGGAGCGGATCACACCGACGCCGACAGGAACGCGTTGGCCCAGGACCTGGCCGAGGGGAGGTACGCATTCAAGATACGGTCGTGCCTCGACCACAGGGCAGACACTGGGGGGGTGCGCAGACGCCATCATGTGACCTTTGTCAAGCAGATCCCGTGGACGCCCAACGTGGTCATCGAGTTTGCCCAGCTACGCTCCGATCTGGCTGCGCTCAGGCGCTATCAAAGGGGCGTCGCCGGCGCCGATCTTGAATCTCCCAAAAGTGTTCCAGCTGCCTCTGGCGGGGATGACACGAACGATATCAGGGCGGGGACCGCGGAGCGTGCGATGCAGCGCAATGCCCGCCTCTGGTGGATGGGGCCGCACGCGTGCAAGACCACGTTGGCACCGGACGGTACTGTGCGCGGCGAGTACGTTGAAAAGGACTATATCCAGTTTTGGGGCGTGCGGCGGCTGCGTCAGGCCCTCGACGGTGGAGGCTGCTTTCGTCGTGAGCACCTGCGCCCCCTATTCATGCCCATCGTGGCCGCTATACTCGATGCCATGTCACCTCTCTTTATCACCGAAATCGCGTACACGCCGCCCGATGACGCGCACTGCGGAGCGGAGGAACGGACGCGCGAGCCGGCTGTGCGGATCACTCTAAAGGTACCGGTCGCGTTTCCGCGCAAGTCGTTGGAGCAGCCGGGCGGATCGAGCGCCCTTGTGTGTTCGTCGGGGTCACCGGACCGATTCGGCGCTTCGTGGCCCCCAAAACACGGTAACGGCAGACAAGAGGACACGTGCGTGATGCCATCGCGCTGCCCGTTCCACGGTACGTCTACGATGAACCGCAGACGACCACAGCAGCAAACGACACTGTACACCATTCATTGCCTGGCGTCCCGCAGGGGATGTTGGCCCACCCGGCGACGCGCGCCCGTGCGCATCATACAAGACGACGCGAGGGACGACCAGGACGGCGCTCAAATGTGGGCGCATCCTCTCCACCACCCTCCTCCCCGAGCGGTGCACGCGTCCGGTGTTTTGTAAACCATGCGGGGTCACATTGCACTGCTCACAAAGGAGCGAATAGACGTCCCTTTTCCGCTGCCCACCCTTTTCCCCCCCCCCCTGCGCGCTGGCGGAAGCGTATCCGAAAGCATATATGAAAGGGCGTTTGCATATGTTGCTGGCAAAGGCGCAAGAGGTACGTGCACAGGGTGCGTCGCTCACCTGGCCTGCTCGATGAGGAGGGCGCGCTCCAGAGGCGTAGGATGATTTTTGTGTGACCACACACAAAGGAAAGAGAGCGGAGGAGGGGAAAGAGAAACGTCCGCAACGGCCAGACACAAGAGATGGAGCGAGGGATCGACGATGCGAAATTACAGTGCAAAGAGCAGGAGCGGCAGACGCAGTGCCATGACGACTCTTGCGCATCGCTGACCACCCGCCGGAAGGCGGGGCAGGGCCCGAACGATGCAGGAGCGTGGGCGGATCTCAACGCGCCTCAAAACACGTCGCCCGCCGCCGAGATGGACGCCTACCAGACACGTTGCACCAGCAACGACATGGGCGTCTTTGACGACTGCCCGGTTCCTGTGGCGAGGGTGCACATCCCCAACGATCCGCCGTCGCCGCAAACGCCAGGGCAGTGCCCGCCGACGTGCGACGCATCCTGGCGTAACGGCAGCGCAGACGTAGAGGCGCCCCGTCCGAGCGCCCTCGCGCGGGTAAACGTGTACGAGTGCCGCGTGGAAAGGGGAACGTTGGCCCATGGGCTGTGCGATATGGGTCTCTATGGACTGCCCGCCATCGCAGCGCCGCGCTCGGCGTTTGAGGGCGAGTGCTATCTATGCAGCGGGCAGGGCCATTCGCAAAACTTTTGTCCCCTGAGTCGATGTCACGCGTGCCACAGGTACGGCCACACGAGCCGCGTGTGTTGCTTCTCTGTGCGCCCCATGGGACTCTTTACGGCCCCTCTGCCGTGCAAGACCGGTAGGGCCAAACAGTGGGCGCGCGGTGGCAACAACGACGACGACGACGACAAGGCCACATCGTGGCGCGCCAACGATCAAGAGTGTGCCCACACGGGTTCCGGCAAACGGCACGATACCTACCGCCGCAGCGTCTTTGGATCAAACTGGAGCGCACATAGATCGACGGCGTCGTTCCACTCTTAGTCTTTGTCGCCGCCGTCTGTCGCATTGGCGGGCGCCACATGTATGTTTTCCGACATGTTCGTCTCTGTTACGTTAGCCACGGACCATCAGTGGGCGCGCCATCAACGTCCAAGAGTGGGACTGTGGTGTTGGTGATACGGGAATAAAAGGTCGGCCCTTGCCGGGCGATGATGCGCACTATTGCAATGTACGCAGAAACACGCCTGCCCAAAGGATCGTGGGCCCCGGCTGCGCCTCCGTAACGCTGCGCCATGTTGGAGCACAGAGACGCACCAACCAGTGCGCTTTCCCCATCGCGAGCGCATCATGAGCGTAAACCGAGGCCAACAGGCTCCATGTGCGCGTGGAACACCCTCCAAACGATTACGTTTCGCGCACGACCCACACACGGTAAACACCACCAAACGAAAACCAAAAGAAAAGCACTCTTGTTTTTCGGAGAAACGACCGACGGCGCGACGCGATGCCCTCTGAGAGTGCAGCGCACCGCATTGGTAGGTCGGTTCGTTCCCGACTTTGTCAGCGCAATGTGCCTAGAAATGAGCCATCACGTCCGGCAAGGCGTGTGCGTGAGCCCACACAATACGCCGCGTCGACTACGTTTGCACGTTTGGTCTTTTCTGTAATCGTGAAGCATGCCGGCGACGACTGCGGCTTGCCAAAAATGGACCAACCAGAACGTGTTCCCGTTCCGTGGGCACAGTACCGGTACCGTGATGGCAAAACACTCATCGCGTTATACTCTGAAAAGCACGAAACACGCACGATTCATGCAGACCCGAGAGTAAATGCGATACGGAAAGGAGAACGTTCCCTCTCTCCACAGAATCAAAAAGAGGTGTCTTGTTGGTCAGCATGTTGCTTGCGGTGGGCGTGTTGGGTCGCCTCGTGTGTGACACGTCCTAATCGACACATGCGGGCGTTTTGCCCTGGCAAATTTATGATGGCGCTCGCGCTTGTTACCGCAATCGAGTAGCGCGTCCACCTTATAGATGTGCACCAGCCCACGTGCGCGTGTGTCTCATCCCAACGTTGAGCCGTAATCTGAGGGTCGCAGAGGCGGACCCATTGGAAAGTGCACCATTGCGTACCCTGCAAACCAAAACCGACGAACGGACAAGGGTTCTGAGCATATGTCGTCGTTATTGTTGATGTTTTGTCTCTCGACCATCGTGCAGTGATTTTACGCAAAAGGTGGCACGTTTTATCGTTCTAGAAGGCGCAGGGCAATAACTCAACAATCATCATCTGGATCATACATATCAGGCAGATGCCTGGCGTAGGGGCGACGTCCGCAGGAACCGCACGACCGCGCAAAGAGCCCCGAGGGACGGTGGAGGAGCAGGCCACCGAGGACGACGCACAGCAGGGCGGCGCCCACGACGACCGAAAACACGATGACAAAGGCCCTGGAGACGTCGTTCCATGTGGCGCAGTTGGATTCGCCCACAAACGATCCATCGACGCAGTGGCCTCCGCCGTAGGTCGTGTAGCATGACGCGCTGATGTTTCCGTGGTGCACGCACCACCCGCACCCGCAGTCGTCGTTGCAGTCGTTCTGGCTCTTTAACGCCGCGCACGAGGCCGCCGACGGTTGCGGGCCCGTAACGTAAAACAGTACGGCCAAAAAGAGACTCAGGCCGCCGACAAACATGACCACCCATCCGCACGCGCACGCCGCGCATCCGCATCCCGATCTCTTCATGCTTTGTTTCTTTCTATGGTGCGCGTGCGTATGTACATACGTTGTTTGTATGTTTTATGCGTCGTTCTCCTGCGCAAAAAGGGTACTCGAAAGGTGAGGTCAAACGGCGTGATTGGCCATCTTGCTTCTTTTCCAGTGCGGGCGATGCATGCGTCACAGGACCCAACCATTTCCCACCCTGTCCCTTGCTCCCGTCTGTGCTCGTCGGACTTGGGTACCCGCAGAGACCTTTTCATTTCCCCACTTGTGGTCCGGCAGAATCGTGCACGATCGCTCTCTGTGGAAACCATCCTGGATCTCCATTGGTCAGTTTCGCAATGGTACGCGACGGCGTAGCGCGCCGGCAGGGTCACTGTCCTGGCCGGGCAGACCTATATGTATTGTGGTCGCACACACCTTGTCGGCCTCCCATAAGAACCCCCCCCCCCACATATGTTGACACCCATCGGAACATCCGTACATGTCTAGGTTTGTCGGGACGCACCAACTGCGCTGCACCTTGCAAGAAAAGGAAAGGCGTG
>Ga0255334_1001149_pt1 | contig 13603 bp, 9 predicted proteins | sample EtOH5_35cm_T3_12_FD_202080 | JGI IMG/M metagenome (GOLD analysis project Ga0255334, IMG submission 202080) | Sandy soil microbial communities from University of British Columbia, Vancouver, Canada - EtOH5_35cm_T3_129 | ecosystem: Engineered > Artificial ecosystem > Sand microcosm > Unclassified ...
ATCATCGGCTCGCCGCTCTTGCCGATGATGCGGCTCAGCGACGAAGTCAAACCCGCTTCATTATGGGTGGCGACCAGTTTGCCGGTCAGCAGCAGGCCCCAGGTTGCGGCGTTGACGAACAGCGACGGGCTGTTGCCCAAGTGCGGCTGCCAGTTACCGGTGCTGATTTTGTCGCGGATCAGTGCGTCACGAGTGCCTTTGTCCGGGATGCGCAGCAGCGCTTCGGCCAGGCACATCAGTGCCACGCCTTCCTGGGACGACAGGGAAAATTCCTGCAACAGGCCCTGAACAATTCCGGCACGGCCACCGGCGCTCTTCTGATTGCGCAGTTTCTCGGCAATCGAGGCAGCCAACTTGTTGGTGGCGTCAGCCATGGCAACCGGCAGGCGCGCCTGTTCGATCAGCATCGGCACCACTTCCGGCTCAGGGCGACGGTAAGCAGCGGTGATGGCGGCGCGCAGCACCGATTGCGGCAAGATGCTTTCGGCGAACTCAAGGAAGCACTGGTGCGCGTGGTCGACGTGGACGTCGCCACTGTCGTCAGCTTCTTTGGCCGTCAGGCCGTTGAGCTCGGTCAGGGTTGCACCACCCTCGAGTTTTTCCAGGTAATTGAAAATTGCCTGCTTGATCAGCCAGTGCGGCGTGCGATCAATCGAAGTCGCAGCGGCCTTGAGGCGCTCGCGGGTCGGGTCGTCAAGTTTGACCCCAAGGGTGGTGGTAGCCATATTTTTATCCTCATGTTTGCCACGACCGCGTGGCATCAGCTGGCGGCAAGATTAGCTGCGCGCTCTCTGAGGTGCAACCGGGTGCAACCCTTTTTTTGTCGGAATAATAGGCAGCTCGTCAGGAATTAAATTCCGGTACGAACGTACCGCTCCTGCTTGGTGCTTTTGCTTCTAGTAAACCGCCATGACTGCTCTAAAAGGGAGCAAAAACAGGCCTTTTCAAGCTAAATCCGACTAGGTGCAACTTATTCTCGAAAAATGGGTTGCACCTTATTTGTGTTGTTGAATAGGATTCGCGCCCAAGGTGCAACCGGTCAGAAAGACCGATGCACCGGCTGATGGCTTTCCTGGGGAAACATCAGTCCTAAATGCGCGGACCCGCAAATCGTTTGATCAAACATTATCGTTTGTCGGCGTTTTCACACTCTGCCGCTACATAAAAACAAAGCCAGGGCATCACTTAATGAGCGTTAGCAATCCAACCCTGATCACGTTCGTGATCTACATCGCAGCAATGGTGCTGATCGGCTTTATGGCCTATCGCTCCACCAACAACCTTTCTGACTACATTCTGGGCGGTCGCAGCCTGGGCAGCGTCGTGACTGCATTGTCCGCTGGTGCCTCCGACATGAGCGGCTGGTTGTTGATGGGTCTGCCGGGCGCCATCTACATGTCCGGTCTGTCCGAAAGCTGGATCGCCATCGGTCTGATCGTCGGTGCTTACCTGAACTGGCTGTTCGTCGCCGGCCGTCTGCGCGTGCAGACCGAGCACAACGGTGATGCGCTGACTCTGCCGGACTACTTCTCCAGCCGTTTCGAAGACAAAAGCGGCCTGCTGCGGATCATCTCGGCGGTTGTGATCCTGGTGTTCTTCACCATCTACTGCGCGTCCGGCATCGTGGCTGGTGCCCGTCTGTTCGAAAGCACCTTCGGCATGTCCTACGAGACCGCGCTGTGGGCCGGTGCTGCGGCGACGATTGCCTACACCTTCGTCGGCGGTTTCCTGGCCGTCAGCTGGACTGACACCGTACAAGCCACGCTGATGATCTTCGCCCTGATCCTCACGCCGATCATCGTGTTGCTGGCGACCGGCGGCGTCGATACAGCGTTCCTGGCCATCGAAGCGCAAGATCCAGCCAACTTCGACATGCTGAAAAACACCACCTTCATCGGCATCATCTCGCTGATGGGCTGGGGCCTGGGCTACTTCGGCCAACCGCACATCCTGGCGCGTTTCATGGCCGCGGATTCGGTCAAGTCGATCGCCAATGCCCGTCGCATTTCCATGACCTGGATGATCCTGTGCCTGGGCGGCACCGTGGCTGTAGGCTTTTTCGGTATTGCCTACTTCTCGGCCAACCCTGCCGTGGCGATGCCTGTCAGTGAAAACCACGAGCGCGTATTCATCGAACTGGCCAAAATCCTGTTCAACCCATGGATCGCCGGTATTTTGCTGTCGGCCATTCTGGCTGCGGTGATGAGTACCCTGAGCTGCCAGTTGCTGGTGTGCTCGAGCGCCCTGACCGAAGACTTCTACAAAACCTTCCTGCGTAAATCGGCTTCCCAGGTGGAACTGGTCTGGGTCGGCCGCGCCATGGTGCTGCTGGTTGCCCTGATCGCCATCGCGATGGCCGCCAACCCGGAAAACCGCGTACTGGGTCTGGTCAGCTACGCCTGGGCCGGTTTCGGTGCTGCGTTCGGTCCAGTGGTCCTGATCTCCGTGATCTGGAAAGACATGACCCGTAACGGCGCACTGGCCGGGATCCTGGTCGGCGCGATCACCGTGATCGTGTGGAAACACTTCGAACTGCTGGGCCTGTACGAAATCATCCCTGGTTTCATCTTCGCCAGCCTGGCGATCTACATCGTCAGCAAACTGGGCGCGCCGACTCACGGCATGCTGCAGCGTTTCGCTGCTGCCGAGGCTGATTTCCGCCTGAACAAGTGATCGGGATGAGCTGAGGCTCAAACCTTTCGCCGAACATGAAAACGGCCCGCTTCCTTTGGAGGCGGGCCGTTTTTATTGGGCGTTAGAAAATCCCTCTGTAGGAGCGAGCCTGCTCGCGATGGTGTGTCAGCCAAAGAGGTTTCGACTGACACACCATCGCGAGCAGGCTCGCTCCCACAGGAGGGCAGTGGTGGTTATGAAAGGAATGTCTGTAGCCAAACATCCCGATTTTTGAAGGAAGATTCTTTAAAAAAGCACGACAAATCTGAGTTTCCTGTCCCTTCGTCAACACCCCTTGCCGCTCATGCAGAATCGCCCGCCTTCACTCTGCAGAGACACATCGGATGTTCGCTCTTGCTAATCAACCGCGTTTCACGCTGACCGTCGACGGTGACCAGCATGACCTCAAGGTACTTGAGTTCACCGGCAAGGAAGCCATCAGCCAGCCTTACCGCTTTGACCTGGAACTGGTCAGTGAACGGCCGGACATCGAGCTCGAAAGCCTTCTGCACCGTCAGGCATTTCTGAGTTTCGATACACAAGGCAGCGGTATTCACGGTCAGATTTTTCGGGTTGGCCAAGGCGATTCCGGTAAGCGTCTGACGCGCTATCAAGTCAGTCTGGTCCCGCGTTTAACCTACCTCGACCAGCGCATCAATCAGCGGATTTTCCAGCACAAAAGCGTGCCGGTGATCATTGCGCAAATCCTTGAGGATCATGGCATCCAGCGCGATGCGTTCGATTTTCAGCTCGGCAGCGATTACCCCGATCGCGAGTACTGCGTGCAATACGCGGAAAGCGATCTGGCGTTCATCCAGCGCTTGTGCGCCGAGATCGGCATTCACTACCACTTTCAGCACAGCCCCGACGGGCATTTGCTGGTGTTTGGTGACGACCAAACGGTTTTCCCCCTGATCGACAAACCGACACTTTTCTCGCCTGACACCGGAATGGCCGCCGACGCGCCCGCGATCAATCGCTTCAACGTGCGACTGGAGACCCGCACCACTTCGGTAGCCCGTCGCGACTACGACTTCCACAAACCCGGGCTGCAACTTGAAAGCCAAAGCGACAACAGGCAACTGCCGAAGCTTGAGGATTATCAGTTTCCTGGCCAGTTCACGGATCGCGAGTCTGGCAGGGAGCTGGCTCAACGAACACTGGAGCGCCACAACGCAGACTACCGTCAGGCTGAAGGTCGCAGTGATGAGCCCGCTTTGGTGACAGGTCACTTCCTGGCGTTGTCGGAACATCCACGCCAGGCCTGGAATGACCTGTGGCTGATCACCCAAATCGAACACCATGGCCGTCAGCCGCAAGTGCTGGAAGAGATGGCCGGCAGCAACCCGGAAGATTTCCAAGGCTATAGCAATACTTTCCTGGCGACACCGTGGGATGTTTCGTTTCGCCCACCCCTGATCGGGAAACCCTCTTTCACCGGTTATCAGACCGCCGTAGTCACTGGCCCCACCGACAGTGAAATCCACTGCGACGAGTACGGCCGCGTCAAGGTTCAGCTCGCCTGGGATCGCGACGCAAAGCGCAATGATCATTCCAGTTGCTGGCTGCGCGTCGCCACCGGCTGGGCGCATGACGGCTACGGCATCGCACTGATTCCTCGGGTCGGCATGGAAGTGTTGGTGGGGTTCCTCGATGCCGACGTCGATAAACCGATGGTCATGGGCTGCGTGCCCAATGGCGCCAACTCGATACCGCTGAATCTGCCCGCCGACAAAACCCGCAGCATTTTCCGCAGCCAAAGCAGTCCCGGTGGCGGTGGTTACAGCGAATTACGCATCGAGGATCGCAAAGGCGCCGAGGAAATCTACCTGCGAGCCCAGCGAAACTGGACTCAACAGGTGTTGAACGACCTGCACGTCCAGGTCGGAAATCAGCGCAGTGCGGTGATTGGTGCCAACGATAACCTGCACGTTCACGGTGACCGCTCCATCACCGTCAGCAACCAGACCCTCAAGGCGAGCGGGCAATTTCACGCCAGCGCCGGCCAGCAAATTGTCATCGACGGCGGCGCAAACGCGACCATCCAGGCGGGTGGTCACTGGATCAATATCGGCCCCGCCGGGATCTTCAGCAGCGTTCCGATTGAATTGGGCGGTGCTCCGATGCCGGCCGTGGGCGCCGCGACCACTCAACGAACACTTCTGGCACTCAGCACAGCACAGATTCTGACCCTGAAAAGCGACGCCCCATTCTGCGAAGAATGTGAACGCTGCAAGGGTGGTGTCTGTGCAGCCTGAGTGCTTGTCACCCCTCATTTGGCTGGAGCGCCAACCACTCGAGCCTTCCGAGCAGTTGTTCGCAGTGTTCGGCAATGCCAGTTCCGCTGAGCCGTTCAACGCCTGGCAGAGATCAAGTCCGTTGCATGCGCCGAGCCCGATCTGGGCCGACACCCCTTACGCCGAGTGGGAGCCGGTCATGCCCTATGTCGGAATCGTCGCTGCTGACAGTGAGTTTCTGGACTGGGTCGCCACTACCGAGTCTCGCGACTGGGGCTGGCTGGCGGTTTCTTCTTCGCCTCAAGACGTGTTGATCGAACATCTGCGCAGCCTCACGCAAGTGTTTTTACCCAATGGCAACTCGGTGTTTTTCCGCTTTTGGGACGGGCATTACTTGCTGCCGATTCTTCAGTCTGCGGATGTCGAAGTTGCTCAACTGCTGCCGGTCGTGGGGCGGTGCCTGATCAATGGTCAGCCGCTCGACATCGGTGGAACTGCACTGAAAACCGCCAGGGTTTTTCCATGGTGGGAAATCTCCACAACGCTGTTGAAGCACCTCTGCGAACACTCAAACACCACTCGGCTGAACAACTTGCTCACGTGGTTGAGCGAGGACCGTCCTGATCTTTTCGAGGCGTTTTCCGAAAGCGTTTTGCGGCACAAAGTCGCGATCTTTCTGGAAGAGCCGGGCCTGCCGCCAGCCCCGAAATCAGCCTTGGTGGCTTACCTGTCGATGGAGCTGGACTGATGGATCAGATCGTACGGATCGAGCAGGAGCTCGACGGTTTCAAGGACACGCTGAGTGTGTATCGCCAGCAACTCAAGGGCTTTTTAAGTCGCAATGCCGACAAGGTCAGCCGGGCAATGGACCTGCCCTCGCTGATGGACATGGACCGGCAGATCAAACTGGGCAATACCACTACGTCGGTGAGCCGCAGTGATGACGACTTTTTCTCCAGTGTTGCGCAGTGTCCGCTAAACGGAATTCTGCAGATCGAGAGCAAGTTCGAATCGGTTTATGACGTTCCGCTGGGGAACATTGATGTTGATGTGATTGCCGTTGATGGCGGCGAAAAAACCACTGTCACGCTCGATGAAAACGGCAAGGGGCAGTTCGAAGGTAAGCCCGGCAAGTTCTACCGCGTGCATGTCCACAGCGCGGTGACTTCGGATCAGGTTGATGAGCTTTTCAAGTCTTATGACGGCCTGAACGGACAGCTGGAAGACTGGCTGCGCACTGAGTGGCAAGGCTTCAAGCCGCAGTGGTCGCAGCAATCCGCATCCGCTTCGCTGGCCGCAGCGGGTAACGGAACACTGGCAGGTGGTTGGGCAGCGATTCAGGCGGTTTGGGATGGCATCGGTGAACTCACTGACATTCTGAAAGACCCCAATGCCTTTGCCGAGAAGCTGGGTGAAAGCGCTGGCGAACTGGCCAAACTCGCAGAAAGCGCGCCAGACATGATGGAAAAAGCCATGTTGCTGGCCAGTGACGAGGCCGCATTGTGTTTGCTGGTGCGCACCGCGACGCTGTGGCTGGAGATGCTCCCGCCGACGCAACTGGCCGAGTCATCGGCCGAGGCCATTTCCAAAGTTGTCGTCGGGCTGGTCATCGACCTACTGATCGGTTTGGTGCTGAGTGTGGTCGGGGTTGGCGTTGCCTGGTTGGCAGTACGCCTGACCAAGTACAGCGCGCAGATTTTTCAGGCTGCGATGGCATTCGTGAAGTCGATGGTCACGATCATCAACAACTTCATGGGCTATGTAAGCCGCTACAAAAAAGTCGCTGCACGGGGCGTTGCGGCCGGACCGAAAAATGGTGCCATGCACTTGCGCTGGAATGCTCGCAAGAACACCACACTCAAACAAAACGAACACCACGACGACGCTTCGAAGCAGGCCACAAACCCCAACGGCGACAGCGCCGATGCCGCCGATAAAACCGCGACCAACAAATGCCCGGTGTCGATGGTCACCGGCGAAGAACTGCTGACCCTCACCGACGGTTCCTTGAATGGAATCCTGCCGTTCGACTTCACGCGGCTCTATCGCACCAGCGCCGTCGAGATTGATTGCGGCATCGGTTTTGGCTGGAGTCACAGCCTTGCGCATCGACTGGAAATCGATGGCGATGGCGTCATCTGGATCGACCACGAAAACCGTCGCACCAACTTTCCGCTGCCTGGCAATGAGCGCCCGGCGATCCACAACAGCCTCTCGCGTGCAGCGATTTACCTGGGCGATGCCCCGGAAGAACTGATCCTCGCCCAGGCTGGCGACGACACGCGCTTCTACCATTTCATCAACGGTCGATTGACGGTGATCAGCGACGGTTACGACAACCGGTTGCGCATCACTCACGACCGCCGCGAGCGTGTCCAGCGCCTCGACAACGGTGCCGGTCGTGCCTTGCTGTTGCGCTATGACCAGCACCATTTGATTGCCGTCGACTATCAGCGTTTTGTCCCGGCAGACACGTCAGACGAAGCCTGGATAACCGAACAGACGCTGGTCAGCTACCGCTACGACGAACGCGCTCGACTGATCGAAGCAACTAACGCCGCCGGGGAAAGCGAGCGTTACGACTACGACGACCAGCACGTCATCCAGCAGCGGCAACTGGCCGGTGGGGCGAGTTTCTTCTGGGAGTGGGAAAGGTCCGGCAAGGCTGCGCGATGCGTCCGGCATTGGGCGTCGTTTGCGCAGATGGAAGCGCGCTATGTCTGGGATGACGAGGGCAGTGTCACCGTCCACAACATCGACGGCAGCGAAGAGGTTTACCAGCACGACGATCGGGCGCGACTGGTGCGCAAGGTCGAGCTGGATGGCGGCGAACACCTCAAGGCCTACGACGATAAAGGTCGATTGATTGCCGAGCAGGATCCGCTCGGTGCCGTCACCGAATACCACTACGACGAAGTCGGACGTTTGGTGGCGCTGCTTCCGCCGGAAGATGAGCCCACGTCCTACGAGTATCGCAACGGTTTCCTGCATGCCCGGTATCGCGGCAAAGCGGTCTGGAAATATCAGCGCAATGCTCAGGGCGACATCACCGAAGAGACTGATCCCGACGGCCAGATCACCCACTATCACTACGATGAAAAAGGACAGTTGCTGTCGATCCGTTACCCGGATAGCAGTCGCCATCTCTTCGTCCGCAATGCTTTAGGGCAACTGGTTGAAGAAACTTTGCCGGATGGTGGGCTGCGACGGTTTTCCTACGACGCGTTGGGTCGACGGATTACCGATCAGGATGAACACGGATCGCTCACTCACTACGGGTGGGACGCCGTTGGGCGACTGGTTCAGACGACACTTCCTACGGGTGCCACGCGCGCCTTCAGCTACAACGCCTACGGAAAAATCACCGCCGAACGCGACGAGCTTGGCCTCGTTACCCGCTACGAATACGTCGATGGTTTGCATTTGGTCAGCCGCCGGATCAACCCTGACGGCACGCAGCTCAGCTATCGCTACGACAACGCGCAGCTGCTGCTCACAGAAATCGAAAACGAATCCGGCGAACAATATCGTCTGGACTACACGCCCGGTGGATTGATCCGACAGGAAACCGGATTCGACGGCCAGCGCACGGCGTACACCTACGACCTCAACGCAAACCTGCTGGAAAAAACCGAGTTCGGCGACGACGGCTCGCAGCGGGTTACCGCTTATGAGCGAGATTCGGCAGGGCGGTTGCTGGTCAAAACGCTGCCCGACGACATCAAGGTCGAATACCGCTACGACAACCTCGGCCGACTGATCAGCGTCGACGACGGTCACGATCATCCACTGGAATTCGAGTACGACCGACAAGACCGTTTGATCACCGAGCACCAAGGCTGGGGCACCTTGCGCTACGGCTACGACACCTGTGGCCAACTCAACCGCATGCGCCTGCCGGACGGCAGCAAGCTCGATTACCACCACGCCAAGGGTGGCGCGCTGACCGCCATCGACCTCAACGGCGCGCCGCTCACCGCCCACCAATTCACGTTTGGTCGCGAACAGCAGCGCCAACAAGGCCAGCTCACCAGCCGCTACCACTACGACGAACAGGGCCGCCTGCAAGCACACGCGATCAATCAACAAACCCGGCCGTTGTACCTGCGCCACTACACCTACTCGGTCAACGGCAACCTGGCGACCGTCGCCGACAGCCGTCACGGCCAGCGCAGTTATTACTACGACGCCCTCAACCGCCTGACCCGCGTGCGCCACACCCGCGACGACCCACCGGAAAGCTTCGCCCACGACCCGGCCGGCAACCTGCTGATGCAAAACCGCCCCGGTGTGGCTGCCGTAAAAGGCAATCGCCTGCTCATGCAAGGCGACCGCCATTACGACTACGACGCCTTCGGCAACCTCATCCGCGAACGTCGCGGCACCGGGCAAAAACTCCTCACCGAATATGCCTACGACTGCCAACATCGCTTGGTCAGCGTCACGACCCCGGACGGCCGTTGCGCGAGTTACCGCTACGACGCTTTTGGCCGCCGCATCGCCAAAACCGTTGAGGGGAAAACCACTGAATTCTTCTGGCAGGGTGACAACCTCGTCGCTGAAAGCAGCCGCGAACACTACCGCAGCTATGTTTACGAACCCGGCACCTTCCGCCCATTGGCCATGCTCGACGGCAAAGGCCCGCGCAAGGCTTGCCCGTTTTACTACCAACTCGATCACCTTGGTACGCCGCAGGAACTGACCGATTTTGGTGGCGAGATTGTCTGGTCGGCGAAGTACAACGCCTACGGAAAAGTTACGCGGTTAGCGTTCGGTGGGGGCGAGCAACTTGAGCAGCCGCTGCGGTTTCAAGGGCAGTACTTCGATGCCGAGAGCGGCCTGCATTACAACCGGCATCGGTACTATGATCCGGAAGTGGGGCGGTACCTGACGCCGGATCCGGTCAAGTTGGCGGGTGGGCTGAACGGGTATCGGTACGCGCTGAACCCGACGGGGTGGGTTGATCCGTTGGGGTTGAGTGGGAATTGCCCGCGTAAGGGTGAGCCAGGGTGTGGAGCGCCGGATGATACGGCTGGCGCTAGGGTTGATGAGGGCGAGCCTGAGTTACCGAAGCCTAAGTTAAGTGCTGCGGAGCTTTCCGAGAACGAAATTAGACGGTTGGATAAAAGCCAGCGGATGCATATGGTGGGGAAACATAGTCCAGCGGTACCAGATGCCAAATGGAAGCAGCGAGCTATTGATGGTACGGATCCAATTACTGGTAGAACTCCCAGAAACAGAGTTGGTAATCCGAGCTCCCGTTTTCACAGTTGGGAGCTGATGCATAAGGCTTATATCCTTGGAACAACCAGAGTGGAACAGGGACTGCCCCGTTTTACAGGGAAGGACGATAAAGATAATGACATTGTCCGGATGCAACTCCCCGGCGCGGGCGAAGGGTATAAACCAAATTCAAAGTCGAAACAAAACCCGAAGCTCGTTGAGTTGAATGGGTTCGAAATGAAATTTGACGAGTCTGGCGTGCCTTTCACGCTGTACCCCATAAAGTAGGAAAAGCGATGCTTATTGACCCTGGCACTGAACAGCCTTACATCCCTACACCCTCATATTTTCTGGGGTGTTTCGATATTTATGATCGTGAAGAGACGCTTGGGGAGGAGCTCGAGAAATACGACCTTAACGATCCAGCTGATCGCGAAGAGTTAATACTCAAGTATTGCCTGTCTCGAAAGAGATCATATCGCCACAGGTATCTTCTTTATAAGTGTTTGGGAGAAAGTCTTCAGGATAAGAATTATGACTTCCAGGCATTGCTAGAGCATGATCCTGAAGAGCATTCGTCTCTCCCCGATGGTTGGGACGAGATGAATTGTCCACGGTTATTTTTCGAAGACATCTTTCGCTTGGCGACTATTCAGTGGAAGGACGACCTCCACAAGGCCAGCCTTGAAGATCAATCAACCTGGTAAGGCTCGTTATTTCTGAGACAGAAAGATTTTATGAGCGCTTCGCGCTCAATTCGCGGGCAAGCCTCGCTCCTACAGGATTGGGGTTGTTCCCATTTTTGGCGGTGTGCCTCGATTCTGTAGGAGCGAGGCTTGCCCGCGAAGGCGGTCTTACAGGCTGCGAAATTTCTGGGCAAGGTCGTCGGAAGTTTCCTTCAAGTTGTAGCGGTTTCCATGAACTGGTGCGCAGTGAGTTCCATCGATAGTCTTTGGCTGTCGCTGCAAATGCAGTGGCAGGGTGTAGGAACCCTTTGGTATTCACCGTGCATCAGCGCTGTCGGTTGATTGCGGCACTTTATTCGTGTCCGTAAGATCGTTCGCGGCGGCTGTGCGCGGGACACGCTTCGGTGTGGCTGAGTTGGTGGATCCTCAGTTTCCTACTCCCGCGTACGGCTGCCACCCAAGCCCGTAGGAAAGGCCGTTGGTAGCTTGAACTTATCCGCCGAGGTCTCTAGTAAATGAAAAATCTTCATCCCGACCCACCCTACGAAAAACCAACCCCACCACCCGAAAACCGCTTCATGGCGCTCACCAGCAACTGCGACGACATGCCCACGCTGTTCGTCGATACCCGCGCACCGCTCGATGTCTTGTACGACGCCGCCAGCTATCGAATTCGCGCTGTCACCCAAGTGCTCGAAAACCTGTCGATGCGCGGCTCTATCGAGTGCCAGTCCTTCATCCTCAGTGACTTTGCCTTGCTGTGCGCCATTCCGTTGCGCGATGGGTGTGATGTGCTGGACGTGTTGGGGCGGCGGTTGAAGGCGCTGTCGTAGCATCGGTAAAGGGGGGGATCCTTCCGGCTTAATTGTAGGAAGGATCGCCCGGATGAATTTTTGATGACCTACTTTGGCAGGTACTGATCCTGGGATTTGACGAATGCGTTGAATTCCACGGAGTTGTAAACCTCTAGACAACCATAAAAAACCATTTTTTTATCGGAGTGCTTGCTGACGGATGAGGTCCTTGCGTAGGCATTACGCATGTATTTCTCGGTTTCTGCGTAGGGGTCATGCGTGACCTCGAGGGTGTCCTCGTTTTGAACGATCAGATGCTGACCTTTTCCCATCGACGAGTAGGCGCCAATCGCGAGTCCTATATCAGATTTGATTTCTGACTCGTCCTTGAATTGGCCGGAAATACAGTTGGCCAACCCATAATTTTTAAGCGTTTCTCGAGCCTTATCGATACTGATTTCAGCAGATATGGCTCGCCCTGAAACCAATAGTAGTGCCAGCACAATTAACTGCGAGCGTGTCATCCTTTCAACTCCCAAAAGTTTATTTTTTCCAGCTTTACCCTCGGATTGTCATAGGTGTGGCTGTCTTGCCTATGGTAGTCACTGTCGTCACCGGTCACGCTCCCGTTCCAAAGGGTAGCGTGGCCTGATGCGTCGCTCCATCCGGTGATCTCCATGACAATGACGCCTTTTTTGCCATTTATAAAATTTGAATTACTTTGCGTCAAAATATGGTCGGGTTCGCCCCAGTTATGTCTAAGAAAGGCGAGGAAATCGACCACCTTCATGATGTAGGGGAGTTGGTCCGCTCCACTCAATCGATAGATGGGCTGGTTTTTTATGATCGTGCCTTTGGGGATTTTGTATCCGCCATAGTTAAAGGCTCTGCTTATCCTCAAGGCGCAGGCATTCGCATAAGCATCAGGCTTTTCCACTCTTGCCGCTTCGACTCCGCCGCCGACAAGTCCATAAACCTCAACTGAGCCTTTATGACCCACTTCTGCATATGCGTTCCATAAAGTGCTGAAACGAGGCCGTTTAACCGAAATGTTGGAAGACACCCCGCCGGAACTGATGACAACTTGAGCCATTATGCTTCCCCTTCCATGTCAATAATTTCGCTTCCAAATGCGTTTGGAATGATGGCTATGCCTTTGGCTCCGACTATCCCGGTCAACGCTTTTTCGGTGGGGCCGCTAATGTTGACGGTAACCGTCTCGCCGGGAAAATAACCCGAGGTTTTTACATGAATATTCAAGTCTGTGTAAAACCGGGAAACTGACTCAACAGGCACCTGCGCGTCGCCATAGGACAAGGAAATATCAGTGATGGTCTTGGGACGATTGAGCGCGGCAGTGATGCCTGAAAAATCTGCTTTGTTGTGTTCGGCTCCTCCATATACAGATGACTGAGCGAACATCACCTTGTTGGATTGTGGAGGGCAGCCGCAGGCAACGTAATCACCTTCCAGGGCAACCAATCCGGCCGGTAATGTAATGGTTCTGGGCCCGACCGCGACGATAGGGCCTTTTCCTTTGCTGCAGGCTGGGCAACTTGCCAAGTGTCCAATGGATGAGGTGCTTACGGCGCTATCGATATTGATACCGACATTCCCTTCCAGTACCGAACCGCCGGTTGAGGTGGGCGCACCGATACCAATCATTTTCCGTCCCATGTAAATCTCCATTTTAGGGGCATCAGGCCGGTCCGATCTTCGCTCTCATGTGTAAGCGCCACGATGGCAGGTCTTCGGCAAAGTGTGACTTGATGTTGCTCGCCACATGAGCGAGATCAAAAAAATGCAGCCGTCGGCGGCTCCGACCGGGGGGACGTGGTTGCGATTGAAGGAGCGAATGCCCGCTCAGCCGTGAAGCCCTGACGTTCGCCGCTGTACAAGGTAAACTTCCCGGCCTTCGCAGGAGCAATCATGAATTATCGTCACGCCTTCCATGCCGGCAATCACGCCGATGTGTTCAAACACCTGACCT
>Ga0255334_1001150_pt1 | contig 13600 bp, 9 predicted proteins | sample EtOH5_35cm_T3_12_FD_202080 | JGI IMG/M metagenome (GOLD analysis project Ga0255334, IMG submission 202080) | Sandy soil microbial communities from University of British Columbia, Vancouver, Canada - EtOH5_35cm_T3_129 | ecosystem: Engineered > Artificial ecosystem > Sand microcosm > Unclassified ...
TTGCGCCCTTGTTTTGCTCGTCTTGCAGGATTATTGGTCCGAACACCGATCAATTGTGGGAGCGGGCTTGCTCGCGAAAGCGGTGTGTCATTCAGCATTGATGTCGACTGACACACCGCTTTCGCGAGCAAGCCCGCTCCCACATTGGTCGGTGCTGAATCAGTAAGAGTGATGGCAGTTCTGAAAAACCCTGCCCCACATCAACCAAACGATAATTCCTCTTATTCAAACTCCACTGCCCTGTTAGACATTGCGCCCTTGTTTTGCTCGTCTTGCAGGATTATTGGTCCGAACACCGATCAATTGTGGGAGCGGGCTTGCTCGCGAAAGCGGTGTGTCATTCAGCATTGATGTCGACTGACACACCGCTTTCGCGAACAAGCCCGCTCCCACATTGGACAGTGCTGAATCAGTAAGAGTGATGATAGTTCTGAAAAACCCTGCCCCACATCAACCAAACGATAATTCCTCTTATTCAAACTCCACTGCCCTGTTAGACTTTGCGCCCTTGTTTTGCTCGTCTTGCAGGATGTCTGATGCCCTCGCTGCCTCTTCGCTTGTCCGCACTGTTTCTGGCCCTGGGCCTGAGTGCCTGCGATGACGCCCCGCGTTTTACCGAAGCCGAACCCGGTGAAGCCCGGTCCGGCGGCGCCGCGACCGTGCGCAAGACCGATCAGAACGCTTTCTCCCTGCCCTCCGCCAACCTGCCGCCCTCCCGGCGCGTGGACTTCAGTGTCGGCAACAGTTTCTTCCGCAACCCTTGGGTGATCGCCCCGTCGACCACCACCGCCCGGGACGGCCTCGGGCCGTTGTTCAACACCAATGCCTGCCAGAACTGCCACATCAAGGACGGCCGCGGTCACCCGCCTACGCCTGATGCGCAGAACGCCGTGTCGATGCTGGTGCGTCTGTCGATACCTGATGCCCCGGCCTACGCCAAAATCATCGAACAGCTCGGTGTGGTCCCCGAGCCAGTCTACGGCGGGCAATTCCAGGACATGGCGATCCCCGGTGTACTTCCGGAAGGCAAGGTACGGGTCGACTACACGCCAGTGCCGGTGCGCTTCAAGGACGGCACCGAGATCGAATTGCGCAAACCCCGCCTGACCATCACCCAGCTGGGCTACGGTCCGATGCACCCTGACACCCGTTTTTCGGCCCGTATCGCCCCGCCGATGATTGGCCTCGGCTTGCTTGAAGCCATCCCCGATGAGGCGATCCTGGCCAATGCCGAGGCTCAGGCGAAGGCAAAAAACGGCATCGCCGGACGCCCGAACAGGGTCTGGGATGACGCCCAACAGAAAACCGTCCTCGGACGATTTGGCTGGAAGGCCGGGCAGCCGAACCTCAATCAACAAAACGTTCACGCGTTCTCAGGTGATATGGGCCTTACAACCAGCCTGCGACCGATAGATGACTGCACCGACGCGCAAACCGCCTGCAAGCAAGCCCCAAACGGCAACGGCCCGGACGGCGAACCGGAGGTCAGCGACAACATTTTGCGTCTGGTGCTGTTCTACAGTCGCAACCTGGCCGTACCCGCCCGCCGCGATGTCGGCACGCCTGAAGTGCTGGCCGGCAAGACGCTGTTTTTCCAGGCGGGCTGCCAGTCCTGTCACACGCCGAAATACACCACCGCCGCCAACGCGGCAGAACCTGAACTGGCCAATCAAGTGATTCGCCCCTACAGCGATCTGCTGTTGCACGACATGGGCGACGGCCTGGCCGACAACCGCAGCGAATTCCAGGCCAGTGGCCGCGACTGGCGCACACCGCCGTTGTGGGGCATCGGCCTGACGCAGACGGTCAGTGGCCACACTCAGTTTTTGCATGACGGCCGCGCCCGCAATCTGCTCGAAGCCGTGCTCTGGCATGGCGGCGAGGCGCAGGCCGCGCAGCAACAGGTTTTGTCTTTCAACGCCGAGCAGCGCGCAGCGTTGCTGGCGTTTTTGAATTCTCTTTAAACACTTATAAAGAATCGGGAGCCCGACATGTTCCGTCCCAAGTTGTTATTCACCAGCCTTGCCGCACTCGCCCTCGGCGCCTGCTCACCGCAGGATCCACAGGCTGTCACGTCGGCGGCCATCGCCAAGTCGGTGATCCTGCCGACCTACACGCGCTGGGTTGAAGCCGACCGCCAACTCGCTGTCAGCGCGCTGGCCTACTGCGAAGGCAAGGAAAACCTCGACACCGCCCGCGCCGATTTCCTGCACGCGCAGAAAGCCTGGGCCGAGCTGCAACCGCTGCTGATCGGTCCGTTGGCCGAAGGCAATCGCGCCTGGCAGGTGCAGTTCTGGCCGGACAAGAAAAACCTTGTCGGCCGTCAGGTCGAGCAATTGGTCGACACCCAGCCGCAGATCGATGCTGCCGCCCTGGCCAAATCCAGCGTTGTGGTTCAGGGCCTGTCCGCCTACGAATACATCCTGTTCGACAGCAAGCCGGATGTGGCCAATGACGCGCAAAAAGCCAAGTACTGCCCGCTGCTGAAAGCGATTGGCGAGCGCCAGAAACTGTTGGCCGAAGACATTCTGAAAAGCTGGAACAACACCGACGGCATGCTCGCGCAGATGAGCAAGTTTCCGAACCAGCGCTACGCCGATTCCCACGAAGCCATCGCCGATCTGCTGCGCGTGCAAGTCACTGCCCTGGACAGCCTGAAGAAAAAACTCGGCACGCCGATGGGCCGTCAGAACAAAGGCGTACCGCAACCGTTCCAGGCTGACCAGTGGCGCAGCCAGTCTTCCCTGACCGGTCTCGAAGCCAGCCTCGCCGCCGCCAAAACGGTCTGGGAAGGTGTCGACAACAAAGGCTTGCGCGGCTTGTTGCCGAGCGAGCAGAAACCGTTGGCCGACAAGATCGACGCCGCGTACGCCGCGTCCCTGAAACTGTTCGCCAGCAACCAGCGCTCGCTGACCGAGATGCTCAACGACGACGTCGGTCGCCAGCAGCTCAACGACCTCTACGACAGCCTCAACGTCGTCCATCGCCTGCACGAAGGCGAACTGGCCAAGGCGCTGGGTATCCAACTGGGCTTCAACGCCAACGACGGTGACTGATGAGGGCGAGTGCCATGCTGCGACGACAGGCTCTGACGTTAGGTAGTTTGCTGCTGGGAGCAGTGACACTGGGCGGCTGGACGCTGTTCAAGCAAAAGGACAAGAGCCCGCTGCTGCTGTCGGCGCGGGACGATACCGACGGCAAGCATTACGCCGTGGGTTATCGGCTGGACGGTACACGGGTGTTCGCCACCCGGGTCGGCCAGCGTTGCCACGACATCATCAATCACCCGACGCTGCCGATTGCACTGTTTGTCGCCCGTCGCCCCGGCACCGAGAGCTACCTGATCGACCTGCGCGACGGCACGCTGTTGCAAACCGTGGCTTCGCAGCCGAACCGGCATTTCTACGGTCACGCGGTGATTCACCGCAGCGGCGACTGGCTGTATGCCACCGAGAACGACACATCCGATCCGGGTCGCGGCTTGCTCGGTGTGTATAAGTTTGAAGGCGAGCGCCTCGTGCACAGCGGCGAATTTTCCACCCACGGCATCGGCCCGCATCAGGTGTCGTGGATGCCCGATGGCGAAACCCTGGTGGTGGCCAACGGCGGGATTCGCACCGAAGCGGAAAGCCGGGTCGAGATGAACCTCAACGCCATGGAGCCGAGCCTGGTGCTGATGCAACGCGACGGTACTTTGCTGAGCAAGGAAACCCTCGCCCAGCAGATGAACAGCGTGCGGCACCTGGGGATCGCCAGCGACGGCACCATCGTCGCCGGTCAGCAATTCATGGGCCCCTCTCACGAATCTTCGGAACTGTTGGCCATCAAGCGGCCCGGACAACCGTTCGTGGCGTTCCCGGTGCCTGAGCATCAGTTGCAGGCGATGGGGCATTACACCGCCAGCGTCGCGGTACACAGTGACTTGCGGCTGGTCGCGTTGACCGCGCCACGGGGCAATCGCTTTTTCATCTGGGACCTGGACAGCGGCGAAGTGCGCCTGGATGCGCCACTTCCCGATTGCGCCGGGGTCGGTGCGGTGGCTGACGGCTTTGTCGTGACGTCGGGTCAAGGGCGCTGCCGTTACTACGATTGCCGCCAGACAAACCTTGTTGCAAAACCCCTCGAGCTGCCGGCGGGGCTCTGGGATAACCACCTTCATTTGATGGCGTAGTCGACGGCAAAAGATCGCAGCCTTCGGCAGCGCCTACGGGTGTACACCGTAAAATGCAGGAGCTGCCGAAGGCTGCGATCTCTTCCGGCCATCATCACAACACGACTTGAGTCCCTGTAAAAAGTGGCAGTTGGATTCACTGCCGCTCTCGGAGTAATGTGCCCGCCTGTCTCACCTGATTTTCTCCAAGGAACTGGAAATATGCTGCGTCGCCGCATGCTGATCATGTTGGGTGTTGTTCTGCTGATCGTACTGGTCCTGGCCGGTTACAAAGCCTTCTCCATCTACACGATGGTGCAAGGCTTCTCCGCGCCGAAACCGCCGATAAGCGTTGCCGTGGCCACCGCCATCGAACGGCCCTGGCAAGCCCGCCTGCCTGCCGTCGGCACACTCACGGCGCTGCAAGGCGTGGACCTGAGCCTGGAGACCGACGGCACCGTCATCGATTTGCAGTTCGAGTCAGGGCAGAAGGTCAAGGCCGGTCAACCACTTCTGCGCCTCGACAGCGCCGTGGAAAGTGCCTTGCTGGAAACCGCCCAGGCCGACCTCGGGCTGGCCCAGCTCGATTACGGTCGCGGTAGCCAACTGGTGGGCAGCCAGGCCATTTCCAAAGGCGAATTCGACCGACTTTCGGCGGTGCTGAAAAAGAGCAAGGCCACGGTCAATCAACTCAAGGCGGCACTCGGCAAAAAAAGCATCGTTGCGCCCTTCAGCGGGACCATCGGCATTCGACAGGTTGACGTCGGCGACTACCTCGCCAGCGGCACCATGATTGCCACCCTGCAAGACCTCAGCAGTCTCTACGTCGACTTTTTCGTGCCCGAACAGTCGGTGCCGAAGATCGCCATCGGCCAGCCGGTTGAAATCATCGTCGCGGCCTACCCTGCGCAGACGTTCCCCGGCACCATCAGCGCGATCAATCCGAAACTCGAGAACAGCACGCGCAACATGCAGGTCCGCGCGACCCTGGCCAACCCTGACGGCAAACTGTTGCCGGGTATGTTCGCCAGCCTGCAGGTGATGTTGCCCGACCCGCAGCTGCGCATCGTCGTGCCGGAAAGCGCGATCACGTACACGCTGTACGGCAATTCGCTGTACGTCGTCACACAGAAAAAAACCGAAGACGGCAGCGTGGAAAAAGACGCCAAGGGTGAACCGATCCTGATCGCCGAACGCCGTTTCATCGAAACCGGCGAACGCCGCGACGGTGTGGTGATGATTACCAAAGGTGTGCAGAACGGTGAAAAAGTGGTCACCGGCGGCCAGATCAAACTGGACAACGGCGCACGCATTGCCATCAGCGACGACAAGACTTCGGCCGAGCAGAGCAGCCCGCTGCGCGCGGACTGATCAAGGAATCCCCATGGCTTTTACTGACCCGTTCATCCGCCGCCCGGTGCTCGCCTCCGTGATCAGCCTGCTGATTGTGCTGCTGGGTTTCCAGGCCTGGAGCAAGCTGCCGCTGCGCCAGTATCCACAAATGGAAAACGCCCTGATCACGGTGACCACCTCATATCCCGGCGCCAATGCCGAAACCATCCAGGGCTACATCACCCAACCGATGCAACAGAGCCTGGCGAGCGCCGAAGGCATCGACTACATGACTTCGGTCAGTCGCCAGAACTTCTCGGTGATCTCGATCTACGCGCGTATCGGTTCCAACAGCGATCGCTTGTTCACCGAGCTGCTGGCCAAGGCCAACGAGGTGAAAAACCAGCTGCCTCAGGATGCCGAAGACCCGGTGCTGAGCAAGGAGGCCGCCGACGCCTCGGCGCTGATGTACATCAGTTTCTTCAGCAAGGAGCTGAGCAACCCGCAGATCACCGACTACCTGTCGCGGGTGATCCAGCCCAAACTCGCGACCCTGCCGGGCATGGCCGAAGCCGAGATTCTCGGCAACCAGGTGTTCGCCATGCGCCTGTGGCTGGACCCGGTGAAACTGGCCGGCTTCGGCTTGAGTGCCAGTGATGTGACCGATGCCGTGCGCAAGTACAACTTCCTCTCCGCCGCCGGCGAAGTGAAAGGCGAGTACGTGGTCACCAGTATCAACGCCAACACCGAGCTCAAATCCGCGGAAGCCTTCGCCGCGATTCCACTCAAGGTCGATGGCGACAGCCGCGTGCTGCTCAGCGATGTCGCGCGGGTGGAAATGGGCGCGGAAAACTACGACACCATCAGCTCCTTTGGTGGCACGCCCTCGGTGTACATCGGCATCAAGGCCACGCCCGGCGCCAACCCGCTGGACGTGATCAAGGAAGTGCGCAAGATCATGCCCGACCTCGAGGCCCAGCTGCCGCCGAACCTCAAGGGTGAAATTGCCTACGACGCCACGCTGTTCATCCAGGCCTCGATCGACGAAGTGGTGAAAACCCTGTTCGAAGCGGTGCTGATCGTGATTGTGGTCGTGTTCCTGTTCCTCGGTGCGCTGCGCTCCGTGGTAATCCCGGTGGTGACGATTCCGCTGTCGATGATCGGTGTGATGTTCTTCATGCAGATGATGGGCTACTCGATCAACCTGCTGACGCTGCTGGCGATGGTGTTGGCCATCGGCCTGGTGGTGGACGACGCCATCGTGGTGGTGGAAAACATTCACCGCCACATCGAGGAAGGCAAGACGCCGCTGGACGCGGCCATCGAGGGCGCACGGGAAATTGCCATGCCGGTGATCTCGATGACCATCACCCTGGCGGCGGTCTATGCGCCGATCGGCTTCCTCACCGGCCTCACCGGGGCGTTGTTCAAGGAGTTCGCCCTGACCCTGGCCGGGGCGGTGGTGATCTCCGGCATCGTCGCCCTGACCCTGTCGCCAATGATGTGCGCCTTTCTGCTGCGCCACGACGAAAACCCCAGCGGCCTGGCCCACCGCCTCGACCTGATTTTCGAACGCTTGAAGCGCCGCTACCAGAGCATGTTGCACGGTACGCTCAACACCCGCCCGGTGGTGCTGGTGTTTGCGGCGATTGTGATGTGCCTGATTCCGGTGCTGCTCACCTTCACCAAATCGGAACTGGCACCGGACGAGGATCAGGGCGTCATTTTCATGCTGGCCAATGCCCCGCAGCCGACCAACCTCGATTACCTGAATGCGTATACCGACGAGTTCATCACCATCTTCAAGGCATTTCCCGAGTACTACTCCTCGTTCCAGATCAACGGTTTCAACGGCGTGCAATCGGGGATCGGCGGCTTTCTGCTGAAACCCTGGAACGAACGCGACCGCACGCAAATGCAGATCCTGCCCGAGGTGCAGAGCAAACTGGAAAGCATTCCGGGGTTGCAGATTTTCGGCTTCAACCTGCCTTCCCTGCCGGGCACCGGCGAGGGGCTGCCGTTTCAATTTGTCGTCAACACCGCCAACGATTACGAGTCGCTGCTGCAAGTGATGGACCGGGTGAAAAAACGCGCGATGGAGTCCGGCAAGTTCGCCTTCGTCGACGTCGACCTGGCGTTCGACAAGCCCGAAGTCGTGGTCGATATCGATCGCGCCAAGGCTGCGCAGATGGGTGTGTCGATGCAGGATCTGGGCGGCACACTGGCGACGTTGCTGGGTGAGGCGGAAATCAACCGTTTCACCATTGAAGGCCGCAGTTACAAAGTGATCGCGCAGGTTGAACGACCGTTCCGGGACAACCCCCACTGGCTGAACAACTATTACGTGAAAAACACCAAGGGTGAACTGCTGGCCCTGTCGACCCTGATCACCGTGACTGACCGCGCCCGCCCGCGGCAGTTGAATCAGTTCCAGCAGCTCAACTCGGCCATCCTGTCCGGGGTTCCATTGGTGAGCATGGGTGAAGCCCTGGAGGCGGTGCGTCAGATTGCCCGGGAAGAGGCGCCGGCGGGTTTTGCCGTCGACTATGCCGGGGCATCGCGGCAGTACGTTCAGGAAGGCAGCGCACTGTGGGTGACGTTTGCCCTGGCTCTGGCGATCATTTTCCTGGTGCTGGCGGCTCAGTTCGAAAGTTTCCGCGATCCGTTGGTGATTCTGGTGACGGTGCCGCTGTCGATCTGTGGCGCGTTGATCCCGCTGTTCCTCGGCTGGTCGAGCATGAACATCTACACCCAGGTCGGGCTGGTGACGCTGATCGGGCTGATCAGCAAGCACGGGATCCTGATCGTCGAGTTCGCCAATCAGCTGCGCAAGGAAAAGGGCCTGCCCCCGCGCGAGGCGGTTGAGGAAGCCGCGGCCATTCGCCTGCGCCCGGTGTTGATGACCACCGCGGCCATGGTATTCGGCATGGTGCCATTGATCATTGCCACGGGCGCGGGCGCTGTCAGCCGGTTCGACATCGGCACGGTGATCGCTACGGGGATGTCGATCGGGACGCTGTTTACGTTGTTTGTATTGCCGTGCGTTTACACGTTGTTGGCCAAACCCGATAAACCTGTAAACGTCTAACTCCTGTAGGAGCCGGCTTGCTGGCGATGGTGTGTCAGCTACATTTTTGTCGACTGACACACCATCGCCAGCAAGCCGGCTCCTACAAGGGTCGGTGCAGGTCTCAAGTCATCGGAAATAAAAAAGGCCTCGCATTGGCGAGGCCTTTTATTTGGGCTTCAATCTGGTCAACTCTGCGGCCTCAGTCCTTGAGAAAGTCCGAACATGAACAGCAATAAATCATGATCGGGTTGGGTTGCAACGGATGCTTTCGCAACCCGCGGCATCGGACAACGCGCGTCCCCGTTCACTGAACTGAGGACTTGCGTGCGGGGCTGCTCCCAAGCCGCCACCGCCAGTGAAGCAACTGCCAAGGCTCCTATCAAGAACAAACCTCTAGCAATTTCGAGTTTCATTGCTATAAACCTTTGATAGCGCTGCCAAACGCCGTCTCATAAAGGTAGACGAGTTTCTGCCAGTCCGTCGTGCTGAACGACGAGTGGCGACGCAGTTGCTTCAGGTCATGGGACGCGGCGTGACGGGCGGTCAAACGCTGGCGGCCTTTCTCCAGATCGATCAACGCAACGTCGATTTTCGCCGACTCGCCCTCACCGGTAACCCGGACGAAGACGTGCTTGAGATAGAGGCAACTGTGCTGCCACCGCGCCTTGTGCATGCGCACCAGGTTATCGGCCAGCTCCTTCAGCACGCGGTCATGCACCGCCTCACCATGGCGCTCGCGACCACCGCCTGCGTACCAGTGCTCGATTTCCTCGAAACCGTCCAGTGCCTTGGTCACCAGCAATGCGCGCCATTTGTGAACAGGATCGCGTTGCGCACCGCAGAAAACGATTTCCGGAACCCCCACGCCGACCCGGCTCAAGCCGATGAGCGCGTCCCGTTCGCGCAGCACCGTCGGTCGACCGAAGGGGTGCAGCCAGCTGCGATAGACATGCCCGGTCTGACGCTTGGCGTAGAACAGCTGTCCATCATTGCCCTTGACTCGCTGCACGCCACTTTCACCACCGCGACGAACGTTGGGCTCTTCAACCCATTCGCCGCGCTGGTTCCAGAAATGATCGAAACGATCCTGGGAAACGACGTCCGTATTTGCTGCACATTGCACTGCCATCTATTACCTCTTGCGTAATATGTAAACCCGCCACATGGCATAGAGCGGGAGAAAATCCAGTTGTTCCTGAATACGGAACCCCGCTTGCTCGAATTCCTTTTCGACCGTAGCAGCCGGTAACACAAACCGATTTTGGTAACCTTCCTGCTCACGCCTTTTCTCCAGGCGCTTGCGTCTCCAGGCCTTGAAATTGCCGTCAACCCATAACGAAAGGATCACGCTGTCGCGGGTGACGCGCTCGAATTCACGCAGAATGGCCAGTCGATGCTCGGCTTCACCAATGTGGTGCAGCAAACGCATGCAAAAAATGCTGTCGACGGCGTTATCAGGCAGGGCGATGTCGAATGCAGAAGTCTGCAAGGGTTGTACCCTTTTCACGACTTCGGCAGGTTGCGCCTGTAAAGCGATCTTGAGCATCGACTCGGAATTGTCGGCTCCGATGATCACACGGTTGGATTTTTCCGCCAGCAACGGCCAGAAACGCCCGGCACCGCAGGGAAGATCGAGGACCAGACCGGGTTCACCCACCAACGCCAGCGCATGTCGCGCCAGCTGCTCGTCACGCCAGTGAGACAGTCGACGGCCAAGACCATCCTTATGTTTGCGCAGATACTCCTGAGCGTGTTGATCGTCGTATTTTTCGGAAAAATCAAGTTTGATCGGGCCGGCCATCACCAAGGACTCCTGAGCTGCTGATGACAACCACCTTAGGTAGCGGCGTGTCAGCGTCAGGTCATGCCTTTGTGAAAAAAATGTCATGTAAAACCCCGAACTATTTCGAGGTTTTACAGGGCGACGACGATGGCTGGGGGCCATCAACGAAAAGTATCACGCCCCGGCCTGATTCAACTCCACCTGAAACCGGCAACCATGGGGCTCCATGTTGGTCAGACTGACGCTCCACCCCTGGTTTTCGCAAATCCGCTGCACCAGCGACAGGCCCAGACCCAGGCCTTCGCCGCGTTTCTCGTTACCCCGCACGAAAGGCTCGAACATTGCCTCGCGTTTTTCTTCGGGAATGCCCACGCCACTGTCTTCGACCGTGAAACCCGTAGTCGTCAGGGTCAAGCGAATAAAGCCCCGTTCGGTGTAATGCAGCGCATTGCGCAACAGGTTGCCCATGACTGCGTGCAGAAGCGTGGCGTTGTAGCAGGTGCTGGCCGGATTGCCCGGTTCAAAGATCAGCGAGAGCCCTTTGGCCTCGATCGGTTCGCGCCACAGATTGAGCAGCCCGTCGGCGACCTGGGCCAGAGACTGTTGCGGCGCCATGCTGGCGTCTTCACGTTGGGCACGGGCCAGCATCAGGAAGGTCTGCACCAGCTCACGCATCTCTTCGCAGGCACGGGCGATCCGCTCGACCTGAGCCCGACCGCGCTGGTCGATACCGGGGTTTTCCAGCAGCAGCTCACAGGAACTGGCCAGGACCATCAACGGGGTGCGCAACTCGTGGCTGACGTCACTGGTGAACAGGCGTTCCCGGGTCAATGCCTGGCGCAGGCGGCCGAGGGTGGCGTCGAAGGCCACGGCCAGCTCGCCCACTTCATCGGCGGCATAGTCCGGTGCCAGCGGTGGCGCCAGACCCAGCAACTGGTCGCGGTGGCGCACCTGGCGGGCCAGCCGCACAACTGGCGCCATCACTTTGCGCGCCAGTATCCAGCCGAGGAATACCGCCAACGCCAGACTCAGGACGAAGCCCACCAGCACCACGGCGAACAACACCCGTTCACGTTCTTCGAAATCGCTCTGGTCCTGCAGCAGTACATAACGCCGGCCATCGACGACTTCGACCATCGCGTGGTACGACAGCTGTTCCCGGAACACTTCGTGGAAGCCCGGGTCGAGATGGCGCAAATCCTTGGGCAACTCGAAATCACCCGGCCCGCCGCTGAAATAGAACAGCTGGTCCGGCTCGGGGCGATGGCTCCAGTCAGACACACTGTCCATCAACAGCAGGCGTTGCAAATCACCGCCGAGACCTGCCGAAATCAGTTTTTCTTCCACCAGGTGCACGGTCGCGACAATGCCCATGGCGAAAGCTCCGGCGACCAGGGCGCTCATCAGCGCAAAGGCGATGATGATCCGTTGAGCAAGGCTCTGTTTAAACTCCATCACGCCCCTCGGCCAAGCGATAACCCACACCGTGCACGGTTTGCAGCAAAGGCTTGGCGAACGGTTTGTCGATCACCTGACGCAATTGGTGGACGTGACTGCGCAGGCTGTCGCTGTCCGGACAGTCATCGCCCCACAAGGCCTCTTCGAGAATTTCCCGACGCAGGACGTGCGGGCTTTTCTGCATCAGCACGGCCAGCAACTTCAGGCCTACCGGGTTGAGTTTCAGCAGGCGCCCTTCGCGGGTGACTTCCAGGGTATCGAGGTCATAGCTCAGATCACCGACCTGCAAGGTACGACGGCCGCCGCCCTGTGCCCGACGCATCACGGCTTCGATCCGCGCGGCCAGTTCAGACAGGGCAAAGGGTTTGATCAGGTAATCGTCGGCGCCGGACTTGAAGCCTTGCAGGCGGTCGTCCAGTTGATCGCGGGCAGTGAGCATGATCACCGGCGTGTCGCGACGGGCATCTTCGCGCAAGCGTTTGCACAGGGTGTAGCCGTCGATACCCGGCAACATGATGTCGAGCACGATCAAATCGTAGTGCTCGGTGGCCGCCAGGTGCAGGCCTGACAAACCGTCCTGCGCGCAATCCACGGTGTAGCCCTTGAGCCCCAGGTAATCGGCCAGATTGGCCAGGATATCGCGGTTGTCTTCAACCAACAGAATGCGCATGGGCACCTCCTCCGTACACAGTAACGGCCGTCTTGGCCCGCGCAGCTTAAGGCCTGGCGTGGCTCAGGGCTAGGGCTGTGTGCAGTTGAAAACCCTGCCAACAAACCTGTTGAGTCCTTAACGACTTTTTCACTATCGATTCACGCAGAGGCGACACAACCGGGTTCACACTCCGCGCGGCTGCGCTTTCAAGAACATTTAACCGACCAAGGAATTGCCATGGTTTCGACCCTTGCCCGCCCCGCCTCTCGCCCGCTCAATTTCTGGGTGTGCCTGGGTGTTCCCACCGCTGCCGCGATCATTCTGCTGCTGCTCGAACTGACGTCCCTGGACATGGACCTGGCCACGCTGTTCTATGATCCCGAGGCCGGAGACTTCATCGGGCGCCACAGTTACTTCCTCGAAAACATCCTGCATGACCGCGCCAAGCAAGTGGTCATCGCCTTTTCGGTGTTCGCGATCATCGGTTTCATCGGTGCCTTTTTCATCGACAGGCTCAAACCGTTCAAACGGGAACTGGGCTGTCTGGTGCTGTCCCTGGGGCTGGCGACATCCTTTGTCACACCGGTCAAAGCGGTGACGGCGGTTCAATGCCCGTGGAGTCTGGAGCAATTCGGCGGCCACGAGACCTATAGCGAACTGCTCAGCCCGCGCCCACCCACCGACAAACCAGGTCGTTGCTGGCCCGGCGGACATGCCGCGACCGGGTTCACGTTGTTTGCATTGTTCTTTGTACTGCGGGATCGGTATCCGCGTCTGGCACGTAAAGCCTTTATCTTTGCCTTTGCGCTGGGCACGGTGTTTTCCGTGAGCCGGATGATGCAGGGCGCGCATTTTTTCTCGCACAACGTGTGGACGGCGATTTTCTGCTGGCTGATTTGTCTGGGGTCGTATTACTACATCCTGTATCGACCGGTTCCCGAGGCTGAGCGGGTTACCAAGTCACAAGCGGTTAGCGTTTGATCTGACGTCATCGCGGGCAAGCCCGCTCCCACAGGGGTGATGTGGTCCTGTGAGAGCGTGGCTTGCCCGCGATGGCCGCGACTCGGTCTCCGGACGGACCCACATCAAAGGCAATAAAAAACCCCGCCTGCTTTCGCAGGCGGGGTTTTTTTCGTACGGGGGTAAGGCTGGCTT
>Ga0255334_1001151_pt1 | contig 13593 bp, 15 predicted proteins | sample EtOH5_35cm_T3_12_FD_202080 | JGI IMG/M metagenome (GOLD analysis project Ga0255334, IMG submission 202080) | Sandy soil microbial communities from University of British Columbia, Vancouver, Canada - EtOH5_35cm_T3_129 | ecosystem: Engineered > Artificial ecosystem > Sand microcosm > Unclassified ...
CGGGTTTGGGACAGGCCTGCCCGCTGGGATAGTCTCGTCCGGCGTTCTGAGGGCCTATAGCTCAGACGGTTAGAGCGCTTCCCTGATAAGGAAGAGGTCACAGGTTCAAGTCCTGTTAGGCCCACTCCCATGAGGAGGACCCGGAGTGAAGAAGTTGCTGTTCGTGGCCGCCCTGGCCGCTGCGGGCTACGTCTTCTACACCAAGTACGTGCAGGACCGCGACGAGCGGGACCTGTGGGCAGAGGTCACCGACACCCTCGACTGAGCCGCGGACTTCTGTTCAGCTTCGCTGGCGTTGATGAGCTCGTCGGGGTCGACCTTCGGTCCCTGGCGCTTGACGCGCTCGTCTCTCGGCTCCGCGTCCGGGCGGACTCGGCGCGTGCCGACCCCCGTCTCGCTGCGGGCGACCAGCCTTGGGTCCTTCTCCACACGGCCACCGTAGAGAGAGGTACTGACGCTCGGCGCGACCTACCGGCCTACCGTGAGCGGGTGACTGAGCGACGGGTCTCGACCGACTGAGGTTGATCGTCGCGCGGGCGCCCAACTCGGGGTATCGCCCTCGCTAACCAAGTTTAGCCTGGCTAAACTTGGTTAGTGGATGCGGTGCCCAAGGATGCGGAGACGACAGTGACGCCCCTCAGCAACGAGGCGGACTGGCCCGTCCACGGCCATGAGGTGCGTCCGTGGAAGTCGAGCGTGCGCGGCCCGAAAGAGGATCGGATGCTTACCGAGGTCACGGTCAGCCTGCCGCCGCACATCCTCACCCTGGACCTGCCCCTACCTGGTGACGTGCTCGCTGCCGTGGAGCGCGCCACCGTGGCGATCGCCACCCTGGACGCGATGTACGGGGATCGGCTGGCGACGTTCGGGAGCTTCCTGATCCGCTCGGAGGCGGTGAGCTCGTCGCGCATCGAGCGGGAGAACGCCAGCATCGACGACATCGCCAAGGCCACGATCGGCCTGAAGAGCCCCAGCGCGGCGCGCACGACGGTCGCGGCTGCGCGCGCGGTGCAGCACATGGTCACGGACGCCAGCAGCGGGACCATCACCCTGGACGCGGTGCTTGCCGCCCACCACACCCTTATGCACGACGACCCCCACGACGGGATCTACGCGGGCAAGGTCCGCACGGTTCAGAACTGGATCGGCGGGTCCGACTACTCCCCGCGCGGCGCGGTCCACGTGCCGCCACCGCCGGACACCGTAGAGGAGTACCTGGCGGACCTCATCGGGTTCGCCAACCGTGACGACCTGCCCGCGCTCGTGCAGGCCGCACTCGTTCACGCCCAGTTCGAGTCGATCCACCCCTTTGCCGACGGCAACGGACGCATCGGCCGTGCCCTGATCAACGCGGTCCTGCGCCGCCGCGGCGTCACCCGCCGCCTGGTGGTGCCGATCGCCTCGGCGCTCGTCGCACACGTGGACGCGTACTTCGGGTCCGTGAACGCCTACCGGGACGGGCACGCTGGCCAGTTCGTCGCCCATCTCGCCGCCGCGGCCGGGCTCGCCGCCGATGGTGCGGCGGCGTCCGCCGACTACCTCGCTTCCCTGCCCATCCAATGGCACGACACGGTTGGGGCGCGGAAGGGGTCGACGACGGACCGCATCATCGACGTGCTGCTGGAGTACCCCGCACTCGACGTCCACACGGTCACGAATCGCCTCAAGGTGTCTGACCAGGCGGCATGGGACGCGCTCAACCGGCTCACCGAGGCTGGGGTTCTGCACGAGCTCACCCGCTCCAAGCGAGACCGCGCGTGGGCGGCCACCGAGGTGATGAACGAGCTCGACGGCCTCAACAACCGCCTGCGTGGCATCGCCTGACCCGCGCGCTCACCGGCGGGGCGTGGCCGGCGGCGTGGTTCCGGTAGCCTTTGGGCGGCGTTCTCGGGGCGGTCGTTCAACGGTAGGACGCGGCCTTTGCAAGGCTGTAATCGGGGTTCGATTCCCCGTCGCTCCACCAGTGCACGCAGGTGCTCGGTGCTTGATTCGGACATCGACGGTGGCGCTCGCCGCCCGGCCCGCCGGCCACCGGGCGGGCGGGGGCACCTCGATACCTCTCTATTCGGTGGGGTTCGCGGATTCTTCGCCCCCGGGAGCCGTTTCCGGGTGGCCGTGTGGGGTTTTGACCCGCATGGCGACCGGACCTGCCGCGCAAGCTGGGGTTTGGGGGTTCGAGTCCCCTTGGCTCCACCGATACGACAGGCGACGCGACACCTGTCGATGCCCCTGACCAGTTGGTTCGCCGGCTGGATGGCGCTGCCGGTGGCAGTGATTCCGCATCTGCGCATGCTGCGATGGCGTCGCGCCAACGCGCGGCCTGGTCTTTCGGCGCGCGATGTTTCGATTCCTGTGAGGTGCCTGGCGTCCGGAGAGCCGCGTGTGGTGGGCCACCGCGAGGCTGGTCGGGTGTACCACCAGCCAGACCATTGGGGCAGTCGGCTGTCGAAGAGCGCCCGGAGTCTCCTGCGGTGGTTCAGCGAGGGATGTTGCCCTGGGGTCTGGACGTGTAGGCCGGTACAGTCGGTGTCCATGGAGCAGACCGACCGTCGGCGTGCGGCGCGCGTGAAGCGTGCCGTCGCCAATGAGCGGCTGGAGGGCTTGGTCGTGTCTGAAGACGCCAAGCGCATCGCAGATAGCTACGTGGTCGGCAAGGCATCCGCCCGAGAAGCGGCCGCCAAGATCCGCGCCCGGTACGGGATCCCCGCCCGGTGACGGACGTCGTCGACCCTTACCTTGATCCGGCGGTCGGCGACCTGCGCAACCTGCTCGGCGCGACCTCGTCGGCCGAGCTGCGGGCTCTGGAGCCCCAGGCCGTCTTCGCCAACGAGCTCGAGCTACCGGACGCCGGCATCCGACGCAGCAACGACCTGACGGAGCTGCGGGCGATCCATGCCCAGCTCTTCAAGGGCGTCTATGACTGGGCGGGTCAGCTGCGCATCGTCGACATCAGGAAGAACCAGCAGGGCGCGGGCTTCCGGCTTCGTCTTCGCCGAGCTGGCACAGGCCGACGGCCTACGCGGTCTGGATAGGGACGAGTTCGTCGAACGGCTGGCGTACTTCTACGACCAGCTCAATTGCATCCACCCGTTCCGTGAGGGCAACGGCCGAACCCAGCGGGTCTTCTGGTCACGCGTGGCGACCGATGCTGGCTACGACATCGCGTGGGATGACGTGGTCGGCGACGAGAACGACCGCGCCTGCCGTGCGGCGATGAAAGACGACGACCGCGAACTACCGCTGGCGATGTTCGGGCACATCATCCGGTCGGCATGAGGAGCCTCGACCGCGTCATGATGGCGAGTGAAGCCTGGGCGAGAGCCGTGCCGGAGATCAACGGACCGATCTCCGGTCGACAGCCCGCGCCGCGGACGGGGTTGATGCCCCGCAGTTGTCGGCATACCGCCTCTTTTCCCGAGGCTCGACCCCAGCTCGCCGCAGGTGTGCCGACACCGTCTGACGGTGGATACCGAAGCGCCGCGCGAGCACGTAGACCGAGTCGCCCTCCAGGTACGCCTCGACAAGCTGTTCGACCAGGTCGCCTGCCAGTTTCGGGGTCCGCTGCGGCACTCGCCCCTGGTTTTGATTCCCGTCAGGTGTCTCGGCGCTGATGTCGACCCGAATCGCCTCTGACGCGAATCTGTAGGTCACCGTGGTTTGAATAACATTGCAGGACCTCCACCGATACGACAGGCGATGCGACATCAGTCTGTGCCTTTGACCAGCGGGTTCGCCGGGTGGATGGCGCTGCCGGTGGCGGTGGTTCCGCATCTGCGCGTCGTGAGGCGGTGTTGCGCCATCGTGCTGGCCTGGTCTTTCGTCGCGCGATGTTTCGATTCCCGTTAGGTACCTGGCGTCTGAAGCCGTCTGTGGTGGGCCACGGAGAGGCTCTTCACGTCCGAATGGGGCGCGGTCAGCAGGCTGTCACCCGCGCCAGCACCTCATCGCTGATCGGGCGGTCGGCGCAGAACAGGCGGATCGCGTCCGGGTCAAGGTTCCCCGAGTCGGTCCGCGCCACATGAGATCGAGTCCGAGGCGTTCGGTCAAGGAACTGGAGCACGAACATCGCCGCCCCACCGGTCTCCATGAAGGACCGTAGCAAGTCTTGCATTGGTTTATGAGTTGCCGTCTTAGTCTCGCCTGCGTGTTCATAAGTCGACTCCGGCATCAAGGAATCGCTGGTAGCACGCTTTTGTCAGGCCCGACCGCTTGTAGATCACCGTCGACTCCGATAGGTGCCAGCGATATTGGGTCTGCTTGTCTTGGTCGGCGCCGCGTTCTGAGAGAATCAGGCCGTTGCGCTCCATCGCCAGGAGCGCCGGTCCAATCAGCTGCCGGTAGCCCGACGCCTTGGCCAAATCCTCGCGCCGCGCGATGATCATGTGCCCGGCGCGCTCAGGATCCTCGCGCATCAGGTACCCCATGATCCGCAGATCGGGCGCGTCGATCGACGCCAGGATCGCGACCCACTTGCGTTCTTCGTCGACCAGCGCGTCGTCTTCGGCGATTGCACCATTCGCCAGAGCCCGGCCGAGTACCCGGATGCGATCTTCCCAGACGCTCTCAGCACCAGCGCGCAGGGCATCGACCAAGAGCTGAATCTTGTGTGGGTCACCGCTGATCTGGCGCACGAAGCCGTCAGCGGTATCCCCGACGTGACCAGCGGCGCACCCCAGCACGGCAGCCATACGGTGCCGCACCGCCGTGCCGGCGATTTCGGCTGCTGTGTCGACCGCAGGAAGAGCTGACGCGGCGAGCAGACCAAGACCCGGATCAACCAGCGCGGCGGACGCCGCGACCAAGGCGGCAGCAGACCTAATCGCAAGCTCGACGCCGTGCGCGTCGGCGCAACCATCGTCGGTCACGTTCACCACCTACCGATCCGCCGTGTGGCTGGCCTCGGACCTGTCGAGGAGCTTCGCCAGCCGCTCGATCTCCTGCTCGCTCTTGGTCTCGCGGGCGAAGGCCAGCACCAGCTCGCGGTCGTAGGCGGTGGCCTTGTCGAGATCGCCGAGCAGACGCAGCGTCGAACGTTCAGCGATGTCGTCGTGCCAACCCTCGTAACCCTCGAACACGATCTGCTTAAGCGTCTCCCGATCGCCGTCGGTCAGTTCGGCGTGTATGACCTCGCCGGTCGTCACGTTGTAGGCACCGTGCAGCCTGGCCCAGCCCTCCTGGGACTCGGTCGGGAACTCCAGCATCACGACGGCGCTCTTGCTCAGGTGCCGGATCTTCTCCAGCACCTTGTAGGTCGGGTAGTAAGCGAGCACAACCCCACCGTCGTCCGCGTACCCGCTGCGCTCTGAGACCGAGTCGCACTTCCGTAGCTCGTCCGGGATGTTCGACTTGAGCGATACCACCACAGTCAGCGGCAGCCGGTGCTGCCGCTGCAGGTGTAGCGCGATCCCGACGCCGAGGTCGGAGGTGTGCTCGGTCTCGTTCCAGGGCACGTAGATGTACTGGTGCTTGAGCAGTTCGTCAGCCACGGTCGGCATGAAGTCCCCTTCGTCGCTCTCGACGCTATGTGAGACCTCTGACACAACCATGGCGGGGACGTCACCCCGTTCGGACGGGGCGGTCTTGCAGTTCTCCCGTTGTGGTGTCGCAGCCGCCGCTAGGGTCCGAGTGTGCTTCGCAGACTTGACCTCAAAGACCCGTGGCGGTCGCTAGACAAGAGCTTCTGGCCCGAGGGTTTCCCCGCGGGTTGCCGCACGGTCGTGTACGGCCACAACGGCAGCGGCAAGTCGACCATGGCAGAGTTGCTGCTCAGCCTCGCCGAGGATGCCTGCTCCACGGGTGTTGTGTGGGAGGACGAGAGCAAGCACCGCAGCAACGTTGGTCCGGGTGGAGCAAGCCCCTCGGGGTCGATGGCGGTCTTCACCCGCAAATGGGTCGAAGCCAACCTGTCTGCCTTCCTCGACGGTGCCAGCGCCTCAGCCATCGTGACGCTGGGGAAGGAAGCCATCGACGCCAAGGAGGAGGAAGTCCGGGTTGTTGAGGAGATCGGCAAGCTGCGCGACGAGGCCAAGGAAGCCGCCAGGCAGCAGAGGGCCGCCTACGAAAAGGTCGATGAATTGGCCCGCGATCTCCAGGACCGCATCGTCTCGCAGCTCAAAGAGTTCGACTACAACTACTTCACGAAGAGCCGGTTCTCAGTCCCCAAGGTTCAAGAGGACCTGCGAAAGTACAAGGGCGAGATTCCAGACGGAAGCAACCACGCCGAGGCACTGAAGCGCCTGGGTGAGGGTGCGCCGTTGCCAGTGCCGGAGGTGGTCACTGCGCCCGCCGGCGTGGCCAGCAGCCTGACCGGCCTGCCAGAGCTACTTGCCGAGACTCCCACCCGAATCGCCATCCACGCGCTGGAAGGCAACCCGGCAGCTCAGATATGGGTCGAGCAAGGTCTCCTACTGCACGAGGGGCTCGACCACTGTCTGTTCTGCGCCGGGGAGATCGACGGCGCCCGCCGCGACCAGTTGGCTCGTCACTTCGACGAGAGCTGGCTCCAGATCCGTAGCAAGGCGAAGACACTGCTGACCGCTGTCACGGACGAGAAGAAGGCGCTCGTGGCATGGCATGCCGCTCTGCCGGCCACCACGAGCCTGGCCAGCGAGTTGCAGCCAGTCTACGAGGATGCCGTGAAGCGAGCGAAGACCGACGTCGACGACCGCGTCGCCGCACTCGCGGCCATTGAGATGGCGCTCGAGACCAAGGTCGCCGACCCCAGCGCCACGCCGGACGCCCCGGACTGGTCGATGCTCGCCACCGCTCCATCCGCCGAGGGGCTCGCTCAGGCGGTCACGGGGCACAACGACCAGGTCCGGCGCCATACGGAGGTCACCGCCGAGCGAAAGCAGACCGTTCTCGACCACCTGGTTGGTTCGCAGAGCGAGGGCTTCCGAGGGCTCGAGGAACAGGCGAAGGATCTGGCCAAGAAGAGCGAGACGGCCAAGAGTGCCGCAGATCTGGCACGTCGGCGCCTCGACCAGGTTCGTCAGGCGCAGTTCACCACCAAGGACATGGCCGACACCCTGACCCGCGATCTCGCGCGTGTCTACGGCAAGGACCACCTCAGCGTGGCGGTCACGCCGGACGGAAAGTCATACGCCTGCCGCCGTGGGGACAAGCCGGGCACCAATCTCAGCGATGGTGAGCGGACCACCCTGTCGCTGCTCTACTTCCTGCGGAAGCTGGAGGACGAGCAGGTTCCCGGAGGGGACCGGTCACAGCGGATAGTGGTGATCGATGACCCGTCCTCTTCGCTCGATCGAGAAGCCCTCTTCGCGACCCACCAGTGGCTAATCGACACGCTCAGGGGCTTCGGCCAGTACATCCTCCTGACCCACGACTTCAGCCTGCTGCGGCTGTTCATCAAGTCCCAGAAGAACGCCTGGGGCACCTCGATGAGCAAGATCAAGAAGGGCAACGCCGACGAGATCCGCTTCCCCAAGGTCTCGTTCCTGGAGATGTACGCCGCCGCGGTTGATGGCGAGCGTCGCTCGCGGGTAGGCAAGCTCCCACGGGTTCTGCTCACCAACACGTCTGAGTACGCCTATCTCTTCTCGATGGTCATGGCCGGGATTGCCGACTGCGAGGACCACGACCGTCTCTTCCTCCTGCCGAACGCTGCTCGCCGTGTCCTCGAGGTCTTCGCAAGCTACAAAGCACCCCATCGCACGGACTTCCTCCAGCAGCTCGAAGCCTTGGTCGAGGTCCAAGTGGGGGAGCCGTACCGAGACGTCTACGACTTCTGCAACCGCTTTTCCCACGGCGAGGGCAGCGAGAGCGTCGACGTGCTCGACGCTCGTGCTGTCCACGGGCAGATCCGCCGATGCATGGAGTTCCTGCGCGCGATCGACAGCGAGCACTTCGAGCGCATGTGCACGGCAACCGGATCGGACCCAGCCACCCTGCCGTAGCGGGTACCGGTCGGCGGTTTCCGCTGCCTGGCATCCACATCGTGGCCCCACTTCAATTCTCGCCAGGTATCCGGTCGTTGCGCAGTGTCGCCACCACTTTGGCCGGTTGCGGTATGCGAACCGTACCGGATTTCGCTCGGAGAAGAGGGCCGATCGATCAACGGCATGATTTTTGTCGGCGTGATCTGCTCCCCGATCTGCCCGACGCAGCGCGTTGGCGGGGGACTCCTGGCCGCTCTCCTTGAGCGTGTCGATGGCCCGGTCGAGCAGCCCGTCGAGTTCGAATGCCTACACCAATCGGGCGGTTCCGAGTTTTCAACCTGGCTTGGAGCCGCCGCGTCCACCATGCTTGGTCCAAGGAGCGTGAAGAGGGGGCGGCGGGTCCGTGCGTGAGCTGTATGCGTGTCAGCTGAGCCTGGAGGAGACACCGGAGTCGGAGTCGATCCGGCAGCTCGTCGAGGAGTGGATCGCTCGACCGCTGGGGGTGGAGCCCAGCGACATCGACAAAGCGGGCGACGATGCAATCGTCCAGGCCGCCGGCCATGTCGTCGAGATCGAACGGGTCCCGATGCCAGGCGGCGAGGGCGTGACCTACGCCTGGCGGCGCCCGGATGACGAAGACTCGACACTCGACTGGCTCACGTTGGTCGCGCTCGCGCCGGTGTCCCCTGGGCGCACGGTGTTTACGATCCGCATCGGCCTTGAGCGGCGAGGCGACGATTTGCGCGTTGCGCCTCCCCGCTACGCGTTCGCCTCGCCCGCCATCGTCCGCACGCTGCTGCGTGAACACCACGCGATTGACGCGGGCGTTCCCATCGAGCCTCGCTACCGCACACGACGTGCCGGCGACATCACCAATCTGGTCGGCCTTATCCGGTCTCCTGAACGGCGACTGCCGGTGCTGGTCCTGAGCAGACACCCCAGTGGCGAGCACACCGTGGACGCGGGCGAGCTCGCTCGCCAGCTGGCGGGTCTCGCACACGTCGAGGTGCTCACCACTTACCTTGCCGCTCTTGCACTCACCGATGAGCTCGGCCCTGAGCATTCTGTGTGGAACGGCGCCGTTCGGCTCTATTGGCCAGGCTTTGGTATCGATGCGCGTGACCCGTACTGGACGCCGGCGCGGCTCGTGGACCAGGACGCGTTCGTCCGGTCCACCCGGTCGTGGCTCGGCACGCTCGCTGCAGCCGAGGTCCCGGAGAACCCTGCCGTCCGGGAGGCGCGACGCCTACGCAGGCAGCAACTCCATGAAGAAGCTGCCCTTCCCACCTGGGTCGAAGAACTGGTCGACGAGCTTGATCGGGACCGTGCGGACCTGGCGCAGGACAACGCGCGACTCAAGGCCGCCCTCGCGGACGAACAGGAGAAGGTCGCCTCGACGGAGGCTGAGCTGCGAGACCTCCGCGCCCAGTTCAAGGTGATCCAGTCAGCGTCCGAGCCTGTGGAAGATGCACCGCTCGATCTGGACACTCTCACAATTCTCGAGGCCTTCGAACTCGTGAAGCAGGAAGCCGGGGAGCACGTTGTCTATCTATCTGAGTGCGACGGCTCAGTCCTTGAGTTCGCCACGTACAACAGCCCGCGACGATTCTACGAGGCGCTCACTGCGGTCGCGGACGCGGCCATTGCGTGGAACGACGGCACTCTCGGTCAGGGCTTCGGGTCTTACTTCGCCAGCCGCGGCTACGAGTTCACGCAGAAGAACCCGTCCGCCAGAGCGCGGAACACCAAGAGTGCGTACCGACGCAAGTACGAGGGCACTGTGGTGACGATGGAGCCACACCTGAAGGTGGACCAGGCCACGAGCCCAGACCAGTGCATGAGGGTTTACTGGTATGTCGACGCGGCCGAGCACCGGCTCGTCGTCGGCCACGTTGGCCGGCACCTCCCGGACTGACAGGAGCATCCGATGCCCCCGGAAGGATCAGTCGTCGAGTACGGGCGTGACGAGGCGGACTGGCGGGCGCTCGTCGACGCCACGAGGGACTTCCTGCTCGAACGAGCGCGACTCGGGAAGGTCACGACCTACACCGAGCTCAACACGACGATCAGCCGGCGAACGGGGTTGCGACCGTTCGACTTCGAGGATGCCAGCGAGCGGGCTGCCGTGGGCCACCTGCTTGGTCGCGTCGTCCAGGAAGACCCTGGCCGGCCCTCGACCGGCCTGATGCTGTCGGCGCTCGTCAACTATCTCGACCGCAACGACGCAGGTCCCGGCTTCTATGTCCTCGCGACCGACCTCGGCCTCCTGCCGAAGAACGCCAGCGCCGACGCCAAGCTTGCCTTCTGGCTCACCCAGATACGCAGCCTCCACCAGCTGTACCGCGCCAACACCTGACCTCCGTGACTGGCGGCTCCCGATCTTCGCGTCGGCGAGAGACACCTTCCCAGACCAATCCCTGCCGGTCGGTGCCGCATGTTGCCCTACTGTCGACGTCGTGGATATCGCTTGGGCGGAAACGAAGCTGGTGGCGTACCTCGATCGAGGATGTCCCGAGTCTCGTGGAACTTGGGTGGTGATCCGATCTGAACTCTATGCGGCCGTTCCGACAGGTTCGGCGCTGGCGGCCGTGTCGGGGTGAGCGTGTCGGTTCAGGGCTTCGACGAGCTGGGGCATCTGCTGGTAGCCCTTGATCCGGCGGAAGGAACGCTCAGCATTGAGCATGCCGGCGGCGGTCCACCGCAGCACCATGTGGCCGTCGCGCCAACGGGTCACGTTCCGGTTCGTGGTGCGAGCGATGCTGATCATGGACTCGACCGGGTTCGATGTGACGAGGGTCTTGGCCAGCCGTCCGTCGATGCCCAGCCGGCTGACGGTGAACAACTCCTCCAGGCCCTCCCGCAGGCTGTTCGCGGCGCCGGGGTAGGCCTTGTCGAGCAGCCCGGCAAGGTGCTTGGCGTTGCGCAGCCCGAGGTCAGGGTCGGGGTGGTTGATGGCCTTGACGAGCTTCGCGTCGACCCACGCCTTCTCCTTGTCCGGCAGGTGATCTCCTACGTTCCGCCGCTTGTGCAGGGTGCAGCGCTGCACGGCCGCGAGGCTGCCGAAGACCTCCTGGACACCAGCCCGCAGGGCCTTCGCGCCGTCGATGACGACGAGCAACCCATCCTCGGCGGACAGGCCACGCGAGACCAGGTCGGCGAGCATCGACTTGACCACCGTCTTGTTCTCGGTGGCGCCGTCCCACAGCCCGACGGGCAGCTTGCTGCCGTCGGCGGTGATGGCGAGGGCAACGATGACGCAGCGGCCGGCCATGTGCTCCCCGTCGAGCATCAAGACCTTGATCTTCGCCTCGGTCAGGTCGCGGGCCAGCAGCTCCGCGAGGGCGGTCTCGGTCTCCTTGACGAACCGGCGCGACACCGCCGACCGGCCCGTCGAGGTCGCGCCCTCCAGGACTGCCTTGCCCAGGGGCTCGCCGATCCGGGCGTGCCGGCGGGTCGCCACACCGGCCAGCATCCGTTCGAGCACGACCTGACTGAGCAGGTCATCGGCCGCGAACTGCGAGTAGGCCGCCAACGGCACCTCATGACCGGCCAGGGTCCTGGCCCGTGGCCGGGTCACCTCCACCCGGCGACCGCCCAGGGTCACCGAGCCCTTCCCGGTGCCGTGACGCACCACGGTGCGCTCAGGGTTGTGCCTGCCCTTCGGGCCGGCCGCGATGGTGATCTCGGCCTCGAACATCGTCTGCATCACAGCCATCCCAGCTGCCACGCTCATCGCGAGCAGCCCTTCCCTGGCCACCGCAGCGATGTCGGCCAGCGCGAGGCCGACCTCCTCGGGCATGCCAGGCACTCTCGCGGCCTGGTCCTGCGTCACGACGTGCACGTTCCTCGGTACGGTCTTCACGGCGGTCCCCTCGGTTCACTGTCGGGTCGACTTGGCGGTCGCCCAACACCTACCGCGAGGCAGGCATCAGGCGGGGGACCGCCACCTCAAGTTCCACGAAGACCGGGACAACCTCCCTCGATCTGTGCGAGCAAGTTCACCGTGCTGTCCCGCCGGGTGAGATGTGGAACGACCGGGCGCAGTCTCTGGATCAGCAAGCGGAGTTGATGATCTCAACGGTTCAGAGGATCGTGCGCGAACTGGAGCCCACGGACACTGAGCGTTTGATGCCGCCGCGATACTCGAGCAACGACGGGGAAGGTCGGGTGCGCCGGGCGCTGGGGGCGTTGCGCGACTTGGCCGACGTTGAGGTCCACCTCGCAGCCACGAGCCCTGAGTTGACTGCCGACAAGTTGCATCCCACCGTGTGGAAGTCGGCGTCGGTGATCTGGGGTATCGGCGAATACCGGACATCTGTCGGGCAAGCGGCACTCTCCCTCGAAGCCACCGTCCGGGCCCGCGCGGCCTCGCGGCTAAGTGGCAAGAAACTGATGCAGGACGTGTTCAGTCCCGACGCGCCCAAACCTGGGGGCGACTCGTCTGCATTTCGACGGTGATCGAAACGATGAGACGTGGCGGTCAAGGCAACTCGGGCTGCAAGTGCTAGCTCAGGGTGCGTACAGCGGCATCCGGAACGTTTCCGCACATGAGGCCGAGCCCTGGGATGAGCAAGACGCGCTCGAGTACTTGGCGGTGCTGTCCGTAATCGCGCGCTGGGTGGACCAGACGGACAAGATGACCGGTTAGCACGCGCTCTGTGGTGGGCCTACAACCCGAGCCCGACCCAACCCGGCCGGGACGTGCTATGTCAGTCGTCGGGTGGTGTGATTCTCCTCGACTGCCTGCGGTGCGAGGCGGCCAACGCCCCCACTGCGCAGCGTCCGGGACACCACCCGCTCGCTGACGCCGAGGCCGATCCCGATCTGGTGGTACGACACGCCCTCGGCCCAGAGCCGCCGGGCTTCGGCACGTTGCTCGTCGGTCAGCTCGACGCGCTCCAGGCCGCGGGTCGCAACGCCGGCTCGGCGCAGCGTCGCGGCCACGGTTTGGCGGCGGACTCCGAAACGTTCGGCAAGCTGGTAGGTGCTGTCGCCGGCCTGGTAGGCGTCGAGCAAGGCGCTGACCTGCTCCTTCCTCAGCTGAGCGCAGCGGCGGGGGAGTGTCCGCGGGGTTTGACTCCCATCAGGTGTCTGAGCCTCAATCAGCGCCCGAATCGTCTCTGACCTGCGGCTCTGCCACTCCTGTGGGTTTGCGTAGCATCGCAGGACCTCCACCCTGTGATTCCTGCGTGCGGAACATCCTCAAGGTGCGCGCGGTTGTTCCGATACAGATATCGAGCGCGAGACCCCACCGCAGTGGTAGTGGGGCGAGCCGGTGACATGGAGCCGGTCGTCAGCGGACCCGCGGCGCTCGATCGGGTCTGAAGTCGCCGTGTCTGCAGCGCGGCGGCTGCCTGGGGCCGTGGCTCAGCCGGCAGAGCGCGTGCACCGCACGAGAGGTGGGTTCGAAGCCCACCGACCCCACCTCGGGCCCTCCGGGGCGGGAGGCCGCCGGCGGAAATGTGTCCGGTCACGCGGCCTTCGTGCTCGGGTTGATCGCGATCGCGTCCGTCGCGGGACGCCGCTCCTCGGCTGAGAGCCTCAGCGCGCGTTGCGGGCGCCGCGCGCCTCGATGTCCGGAAGGACGTCCGCCGGGTACACCGGCTCCGGGTCGATCGTCACCGGGCCGGCCTCGAGGGTGGCCCAGTGCCACGTCGGGTCCAGCTTCGGGGAGTCCTGGTCCAGCGTGAGGTGC
>Ga0255334_1001152_pt1 | contig 13550 bp, 21 predicted proteins | sample EtOH5_35cm_T3_12_FD_202080 | JGI IMG/M metagenome (GOLD analysis project Ga0255334, IMG submission 202080) | Sandy soil microbial communities from University of British Columbia, Vancouver, Canada - EtOH5_35cm_T3_129 | ecosystem: Engineered > Artificial ecosystem > Sand microcosm > Unclassified ...
CCACGCTGCCCACGCTGCCCGCGCTGCTGCCCCCGCTGCTGCCCGCGCTTCCTCCGCTGCTGCCCGCGCTTCCTCCGCTGCTGCCCCCGCTGCTGCCCGCGCTTCCTCCGCTGCCGCCCGATGCTCTTTGGTCGGCTCCCGCGCCCATTTTTCCGCAGCTTCGATAGCGAGTCTTGGCCTATCTTCACCGGCAGGGATTAGATGCAGGACTTTCCTGGCGCAGCCACAGGCCACCAAGGTCAGTCGTCGATGCTCCGAGACGGTCGGTTCGAGTGTGTGGCCCAGGAGCCAGAGCATCCAGTCAGCGCGCTCGCAATGCTCCCACGCGATGGCGAGTGACTTTTGCGTCCGTGCCCAGGCCACGGCTTCCGCGCACGCGCCTATCTCGACCAGCTTGTCGGGCCAATGTTTGCGCATCACGCTGTCTCTCCTATCTGGCAGATCAGCACGTGCTTGCCCGCGTCTTCCGGCCTGAAGTCGTGCACGCGGAAATACAGGATGTTTCCCGGCCCGCGTTCGAGTGCTGCTACGTACTTCGCACGGGGGAACATCGCCGGGATGGACGGCACGGCCAGCACGCCTTCCCTCGCCCGTGTGAGTTGGTCCTTGAGGCCCGGCGGCATGGGCCCCTCCAGCACGATCTCGACCTGGGCGATTTTCATTTCGGGGTAGGCGTGGAATTCGCCCTTGCCGGCCGGCAGTTCGATGCCGCAGAAGGAGGGATTGGTAAAATTATTCACAAGACCTCCACGGGCTGGGAAGCCAGGATTTTGTTCCGGCAGTGGTTCGAGCAGACGAGGCCGCGCCTCTTGCGCTGGCCGGAGGGGATGTAGATTTGGTCCAGAACGATCCAGGCTCTCGGGACCAACATGAGCCTGGGGGACTCGGAGACTATCCCGTCGAATCCGCCGGGAATGGTCAGTTCTACTTGTTTGGCGCAGCAGTCGCATATTGCCAGGACCGGCATCCTTGGGTGACCTTTGCGGGCTTGCCCGCGCCGCAGGCTAACTATTGGGAGCAGGCCGCTCCGAATCAGTCAGCGTGCCCCCGTTAAAACACGGGTCAAGATTTTTGTCAAGAACTATTTCGAGGCCGGGGTCTTCAAGATCGGAAAGCCTTGCTGGATCATGGTCCCCGGCCCACCTGGCATAGATTCTCGCGGTCGTCGAGACGTCTGAATGCCCCAGGGCGCGGGAAACGTCGAAGATCGGATGGCCTGCGTTGAGCCTGCGGGTTGCGTACGTGTGGCGCAGACAATGGATCGTGAGCGATTCGCGGCATCCGGCCTCGGCGAGTGTCCGCATGAAAATGCCACGGATGCCTGAGTAGGAGCGATAGCCCCCGTCGTCGGCAGGGAAGAGGAGTCGGCCGGCGCGGCCCTCAAACTGGCCTGCTGCCTGGCCGGTGATTCCCACCGTCCGGTTGGCGTGGCGTGTCTTGGGTTGAAGGGGGTGGGCGTCCTTGATGCCGGTTTCGGGCACCCATAGACTTTTTGTGACACTCACCCTCCGTTTCTGGACGTCCAGGTCGGCCACTTCGAGGGCCAGGGCTTCGTTGACTCGCAAGCCCGAGTGGGAGAGGAGTAGAAAGAGCTGGGCCGCTGGGAGTGCACGCTTGTCCCGTTTCGTCCTGGCGAAGGCGCGGCCCAGGAACCGATGGAGTTCATCGTCTCGGAAAGGCTCGACGCCCTCGGCTCTCTCTGGGGGAGGGCGATCGAGCGAGAACTGGCGCAGCCTCCCCGACAGGGGGTTGATTTTGAGTATCCCATCCAGGACTGCCGCATCGAGGATCTGTGAGAGCGTCGAGAGGCAGTTGCGCGCCGTTCGTGGCGCCAGGCCCTTGCCGATCTTGGCGCTGATGAAGTCGGCCAGGAGGCCCTGGATTTCGGCTGGCTTGAGGGCGCCCCATCGTTCCATCTCCCAGTCCCCGAACGCCGGCAACAGGTGGACGTCCAGCGAGCACGCTTCACGGGCCATGTAGCTCGGCTTGTGGGCTCGTAGGCCTTCGCGCCGCTGATGCCAGAGCATTGAGTAGTCGCGGAACATAGAACCCTCCCCTTACGTCGGGCGTACCCTGTTGATCTGCAACCGTGCCACTTGCAGCTCCCGGAATTGTCTGGAGTTGTAGAGCAGGTCGATCGCTAGGATCAGCCCCTCGTTTTGCGAACCCAGAGCTTTCCCGATCTTGCGGAATTTATCAGCGGTTTCTAGCGGCAGATTCTTGCAGGCGATTTGGCCCGTGTTGGCCGGGTTGATCTTTTTCGACCCCGGCGGGCGGCCTCTTTTGCGGGGTGTAGATGGGGGGGTGGCAGGGGGGCTTGCGGGTTGATCGTTCATCTGGTAATCTCTCTTTCTGTGAGTAGCCGCCGCCCCCAAAAGGCGGGGCATCCTTGGGGCCCGGCCGTCAGCAGCGACCGGGCCCTTGCCTTTCGCCCCGTGGGGGCCTCAGCTAATACTGTATGACACGTTTTCCCGGCGGCCGTTCTTGCGCTTCACCGAGACCGTGATTCGCCCTATCGCCTCACGCAGGCACCACGCCATTTGAAGCCGCCGGGCGAAGGCATGTGCGGCCTGGGGCGTGGCGAAATGCTCGCGCCCGCTCGACCCGTTCCAGTGGGATTCTTCGTAGTCCACAGTGTGCGGTCTCTCGTCTGGTATCATTTTCGCTTCCATTTTCTTTCCTCCTGGCCCCGCGGGGCCTTGCCCGCTCCCGGAGGGCGGGGCTATGGGCCTACGCCCTGAAAATAGCTGCCTGATCCAGCCCGCCTACGGCGTAGCTGACACGCGCTGGCAGCTGTCTCGCCCGCTTGCGAGCGGATTTGTTCGGCAGCGCCGCCGACCGGCGGTAGGCTTCGCAGGCCGCGAGGGCGGCCACGTAGGCCCACAGATCGGACTGGGCGCGTTCGGCTCTGGCCGCTCGAGCGGCGCTCGCCTGCGCCCTGGCAGCGATCTCCATTTGCCGCGCGGCCTCATGTCGCTCGCGTTTTTTCACTCGCCGAGTCCGCGCGGCCTTGCTCGCTGGGGGCACTGGCAGGCCCAGGAGGTCGGCCAGCACCCCGGCCGCGATCGCCGCGCTCGTCTCGTGATCGGGGTCGATCTCTACGTCAGCCGCCTTGCCGGTCCTGGCCAGCTGCTTCACGTGATGAGGAGAATCGTCGGCAGAGTGATCGGATATACGCGCTGTCGCTCGAGCCTCCCCCACAAAACACGTCAGATAGATAGACCCGCTGGCCGCGTGATCCTGGTCTATTTCGGCCCCGGGCAGGAGCCTGATGATGCACTCGGCTATTTCGCTTGTATTCATTTTTTTTCTCCTTCGCTCACCGGCGCGGGGCACTCCGACTCCGTGTAGTGCTGATACCGGAGCATATGGTCGGGGTCCCCCTGCTCCTCTACCACGATATCGGTCATGCGTACCCACCCCGTCGTCGAGCGTCTGCAGATGACCACTTGGCCCTCGCGCCAGGGGGTCTTCCGCAGCGCCCACGGCGCGTCGTCCATCCTCTCCGCAATCAGTCTCATTCGCCGTTCCGTTTTCATTTTCGTATTTCCTTCCGCCCCCGTGGGGGTTGCCCGCTCCCGGAGGGCGGGGAACCGAAAACCAGTTAGGTCTATAGCTTCGCGCCGGGCAGGAGCCTGATGATACATTCGGCTGTTTCGCGCGTGTTCATTTTCGTGTCGCCAGTTTTGCCCGAGCGGCCAGGCATCGGGCCTCAATTCTGGCGCTTTGCGCCACAAAGGGCGCCCACTGCCCCCCTACCCATGGAGGTAGATTGAGGGAGGGGTTTCCCCGGGGGTTTCCCCCCGGGGGTTGGGGTAGTGAGGGTGGAGGGGCAGGGACAGGGCAGGAGTCGGAGGTAGTCATGTGAGTAGCCTTCCTTTCGTCGGGGCATTAGAGACCAGCAGTGGCCCGACTCGAATAATATACAGATATGAGCTATCTCTGTCAAGAAAAAAAAGCAAAGAAAAGAAAAGCTCAATATGAACGCAAGGTTGCGGGGCGCACAGCAGAAATAATCCGCAAACAAATCCCTGTGTTCTGGAAAAAGCTAGACACGACTGTCTAGCTGATGGGGGCAGTGTGTGTGGACTGGCGCTGGTTGACCCGCGCTCCGGCTGGCGCACTGCGTCATGTAGAAACCGCCCATCCGAACCAGAGCAGATGAGTAGCGGTATCCGAGACCGTCGCTCATCTGGCCCCCCAGTGGGCCATAACAGCCGCAAGATTGCGCCCCCTGGGGGGTGGCGGGGGGTGGTCCCGAGACCGAAAGCGCCTTCTTACTCCACCCCTTTCCCCCGTATACTTCCCGTGCGGGTGTGGAATTTGGTTTTTTCTCCGTGTGTGGGGGCTCGTAAAATCAATCCTGGCTGCATTGGATGGCCGCCAGTGAGTTCTCTGGCGTGAGGGTAGGCGTATACTCGTCGAAAGAGTCCTGTGGCTTCTGGGAGGGATTTGAGGGGAGAGCGTTCGAGGAGTATTTTCTGGGCATGGCAAAACTCAATCAAGTGGTCGTTGTGATCGAAGCGATGCCGAAGACCGGCTTTCGGGCCCGAACGATCAGCGCCGGGTTTGAGGTCACGGGCGAGAGCATCGAAAAGGTCTGCTCGAATTTGGCCGCCGCGGTCTCCACGCGGTTCGGCGAGGAAGATGAGCGGGCCCTGATGCGGTCTTTGGCTGCCGAGAAGCCCGAGAGGAAGGAGCGCCCCCGTGGCCGAGCCTCTGCCGAGTGAGACACCCGCGGCTGACCCTTCGGCGGTTCAGCGGGCCGTCGCCTACCTGAAGAGTCTGTTCCGGCGCAAGAAGGCCCAGATGAAGGGAATGATGGCGCCGAATCCAGGCCAGGACCCGATGAACCCGAGCGAGCGCCAGCAGATGAAGGACCTGGGGATTTACTGATGCCTCTCATCCCCGGCGACAAACTCCAGAACCCCCACCTGGGGATCGTGAAGTTCAAAGGCGACGGAAAACCCGCCAATGGGGCGCAATAAGCTCTACGTGGGCCCAGGTTCCGCCTACACCCCCCAGATCGGGGAGGCTTTCTGCGCTCACATCGCCGCCGGCAAGACCATCGCCGACATCGTAAAGCTCAGTGGGATGCCGTCCGTGGGCACCTTGGCAAACTGGAAGAAGGCCCACGCCGATTTCTATGACAAGTTTCGGGAGGCACAGCGGTTCGCCGCGATGGTCTACGCCTCCGAATCCCTCGCGGCGGCCCGTCAGGTCTTCCAGGCGTCGATGCGATGCCCCCTGTGTCTGGGCAAAAAGAAGGTTCCCGCCCACAAACGGATCACCAAAGAGCGAAGCGGCGAGAAGGACGACTACACCGAAGAGACGGTAGAGGGCTTCGAACTATCGAAGGGCCTCAAGGTCTGCGGAATGTGCCTGGGGACCGGGAACAACCCTGACTCGAAGACCGTGGTCCTGGCCTACAAACAGCTCCAGCAGGAGTTGCACTGGCAGGCCGCGCATCTTCAGCCTGAAGTGTTCTCGGATCACCTCGACCACGACGCCGAGGGGGCGCGGGCGGGTGGTGTGACCAAGATCAACATTTTCCTGGGCGGCAACGAAGCCCCAAAGGTGGTCGATGGCGAGGCGAAAGAGATTCCCCCTAGCCCAGAACAAGGGTAGGGAGATCAACTACAGGCCGCCGGGGCCCTCGGTCGGGGGCTTCTTCGCGTCATCGGCCTCCGTCCGCGTGATCCTGGGCCCCTTCGGATCGGGCAAGTCCGTGGCCTGCTGCATGGAGATCATGCGCCGCGCCCGCCAACAAAAGCCGAATTCGATGGGTATCCGCAAGACCAGATGGGCCGTGATCCGCAACACCTACCCGGAATTGAAGCTCACGACCCTCAAGACCTGGTTCGACTGGTTCGACGAGTCGATGGGGCCCTACCATGCGAGCCCGCCCTACCAGCACACCCTCCAGTTCCAACTGGAGGACAAGACCTGGGTGGACGCCGAGGTGATCTTCCTGGCCCTCGATTCGGTCGATGACGTGAAAAAACTCCTCTCCCTGGAGGTCACGGGGGCCTACCTGAACGAGCTCCGGGAGATCCCCAAGTCCATCATCGACGCCCTCCACGGTGGCCGAATCGGCCGGTATCCCTCGATGGCCGAGGGAGGGCCCACCTGGTACGGGATTATCGCCGACACGAATATGCCCGATACGGACCACTGGCTGCATGACATGTGCGAGGAGGAGAGACCCCAGGGCTGGGACTTCTTCAAGCAACCCCCGGCGGTTCAAAAGGTGGACGGAAAGTGGCTCCAGAGCGAGACCGCCGAAAACCTTCAGAACCTCGTCCCCGGCTTCTACCAGAACGGCCTCACCGGCAAGTCGGAGGAATGGATCAAGGTCTACTACGGCTGCGAGTACGGTTTCGTCCTGGACGGCAAGCCGGTCTACCCCGAGTATTTCGATTCCCAGCATTGTTCGGCCGACGTCATCAATCCCGACAAGTCCCTGCCTCTTTTCGTCGGGGTAGACTTCGGGCTCACCCCCGCGGCCGTGTTCGCCCAGCGGTATCCCAACGGCCGATGGGTCTGGGTCGATGAGATCGTAACCGAGGACATGGGCGTTGTCCGGTTCGGCGAGGCCCTGGGGCGCAAACTCCGCGGGGAATACGCGGGCTTCAAGATCGGCGGCATCTACGGCGACCCGGCCGGCGAGCAGCGGAGCCAGGTGGACGAGCGGACCCCCTTTGAAGCACTGGCCGGGGTGGGCGTCGTGGCGCGGCCCGCCCCTTCCAACGATTTCATCAAGCGCCGGGAGGCGGTTTCGATCCCCCTGACCCGCATGATCGACGGGAAGGCGGGGCTCATCCTTTCGCCGGCCTGCAAGATTCTGCGAAAAGCCATGCGCGGCGGCTACAAATACCGGCGCGTCATGGTGCAGGGCAAGGAGCGGAGCACGGACGTTCCCGACAAAAACAACTTCTCCCACGTCGCCGAGGCGGGCCAATACCTGATGCTTGGGGCGGGGGAGGGGCTTTCGACACTTCGCGGCGGGACCAAGCCGAAACCCACGGTGGCCAAAAGTGAGTGGAATCCTCTCCACGTCTGACCTGCCGGCCGCGTGGTGGATCGAGTTCCACGACCCCGATCCGGCCCATTGGTGGATGCGCTTCACCGAAAAAGGCTTTGGCCACTGCTCGGCCTTCGCTCTTCTCGACTCGGGTTGGCAGGTGGTGGACTGCGTGAGCGACGGCCTCAAGGTCTACTGGCTCGATGGCCGCCATGATCTGGTCGAATTTTGGAGAAGCCGGGGTGCACTCGTTCTCGTGGCGAATGCCCGAGCGCGCCCGCTCGGAAATTTGAGGGGTCCGCTGACGTGCGTTAGTGTCGTGAAGGCACTCTTGGGGGTTCGCGGTTTCTCTGTGACCCCCTTTCAGCTTTGTCGCAGACTCATGGAGGAACATGGTGGGAGCGTTGTTTAGCAAGCCGAAGGTGGACCCCTCCCTGGCCCGAACGGAAAAACTCCTCAAGGCCCAGCAAGCGGCCGATTCGGCGGCGGCCCTCGCCAAGGAGCGCAAGCGCCAGGCGGCGGTGAACGTCCTGCGTTCCGGCGGCGGCGGCTCCCGGTCCCTCCTCTTCGGCGGCCCCCTGGGCGAGGTTACTGGCGGAAGGTCCCTTCTCGGATGAGCAGCGAAGGCGAACAAATTCTCGAAGATTACGCGGAAGCAAAACGGGAGGTGGACGCCTTTCAGGGTCTTCTTTCGGAGGCGATGGAGTTCTCCCTTCCACAACTCGACACATTCAACAATCCCGATTCCAGGGGCCAGAAAAAGGGCTCCCGGGTATTCGACTCGACCGCCACCCTGGGGCTGCTCGAACAAGCCGCCCAGAATCAGGGCGGCCTCGTCCCTCCGATGGAGGAATGGTGCGAGTTCGACATCCCCCTGGCCCAGAAGAAAAACTTGAGCAAGCCCCAGCAGGACGAGCTCGCCAAGCATCTTCAGGAAGAACAGACCATCTTTTTCGAGTACATGCACAACTCGAACTTCGACGTCCAGATCAATCCGGCCATGCTCCTCGCGGGCGTTTCGACCGGCCCTCTCATGGTCCACGAAGGCGATGAGGACGAGGCTTTCAACTTCGAGACCGTCCCCCTGGAAAAGATCGTCCCCGTCCAAGGTCCCTACGGCTGCATCGAGACGGTCTATCGCTCCTGGAAGTGCAAGGCCTCCATGCTGCAACGCCTCTGGCCCAATGCCTCCTGGTCGGAGGACATGAAGAGGCGGATCAGCGAAAAGGCGAAGGATCTCGAAGTCGTCGATGGCGTGATCTACAACCCCGGAAAGAAAACGTACAGTTACCGGGTGGTCGAGAACTCCACGAAACACGTTGCTTTCCAGACGGACGGGGACCGCACCTCGCCGTGGATTTGTTTTCGCATCTACGCCTGCGCCGGCGAAGTGCTGGGCCGCGGACCCGTGATCTGGCACCTCTCCGACATCAAGACAACGAACAAAATAGAGGAGTTGGATCTTCGGAACGCCGCCCTGGCGGCCCTGGGGATTTACCAATACGACGATGACGGGGTGGTGAACCCGGACCTCGTGCAACTCACCCCCGGCGCACTTTTGCCCCGGATGCAGGGCGCCTCGGGCCTTGTGCCGCTGGATCGCTCCGGGGATTTTCAGATGGTACAACTCAAGCTCCAGGACCTCCGGCAGAACATCCGGGAGGGACTTCTGAACGTGACCCTTCCGGCCCTCACGGGGCCCACGAAATCGGCGACCGAAGTGGCCGCCCAACTCTCCCAGGCCCGGTCCAAAATCACCCCGCCCATGAGCCGCCTCTACCGCGAACTCGTGATCCCCCTGGTCCGGCGCTGCCGGGACATCCTGGAGCGCAAGAAGATTCTCGCCCCTCTGGAGATCGGCGGAACGCGGCTCAAGGTGATCCCGATATCCCCCCTGGCGAAACTGGCCCAGAAGGCCAAGCGTGCCGACATCGCCCAAGCCATCGTGACCGTTGCCGCCGCCGATCCGGCCTTGCCGGGCCGCGTCATGGATTTGACCGGCTGGGCCCGCGAAGAACTGGCCCAGGGGGGCGTGACCAAGACGCTGCTCTACACCGAGGATCAGATCAGGGCGAACGACGCCAAGAAGGCACAGGAGGAGCAGCTTCGGGCCTTCGCCACGGCGCTCCCCGGCGCCCAGGCCGCCATCCCCGGCGGCGCGACCGGACTGGTGCCTCGATGAGCCAAAAGAAAAAGCCCGCGCCGCTGGAAGGCTGGGATGCCGTCGAGGCGGCCCAGAACGCCGGCCAGGTCTTGAGCGGCGAGGAGAAGCGGATCGCCCAACTCTTCGCCGAGGCTTTTGTCAGGAACAAGGCCGGCGCCGAGGTGCTGGAAATCTTGAAGCGCAAGACGCTTTTCCGGCCCGCCTTCACCCTTCCCGGGATGACCGCTTCCGAGTCGGGCATCTGGAAGAACGCCAGGGATAATTTCGTGAGGGAAATCCTCGCGGAAATCGAAAAAGCCAAAGGAGTTTGAACATGCCCGACCCCGCTGCCACGCCTCCCGCTCCCGCCGATGACGGACTTCTGGGCCCTCTGCCCGCCGGTGGTTCTCCCACTCCTCCAGCGCCGCCGGCCGAATTCGCCGAGGACTTCTTCGGTCTCGCCCTGCCGGCCCAGGACAAGCCCAAGGGGCTGCCGGACCAGTACTGGGACGCCGAAAAAAAGGCCGTCCGCGTGGGCACCCTTGCCAAGCGCCTCGCCGATACCCAGACCGAACTACGGAACAAAGGGGGCGCCAAGAAAGCCCCCGAGGAGTACAAGGTCAACCTGGCCGAGGACTTCAAGAAGGCCGGGATTGAGATCGACCCCAAGAGCAAACTCTTCGAGGGCGTCGTAGGCGCCTTCAAGAAGCACGGCGTCCCCCAGGAGGCCTTCGACGAAATTGTCAACCTCTACGCGATGGACCTCCAGGGCGCGGTGCCCGACCCCGCGGCCGAGAAGGGCGCCCTGGCCAAGGACTTCGGCGAGCGCACCGAAGGGATTCTCTCCGAGAACAAGCGATGGCTCGGAGCGGTCCTCGAAGGCGCTCCAACGGACGTGGCCGAGATGGTGAACTACCTCACCCACACGGCCGCCGGTGTCAAGACGATCAACTTCTTCCGCGGCCTTGCGACGAAGGGCATGGACGTCCCCGGCTCCAAGGGTCCAGGCGAGAGGGCACCGGCCGCGCTGACGAAAGAGCAGATTTACAGCCGGATGCAGGACCCCCGCTCGAATCCGATGGCCGCCGCCTTCGACCCGGCTTTCCTCAAGGAAACCGAGGATCTTTTGAAACGCCAGTCCGGGGAGAAGTGATCCGTGGCTTCTCCTGTCGGCGCCACCCTGATGCTTCCGGACGAGGTGACCAGCCTCGCCTCGGGGGCGGCAGTCGTCGGAGCGTTTACCGACATCGACATTTCCGCTTACACCGGCTCCCAGGTGGCCAAGGCCGCACTGCTCCGTGTCGAGATGTTCGTCTTCGATGGGGTGATGCAGCTTCGGGAAAATGGTACGAATCCGACCAATCCGAGAACCTACCGGCACTACGGGAACATTACCGGGCCCAAGGCGATCAAGACTTCCAGTCTTTTCATCATCCCGGTCGATGAGAATGAGACGTTTGAGTACAAGGTGCCGACCATGAGCCTTGGCGATAATGGGACCGGCTGGGAAATCTTCCTCGAAGGCTGGTATGTGTGATCCCCGATTTGAGGGGAGGAGGGTTTTTCGGTATACGGTTCTTATGGGCGGCTTCTCCTGGCAGGACCCGCCTTCGACAGCCCGCCAGGCCGGAACGTAATCCGGCAAGTGCGACCCGGTTTCCGGCCTCTCGCGCGACCACTCCCACGAAAGGAAAGGTACGCGCGATATGCCGTCCGACCCCAGCGTTCCTCAATGGTTCCAGACATTCTACGACACCGGAGCCCAGGTGGCTTTCCAGCGCCAGGGTTCCCTCCTCGCCCCTTCGGTGCGCTGGAAGCGCAACGTGAAGGGCATCACGGCTGAATTCAAGAAGTACGGCAAAGGCCGGGCCACTCAGAAAGAACGCAACGGCAACGTGGTCTACATGGGCGTAGACCACGACAAGGTGTCCGCCACCTTGGAAGACCGGTTCGGGCCCGAGCCCAGCGACAAGCTCGACGAACTGCTGTACGACCCGAACGAGCGCCAGTTGGCGATCAACGCCGGCGCGATGGCCCTGGGCCGCTCCCTCGACGAAGAGTTCATCATCCCCCAGCTCGCCTCCTTCACCACGTCCATCGGAGACGGCTCCACGGACATGACGAAGGAGTTGTCCTTGGACATCTCCCAGGCCTTCAATGAGCTGGACATCCCCGCGACCGACCGCTGGTGCATCGTGCCGGCCTCGTCCTGGACGGGCCTCCTGAACATCGCGGAGTTCACGAATTCCCAATATGTGACGGACCTGCCCTACCAGAACGGCGCCACGGTGAAAAACTGGCTCGGGATCAAGTGGATGATGCACAACGCCCTGACCGGCGGCGGTTTTGCCTACGCCTACCACATGACCGCGGTGGGCGCGGCTTCCGGCGCCGACATCACGAGCGAGTTCAACTACATCCCCGAGAAGGTGATGTGGCTGGTCAACTCCATGATGAAGATGGGTGCCGTCTGCATCGACACGCTGGGCGGCATGAAGATACCGCTCACCGAGACGAGCGTCCTCTAGTAACGGGACGCCGGAAACAAGGGACTCCAACGAAAGACGAGGTAATTTCTAATGGCTCTTACGCGCAGCAATTTCGGGCAGGTCCATTCTGCCAACGGCTTCTCGATCTGGAAGTACAAGATCGCCGCCAACGAGACGGTGGACGGGCTTCTCTCGTCCACGGGCGGATCGAACGGCCTGTTCAATGCCGTGGCGGCTGATGTCCAGAAAGGCGACTGGATCGTCTTCGAGGACGCGGCCAACGGCGAGGGCGCCCTGCTCGTTGTGGCCTCGAATGACGGTACGACCGTCACGACCAAGGCCATCGCGGCGTCGGTGACTCTGACCTAGTTCTGCCTGCGGCAGCGGGCGAAGCGGGGCTAAGGCCGGGGGTTCCCGAAAGGGGCCCCCGGCCCCAAGCCTTCCAGACGAGAAGGGCGGCCCGTGACCGACATCGAACTCTGCAACCTCGCCCTGGCCCGCCTCGCCATCGACCCTATTTCGTCCTTCGATGACGGGACCCTCGAATCCTCGACCTGCAAGCGGCTTTACCCCCAGAAGCGCGATGCTTACCTGGAGAGTTTCTATTGGTGGTTCGCCAAGGCCCAGGCCGTCCTCAATACCCTCGTTGGCGAACCCCTGTTCGGCTACACGTATTCCCTCCAACTCCCCTCGGATTTTATCGCCCTTCGCAAGGTCGAAGGGTGCTCCCGTTTCCAACTCTTCGGGACCAAATATCTCTATACCGATATCAAGGGCGTGGAGATCATCTACACGCGGCGCATCACGGAGGCGGCCTTCCCGCCGCTCTTCACGGACGCCCTGTCCTACTTCCTGGAAGTGGACTTGGCTCTGCCGCTCACGGAGAAGCAGGAACGCCAGGACAACGCCGCCAAGAAGTTCATCAACGCCAACCGGCTGGCTCGGGGGATGAACCTCCAGCAGGACCCGGGCAAACTGCCCACGGACTTCATCCTGGCGTCGAGGTGAGTTGTGGCCCACCTCCGATACGAGCAAAAGTCCTTTGCCGGTGGCGAGATCAGCCCGGAATGTCACGAACGCCGCGACCTGCCCCTGTTCGCCTCGTCGCTCAAACGATGCCGCAACGCCGAATTGAATCCCCAGGGCGACCTGGAGCGGCGCGGCGGCTGGAGAAAAGTCGCGGAAATCTCCTCCCTCACGTCGGGGGGTGATTCCTGGAACGCGGAGTTTAATTTCGGAGGGCTCCAGCGATACGAGATCATCGTTGTCGGAGGCTTTCTGGCCGTCTTCAAGGACGGAACCCAGCAGGGGGCCACCCTCGTTTCCCCCTGGACGGCCGACCAACTGCCGGAACTCAACTACACCCAGGCCCTCGACACGATGCTCCTCTTCCACCCGGAAGTGCCCACGCAAAAGCTCATGCGCCAGGGCTCCGATACGTCCTGGGAACTCACCCAGGCCCAATGGGACAAGATCCCCCTGGTGGCCTACGGGCGGACCTTCCCTGGAGCCGTACTCACCCCCGGGGCGACCACGGGATCGGGAATATCCTTTACGACGGACGTGGATTGGTTCACGGCCCGGGACGTGGGGGCGACCATCGAAGCCGTGGACGGCGGCCTGGCCATCATCTCGGCCTTCGTGAGCGAGACCGAAGTTCAGGCCGACATCCAGGAGAACTTCGGCAGCACGGACCCCATCCCCGGCGGGCAATGGACCTTCGACATGGCCTCCATCTCGACGCCCGACGTGGAGTTGCAACTGGGGGCGCTCACGGGGCAGGGCGTCACCTTCGAGACGGTTTCCGACTACTTCCGCCAGGATGACGTGGGACTCGTCATTTCCGGCCCAAACGGTGTCGGCCGGGCCACGGTCAACACCTACGTCAGCAATT
>Ga0255334_1001154_pt1 | contig 13501 bp, 13 predicted proteins | sample EtOH5_35cm_T3_12_FD_202080 | JGI IMG/M metagenome (GOLD analysis project Ga0255334, IMG submission 202080) | Sandy soil microbial communities from University of British Columbia, Vancouver, Canada - EtOH5_35cm_T3_129 | ecosystem: Engineered > Artificial ecosystem > Sand microcosm > Unclassified ...
CGCAAGCCGGGACTTCTCGGAGACGATGGTGCGGTTGGACGACATTGAACGGCTCCGAATCGGAGAGCCTCATGGAATCAACATCAAAACCCCATGTCACCCGCTGTCACATGAGTTCGAAGCCCTGGGAATAGGGCAGGGGCGGTTGACTCCGCGCCCCCCGCCCCATACACCCCCCGCTCCGCACGGCGCCACATCGGGGCCGGCCCCGAAACGCGTATCCGGACTGGTGTTATGAAGATCCGCAACAGCCTCAAGACCGCCAAGCTGCGGGACAAGAATTGCATCGTCGTGCGCCGTCGCGGCCGGACCTACGTCCTGAACAAGAAGAACCCCCGCCTGAAGGCGCGCCAGGGCTAGGCAGCCCGCGCAGCAAGGGCGGACCCTGCGGGGCATTCGGGGGGCATCAGCCCCCCGTTCTTGTTTCTGGGGCCTGCTTCTGGGGCCTGTTTCTGAGGAGCCTATCCGGCCGCCCCCGGCAGGAACCGCCTGCGGAATTCCGCCGCGGGCATTGGCCGGCCGAACAGATAGCCCTGCGCCTCGGCGCAGCCGTTCTCCTTCAGGAAGGCGAGCTGCACCTCGGTCTCGACCCCTTCGGCGATGACCTCCAGCCCGAAGCTGGTCCCGAGGTAGATCACCGCCTTGACCACCGCCGCATCCGCCGGATCCGTGTCCACGTCATGGATGAAGGACCGGTCGATCTTCAGCCGCGTCACCGGGTAGCGCTTCAGCAGGCTGAGCGAGGCATAGCCCGTCCCGTAGTCGTCAAACGCCAGCCCGACGCCCTGCGCGCGCAGATCCTGCAACAGCCGCAGCGTGGTGCTGTCATTGCGCAGCAGCACATTCTCGACGATCTCAAGCTCCAGCGCCGCCGGCGGCAGCCCGCTTTCATCCAGCGCCTCCCGCACCGCGGTAAGCAGCCGGCCCGAGCGGAACTGGGCCTGGAACAGATTGACCCCGATGCGGAAGCCCGGCGCCAGGCCGCGCCATTCCGCCGCCTGTTGGCAGGCAACGCGCAGGGTCCAGTCGCCGACGGCCGCGGCCGAGGGCTTCTCGTTCAGCACCTCGATGAAGGAGGCCGGGGTCAGCAGCCCGCGTTCGGGATGGTTCCAGCGGATCAGCGCCTCGGCGCCGGTCAGCGCCCCGGTCGCGGTGCAGACCTGGGGCTGGTAGTGCAGCTCGAACTCGCCCCGCTCATAGGCAAGCCGCAATTCCCGCGCGAAGGCCCGGCGCGCCACCGCGACCTCGCGCATCGCCGGGGTGAAGAATTCCACATGGCCCTTGCCGGCCGCCTTGGCGCGGTAGAGTGCCAGATCCGCGGCACCCAGCAGATCCTCGGGCCGGGCGCCATGCGCGGGCGCCAGCGCGACGCCGATGCTGACCCCGATCTCCACCCGCGCCCCGGCGTATTCATAGGGTTCGGCAATGGCCGCGACGAGGGTTTCGGCCAAATGCCGCGCCGCACGCGGATCATCGCCCGGCACCAAAGCAACGAATTCGTCGCCGCCGAGCCGCGCCAGCATCACCGAAGGCTGGCAGCAGTGCCGCAGCCGCCGCGCCACCTCCACCAGCACCGCATCCCCGGCGGAATGGCCGAGGGTGTCGTTGACCTCCTTGAAGCCGTCGAGGTCGAGCAGCAGGACCGTTGCCGGCGCTTCCGCCACCAGCATCTCGTCGAGGCTGACCCGCCAGGCGGCGCGGTTGGGCAATTCGGTCAGGGCATCCAGCGAGGCTAGGCGAAACAGCCGTTCCTCATTCTGGCGTCGCTCGGTGATGTCGCGCACGATGGCGCCGATGCTGATGGAGCGGCCTTCCTTCCATCTGGAGATGGAAAATTCGCTGGGGAAATCGCTGCCGTCCTTGCGGCGGGCCCGGATCTCGATGGTCCGCTCGGCCAGCCCGAGGGTTTCGCCGCGGCGCAGACGCTCCAGCCCGGCCTCGTGCAGGCCCCGCCAGCGGGGATGGATGATGATGTCGCCGCGCTCGTGCGCGATCTCCTCGGCCGTATAGCCGAAGAGCTTTTCGGCCGCGTTGTTCCAGAAGGTGATCCGGTCGCCGGCATCGAAGCAGATGATCGCATCCGGCGAGGTCGCCGCGATATTCTCGAATCGCGCCTGGCTCGCGGTCCTGGCGTGATCGAGCCGCCGCATCTCCATCCGGTCCATCACCAGTGCCGCGAGATCGTTCAGGTTGCGGCGGTCGGCGGCGGTGAAGCCTGCGCGGGGTTCGTGGTCGATCAGACAGACCGTGCCGATGCTTGTCCCTCCCGTCGTCACCAGCGGCTTGCCCGCGTAGAAGCGGATATACGGCGGCCCCAGCACCAGCGGATTGGCGGAAAAGCGCGGATCCCGGGCCGCATCGGGGATGAGGAGGATGTCGTCCTGCAGGATCGCATGCGCGCAGAAGGAGATCTCGCGGTTCGTTTCGCACAGATCGAGCCCGACATGGGCCTTGAAGAATTGCCGCTCCGCGTCCAGCAGCGAAATCAGCACGATGGGCACGTTGAACAGCCGCGCCGCCAGCCCCGCGAGCCGGTCGAAATCCTCCTCCGGCAGCGTATCAACCAAATGATATTCTGAAAGCGCCGCCAGACGCGCCGATTCATTCGCGGGGACCGGGTAAGGGAGCACAGGCATTCATTAGCAGCAACGTCGGTTTTTCGCCTACAGAAACTCGTTACCGCAAGCGAAGCCATGGCGGCGCCGGCGCAGCCCGCCCTATGCGGCGGGCCCGTTGCAGCCGCGCCGCGCCATGCGCATCTTTCCCGCCTGAGGGGGAAACCGCCGCCATGATCCGCCTGCCCGATCCCAAGCCCGAGGTTTTGGCCCGCGCGCCCGAGATCGTCGCGGCCCTGCGCGCCATCGTGCCGGACGGGCCGCTTGGCCATGGCGTGATCAGCGATGCGCACCGCCTCAAGCCCTATGAGACCGATGGCCTTGCCGCCTATCGCCAGCCGCCGCTGGCGGTGGTGCTGCCGACCACGACGGAACAGGTCGCGGCGATCCTCGCTTATTGCAACCGCATGGGCGTGCGGGTGGTGCCGCGGGGGGCGGGGACCTCGCTGTCCGGCGGCGCGCTGCCGCTGGCCGATGCGGTGGTCGTCGGGCTGATGCGGATGAACCGGATCCTGGACATCGACTACGACAACCGCCTGGCCGTGGTGCAGGCGGGTGTCACCAACATCGGCATCACCAAGGCGGTGGAGGGCGCGGGTTTCTTCTACGCCCCCGATCCGTCCAGCCAGCTCGCCTGCATGATCGGCGGCAATGTGATGATGAATTCGGGCGGCGCGCATTGCCTGAAATACGGCGTCACCGCGAACAACCTGCTCGGTCTCACCTTCGTCACCATCGCAGGCGACGTGATAAAAATCGGCGGCGACCATCCGGATGCGGCGGGGCTGGACTGGCTCGGCCTGATCACCGGCTCCGAAGGCCAGCTGGGCCTGGTCACCGAGGTCACCGTCCGAATCCTGCGCGGGCCGGAAGGGGCGCGGGCGATGCTTGCCGCCTTTTCGGCCAATGACATCGCGGGCCAGGCGGTGGATGCGATCATCGGCAGCGGCATCATCCCCGTCGCGCTGGAATTCATGGACCGCCCCGCCATCCATGCCTGCGAGGCCTTCGCCCATGCCGGCTACCCGCTGGATGCCGAGGCGATGCTGATCATCGAGGTCGAGGGCAGCGTCGCCGAGCAGGACGACATGCTGTCGCGCATCCGCGACATCTGCGCGCGGTTCCACCCCATCAGCATGAAGGTCGCCGAAAGTGCCGAGCAATCCGCCGCGATCTGGAAGGGCCGGAAAGGCGCCTTCGGCGCGGTGGGGCGGATCAGCCCGGACTACCTCTGCATGGACGGCACCATCCCGACCAGCCAGCTGCCCTTCACCTTGCGCCGCATCCAGGAGATGTCGGCGCAATACGGGCTGCAGGTCGCCAACATCTTCCATGCCGGCGACGGGAACCTGCATCCGCTGATCATGTTCGACGCCAATGATGCCGATAGTTTTCACCGCGCCGAGGCCTTTGGTGCGGACATCCTGCGGCTCTGCGTCGAGGTCGGCGGCTGCCTGACCGGCGAACACGGCGTGGGCGTGGAAAAGCGCGACCTGATGGGGGTGCAGTTTTCCGCCCGCGAGTTGGACCAGCAACGGGCGCTGAAAACCGCCTTCGATCCGCAATGGCTGCTGAATCCGGCCAAGGTGTTTCCGCTGGACGGGCTGCCCGCCAGCGCCTCGCTGCCCATGGCCGCGGAATGAGCGCGGCCCTCGCGCCCCCGGACGAGGCCGGCATCGCCGCCGCCGTGCTGGCCGCGGCCGCGGCCGGCGAAGCGCTGGCGATCGAGGGCAATGGCAGCAAGGCCGGGCTGCTGCGCCCGGTGCAGGCGGCGCGCGGGATTTCGACGCGGGGGCTGACCGGGATTACCCTCTACAAGCCGGCGGAACTGGTGCTCTCGGCCCGGGCCGGCACACCGATTCCAGAAATCGAGGCGGCGCTGGCCGAGCATGGCCAGCACCTGATCGCCGAACCCCCCGACACGCGCGCCGTTTTTGGCGGCGACCGGCCGGCGACCCTGGGCGGCATCGTCGCCACCAATCTGTCGGGGCCGCGGCGGATCTCCTGGGGCTCGATGCGCGACCATGTGCTCGGCGTGCGGTTCGTGAACGGGCAGGGGGAAATCCTGCGCTCGGGCGGGCGGGTGCTGAAGAACGTGACCGGGCTCGACCTCTGCAAGCTGCTTTCGGGCAGCCATGGCACGTTGGGCATCCTGACCGAGATCACCCTGAAGGTGCTGCCGGCGCCCGAGGCCAGTGCGACCGTCGCGGTGCCGGTCGCGGATCTGGCCGAGGGCGTGCGGGTGCTGTCGGCGGGACTCGGCAGCCCGTTTGGGGTGTCGGCGGCCGCCCTGCTGCCGGACGGGCATGGCGGGCTGGCCGGGCCGCTGGCGGTGCTGCGGATCGAGGATTTTGCGGGTTCCGTCGCCTATCGGTGCGAAAAACTGGCGGCGCAGTTTCCGGGGGCCGTGATCGTCGCGCAGGCGCCGTCCCAGGCGCTGTGGCGCGCGGTGCGGGATTTGGACGCGCTGGGCGCGGCACGGGCGGATGCGATCTGGCGCCTCTCCGCCCGCCCGACCGAGGGCCCGCGTCTGGCCGCCTGCCTGCCTGGCCGCGCGCTGCTGGACTGGGGCGGCGGGCTGGTCTGGCTGGCCGCCGACCCGACCGAGGCCAACCACCGCGCCGTGATGGCCGCCGCCGCCGCCTCGGCCGCCAGCTTCACGCTGTTCCGCGCCCCGGATGCGCTGCGCGCCGCGGTGCCGGTGATCAATGCCGAACCAGCCCCGCTCGCGGCCATCGCCGCCAGGGTGAAGGCGGCGATGGACCCTGGGCTGTTGTTCAACCCGGGGCGTATGCGCAGCGGCGCCTGAGCGGACCCAGCGCGCGTAACTTTTATTACTTAAAATCCATGCGTCATTGCTTGACATGCGTCAACGACGCCTTGGGATTCCTGAAAGAATTTGCCGGAAACAGAAATGGCACTGTCTTTTTCAGGAATATTTCAAATGATCGAACAGAATGATTTTTCCAACCCGCGCGACCGGCTCTGGCTGCCCTTCATGTCGGCGTTCTATGACCGCTTCGCGCAGCCGGTCGGCTGGATGCTGTTCCGCGTGCTGATCGGCGGCGCGCTCGTCTACGAGGGCTGGCCGAAGATCATGGCGCCCATGGCGCAGGTCGGCTTCGTCGAGAACATCGGCTTCTACCCTGGCTGGTTCTGGTCGCCGCTGCTGGCCGTCATGCAGGTCTTCGGCGGCTTCGCCATTGCCGTCGGCTTCCTGACCCGGCCGATGGCGCTGGCGAATGCGGTGATGCTGGCGATCACCCTCTGGTTCCACATCACCTTCCCTTACGGCGACCGTCTGGTCACCGAGGCGGGGATGCAGGCCCTTGCCGCCGGCGGCGCGGATATGCTGACCTCGGCCGGGAAAAGGCGCCTGGCCGATGGCGGTACCGTCTTCCTGGCGCAGGTGCAGGAAAAGGCCGAGATGGCCTCGCTGCTCTGGACCGGCGGCGCCGCCTTCTTCGCCGCCTTCGGTGGCGGCTACTGGTCGGTGGACCGCTGCTGGCTCAAGAAGCAGTTCTGAGCGGCGGGCGCCGCCCCCCCAAGGCGCCCCAAGCCCCCGGTCACGCGGCGGCGCGCATCTCGGCGGCGGGCGACGGGGCGGGCCCCGCCTGCTTGGCCGGCGCGCTGTCGAGCTCAGGCTCCCGCCGCCGCCATGCGGCGCCGACGCGCGCCTTGACCAGCCGCGGCGGCGCCAGCAGGGCCGCCTGGCGCTGTGCCTCGGCGGCACCCAGGCGGAACACTTCGCTGGGGGTCAGGCGGGCTTCGATCAGGGAAATGTTTTCGTGTGACATCTGGGGACTCCTTCTCCAGCGGCGCTGTCGCAAGGCTTGTTCCAGGCAAATCGCGGTCTGAACCGCCACTTCGCGAACAGTTCCGCAGAATGCATTGCGAAATAGCAAATTCTTGATATCGCAATTGTTTTCGCAACGAGCCGCCGCTCCCCGCTCGCCTGGCGGTACGATCTGGCGTAGAAAAGCGCAGCCATCCCCCGGCGCCGCGAGACAACCCCCCATGCATCGCCTTGTCCTGTTTTTCGCCCTCCTCGTTGCGCTGCCGGCGCGCGCGGATCTGCTTTATGTCCTTAATTCCGGCGATGCCGATGTGCAGGTGCTGGACGCCGGCACGCGCGAGGAAGTCCGCCGCATCCCGATCCTGCGCGAGGCGCACCATCTGGTCTGGGCGCCCGATCACTCGGTGCTGCTGATCGGGGATTCCGGCGGCAATGAAATGCTGTTCGTGCAGCCCGCGACCGGCGAGGTCATCAAGCGCGAACGCATCTCCAACCCCTACCACATGGAATTCAGCCCCGACGGCAAGCATCTGGTGGTCACCAGCCTGCGGCGGAACCAGGTGGACATCTATGCCTGGAGCGGTACCGACCTGACCCTGACCGGCCGGCTGCGGGTGGACAGGACGCCGAGCCATCTGGCCTATCGCCCTGATTCCAAGGTCGTCTACGTCACCCTGCAGGGCAGCCGCAGCCTCATCGCCATCAGCCTGGAGACCAACCAGCCGCTCTGGACCATGGAGGTCGGGCGCGACCCCGCCGGCGTGGTCTGGCACCACGACAAGCTGCTGGTCGGCATCATGGGCAGCGACCACGTCGCGGTCGTCGACCCCGTGACGCATACCGTGGAGCGCCGCATCGTGGTCGGGCGCGGTGCGCATGCGCTGTTCGTCGCCCCCAATGACGGCCCCGTCTATGTCACCAGCCGGGTGGAGAGCCGCATCACCGTGCTCGATCCCGGCACCTTGGCGACCCTTTACGCCTGGAACGTTCCGGGCGGCCCCGATTGCCTCAGCTTCGACCCCGACGGCAAGGTCTGGGCGACCCTGCGCTGGGCCGGGCGCGTGGCGCTGGTCGATGCCGAGGCCGGGACCATGGAGGAGACCCGCGTCGGCCGCAGCCCGCATGGCGTGCTTTTTGTGCCGCGGCGCGATGTGGCGGTGGCCGCGCCGTGATGATGCGGCGTCGCGCGCTTCTGGGCGCGGCCACGATCGGGCTTGCGACCCCCGCCTTCGCGCAGCCAGGCCAGGGCGGCACCCTCTACCTGACCATCGACACCGGCTGGGGGCGGGAGGCCGAGCAGATCGCCGCCCTGCTGCGCGAACGCCATATCCTCGCGACCCTGTTCCTGGCCGATGAGCCGACCTTTCGCGGCGATCGCAGCCTTGGCGCCGGCTGGGCGCCGTTCTGGCAGGCGCGCGCGGCCGAGGGCCACGCCTTCGCCAGCCATACCTGGCGGCACTGGTATTTTTCCGACGATTCCGGCCGCGACCGGGTCCGTTACAGCTCCCGCCGCCGCGGCGAGGGCTCGGAGCTGCTGACCCCCGACAGCCTCTGTGCCGAGCTGGCGCATCCGATCCGGGTGCTGCGCGAGATGGCGCCGGACGCCGCGGTGCTGCCGCTGTGGCGGGCGCCGGGCGGGCGGGTCACGCCGAATGCGCGCCGCATGGCCGCCGGCTGCGGGCTGAGCCACCAGGGCTGGTCCCGCGGCGGGTTTCTGGGCGACGAGCTGGATTCCGCCACCCATCCCAATGACACGCTGCTGCGCCAGGCACTGGGCGGCATCCGTGATGGCGAGGTCCTGCTCATGCATTGGGGCGTGCGGTCCCGCCGCGAGCCCATGGCCAATGTCCTGGGCGCGATGCTGGACGGGCTGCTGCATCGCGGCTTTCGTTTTGCCTTGCTGCCGCCCCAGGGGATCGCGTGATGTTCGATGCCATCCAGGATCTTTGGACCCGCCTGACCGGCATGCTGTTCGAACAATTCCTGCAGCCCGCGCTGTACGACTGGGGGCTGATGGATTGGGCAGATGACGCCTTCCAATGGATGGATTTCTTCCTCTTCGGCCTGTTCAGCGTCGGCGTCGTCTATGTCGTCTGCCGGCCGCTGGAGGCCTGGCGCCCGGTTGAACGCTGGGCCGACCGGCGCAATGTCGGCACCGACATCGTCTACACGCTGCTCGCCCGCCTCGGCATCCTGCCGCTGCTGGCCTTCATCCTGCTGGCCTCGGTCGAGGCCTGGCTGACCAGCACCATCGTCGATACCGGCTGGGTGGTGCCGACGATCGAAAGCTTCTGGCCGACCTTGCGCGACCATCCCTGGCTGGCCTTCGCGGTCTATGTCGTGGTGCTGGATTTCGGCGAATACTGGCGCCACCGCTTCCAGCACCGCATCGGCTGGTGGTGGGCGCTGCATTCGCTGCATCACGCCCAGACCCAGATGACCTTCTGGACCGACGACCGCAACCACATCCTGGACGACTGCTTGGGCGCGCTGTGGTTCGGCGGCATCGCGCTGCTGATCGGCGTGCCGCCGGGCCAGTTCCCTCTGGTGGTGCTGGTGCTGCGGCTGGCCGAAAGCCTGTCGCATGCCAATGTGCGGCTGTCCTTCGGCGCAGTGGGGGAGCGGCTGGTCGTCTCCCCGCGCTATCACCGGCTGCATCACGGCGTGCTCTCGGTCGGGCAGAGCGGGCGCAACTACGCCGTGCTGCTGCCGGTCTGGGACTGGATTTTTGGCACCGCCGATTTCCGCCGCGACCAGTTCCCGTTGACCGGCGATCCGCAAGCCTCCGCCGTGCTGGTGCATGGCGGCTGGTTCGGCCAGCAGGTCGAGGGGATGCGCAGGCTTTGGGGGGTCATGCGCGGCCGCGCCTGAGCGGCTGTCCTGCGCGGCCCGCCTGCCGCACACTCCGCCCCGATTCGCATCCCCGGGGGACAGGCCATGCACGCAATTCCACAGATCCGCCGCCTGGCGCCGGAGGCGCGCCTGTCCGGTGCCACCATCGGCGCCGGCTGCATCTGGCTGGCCGGCCAGGTCGCCGATGACGCGAGCCTGGATGCCGAAGGCCAGACCGCCGACATCCTGGCCCAGATCGACGCCCTGCTGGCCGAGGCCGGGGCCGACAAGCGCGCCCTGATGACCGTCACCATCGTGCTGGCCGACATCGCCGATGCGCCCGCCATGAACCGCGCCTGGGACCGCTGGCTGGACCCCGCGCACAAGCCGGCGCGCATGACCATCCAGGCGCCGCTGGTCGATCCCGCCTGGAAGGTCGAGATCACCGGCGTCGCGCTGGCACCGTCGCCCGCGACATGAGGCGGCGGCGGCGCGCGCCGAACCGGACCTGGCTGCGCTCCTCCGCGCTGACCTTCGGCTTCTCGCTGGTGGTGGCGGCGGGGGTCGCGGATCACGGCTGGGCGCTGCCGGTCGCGGTGCTGGGCGTGGCGTTGGTCGGGCATGGGATGCTGCATTTCCTGTTCCCGCGCGAGATGCATTTCACCATCGCCACGGCGACGGGTCTTGGGCTCTATGCCAGCTTCTTCGCGGTGCTGGGGCGCGGTGCCTTTCCCGCGGCCGGCCCGGTCGCGCTGGTCATCGGCTTCGCCCTGCCGGTCGCGGCCTTCCTGGCCAGCCTGTGGCTGCGCCGGGACCGGCTGGCGGCCCTGGCCGAACAGCCGGCCACGCCCAATGCCGATCATTTCCCGGGCATCCTGCGCTGGCTGGGCGGGCTGGCAGTGGTGGGGAGCCTGTCCTTCTCGCTGCCGATCAACCGGCTGGATGTCACCGGGCAGTCGGTCGCCCTGGTCGCGGCGATGGCGGTGATCGGCGCGCTGGTCGCGCTGGCCGCGCGCGACGTGGTCCGGCTGCTGACCGGTGTCGCGGTGATCCTCGAGGAGATGGCCGGCCGCGCCGGGCATCTGCTGGTCCCGGTGGTCGCCTTCCTGATCTTCTACGCGCTGCTGGTGATCGGTTTTGCCGCGACCTATCGCATCGCCGATGCGATGTCGCTGCATTCGCTGTTCATCGGCGCGACCGGGGTCGCGGCCCGGCTCAGTTTCAGCGATGCGCTGTATTTCTCTGTCGTCACCCTTTCCACCGTCGGCTACGGCGACATCCGCCCCAGCGACGACGGCATCCGCCTGCTGGCCGCGGTGCAGATGGTGTCGGGCCAGCTGCTGCTGCTGTTCGGCTTCGCCGAGGTGATGCGCAGCCGTGGCGCGCAGGTGCCGGGGCCGCCGGAGCAGGACGGGCCGCCGTGACGCGTTGCCCCGGCCGGCGTTGCGGGGTAGCCCAGGGTGCCGTCACGCCGCCGCAATCGCTCGGCAGGCTCGGCGGATCGGCCCGACCACCGCGGGCCTCCCAGGAGATTGCCCTTTCCATGAGTGACTGCCTTGCACGGGGCCCGCAAAACCCCGCTGCGCGAACCGAGGTCCTCGATGCCCGCTGATCCCGCCTGGTGGGCCGGCAAGCGTGTCCTGGTCACCGGCGGCGCCGGGTTTCTGGGCTCGGGGCTCTGCCATGCGCTGGCCGCCCTCGGCGCCGAGGTCGTGGCGCTGGATGCGATGCTGACGGGGTCGGCGGCGCTCGAAGCCAATCTCGACGGGCTGCCCGCGCGGCTGCTGCGCGCCGATCTGCGCGACGCCGATCTGGCCGAGGCCTGCGAGGGGGTGGACGTGCTGTTCAACCTGGCCGCCCAGACCAGCCATGCCGGCGGGCAGCGCGACCCCGCGACCGATGTCGCCATCAACACCACGGCGCAGATCCGGCTGATCCTGGCGATGCGGGTGGCGGCGCCGGAGGCGGTGGTGGTGCATGCCTCGACCCGGCAGTTCTATGGCAAGCCGCAATATCTGCCGGTGAACGAGGCGCATCCGATCGCACCGCCCGATGCGAACGGCGTCTCCAAATTCGCCGGCGAGCAGTACTGGATGCTGGAGCACCGCGTGCATGGCCGCCCGGTGGTCTCGCTGCGCCTGACCAATTGCTACGGGCCGCGGATGCGCATCATCGATGCACGGCAGACCTTTGTCGGCATCTGGCTGCGGCGGGTGATCGAGCGGACCCCCTTCGAGGTCTGGGGCGGCACGCAGATGCGCGACCTCACCTACCTCGACGACGTCACCGCGGCCTTCCTGCTCGCGGCCGAACGCTCCGATTGCCATGGCCGGGTCTTCAACCTCGGCGGCGGCCCGCCGGTCACGCTGCTGGAACTGGCCGATGCGGTTGTCGCGGCCAATGGCGGCGGCGAATATGTGATGCGCGAGTTCCCCGCCGAGGCCAAGGCCATCGACATCGGCTCCTACCACGCCGATGACAGCGCCTTTCGTGCCGCCTCCGGCTGGGCGCCGCGGATCGGCTTGGCGGAGGGGCTGGCGCGCAGCCTCGACTTCTTCCGGCCACGCATGGCCGAGTACATCGACAAGGTGCCGACATGAACGCAGCCCTGCCCAGCATGGTGCCCGTGGCCGATCCCGGCGCCGCCTATCGCGCCCAGAAGGAGGCGATCGACGCGGCGGTGGCCCGCGCGCTCGCCTCCGGGTGGTACATCCTGGGCAAGGAGGGTGCTGCCTTCGAGGCCGAATACGCCGCCTGGACCGGGCCTGGCCACCACGCCATCGGCTGCGCCAACGGCACCGATGCGATCGCGCTGATCCTGCGCGGCATGGGCATCGGGCCGGGCTGCACCGTCGCGACCGTCAGCCATACCGCGGTCGGGACCGTGGCCGCCATCGAGATGGCGGGCGCGACGCCCTTGTTGCTCGACATCGACCCCGATCATTTCACCATGGACCCGGACGAGCTGGTCGCGGTGCTGGAGGACCCGCCGCCGGGCCTGCCGCCGATCCGCGCGGTGATCCCGGTGCATATCTACGGCCAGATGACCGATCTCGACCCCATGCTCGCCGCCTGCCGGGCGGCGGATGTGCGGCTGATCGAGGATTGCGCCCAGGCGCATGGCGCAAGCCGGAACGGCGCCCGGGCCGGCACGCTCGGCGATGCCGCCGCCTATTCGCTGTATCCGACCAAGAACCTCGCCGCGATGGGCGATGGCGGGGTGATCACCACGCCGGATGCGGCGCTGGCGGCCGATATCGCCGCGCTTCGGCAATATGGCTGGCGGGAACGCTACATCAGCGATCTGGTCGGGGTGAACTCGCGTCTGGACGAGCTGCAGGCGGCGATCCTGCGGGTGCGGCTGCCGCTGCTCGAGGCCGGCAATGCGCGGCGCCACGCGATCGCCGCGGCCTATGACGCGGCGCTGGAAGGCACGCCCTTTTCCGCGCCGGCCCGGCGGCCGGGCTATGGCCATGTCTTCCACCAATATGTGCTGCGGGTGCCGGAACGCGCGGCGCTGCAGGCGCGGCTGCGGACCGAAGGGGTCGCGACCGCAATCCATTACCCGGTGCCGGTGCATCAGCAGGGCGCCTATCGCGGCCGTGTCGCGCTCGGCCCCGCCGCCTGCGCCGAAACCGAGGTCGCGGCGCAGGAGGTGATGAGCCTGCCGATGTTCCCCGAGCTGACCGACGCCCAGGTCGAGACGGTCTGCGCGGCGCTGCGCCGCCTGAAATAGGCCTCCGCCGGGGCTCAGCGCAGCGAGAAGCGCACCGGCACCAGCAGTTCCAGCGTGGCGCCGCCCACCCCCTCAGGCGGCGCCGGCAGGGGGGAGGCCGCCTGCACCATGGCGCCGACCGCCTCGTCGAGCAGCGGATCGCCGGCGCTGCGTTGGATGCGCCAGGATAGGACACGCCCGCCGCGGTCGATCACCACATGGAGCAGGGCGGTGCCCTGGATGCGCCGCGCGCGGGCTTCGGCGGGGTAGTGCCGGTGCCGCTCCAGCGCGCTCAGCAAGGCTTGGATGTAGCTGGGGCTTGGTGCCGCGGCGGCGGCCGCGGGCGGCCTCGGCGCCGGCGCGGGCGTCGCGGGGGCCGGTGCGGGGGCCGGTGCGGCGCGCGGTGGCGGCGGGTGCTGCGCTACGGGACGCGGCCGCGCCGGTCGGGGCGGTGGTGGCTGCGGCGGCGGGAGCGGCGGCGGTACGGGAACGGGCTCCGGCTCAGGTACAGGTTCGGGCATAGGTTCGGGCATAGGTTCGGGC
>Ga0255334_1001155_pt1 | contig 13497 bp, 11 predicted proteins | sample EtOH5_35cm_T3_12_FD_202080 | JGI IMG/M metagenome (GOLD analysis project Ga0255334, IMG submission 202080) | Sandy soil microbial communities from University of British Columbia, Vancouver, Canada - EtOH5_35cm_T3_129 | ecosystem: Engineered > Artificial ecosystem > Sand microcosm > Unclassified ...
AGACACTACCAACTGGAATACCGTTTTTGGAGTCCAATATCCTGTGAGAATCTGTTGTACGGCTAATCTTAATGGAAGTATATTAAAGGATTTGTTTAATATTGGAGTAGAGGCAAACGCAATACCAAATTATGTAGTGGCTATGGCGAACTATCCTAATGAGCAAATTACTGATTTGGCATCAACAGATGATGTATGGGAAAATGATGAAGGGGTTTTCTATGCACCATTTTTAGCTGACCGCCTCTCTCCGAATGCTTCCGGCGCAGCAGACGAAAAACTATTTACAGGAGATAACCTAAAAGATTTTGCTATTTTTGTTATGTGCGAATGGCAGGCTTACGAAGAATTGTTCTATTGTAACTATTTGAATATCGGATGGGATATGTCCAAAGGCCAGTCGAACATTGTGAATGTTATAAATAAATAACTCTAAACTTTAAATAACATGGGCAACGGTTTTGACCTCACAGTAAATCCATTATCGGGCAATCAATTAGAGGTTCTTGCCGATGATACCAACTCATTAACGGGTGCAGAAAAAGTATTGGTTGTTCAGGGAAGCACCGTAAAAGAAACCACTACACAGGATATTGCTGATCTTGGAGGAGGAGGCTCTTTATTGTCAGCAACAGTTACATTAACTAATGCACAGATAAAGGCTTTGCCGACTACTGCTATTGAGGTTGTGGCGAACCCCGGCGCAACCAGATTTATTGTACCTATCTCCGCAGTATTAATAGCCAACACAACAGCAGGAGCATATACCAATATTAATGCCGCAGCACAACTTTCTATTGAGTACCCACTAATAAACACAAAAGCATTTGCATTAGTTGACAATAATACGTTTGGACAAACATCCAACCTATTAGACGGGGGAAATATATTAGTTGCAATGTTATCTCCATTCATTAATATAAACGTAGACACCGAACCTTGTGCAATATTCGTAAATAATGACATCGGTATAGTAGATAATCCTCTAAATATAGTAATGAATAACAGTTCTGACGGGAACCTAACAGGAGGTGACGCCGCCAACACATTAAAAGTAACAGTTTATTATATAGTGGTTGATTTAGTGTAATTGAAGTCAATGATAATAGCACCAACCATATTAGAATCTTCATCCAGACACGGAATAATCCGTTGTCCTTCTTTAGCTGGAATTAATTCCATTGAAGTGATTGGCAATGAAGCTATCTGTTCATTAGTAAGTGTAGGCAATTCGATAAATTGTTTTTCCATGCCCAAATATAATAAATTATGAAAAACCAATGAAGAATATTTATTTATACCTAAACTTTAAATAATATGCCGTTACCATTATTATTGGCAGGAGCAGGGTTAGCACTTGGTAATGCAGCCGGAAGATTCATTTCGGGGATAAAGCAAACCAAAGAATCCAAAGGCATCAATCCAATGTGGCAGCAGTATCAAGTAAACCCATTTGCCAAACAGCAATTAGCCACAGCGCAAAACGCCTATCTTGACCCTTCAATGGGAACAAGGCCACAATTAAATAGAAATCTATTGGGTGCTTATGGTAATTTTTCAGGGGGGGTTGATAGAAACGCCACAAGTGGTTCACAATCCCTTGCCTTAAAAGCCGCAGGGTTAGGTCAAACCGAAAGTCAAATGTCAAATGCAAATTTAGATTTCATAAAAAACAGAATGAGCTTGCTGCAAAATCTCAATCAGGCATACGGTACAAACATAGATGAAGGAGATAAAGTATATCAAAGCCTATTGCAGAAATACGGAATGGACGTAGAAAGAAAAGATGCTTTGAGAAATGCAGGGGCGCAAAACAAGTACGGGGCTGTTAGTGATTTAGCATCAATGGCATTTACAGCAGGGACAAGTGGGTTGAAATTTGGTAATATGTTTGGCAAAAAGCCAGCACCATTTTCAATGAATTATTCAGATTTCCAAAAAGATTAAACAATGGAAGAAAACGAAATTTGGAAAGATATTTTAGGGTACGAGGGAGTGTATCAAGTTAGCAATCTTGGCAGAATAAAGTCTTTGGAAAGAAGTTGGATTGCTGGTAACGGCGGTATTTTTAATCATAAAGAAATGATTTTAGTAGCATCCCCTAAAAGCGGCGGGTATTTAACGGTGTCCCTTCATAGTAATGGCAAACAGAACAATAAACCAATACATAGGCTCGTCGCTACCCATTTTATTGAAAATAAATTAAAACTGAAATATGTAAATCATAAAGACGGCAATAAAAAGAATAATCAAATCAATAATTTGGAGTGGTGTACGAGTTCTGATAATCAGAAACACGCTTACGAGCATAATCTTAAAAAAATATTTACGGGTGCTGAACATCCCAATTCAAAATTGGTTTTAGATTTGGGTACGGGCATATATTACGATTCTTGTACGGAAGCGGCCAGCGCAAAAAATATCAGAATAAAGAATTTAAGTCGGATGCTTAGTGGCGAAAGAAAAAATAAAACCTCACTTTTATACGTGTAACTATGAATGGATTTGGAACTTCACCTTTTGTATTGCCGAATATGTTCGACAAACCCGGCGATGCTTTGCAACAAGGTTTATATAGTCAAGAACGCAGAGCAGAAAGGCAATCTCAAATTGATTATAGAAATAAAAGAGAAAAAGAAGCTGATGATTGGAGGAAGTATCAGGTTATTAAAGATTCTTTAAATCCAGAAGACGTTGCTGTTGGGAATGCAACATTTGATGAATGGTCAAGCCAAGAAACAAAAAGAGTAATGCAGGAGGTAATGAATGACCCCGCAACACAAAAAGGCTCGTTTGTTGATTTGTATGGTGTTATCCAAAGTAAATGGCTACCCGTCATAGGTGCAGCCAATAAAATGAAAGCGGGGTTAGACCAAATAGATGCTAATGTAAAATTAGCTGGCACAGAAGATACAAATTTGGCTACTGATAAATTAGCTGCCGAAGCAAAACTACGATTGGTGCAAGACACAATGCCTGTTGGTGCAGAAGGAAAGCGATTATATAATACAGCCAATTACAATCCCGATAAAAATTATGTGCATGACCTTTTAAATTCAGAAGATGGTTGGCGGTATGTGAAAGGGCCAGAACCCCTTATCAACTATATTAAAAACTACAAGACAGAAGATGTGGTTTTGGAAAAGCACTTACCAGACCAAAGCATAGTTCCTTATAAGGGGAAACAAAGTCCTTTCACCCGTTTAAATATAACACCGGGGAAAGATGGGGTTATAAAAAGTGGTGTAGAGCCTAAAATGGAATTAATTACCGAAGATGATTATGTTACAGATGAGGATGGTTCTATTCACCCTGTAAAATTGATAGATAAAAACATTTATGAGCAGCATATAGAAAAAATTCCAGCGAATAAAAAAGTAATGGATGCCTTGTGGAATGAGTATAAAGAAAAAACAGGGATAAAAAGTAAAAATGCCACAGAGGAAGAAAAGAGAAAAAGAGCATTTGCTGTTGGTGTTTTTGAAGCCCATGACCCAAGCCAGATACCAAGAGGGGTATCACAACATCTTCCAAGAAACACAACGAATAATTTCATAAGCATGGGGGCTACTGGCGGTGGTAGTGGTAAAGGAAATTTATTCGATAAAATAGACTTGTCAAAATATGGCAATCCACCACAAGGGAGAATAGATGCACTACCAGCAAATGACTTGCCAGCAGAAATTCCAGCAGCGTTGAAAGCGGCGGGGATAGATGTAACCGGAGCAGATAACTTTCAGGTAGAAATAGAAAATGGGAAAATAGTAGCAATCACTCCAAAAGACGGCAAAAGAATAGATAAGGTAGCGATGGCAAATGCACAGGAAAAGTGGAATACGCAAGGACAAAAACAAGTTCAACCAGACTTTGAAACTGTTATTGAGAAGCCAAAGCAGCCAGCACCAACTACACCAAAAACAAAACCCAAAAAAGACCCATTAGGATTGGGGTTGTAATATGCCAGATGATAAACTTCCCATACCGCAATTTGCAGCTAAAATAAAAGCAAAATATCCAGAATACAAGGATGTCAATGATACTTTGCTTACACAAAAAATACTTGAAAAATATCCAGAGTATAAGGACATGGTTGATATGAACGCACCCGTTGAAAAAAAAAATTCAGTTGGCAGCGTAAATGGTACATTGAATGGAAGTGGCCGTCAATCAGAAGACGAGCAGATAAGACAATTAATGTTGGGGGTTAAGGGCAGTAAAAGAACGCAGCAAGACGTAGATATAGAACAGCGTTGGAATAAAGTAAATAATCCTGAAAATACTTTTAAGTTTGACGAGGAAGACCCTGTTGGGAGTGTTCATAATATTGTTTTAAGTAAAATTCCAGAAGTAAAAAGGTATGATACCAAACCAGCAGTATCTTCTACTGCGGTAAGCAAGCAAACATTGTCGCCAGATTTGAGTAGAAAAGAAATATCAGAGCCTACCAAGCAAGGGGAGATGACATTTAGCGAAGCGAGGAAAACAGTAGATGAGGTTAGAAATTATTTTTCCCGCAATACAAATGCGGCGATTGCACATTTAATGAAAGTAACGGGGGAAACAAACCAGCAAGTTTTATACTCCGATGAATATGATGAAACGCTAAGAAGTAAACTAAGGAGTGGGAATGAAACAGACAGAGCCTCCTATGAAAGAATAGTAGAGGCTAGAGATGCCAACTACGCTATACAAAATAGCAGAAATCTTGTTGAAGCGGCTATAACTAACGCTGCAAGAAAAGACCCGCAAATTGCCCGGCAAGTTCAGTTGGCGCAGCAGAGCATACAACCAAACAACATAGGTAATATCCTTTCTGGCGAGACAAAAACTGCAATGGGAAGGCCGGAAGATATGTTTGATGAATCTACATTAGGGAGGTTGATGTTTGACTTTATGAATAATTCAGCAAACATTCAGGAGATATTTCGCAATCCACAAATGGCAAAAGAGTATAAAGAAATGCTGCCGGATTTGATTAATCGCTATCCTGATTTTGGTAAAACATACTTAGGTAATATCATATCTCAAAAGATGGAAGATATGGGTATGAATAACGGGGTACTGAATGTGGTAACAAAAGACGAAGCAGATAAGGTGGTAGCTGCATTAGAAAAAGACGGGGTGTTTGGGGCTAATGAAAAAAGGTTTTATGAAAAAGAAATTAGAGATAATTTGGGTTTAAAAAATTTAGGCAGAAAAATAATTGGTAAGCAAACTATTGACACTCCCGGTGTATTAGAAAATGTTTTATCAAGTGGAGTAAAAGGTGCTACAGATATTCCGAAAGGCGTGTATGAATTATCGGGGTTAAGAAAATTACTGGTAAATGAAAAAGATATTGTAGCAACAGATTTGGGTAAGGCAGACAGCCAAGTTGGGGTAAAACCAAAAGGGTTGATACACGAGATTACTCAAACAGGGGGCAATTTTATGGGGCAATCTCTTTCTATTGGTGGCGGCGGAGGGTTGTTGAATACTTTAAAGATTGCCAAAGACATGAGAACAGCCGTTGGGCTGGCTGGTGGGTTGCAAGCATACGCCAACTACATACCACAAGCAAGGCAGATGTTCCCCGGAGATGAATTAAAGCAGAGGGGGTACGCATCTATCCTTTCTTATATTGAATTAGCGACTGAAAATATATTCAATGATAGAAAAATAATTGATGCCATTTTAGGGAAAGTAAAACCCGGAGTAGTTGAAACAATAAAAGATTTTACAGCAAAAAAAATAAGTGCAGAAGCCGCAGGCAAGAGTATTCAAACACTATTAAGAGAAGCTGGTGGGTTTTATGCAAAAGGAGTTGGTGAAAATACATTTGAAGAAGTGGCCGCAGAATTGGGTAGCCAAATAACAGAAGGTGTTTTTAAAGGTAGGCCAGTAGGTGAAATAATAGATGGGGAAGATTTGTGGAATGTAGGCAGGCAATCTTTTTTAGGGAGTGCTTTCATTGCGGGGTTATCCGCAAGGGCTGATATGCAAAGGAGCAGAGGCGTTACGGCCAAGACTATTTATGAGATGGCGCAAAACCCTGAAGCATGGAAACAAGAAATGACTGAAGCTGCCAAGTTGGACGAAGATTTAGAAAAAGAATTACCGGACAAAATACAAAACCTTGAATATGCTGCCGCAATATTAAAAGATATTGAAGGTAGTTCAATGACTGAAAAGCAGAAAGTAAAATATCTTATAACTGAATTAGACAATAAAGTAAAAGCTGACCAATCCGCAGCTAAAACTTCCCCAATATTAAAAAAGCAAGATGAGGAAGTAATAAAAGAAAACCAAAAGGTGCAGGAGGATTTGTTAAGTGGCAAAGATGACGGAAGTATTGAAGGTGACATTTCCGATGAGTTACCACCACCAAGTTCTATTAGCGAAACACCCGAACAACCATCCGAACCAGTACCCGAATCCCAAACCCCTACCCAAGAAACCACGCCATCTACTGGATTAAGTAGGGGAGATGTGGAGCAAGAGATTGCTGATTTAAATTATATGGCACAAAAAGAGCCCCATGAATTTGCCACCATATATTTTGATGAAAAAGATTTTGGAAGATGGCAAGAAAACGAAGGCACTCTTAAAGCAGACGCAATGATAGAGGCGAGAAGGCAAATTGAAGAAGACAAACTTTTGCAACAAGACCCATCCCTATCCTCTAACACCCCATCAAAAGAACAAGCAGCCAATGAAAAAGAAGTTACCGAAGTTCCCTTCCAAACAGAAGCAGAGAAGTCTTCAGAAGCAATTATTAATAAAGAGAGCCAATCAGCAGCAGAAGGATCAATCCCGCCAACAGAACCTCCGAAAGAGCCAGTAGTAGAGGAAGGGGAAAGTGATATTGGTGGAATAACGCAAGCGGCCAATGCAGTAAGAAGGACTGACAGGGGGTTACCTGAATATCAGAGAGAGCCGCAATCATTTGAGCAGTGGAATAATGAAGCAGAAAGATTATTGAAGAATGGATATGATGTAGAGAAGTTGATGAATAAAATTGAATTTGGTAATCATATCCCAAATGAAGTAGAGAACGCAATACGAAAAATATATTATGCAACAATAGATGCAGAGGTAGCCAAAAACCCAACTGATGAATTATTAGCTAAGCAAAAAAGAATAGCCCAAGTAGGAGATGTGGCAAATACCAGATTAGGTCGTGGGTTAGTATCATTAAAAGGCGAAGGTTCGCCACTCTCAAGTATATCTGATTTCTATGTATCTGCAATGGAGGCAAAGAATACAGACAAGCTAACTGATACAGAAAAGGCAGAAGTAAAAAAAGATTACGAAGAAGTAAAAGCAGCAAGAGATAAGGCAGATAAAATAGCGCAAGATGCAACTGCTAAGTTTGAAGAAATGAAAGCAGAGAATGAGTTGTTGAAACAACAACTTGCAGCTAAAAATAAAACCAAGTCTGATAAGGTATATACCCCAGATGGCAAAAGAGATTTTAAAGCAGAGATAAAAAACTATAAGGATGAGTTAATAAAAGCAAAAGAAGAACATGAGAAATGGATGAAGGATAACGGAATACATACACAGGGTGGCGGTATTATATTGACAGGCAAAATGGCTAAGATAATATTGAAGATAGCTGCCACCCATGTAGAACAAGTAGGGGTAAAAATCGCAGAAGTAGCACAAAGAACATGGGACGATGTAAAAGATATATTTGATGGTATTACTGAAAAGGACATTAGAGATGTTTTCGCAGGGGTATATAATGAAAAGAAACCAACAAGACCAGAGATAATCGCCCAAATGAGAGAATTGAAATCGGAATCAATTTTACTTAATGAGTACGAAAACTTATTGAAACGTGGCGAACCAAAAGAAGAAGTTAGAAAACAAAAAAGGAATCAGAGGCTTACCGACATAAGGAAGCAGATTGATGCTTTAAATAAGGAACGGGGTATTGGCAAATATTCGGATGAAGCTATTGCCAAAAGAGCCATTGAAGCCAATAAAAGAAAGAGAGCCGAATTTGAAGAAAAGTTAAGAAAAGGCGATTTTGAAAAAGAACCAAAACCAACTTCAATTTACGATTCACCTGACTTTAAAAAGAAAAATCCAAAACTATATAACGAACTTTTAGATACACAAAATCAAGCCCATGATGCTCAATTAAAATTTGAGAAAAAATTAGTTGAAGAAGAAATGAAAAAATGGGGCTTAGGAGAAAAATTAAGGAATATAGCTAAGAAAACTTCTGGTACTATTAAAACATTGTTTGCAAGTTTTGATGCTTCGGCAATAGCCATACAAAATTTACCATTTATATACGCCAATCCAGTAATGGGGGCAAAAGGTATTGGGCGTAGTTATAAAGGTTTTTTAAAACAAAAAGCATTTGATAGGTTTTTATCAGAGATACATAATTCTTCTGATTGGCCTATGATTAAAGAAAGTATAAGAATAACAGAACCAAAGTCATTGCTTGAATCAGGTAGAGAGGAGTTTTTCCCAGATAGATTTAAAGCAGTAGTTACTATAAAGGGCAAGCAATATGGTTGGATAAAAGTTGGTGATGGCAAATATGAATTACTGGATATATCCAAGCCATTTGAAAGGCAGTTTACAATGCTTGGCAACATATTAAGAATTATAAAGTTTAGAACCGAAGCGACGAAACTTTACGAAAAAGGACTTACTTGGGAGAAGAACAGAGAGGAGTTTGAAACATTAGGGAGAAGGATTAATAATCTCACATCAGCCGCAGACATCCCGCAGGCATACCAAAACGAAGTTACAAGAACATTTATATGGTCATCGAGGCTTATAGCGGCCAAATTAAATATGTTAGGTATATCGGATGTAGCAGCAATGATACCGGGACTTGGAGTTAAAAAGGGGTATTATAAAAGTTTAGGTATTAAGGGGCAAAAACTTTCAAGACAGCAAATAGCTGCTGCTGGTGATTTAGCTAAGTTTGCAGTAGGCGTAATGACTACATCTACTTTATTTGCTTTAGCCGTAGGAGGCGCACTTAATACAGACCCAGACGATAGCGGGTTCTTGGACGTAGAATATGAAGATAAAAAAGGCAATAAGAAAACAATGAATTTCACGGGAGGGTTTTCGAGATTTATATCATTAATATACCAGATGTTTTCTGGGGGTAAGCGTAAGCATGGAGTATTTAAAAAATATGGGGGCTTTACAGACCCTGTTAAAGAAGTTGGTTTTTTTATTGCTGGCAAAGCGCCACCACTTACCAGAACAACTCTCAATGTAATTGCCCAAAAAAATATGGTAGGCCAAGAAACAGATATAGCCACCGAAGCTGCTAAATATAAAATGCCGCTTGCAATAGGGCAAATACAAAAACAAATAGAGAGAGATGGGTTAGCTGCCTTGTTTAGAGAAAGTCTATTAACATACATTGGCATTAATGCAAAAGATAGTAGAGATTATGCAAAACCAAATGCGCTTACTATTGAAGAAGTGAACGACCCTACAATAAAAACATTCATAGACAAAGGAGTTGAGATAAGTAAACCAGACCCTACAAAAGTCGAAACAAAAGAAATAAATGGTAAGGTGACGGAACATCTTAGTGATTATGATGAAAAAACACAAAAAGACTATGTAGATAAATGGTGGAAATATTACAATGAAGATTTGAAAAAATTAAAAAATGGGTCAATCAAAGTGTATGTAGATAAAGACGGTACTGCAACTGCACCCACAACAGCAAATGGAAGAGAAGGTAAAACAATTAAATCGTTTAATAATTTATCTGCCGACCAAATAAGAAATGTATTGGGTAAAAGCATCAAAGGCGACATTACTGAGAAAGTAAAAGCAGAGGTGTTAAAAGATAAAAAACCACAAGAATGAAAGCAATTAAACAAGCGGCTATATTATACAATGGGGTAGTATTTAAGGGTGACAGGCATAAGAATATAATATCATCCCATAAGCACATACCATTGAATAAAGGAACGGAAGGGTTTATAACATCAAGTGGAATGTTTGTTGGCAGGGAAGAAGCAGCAAAAATTGCATACATGACAGGGCAAATAAAGAAGCCGAAACAAAAATTAATTAGTGAAGATTTGTATTAAATATTAATGATATGCCTTTGGGTTATTATTTATACAGACACATAAGAAATGATAAGAATCAGCCATTTTATATCGGGGTAGGTCAAAACTTTAGGTCTAAAAATGACTTCAGGAGAGCGTTTGAAAAACACACACATAATAAAATTTGGAGTTCTATTTATAAAAAAACATCTTACTGTGTTGAAATATTATATACTACTAACACCAGACAAGAGATATTATCAAAAGAAGTAGAATTTATAAAACTATACGGTAGAATTGACGTAGGTAACGGAACGTTAGCTAATTTAACAAACGGAGGGGAAGGGCATCGGGGGCTTAATGCCGCAACACGACAGAAAATGAAAGAAAGAATGATTGGCAATAAATATATGGTTGGCAAAAAGCTATCAGAAGATACTAAATTAAAAATGAGTCAATCAAGGATGGGCAGGATACCAAGTAAAAAAGCAATAGAGATATTGAACAAAAGAAATAAAGGCAATAAGTATGGTAAATTAAATTTAGGTAAAAAACATAAACAAGAGACTATTAAATACTTGTCTATTATTAAAAAGGGGAAGCCGACCTATCAATCATATCCAATTTTGTGTATCAATAACAATAAAATATATAAGATGTTGGGGGATTGTGCTTCAGATTTATTTGATAATATCAACGCCGCAAGAATGGGAATAAAAAGAGTATTAGATGGGAGGTACGAAATATATAATGGGTTTAAATTCAAATATATTTAATTATGCCTTTTCAATCAGAAAGTCAACGAAGATATTTATGGATGTTTCACCCATTCATTGCAAAAAAATGGGCGAATGAATACCCAAATCAAAAAAATCTTCCTAAACACAAAAATGAATCCGAAAAGAAAAAACCTGAAACTAAAAAGAAATGACAGACGAGCAAAAAGAATTAGAACATTACAGGAAGCTATATTCAGCAGGAGAAAATGATCTTGCTATAAGCGGATATGTGGCTTATGTTAATTTAGTAAGGCAGCAGGTGGAATATATCAAAGACTTTAAGTTGAAGGATAATATTGAGGGGAAGAAAACGGAAACCGTAGTTTATGATAGGGCTATATCTATGGGAGAAAACCTTCCTGACATGATTTCAAAAATGAATAGACTTAAAGCAGAACTTAAAATTGATTTTGACCCTGAAGGTGATAAGCCTAAATTCGGAGCAATAAGTCCACAAAGTATAGCAAGAACAAACGGAAAATCAGAATAAATTATGTTTTACCCCATTGATGGAGGCAGCGTATATGAAGTGCCGGATAATGCCTTTGGGTTTGCTTACCAATGTCAGCGGCCTCCTGTTGGGTATGGTATAAATTCATTAACGGGTGCATTAGAAGAAACCGACATAATTAAAAGAAGCGATATTCCAGAGGAACAGCATTGGGAGCGATACAGACTTCCACTTGATTATAAAGAAAAAAGAAAACAGGAAAAAGAAAGACAGGATTTTGATAAATATTATTTTGACCCATACCTTGAAAAAATAAGACAGCAGGAATGGAAAAGAAGATTATGCGGTGCTTGGTTCTGGAATTATAACCCCAAGAAAAAAGAATCCGAATTAATCTACATTACAGGCACTCATTACCTATATATTACTTACTGGAAGTTTCAGGGGAAATTCATGGACTTCCGTATCAATGATATGGAGTTTTGGTATATAGTCAGGTACATGGAGGAAGACCCAAATTGTTTAGGGTTAAATGAAATCACAAAACGTAAATTAGGTAAGACCGCTAAACTTGGTTGCTGGCTGTATAACAGAACATCTATGATGAGCAATCATCATGCAGGGCTTCAATCAAAATCAGACCCCGATGCAGAGGAAGTAATGTTAAAAGCCATAGTGCTTCCTTGGCAGAAACTACCCGATTTCTTCCGGCCTATTTATGATACTATGAAAGGCGATGCGCCAAGTGAATTAAGATTTTTCCATACATCAAGACGTGGTTCAACTGCCGAAAAAGAAAGAGAAGAAGAAGATGCTCTTGAATCATGGATTGATTTTGGTGCATCAGGCGAATCGGTTTACGATGGCCCGGAATTGGGAAGTTATGGAAGTGACGAAGCAGGCAAAACCAAACGTCCAGTCAATATAAAAGAAAGACAAAACGTAGTAAGGTATTGTGCAGAGATAGATGGAGAGTTTGCACACAGGAAACAAATTTATACAACTACCGTTGAGATTGAGGATGGTGAAGAAGATAACTATGATTTTCTGGAATTAACAATAATGAGCAACCCATTGGAAAGGGATGATAACGGTAGAACGCTATCCGGTCTTTATACTTATTTTCTCCCTGCACAAAAAGGAATGTACTTTGATAAATACGGTTATCCCGATGAAGAACGAGCATTAAAGTACATAACCAACACTTCAAGAAAATTACAGGAAGAAGGAAAGATAAGAGAGCTTTCATCATTCAAAAGAAAAAATCCCACAACATTTAAAGAAGCCTTTAGTGCAGATGGGAGCTACACTCTATACAATCCAGAATTAATCAACAGACAGCTTGATAATATTTCATGGACAAGTAAATTTACCGAAAGGGGCAATCTTAAATGGAAGGATGGTTACAGAATAAAGCGACCTCACGAATCAATTAAAGATGAATATGTGCCAAGTGAAGTATATTGGGAAGCTGACCCAACTGGTAAATTTGAAAAAGTAACAGGGTGGTTTCCCCAAGACCCGAATAAGGTTTTCAGGAGGGGGAATACTTTTTACCCAAACAATAACTTCAGGATAAGAATTGGATGCGACCCATTCAAGTATGATAAAACAAAAGATAAAAGAAGGTCTAATTGTGCCGCCTTTGCCTATCAAATCCCCGATGCCGTATTCAAAACAGAATACGATGATATGTTCACATTAAAATATGCCTTCAGGGAAGAAAGCACAAGACAAGCCAATGAAGATATTTTAAAAATGGCATGGTGGTGTGGCTGCGAAGTATTGTTTGAAAGAAACGTGAACCATTGGAAAAACGATTTCAATGATTGGGAATGTGCAGGGTTTTTAAGCTGGCTGCCGGGAGAAGTAGAACCGGGGATAATCACAACAGGAAATTCGGCTACATCAGCCGTTCAAACAGTGTGCAATTATACCGAAGCCTACATTAATGAACATATAGGTAAAGTATATTTCAAATCATTATTAAGAAAAGAAACCGGATGGCTTGGATTTAAGGTTGAGGACACGGAGAAATTTGACGAACCGATGGCGGCTGGCATAACATTAATAGCGGTTCGGGGGGCTACTAAAAAAAATAATTCAGAGCCTCTTTCTATTTCAGATTATTTTCCAAAAAGAAAAATAAGTTAGTATATTCGCCAAACCCCCTTGCATGGCAATCCAAAAATTTAATAAACTAATTCAGGCACAGAGTTGCAGTTCTATCTCATGC
>Ga0255334_1001156_pt1 | contig 13484 bp, 10 predicted proteins | sample EtOH5_35cm_T3_12_FD_202080 | JGI IMG/M metagenome (GOLD analysis project Ga0255334, IMG submission 202080) | Sandy soil microbial communities from University of British Columbia, Vancouver, Canada - EtOH5_35cm_T3_129 | ecosystem: Engineered > Artificial ecosystem > Sand microcosm > Unclassified ...
GAGAAGATTCAAGTCGCGGTGCTGACCGAATATGAGAACGCCGCTGTGGAAGAAGAGGTTATCGAAGAAGGGGCCTGAGGGTAGGGGGGCCCGGTTAAACCGAACATCAACCTGAGGGCCCGGTGCGCTTCGCGCCGGCTCTCTTTTTCTTTTGATAGCGGATGCACGCCTTGAAGGTGGCTCGTCCCTTCCGTCCGCGGGGGTTTTCATCCAAGCGGAATTCCGCTATAGTGGGGGGAATGCCGAAGAATGGAGTGAGGATGTTTTGCGGATATATGGTATCGTATTGGCCGCTGGGCAGGGCAAGCGGATGAAGTCGAAGCTGTACAAGGTGCTGCATCCCGTGTGCGGCAAGCCGATGGTGGGCCATGTGGTCGACCTGCTGGACCATCTGGCGTGCGAGCGGCGGATCGTCGTGGTCGGCCATGGAGCGGAAAAGGTGAAGAGCTATCTTGGGGAGCGGGCGGAATTCGTTCTTCAGGAGCAGCAGCTCGGAACCGGCCACGCCGTCCTTCAGGCGAAGGAGCTGCTGGGAGCGGAAGAGGGGCTCACGTTCGTGCTGTACGGAGACACGCCGCTGATCCGCGACGAGAGCCTGCAGCAGATGATTCGCCTGGTGCAGGAGCAGGCGGCAGCGGGGGCGGTGCTCACGGCGGAGATGGACTCTCCCTTCGGATACGGCCGCATTCTGCGCGATGCGTCGGGCTCCCTCGTCGGAATCGTCGAAGAGAAGGACTGCACGCCGGAGCAGGCGGCGATCCGCGAGATCAACACGGGCATCTACTGCTTCGACAACCGCAAGCTGTTCGCCGCTCTCGCTGAGGTCACCAATGAGAACGCCCAGCAGGAATATTACCTGACGGACGTGATCGCCATCCTGCGCGGCGCAGGCGAAACGCTCCTCGCCTACAAGACGCCGGACTGGACGGAAGCGATCGGCGTCAACGACCGCGTCGCCTTGTCCGAGGCGGAAGCGGTGATGAAGCAGCGCATCAACCGGCGGCATATGCTGAACGGGGTCAGCATTCAGGACCCGTTCTCCACTTATATCGAAGCCGATGTCGTGATCGGCTCCGATACCCAGTTGCTGCCCGGCACCTTGCTGCGTGGCGGGACTGTGATCGGCGAGGGCTGCCTGATCGGCCCGAATAGCGATATCACCGATTCGCAGGTGGCGGACGGCGTGGTGGTCAAGCATTCGGTGCTGCTGGAAGCGGTGGTCGGCCGCGAGGCGACGGTAGGTCCGTTCGCCTACCTTCGTCCGGGAGCGAAGCTGGGCGAGAAGGTCAAGGTCGGCGACTTCGTCGAGATCAAGAACGCCACGCTCGGCGCGGGCAGCAAGGTCCCGCATCTGAGCTATGTGGGAGACGCGGTCATAGGCCGGAACGTGAACATGGGCTGCGGCTCGATCACCGTCAACTATGACGGCTTCAACAAGCACAGGACCGAGATCGGCGACGACGTCTTCATCGGCAGCAACGCCAACCTGATCGCCCCGGTCACCATCGGCAAGGGTGCCTTCGTCGTCGCCGGTTCGACGATCACGAATGACGTGGAGGAAGACGCGCTGGCCATCGCCCGCGAGCGGCAGGTGAACAAGCCGGGATACGCCGCCAAGCTCCGCCTCCGCTTGAAGAACCGCAAGAAGGGCGAAGACGAATAAGGTTCCGTTCACGATATCTTCATATTTTTTTGCGAATTAGCCGTTTATAGCCTCCTTGAAAGGTGTAAACCATTAGGTGAAACCTATTTCTCTCATCCGCGTCGGAAAACACGGAAGTTCAAGGAGGTTCTTTGGTATGTCCATTCAGTTGAAGGCCGAGATTCGCACGGGCAAGACTCGTTCGGCAATCCGGGGGTTACGGAATGGAGGACGGGTACCGGCTTCGGTATACGGCAAGAAGATCTCGTCCGGAGAGTCCATTTCGGTGGAGGAAAAGGAACTGAGCGCGCTGCTGCGCAAAAACCGGCACGCCGTCATCGATCTGGTGATTGGAGAACAGGGAACTCAGCCGGTGATCATCGACGAAATTCAGCGGGACAAGATGTCCGGGAAGCTGCTTCATGTCGATTTCCATCAGATCAGCATGGACGAACCGATGCATTCCTCCTTGCCGGTGGAACTCGTCGGCACATCGGCCGGCGTGAAGGAAGGCGGCATTCTCACCGTGGAGAGCCACGAGGTGGAAATCCGCTGCCTGCCGAAGGATTTGCCCGCTTCTCTGACTCTCGATATCAGCGAACTCGGAATCGGCGACAGCATCCATGCGGCTGCGATCAAGCTGCCGCAAGGCGTGGTACTCATCTCCGAGCCGACGGAAGTCATCGCGTCCGTCGTGGCGCCGCAGAAGGCCGACGAATCCGGTGCGGGCGCTGCGCCGGTAGCCGCCGCTCCTGCCGCTGCGGAAGCGAGCGGGGAGTAACGGAATCGGATCTTACGTTTCTCATACTCACAATCTATACGGTTCATGGCCGGGCGATAAGGACGGGTTTCCTTTTGCCCGGCTTTCTTCTTTTCTAACGGGAGGGAAAACGGCTATAATAGGCAGCAGGCATTGCACAGGTGAGCGGCAGGCGGAGACGAGCCGGCTCTCAAGCTATCTTGAACTACGACAGCCTCCCGGGGGGGCGGAAGGAAGAGCGGCATGAAATGGTTTGTCGGGCTGGGCAATCCCGGCCGGGAATACAAGGATACCCGCCACAACGCGGGCTTTATGGTGTTGGACCGTTTCGCGGAGGAGCGGAATTTTACCTTCAAGGAAAGCAAATGCAAGGGCTGGATCGCCGAAGGCCAGGTGCAGGGACAGAAGGTGTACCTGCTGAAGCCGGCCACGTTCATGAACCTGTCGGGAGAAGCCGTCCGGGCCTTCCTGCAATTCTACAAGGCGCGGCTGGAGGACATGGTGGTCGTCTATGACGATCTCGACACCGAAGTGGGCCGCATGCGACTCCGGTACCAGGGCAGCGCCGGCGGGCACAACGGCATCAAGTCGATCATCCAGCATGCCGGCACGCAGGAGTTCAACCGCATCCGCGTCGGCATCTCGCGCCCGCAGCCGGGGCGCAGCATCGTGGACTACGTGCTGAGCGAATTCTCCAAGGAGGAGCGGAAGCTCCTGCCGGGGGTGCTGGGTCAAGCAACAGAGGCCATGCTCTACAGCCTGGATCATACGTTTGAGCAGACGATGGCCAAGTTTAATGGCTGAAGAAGCAGCGCCAAGCGATAAAAACGTTCACCTCCGGGCATACTGAGGACATACGCTGGTATGCGAGGAGGGTTCGACCAAAAATGATGATCCGTTATGTCTGCCGCCACTGCGGTTCGACCATCGGGGTGCTGGACGGGGGCGCGGTAAGCGAATTCCAGCTGGGCCTCCATTTCTTGACCCTCGCGGAGCGGCGGGATATAATAGCATATAATGCCGACGGAGGAATGACCGTAAAGGTGGTCTGCGAGTTTTGCCGGGAGGCCTTGGAGGCCAATCCCGAGCTCTCCCTTGTCGGCAGCCCGTTGCAATAATGCCGGATTCCCTGCTCCGAAATCCCCCACAAGACGAGCGCGCTTCCCCTGTGCGACCCGTGTTTGGGGGTTCTTTTGATGGGCATTTGTTTGCGATTTGCCAGGAGGTGTCTCATGCGGGAGTTGATCTCCGCCTTTAAGGAAGACAAAGATTTTGCAGCGATAGCCGCTGGCGTCAGCTCCGGCATGCGGGAGCAATTGGTGGCCGGACTCACCGGCTCCTCGCGCCAGGTGATGATCGCCGCGCTGATGGACGAGACGGAACGCCCGGTCATGATCGTCACCCATAACATGTTTGCAGCTCAAAAAATAGCTGAGGATTTGGTAGAATGCGTATCCGCCGATAGAGTGCTGCTCTATCCCGCCCAGGAGATGCTGGCGGTGGAAGCGGCGGCCGCAAGCCCCGAGACAGAAGCCCAGCGCATCGATGCGCTGGCCAAGCTGGCTTCCGGCTTCCGCGGCGTCCTCATCACTCCCTACGCCGGGCTCCGCCGCCTTCTGCCGGAGCGGGGCGTCTTTGCCGATTCCTCGCTGCGGGTGAAAGAGGGCGAAGGGCTCGTTCTGGAAGAGTTCCTGCGGCGGATCGCCGAGCTCGGCTACGAGCGGGTGGAGCGTGTAGAGAAGAAGGGCGAATTCAGCGTCCGCGGCGGAATCGTCGATCTGTATCCGCTTACGTCGGCGACCCCTTACCGGATCGAGCTATTCGATGTGGAGGTCGACTCGATCCGCTCCTTCGACCCCGAGACGCAGCGCTCCCAGGATCGGCTGGCCGCTCTCGACATTCCGCCGGCGAAGGAAATCATCGCTTCGGCCAAGCGATTTCAGAACGCGGCCCAGCATGCGGCCGATCTTCTTGAGGTCCAGCTCGCCAAGATGGCCGACCGTCAGGCGAAGCTGCGGCTCGGCGACACGATCCGGGACGAACTCGGACGTCTGGAGCAGGGCACGCCGTTCGCCGGCGTATCCAAATACATCTCGCTGCTCTATCCTGAGCGGCAGACTCTCTTTGATTACGTGCCGGCGGACACGCTGCTCCTCATCGACGAGCCGGGGCGGCTCATCGAGACGGCGAAGCAGCTGGAGCGCGATGAAGCGGAATGGGTGACCGGCCTGCTGCAGGAAGGGAAGACTCTGCCGCAGCTGGTCTTGTCCAAATCCTACGATTCGCTCTTGCATCGCAAGCCGTTCCCGACCATTTACCTGTCGCTGTTCCTGCGCCAGGTTCCCGGGACGCAGCCGCAGAACATCGTCAATTTCATGTGCCGCTCGATGCAGAGCTTCCACGGCCAGATGAACCTGCTCAAGGCGGAGATGGAGCGTTGGAAAAAATCCGGGGTGCGCGTGCTGCTCCTCGCCGAAGGCCAAGAGCGCAAGGATCGGGTTCGGCGCGTTCTGGCGGATTATGGCATCGAGGAGCCGGAGATTCTGGACGGCAGCCTGCAGAGCGGTTTTGAGCTGCCGCAGGTCCGGCTCGTCGTCATCACGGAAGGCGAGATGTTCTCGCAGAAGCAGCGCAAGGCGCGCCGCGTCGACAAGCGCATCGAGAACGCCGAGCGGATCAAGAGCTACCAGGAGCTGCGGCCGGGCGATTACGTGGTGCATGTCAACCACGGAATAGGGAAATATATGGGAATCGGCACCTTGGAGGTCGGCGGCATCCACAAGGATTACATGCACATCCTGTACGCCGGCGGCGACAAGCTCTCCGTTCCGATCGACCAGATCGATCTGATCCAGAAGTATGTCGGTTCGGAGGAGAAAGAGCCGAAGGTCTACAAGCTGGGCGGCACTGAATGGAACAAGGTCAAGACAAAGGTACGCTCCTCGGTGAAGGACATCGCCGACGACCTGATCAAGCTCTACGCCGAGCGGCAGCAAGCCGCAGGGTACGGCTTCGGCAAGGACACCGCGTACCAGGGCGAATTCGAAGCGCTGTTCCCCTATGAGGAGACGCGCGACCAGCTCAGGGCGATCGCGGAGATCAAAGTCGATATGGAAAAATCCCGGCCGATGGACCGCCTCCTATGCGGAGACGTCGGCTACGGCAAGACGGAGGTGGCGGTGCGTGCCGCGTTCAAGGCGGCCATTGAAGGCAAGCAGGTCGCGATTCTCGTGCCGACGACCATCCTCGCCCAGCAGCATTATGAGACCTTCCGCGAACGGTTCAGCGACTATCCGTTCACGATTCAAGTGCTGAGCCGCTTCCGCTCCAAGAAGGAGCAGACGGAGACGATCAAAGGGATCAAGGCGGGCACGGCGGACATCGTCATCGGCACGCATCGCATCCTGTCGGCCGACGTGAAGTTCAAGGACCTCGGACTGCTCATCGTCGACGAAGAGCAGCGCTTCGGGGTCTCGCACAAGGAGAAGCTGAAGCGGCTCAAGACCAACGTCGACGTGCTGACGCTGACGGCGACGCCGATTCCGCGCACCCTGCACATGTCGATGCTCGGCGTGCGCGATCTGTCGGTCATCGAGACGCCCCCGGAGAACCGTTTTCCGGTGCAGACCTACGTGCTGGAGTACAACATGGGTCTCGTCCGTGAGGCCATCGAGCGCGAGCTGGCCCGGGAAGGGCAAGTCTATTATCTCTATAACCGGGTGCAGGGCATCCAGCAGATGGCCGACCAGATTTCCGCGCTCGTCCCGGACGCGCGGGTGGCCTATGCCCACGGCCAGATGGGCGAGCAGGAACTGGAGCGCACCATCCTCGATTTCCTCGACGGGGAATACGACGTGCTGGTCAGCACGAGCATCATCGAGACCGGAGTGGACATTCCGAACGTCAACACCCTGATCATCCACGACGCTGACAAGATGGGGCTGTCCCAGCTCTATCAGCTGCGCGGGCGGGTCGGACGCTCCAACCGGATCGCGTACGCCTACTTCACCTACCAGCGCGACAAGGTGTTGACGGAAGTGGCGGAGAAGCGCCTGCAGTCGATAAAAGAGTTTACAGAACTTGGGTCAGGGTTTAAAATTGCTATGAGAGACTTGTCCATTCGGGGCGCAGGCAATCTGCTCGGAGCCGAGCAGCACGGATTCATTGCCTCCGTCGGTTTTGACATGTACTCGCAGATGCTGGCCGAAGAGATCAACAAGCTGAAGGCGGAGATGGACGGGGGCGCTCAGATTCCGCTTCAGGATTTCTCGACCCAGCTCGATCTGCAGATCGACGCTTACCTGCCGTCTGATTATATTTACGACAGCATGCAGAAGATCGAGATCTACAAGAAAGTCGCCGGTATTACGACGCTTGAAGAAGCAGGAGACCTCCAGGATGAACTGGTGGATCGGTTCGGGGATCTGCCCGAGGCCGTGGACAATCTGCTCGCGGTCGCAAGGGTTAAAGTATACGGTTCTTTGTTCAAGATCGAATCGATCGTGCAGAAAGGGGAGGATTTCCAGCTCAAACTTCACGCCGGCCAAAACGACAAGCTGGACGGCAAGCGCCTCGTGGCCTTGTCCGCCGAGTTCGAGAATAGAATCCGGCTCGTGCCGGGAATCCAGATCCAAATCGAGATCAAGGGAAAAGGCAACAAATCGGGCCGCCCGTTCCTGCTTCTCGAGGAAGTCCTGCACAAGATGACGGAGGCCCATATCCTGAAAGGAGAATTACAGAATGCAACAAACTAAACAACGGAGCTGGACGAAAGCCCTGGCCGTCAGCCTGGCGCTTGTCCTGGCCGTTTCGCTTACCGCCTGCGGCAAGAAAAGCGATTCCAATGCGACAGCCGCACCGAGCGCAACGAATACAGCCGGCACCACGGATACCAGCAAGGTGGTGGCCACCTACAAGGGCGGTCAAATCACTCAGAACGAGCTCGACACCTTCGTCGGAGTCAACGCGATGATGGACTCCACGGGTCAGGTTTCCCAGATGCTCGCGAGCGAAGAGATGAAGAGCTATCTCGAGAACGAATTCCTGCGGCAGATGGCCGTGTGGAAGGTGCTCGACGCGAAGACGACCGACGCCAACCGCAAGGAAGGCGACAAGAAGGCCGAAGAGCTCGACAAGCAGATCAAGGGTATGGACGAGGCGACTAAGAAGTCTTTTGATGACGCTCTGAAGCAATTCAAAGTCACGGTCGATGATATCAAAAAGTACGTATCCATGACCTACGGCGCCATGCACCAGATGGAGCAGTCGCTGACGGACAAGGACCTGCAGGCGTTGTATGACGCCAACCTGAAGACCAATGCCCATTACTACGACGTGGTGAACGTCCGCCACATTCTGATCGCCACCAAGGATCCCGCCGACCAGACCAAGGACAAGCGCAGCAAGGCCGACGCCCTCAAGCTGGCCAAGGAAGTCAAGGCCAAGCTGGATGCGGGCGGAGACTTTGCCGCTCTCGCCAAGCAGTATTCGGAAGATACCGGCTCCAAGGACAACGGCGGCCTGTATGAGAACCAGCAGATCGGCACTTCCCAGTTCGTCGCGCCGTTCCTGAAGGCGATGACCGAGCAGGAAGTGGGCAAGATCAGCGATCCGGTCGAGACCGACTTCGGCTATCACCTGATCAAGGTCGATTCCCGCAAGACGCTGGCTTTTGCCGATGAGAAGGAATCGCTGCGCTCCTCGCAGGCACAGACCAAGCTGAACGATTTCGTGCAGAAGGATTTCCCCTCCTTCGACTTCAAGTCGCTGCTGCCGCAGCCTTCCCCCGCAGCGAGCGCCAGCCCGGCGGCTTCGCCGGCAGGTAGCGCGGCGAGCCCGTCTGCTTCTCCGGCCGCCAGCGCGGCCGCCGCAGCCAGCCCGAGCCCGGCCGCAAGCACCAAGTAAGGCGCAGGCTGATCGCCAACATCTACCAGGGACCTCCGCAGGGAGGCCCCGTTTCTTTTTCCAGCATTCGGGCATAATGAAGGGGACAGAAAACCAGAGCTCGCTTAAGGGCGAGCCGCCCGGACAACTTCCGGTCCGGAATGCATAAGGAGCCGTGCGTGGAGAATACTGAGCATACACTTATATCCAGTGAAATTATCATCTGAGGAAAGCGAGGCATCACGAGCATGAAAGCAACTGGAATTGTCCGCCGCATCGACGATTTGGGCCGTGTCGTCATCCCCAAGGAAATCCGCCGAACCCTGCGCATCCGGGAAGGCGATCCGCTGGAAATCTTCGTGGACCGCGATGGCGAAGTCATTTTGAAGAAATACTCCCCGATCGGGGAACTGGGCGATTTCGCCAAGGAATACGCCGACTCCTTGTTTGAGGGTACCAATCACATCATTCTGATCACCGACCGCGACAACATCATCGCCGTGTCCGGGGGTTCCAAGAAGGACTTCATGGACAAGCAAGTCGGCAGCCTCGTCGAGAATTCCATGGAAAACCGCCGCACCATCCTGGAAAGCGGTTCCGGCAGCTACGAGATCGTCAAGGACATCAAGGACACGTATTCCTCGTACGTCGTATCCCCCATCGTGGCGGGCGGCGACCCCATCGGCGCGGTGATTCTTCTCAGCAAGGAAGAGGGCGTCCACATGGGCGAAATGGAGCAAAAGATGGCGGAGATCGCCTCGGGCTTCCTCGGCAAGCAGATGGAGCAGTAAGCGCCCGCGCAGCATAGTGAGCACAGCGACTCTTCCCTGTCACGGCAGGGAGGAGTTTTATTGTTTGGGGACGAGGAAAAGGACAAGGAAAAGGACAGCAAAGCAAGCGCCCCGCCTGACCTGACCAAAAGGACCACCAGATTCGACGTGAAAATCAGCCCTCGACCGTGAACTGGAGGAGCTAACCGACAGGGACAACCGATAGGGATCGATAGGGATCGATAGGGATCGATAGGGATCAATAGGGGCGAAAATATAACGATCTGAAACATCACAATTGCCTAAGCGACGGCTGTTTCCCGCAATATAGCGATCTGAAACATCATTAAGTGGGGGTGAATGGCGGAGAAAAGCGGGCGTTTCACCTAATAGCGATGCGGGAAATCATTATTGTCTCGTACTCCGGCCTTTTCGTCGACATAGCGATATTTCAGATCGTTATTCCTGAATCGAGCATGGATATCGTTTACGGGCTTTTGTTTTACCGGCTGCTGGTGACAGGCGATCCTTTGGAGGATGAGGATGTGGAGCATTTGGTGAGCCTGGCGTTCTTCGGCATTGAGGCGAAGTGAACGGCGCGGCCGGGGAAGCGGGGCCGGGGTCGGTTGGTGGCGTCCCGCAAATGCGGTATAATAGGGGCTAGCTTGCGTAAGGGACGGGACCAAAACTCATGAAAAGCTCCGGAAACGGGTACCTGAAAGGCGCGGCGGTGCTCGGTGCGGCGGCCATCATCTCCAAGCTGCTCGGCACCCTGCAGAAAATCCCGCTGCAAAACCTTGCGGGAGAAGAAGCCTTTGGCATTTATAATGTCGTTTATCCGCTCTACACGTTCATTCTCACACTGGCGATCGCCGGGCTGCCGCTGACGGTGTCGGCTTTTGTCTCGGAGGCGCGGGCTCTCGGCAGGCCGGGGGAAGCGCGCCGGGTGCTGCGGACGGCGACCTTGACGTTGGCGGCGACGGGAGCGTTTTTTTTCCTCGCCCTCTACCTGGGGGCGGACCGCATCGCGGCTCTGCTCGGCGTTCCGAAGACCGCCGCCGCCATCCGCAGCGTCTCTTGGGCGCTGCTCCTCGCACCGCTCATGGCGGCTCTGCGCGGCTATTTTCAGGGCTTCGGGGAGATGGTGCCGACCGCGGTCTCGCAGGTGGCCGAACAACTGGTCCGGGTTGCGGTGATGCTTGTTCTCCTGCTCTATTTCCTCCACCTGGGCTATGGCCCTGAGCGGATCGCCGCCGGGGCGACCTTCGGCTCGTCCGCCGGCGCCCTGGCCGGCCTCGCCGTGATGCTGGGGTATTGGCGCAAGGAGAGGAGGCTCGCGGAGGGCGGGGCGGGGAGAGAGGAAGCGGCATCGGCTCGCCCCGAGGGGCTGCCGGAGCGGGCGAGGCGGGCTGCGGAGAGGACAAGCCGTAGCCGCAGCCTCAGCCGCGCACCGGAGGCAGACGAATCCGCGGAGGGGACAAGCCGCAGTCGCAGCCGCAGCCGAATGCCGGAGATGGCCGAATCCACGGAGAGGACAAGCCGCAGCCGCAGCCACACGCCGGAGGCGGCCGAATCCACGGCCGCATTCGTCCGCCGCTTTCTTCGCGCGGCATTGCCGATCTGCCTCGGCTCCATGGCCCTGCCGGTGCTGACCCTCGTCGATTCGGCTACCCTGCCCCGCCTCCTGGCGGCGCAAGGCCTCTCCGAGTCGGCCCGGCTGCACGCCGTCGGCCTTTACAATCACGCCCAGCCGCTCGTGCAGCTCACGTCGCTCATCGTCACTTCCATGACGGCGGCGCTCGTGCCGGCCATCGCCGAAGCGAAGGCGGCGGGGAACCGGGAGCTCATCGCCAAGCGGACGGAATTGCCTGTGCGCTTCGCCTGGCTGATCGGCTTCGCCGCCTCCTTCGGGCTCGCGGCCGCGGCAAAGCCGATCAACATCATGCTGTTCACGTCGCCCGAGGGCACGCGGACCATGGCGATTCTCGCCTTCACCGCGGCCTTCTCCACGCTGCAGATCGTCAGCGGCAGCGTGCTGATCGGCCTCGGCCAAGCGAAGCGGCCGGCGCTGTACCTGTTCGCGGCGGCGCTCGTCAAGCTCGCGCTGAACGCGCTCCTCGTGCCGGCCTTCGGCATCGCCGGGGCCGCCGCCGCCGGCGTCGCCGCATACGCGCTCGCGGCCGGCCTCAACCTGGCCGCGCTCACCCGGCACGCCGGCGTGCGCTTCCCGGCGTCCGCGTATCTGCGGCGTCCGCTGTTCGCCGCGCTCGCCATGACGGCGGCGGTGCTCGCCGTCCGCGTCGGCCTCGCCGGCTTCGGCGACGGCCGGGCGGCGGCGTCCGCCACCGCGCTCGCCGCCGTCGCCCTCGGCGCGGCCGTCTACGGCGCCGCGCTGTTCCGCGTCGGCGGCCTCACGCGCGCCGATGCCGCCGCGCTTCCCGGCGGCGCGAGCCGGCTCGTGCCGCTGCTGGAGCGGCTGCGCCTGCTGCGCCGCTGACGCTGCTGCGCCGCTGACGCTGCTGCGCCGCTGACGCTGCTGCGCAACTGACGCTGCTGCGCCGCTGACGCTGCTGCGCCGCTGACGCTGCTGCGCCGCTGACGCTGCTGCGCCGCTGACGCTGCTGCGCCGCTGACGCTGCTGCGCCGCTGACGCTGCTGCGCCGCTGACGCTGCTGCGCAACTGACGCTGCTGCGCCGCTCGGCACGCCGCGCTCGCATTGCTTGCTTCCGCGTTCACATTGCTTGCTTCGGCGATTCCGCGCTCGGCCGGCGCCCCGTTCCTCCATCCGCATCACCATTACACAGCCTGCATCCGGCAGGCGGAAGGAGCATGCAAGATGGCAGCAACCCTCACGGTCATCGGCCTCGGGTCCGGTGACGAAAACCAGCTCACGCTCGGCATCTGGAAGAAGCTGCGCGCAGCGGACCGGCTCTACCTGCGGACCGCCAAGCATCCGGCGGTGGCCTTCCTGGACGATAACGGCGTCCGCTATGAAGCCTTCGACGCCGTGTACGAGAAGCATGGCGATTTCGCCGCCGTCTACGACGAAATCGCCGAAACCCTGCTGGCCGCGGCCGGGCAGGCGGACGGCGGCGAGATTCTCTACGCCGTCCCCGGCCACCCCTCCGTGGCCGAGCGCACCACCGCGCTCCTCCGCGAGCGGGCTGCCGAGCGCGGCATCGCCTTCGCCGCCCTCGGCGGCGAGAGCTTCCTCGACCAGGCGTTCCTGCGCTTCGGCTTCGACCCGGTCGAGGGCTTCCAGCTGCTCGACGCCGCAGGGCTTGACGCCGGCCGCCTCGACCCGCGCCAGCACCTGATCGTGACGCAGGTGTATGACGCTTTCACCGCTTCCGACGCGAAGCTGGCGCTGATGGAGGTCTACCCGGACGATTATCCCGTCACGGTAGGCCACGCCCTCGGCGTCGCCGGCGAGGAGCGCATCGTCACCCTGCCGCTCTACGAGCTCGACCGCGAGCAGGGCTACGGCAACCTGTCGCTCATCTACGTGCCGCGCAGCGAGGAGGACGCCTTGCGCAATCGCAGCTTCGGCCGCTTGCACGAGATCGTCGGCATCCTCCGCAGCCCGGGCGGCTGCCCGTGGGACCGCGAGCAGACGCATGCCAGCCTGCGCAAGAACCTGATCGAGGAAGCTTACGAGGTGCTGGAGACGATCGACGAGGACGATCCCGAGCACATGCAGGAAGAGCTCGGCGATCTGCTGCTGCAGGTCATGCTGCACTCGCAGATCGAGGAGGAAACGGGAGCGTTCACGGTGTACGACGTCACCCGCACCCTGAACGAGAAGCTGATCCGCCGCCATCCCCACGTCTTCGGAGAATCGGCCGCGAAGGATGCAGACGAGGCTTTGGCTAACTGGCAGGAGATCAAGCGGCAGGAGCGGGAGGGCAAGGAAGAAGCCCCCGCATCGGCATTGGATGGTATCCCCCGCGAGCTTCCCGGTTTGCTGAAGGCGTATAAGCTGCAGAAGAAGGCCGCATCCGTAGGCTTCGACTGGACCGACGTCCGCGACGTGTTCGCCAAGGTGGAGGAAGAGCTGGAGGAGGTTCGCGAGACGGTTCTGGCGGAGGATTCAGAGCAAACCGCGGGCGAGCTCGGCGATCTGCTTTTTTCCGTCGTCAATCTGGCGCGCTTCCTGAAGACAGACCCGGAGGAGGCCATTTCGGCCACCAATCGCAAATTTTACGCCCGTTTTCGCTATATCGAGGAGCAGGTCCGTTTAAAGGGCGGCAAAATGGACGACACTGGTCTTGACGAAATGGAACGGTATTGGCAGGAGGCCAAAACCCGAATCCAAGAAAAATGACTAGAAAACTATAAACGAGCAAAACCGCTTCCAGTAAACTGTAAGAACCAAAAGAATAGAGACAAAGCGTTCTCCTTGTGGTAAAAAGTAGTCACCACAACAAA
>Ga0255334_1001157_pt1 | contig 13462 bp, 12 predicted proteins | sample EtOH5_35cm_T3_12_FD_202080 | JGI IMG/M metagenome (GOLD analysis project Ga0255334, IMG submission 202080) | Sandy soil microbial communities from University of British Columbia, Vancouver, Canada - EtOH5_35cm_T3_129 | ecosystem: Engineered > Artificial ecosystem > Sand microcosm > Unclassified ...
CCTTCTGACTCGGCCAACTGACGGTGCGTGGGCAAGCGAGTGCCCGGCGGCAAACGTCCGCAACGGATATCAGTGGCAAAGGTGTCAACCAGCGACTTGTATCGGGAGCGCGGCATCTCGAGATGTATCCATGACAATTTTTTGATTGTCTTCATAGTCAGCCATACGATGCGCTCAAGGCAACCCGCCGCGAAAACAATCATCGAGTGTGACCTCAATGGAACGCGTATCGAACCTGCATATCGAGCCCCGGGAAAAGACCACCAGCGGGTGGATCAACGGGTTGATCGGCGTAGTGATCTTCAGCGGCTCGCTGCCGGCCACGCGAGTGGCAGTGCTGGAATTCGACCCGGTTTTCCTGACCGTCGCCCGTGCAACCATCGCCGGCGTACTGGCGCTATGCATGCTGTGGCTGTTCAAGGAAAAGCGCCCTGCAAAGAGCCATCTGCTGCCATTGCTCATCGTGGCCATGGGCGTGGTGGTCGGCTTTCCACTGTTGACCGCGCTGGCGTTGCAATACGTGACGTCGGCGCACTCCATCGTCTTCGTCGGCTTGCTGCCGCTCGCGACCGCCGTGTTCGGCGTGATCCGCGGTGGTGAGCGGCCGCGGCCGGTATTCTGGTTTTTCTCGGTGCTGGGCAGCCTGCTGGTGGTGGGATTTGCTGCCTCACAAGGCCTGACCGCCTCACCTGAAGGCGACATCCTGATGCTGCTGGCCATCCTCGCGTGCGGTCTGGGTTATGCCGAAGGGGCGAAACTGTCCAGAACACTGGGCGGCTGGCAGGTGATTTGCTGGGCGCTGGTGCTGTCGCTGCCGGTGATGGCGCTGTTGACCTGGTGGCTCGCCCCCGCATCGTTCTCCGGGATCAGCACACCGGCCTGGTTCAGCCTGGGTTACGTGTCGCTGTTCAGCATGCTGATCGGCTTCGTATTCTGGTATCGCGGGCTGGCTCAGGGCGGCATTGCCGCGGTCGGACAGCTTCAACTCCTGCAGCCATTTTTTGGCTTGGCGCTGGCGGCAACCTTGCTTCACGAGCAGGTCAGCATCGGCATGCTGGCGGTGACCGTGGCGGTGATTATGTGTGTGGCGGGGGCGAAGAAGTTCGCGAAGTAAGCGATTGTACGGGGCGTGCCGTTCGCCACTGTATGGGTCGAGCCGCACGGCACCTGTGATAAAAATATCGCTCTCGCTTCTGGAGCCGATCATGGACCTCGCCACCCTGTCCCTTTTTCTCCCGGCCTGCTTCGCCCTGAACATGGCACCGGGTCCGAACAACCTGCTGTCGGTCAGCAATTCGACGCGCTACGGTTACCGCACCGCGTGTGTGGCCGGGATCGGTCGACTGCTGGCATTCGCCGGGATGATCGCCCTTGCCTCGGCGGGTCTGGCGGTGGTGTTGCAAACGTCGGAATTGTTGTTCTACGCGATCAAGATTGTCGGCGCGGCGTACCTGTTCTACCTCGCCTGGCAATTGTGGCGCGCGGATCCGGGGGCTGAAAACGTTGTGACTGGCGCGCCGGCGGGGATGCTGACATTGGCGCGGCAGGAGTTCCTGGTGGCAGCCGGAAACCCGAAGGCGATCCTGATTTTCACTGCATTCCTGCCGCAGTTTGTCGACCCGAACCAGGCCGTAACGCCGCAATTTGCGGTGCTGGGTGCGCTGTTCCTGATCCTGGAATGGATCGCCATCGGCGCCTACGCCTACATGGGCCTGCACATGCGCCGCTGGTTTGCGAAACCTCGGGGCCAGCGGATTTTCAATCGCTGCTGTGCGGGGTTGCTGTCGGCGGCGGCTTCGGTGTTGCTGATGGCACGCCGTGGTTGAAGTGTTTCACGCCTGGTGATTTGTCTACTCCAGGCCGACAGCGAACACTCGAAAAACGGATTCATTCATTTCAGGTCCATCGCGCATCCAGGCATTCAAGCTCCCGGTAACGTCCTTCGCCACGGCTTCAAACCGAGCATTTCCAAAAGCCGAACAAGGACTGCGCGCCTGACCTCCCGTCCCGAATAGCCATAACACCCCTCGCGTTGCATCAGCACACTGGCTAGAATGTTCGCTTCAAAATATTTCAGAATTGATCCGACCTTTGGTCATAGCGCCGCACCCCCACCGAGTCTAGCCTGTCGGCGGGTGATTTAACGGCAACCTGGCCGCCAACAGCGCGATTCCGGAACTTTGTCAATGCCAGGTTAACCAGCTGCATTATCGTTTTGACGGGTTCTCGCTTTGAGTCGATGGAACCAGGCCGAACTGAAAAGGTCAGTTGCTGAGGCCCTCGCTCAAGGTGCCCCCCTCAAGGTGCCCTCCCTTACTAACACGGAAGTAATCAAGGTAATAGAAATGATCTTTAATAAAAATAGCGCAACAATTGCACTTGCAGCGCTTACCGCTATTTGTCTGATACAAGAACACGGTTTTGTTTTTTATCTGGGTGTCGCCGGGATTTGCTCACTCATCATCCTGGCGGCGTTTTCGCCCTGGCTGGGAATGCTCGCGTTATTCCCCCTGCTGTTCTCTCTGCCCCCGGCACCTGCCACCATCGGAATCACCGAACTTTCGTTCGCCCTGCTACTGGGCGTCATCTTTGTGGGTGTACTGGTAAAACTTTCACGATCCGCGAACAAGGCGGCACTCAAGTATTTCGGCCTGGCATTACTTGTCGGATTGTTTGTATTGGCAGTCAACCTGTTCGTCGCGGTAAAAAACGGCGTGCCGTTGGTCGACTGGGTGCGCGGCGTAATTCCGTTTCTCTTCATTTATAACTTTTTGTCTGTCGCGATACTCGTAGGCAACGATGAGAGCAGGATACGTTGGCTCGGCGGGTCCATTGCCACACTCATATTCCTGTTCTCCGGTTATATTATTTTTTACTATTTTTACTACGACATCTGGCTGCCCTACTGGCTTGTGATGGTAGACGACAAGGTCGTCAGAATGTCCGAAACTGCTGCCCTGCAATATTCCGAGGCCCTTGGCCCGATGCGCGACAGGGTGACAATGGTGGTGGCGCAGGCAACGGATGCCTTGTTGCCCGTCGGGGTCGTGTTGGGCGTCGTCCTGGCGACCCTGGCTCGCCGCAAAAGTGTCGTCGCAATCGGTTTTTTGATGGCCTTGACCTGCCTGTTCGCCGTACTGATCACCTTCACCCGAAGCATGTTGCTGAGTTCGCTGCTCATCGCATTTGTGTTTACCGCTTTTATATTCATGTTCCGCAAGGAAATGCGGCTTAAAGTCGTGAAAATTGGAACAGCGTTAGGCGTAGCCGGCGTGGTCTTCATGTTCGCCACTGGCATGCAAGACATATGGATCGGGCGAATGAACCAACTGACAGAAATAAAAACTGGCAACCTGAAGGAGTTCTACAGTAAAGACCCTGCCTTGAAAGAAAAACTGGACTTTAACGTTTCGTCCAGGCTGGAAGAGTACAAAATTGCCTGGAGCATGTTTGTCAGCCATCCAGTATTAGGCAACGGCCTGGGTATCAAGCACGAGATGCAGTGGGAGACCGCTGAGAATGAGCGGCAAACCAAATGGGTTGCTTATGTGCACAACTGGGTTTTTTATATTTTGATGGTCGGCGGCATCGCTGGTTTCCTTGTTTATTCGGTCGTACTGATCGGGCCGCTGTTTTTCAGGTTGTCCTGGGTCAAGTCTGAGTCGACGCACTGGACCATTATCCGTGCGGCCGTACTGACCATGACTGTCTATGGTGCCTTCTTCGCTGTCTTCCGGCTCATCACCTTCAATCTTTTGATTTCCGTTATCTGGGGACTCGTATTTGCCCAGATACTTGCAGATCGCCGCAAAAGCCAGCCCTCTATCAAGGAAGAGGTGGCTTTGTAAGAAAGCGGTCAGGTCACCGTTTTTCGAGTCCACGGCATTGAAAACCGCGACGCCCTTAATCCTGGGCGTCGCCGGGCCACGATAGTAGTGTCTCCCCCCTCGCCTCGCCTTGCTCCTCCTCCGCTTACCACCTGCCCAAGGTTTTGATAGCTGCTCCGCGGTTTCAGACACTGGCGCTTGATACAGGGAAAGCGGAGTACCCATTTCAGGAATTTTCCTACATTCAGCAACTGAGTGTGTCGGTATCTTCTTCTGCCCGCGCCCTGATTCCCGGGCTCCCAAGAATGCCTGAAAGGACACCTCATGATTTATTCAGCGTGCCGGATAACAGAGACGCCTGCCCAGTCGTTGGTCAATGTCCGATTCATAAGCACAGGGCTGACAGCACGTATGAATGTGCAATTCAATTGTGCTGACCGGCTGAATTAATCGCATCGACTGGTTCGTTGCAAGTTGAATCATGGACAGGGGCGACTTGGTCATATCCAACCGCTTCAAGCCATCCTAAAGACGCTCTCCTGAGGGAGAGTGACTCATGGTATTGAACACTATGATCCGCATTAAAAATAGCGCTGCAATCATTATTGCAGCGCTGACTGCTATTGGCCTGACACAAGAAAACGACACTATTCTTTTTATGGCTGCTGCCGGCATGGCCTCAGTTATCTTAATGGCGGTTTTTTCGCCGTGGCTAGGAATGCTGACACTATTCCCGCTGGCACTTGCGTTACCTCCGGCCCCCGCCACAGTTGGCTTACAAGAATTTTCATTTGCAGTTCTTTTGATTGTCATTACCACCGGCACTTTTATTGAGTGCCTGCGCTCCCCCGCCACTCGCCCTCACTTGAAACTTTGGGGACTTACAATACTGGTAGTCTCGACTGCAATAACGATAAATCTGACAGTTGCGCTGAACAACAACATCCCGTTCAGGGACTGGACCAGAGGAATTATTCCTTTTCTTTTCATGTTGAATTTTTTACCTGTCGCGGTATTGATAGGCAAGGACGGCAACCGGATTCGCTGGATTGGAATTTCAATCGCAACGTCAATATTCATGCTCGCGGGCTTTATTATTTTTTATTATTTTCACAACGACATATGGCGGCCTTATTGGCTTCTTTCGGTCGATGACCAAGCGCTCAGAATCCCGGAAGCCGTTGCAAGTGAATATGCCGACGCCATTGGCCCCATGCGCGACAGAATAACCATGTCGATCGCACAGGCCACGGACGCCTTCCTGCCTGTCGGGCTCGTCATCGGTGTAACCCTGGCCTCGCTGGCGCAGCCAAAGGCCGCAGCGACGACAGGTTTGCTGATGGCCCTGTCCTGCATGATCGCAATACTTATCACGTTTACCAGAAGCATGTTACTGAGCTCGTTACTGGCGATGTTTATATTCCTGGTTTACCTCATCGTTTACCGCAAAGAGGTGCTGCCGAAGTTTATTACAACCCTCACGGCGCTCGGCGCGGCGGGCTTGATATTCATTTACTCTACGGGCATTCAGGATATCTGGATTGGCCGGATGAGCCAATTGATCGCCCTGCCAACCTCAGAGCTCAACATCGCGCCTGTTGACACCATTGTCGAGCCCGATGCATTTATTTCGACAACAACACTTTCCACCCCCGAACAAAACATATCGACAGAGACAACACCGAACGACACCAGTACAGTTGAAGCACCGCCCGGACCCATTCAACCGGAAGTATCCTCAGACAATAAAACAACAAAAGACTTCAATATCTCTGCACGCATGGATGAATATAAAATCGCCTGGGAAATGTTTGTGCCTCGCCCGATAATGGGCAATGGATTGGGAGTCAAACACGAAATGCGCTGGGAAACCACTGACAACGTTTCGGAAACCAAACAAGTGGCCTACGTGCACAACTGGCCATTTTATATGTTGATGGTCGGGGGATTAAGCGGCTTGTTAGTGTATTCGGCCTTACTTTTTGGCCCCGTCATTTTCAAACTGTCATCGATCAGATCAGAGCCCATTCACTGGACACTCATACGTATGGCTATCCTGACCATGGCGATATACGGAGCTTTTTTTGCAGTGTTCAGGCTCATCACGTTCAATCTTTTATTAGCGGTCATATGGGGAATCATCGTTACCCAGGTGCTTATCGACCGTCAGAAGAACAAGTCCGAAATCGAGAACACGTAGCGCCCGACTGCTCACTGGAATTCTCTGTCGATTTTCCGGTGGAGGCGCCGAGCGCCGCGTCTTATGCTCATGCCATGAACTTACAAGACACTTTGCTCCCTCCCCATGCCGAGATGGTCCGCGCCATGCTCGAACGCGACACCGCGTACGAGGGAGTGTTTTTTACCGCGGTCAAAACCACCGGGATCTTTTGCCGCCCCAGCTGCACGGCGCGCAAGCCAAAACCGGAGAATGTCGAGTTCTTCGCCCATGCGGATGAGTGCATGTCCGCCGGTTATCGAGCCTGCCTGCGATGCAAACCGCTGGACGCTGCCGCCATTGCCCCGGACTGGGTACAAAGGCTGCTCAAGTCGGTGGACGCCGACCCCGAGCGGCGCTGGACCGATGTGCAACTGCTGGCCGAGGGCATTGAGCCGCTGAAACTGCGCCGCTGGTTCAAACAGCATTTCGGCATGACCTTTCATGCATGGTTGCGTACCCGGCGCCTCGGCATGGCACTGGGCGGGATCAGACAAGGCGATTCCATTGACAGCGCGGCGTTCGATTCGGGATACGAATCGCTGAGTGGTTTTCGCGACGCGTTTCAAAAATCCTTTCACATCACGCCGGGCCGCGCGGCCCACAGCGAACCACTGTTGTTCACGCGCCTGACCACCCCGCTGGGGCCGATGATCGCCATGGCCGAACGGCGTGGGCTGGTGCTGCTGGAGTTTCTGGATCGGCCGGCGCTGACCCGCGAAGTCGAGGCCTTGCAGAACCGTTACGGCTACGCAGTGGCGCCCGGTCACAACGCTCACCTGCAGCAAATCGAAGACGAGCTGGCGCACTATTTCGCCGGCAAACTGACCGAATTCAAGGTGCCCCTGCACCTGCCCGGTAGCGAGTTCTCGCGGCAAGTCTGGGCCGAACTGGCGAAAATCCCTTACGGCCAGACCAGCACCTACGGCACCATCGCCGCGCGGCTGGGCAAGCCCGGCGCCAGTCGCGCCGTGGGCCTGGCCAACGGGCACAACCGCCTTTCGATTGTCTTGCCCTGCCACCGGGTGATCGGTGCAGATGGCTCGCTGACGGGCTATGGTGGAGGACAACCGCGCAAGGCGTTTCTGCTCAGGCTGGAAAAAGCGGCGGTGCAGATCACCCATCAACTCGCGTTCTGATCACTCGGTGTTTTCATAAGGAAGGAAATCGATGGATACGCTCGACCACTCATTCCACAGGCTGCATCAGGACGGCCTGCTGATTCTCACCAACGTTGCCGATGCCGCCGGGGCCCGCATCGTTGAACAACTGGGCTGCAAAGCCGTGGCCACCAGCAGCGCGGCCGTCGCCTGGGCGCATGGTTACGCAGACGGCAACACCCTGCCGCTCGAACGCCTGGTATCAAGCGTCGAGGCCATCGCCCGCGTGATTTCGCTGCCGTTGACCGTGGACATCGAAGCCGGCTATTCCGATGACATGACGCGGGTCGCCGAAGTGGTTGACGCGGTGCTCGCCGCTGGCGCTGTCGGGATCAACATCGAGGACGGTGCTTCGCCGCCCGAGCTGCTGGCGCGCAAGATCGCCATCGCGCGCCAGGTCGCGGAACGTCGTCAGGTGAAGTTGTTCATCAATGCCCGCACCGACGTGTACCTCAAGGCCTTGGTGCCGGCCGAAGACCGCGTAGCGGAAACACTCAAACGCGCTGCGCTGTATCAAGCGGCCGGCGCGGATGGACTGTTTGCGGCAGGTGTTTCGGCGGAGTACGAGATTGCCGCGTTGTGCCGTGGCACCACGCTGCCGGTGAACGTACTCGCACTGCCGGGGTTACCCGCCCCAGAGACGTTGAAAGCGCTGGGTGTGCGGCGTTTGAGCGCGGGCTCCGCAATCGCCGAGTTTCTGTACGGCGCCATGGCCGGCCTGGCCAAGGGTTTTCTGGAGACCGGCAAACTCGACAGCAGTCAGCTCAAGGCCTACACGTACGGGGAAGTGAACGCCCTGCTGAAATCCGTCGGAAACACTTGATCCTCATGCCCGATCCCTATCAGCCCGCGACCCGTTTTCTGGCGTCCATTGACGACGATTGGGCGCGCCATATCGCGACCATCGGCCCTTGCCTGCATCAGCCTCATGCGGCTCGCGACCCGTATGAGTCGCTGGTGCGGGCAATTGCCTATCAGCAACTGCACGCCAGGGCCGGTGATGCGATTGTCGGGCGGCTGCTGGCGTTGTTTCCTTCGGCCTCGTTTCCGCGGCCCGAACAGATTCTGGCGAGCGGGTTTGATCAATTGCGCAGTTGCGGCTTTTCCGCCGGCAAAATCGCGACCATTCAGGGCATCGCTCAAGCAGCGCTGGACGGCGTGGTGCCGGACTATGCAACGGCGCTGGCCATGGACGATGAGGCGTTGATCGAGCAGTTGATTACCCTGCGCGGCGTTGGGCGCTGGACCGTGGAGATGCTGCTGATCTACAGCCTGGAGCGCCCGGACATCCTGCCGGCGGATGACTTTGGGGTGCGTGAGGGCTATCGGCGGTTGAAGGGCCTGGAGGTGCAGCCGACGCGCAAGCAGATGGTCGAGATCGGCTTGGGCTGGAGCCCTCATCGGACGGTAGCGTCCTGGTATTTGTGGCGGATGCCCAACAGGTAGACCGCGTTATCGTTCTTCGCGAGCGAGCCCGCTCCCACATTTAACCTTGGTCTCCCATGAGAATGCGGTCGAATGTGGGAGCGGGCTTGCTCGCGAAGGCGGTGTCACATTCAACACATCATCCAACGCCAGTCACAACCCGGATTTCAACCGACTGAACGCCCGAATCAACGCCCGGTTGAACGCCTTGCCATTGTCATTCTTGCTATACAACGAAGCCCGCACCTGCGCCGACGGATACGTCCCCGGATCATTACGAATCGCCGGGGCGATCAAGTCATCCGCCGCCGTGATCGCATTGGCGTAGTGAATGGTGTCGGTGATTGGCGCAATCACTTGCGGCGTCATCAGGTAATCCATCAACGCCAGCCCGGCCTCGGGATGCGGCGCATCCTTGGGAATGACCATGGCGTCGAACCAGATCAACGTGCCCTCCTTCGGTATCCGGTAGGTCAACGTGAACGGTTTTTTCGCGGCTTCTGCCTGGCCCGCCGCAATGGCCACGTTGCCATTCCACGACATCGCCACGCAGGTGTTGCCATTGGCCAGGTCGCTGATGTTCAGGTCATTGTCGAAGTAACGGATGTACGGCCGGATCTTCGCCAGTTGCTGCTCGGCCAGCTTCAGGTCATCGAGGTTCTGGCGGTTGATGTCCAGCCCCATGTACTTCATCACCGCGGCGAACACCTCGTTGGGATCGTTGAGCAAACTCACGCCGCAATCGGCAAATTTCGAGACCACCGCCGGATCGAACAGCATCGCCCAACTGTCTGTTGGCGCCTCCGGCAGGCGCTTTTTGACGGCCTCTTCCTGATGACCCACACCGGTCGTGCCCCAGGCATAAATCCCGGCGTAACGATTGCCCGGATCGAACACCGCCATGTGCTGGCGGAACTCTTCACCGACGCCGGCAAAGTGCGGCAACCGTTGCAGGTTCAAGGTTTGAATGGCACCGCTCTGGATCGCCCTGGACAAATGCTGCCCCGCCGTCAGCACCAGGTCATAACCACTGCGGCCGGTGAGCAGTTTGGTCTCGACGGTTTCCAGGGAATCGAAATGATCGGCGATCACATGGATGCCGGTCTTTTTCTCGAAATTGGTCAGGGTATCCGGGGCCAGGTATTCGCCCCAGATGTACAGGTTCACCACCGGTCTGGCGCTGTCGGCGGCCTGCACACACAAGGGTGCAAGCACCAGCAATAACGCTTGAGTCAGTTTGTGCAGGCCCATGATCACACTCCTTTACCAGCGTATTGAGGCATGGTGATGCACGCGACGTTACCGCCGCCGAGCAGGATTTCCCTGGAGTTTTCGATGCCGACGATCTTGTGCTGCGGGAACAGCTCAGCCAGTGTCGCCAGTGCCACCTGATCGTTACGGTCACCAAACAACGGCACCACGATCGAGGTGTTGCCGGCGTAGTAGTTGATATACGACGCGCAGATTTTGGTGCCGGCCTGACGGGTGTGGGTGCTGTCTTGCTGGTCCAGACCTTCGGCTTCTTCTGCAGTCCATTCCAGCACGTCGGGTTGTGGCAGTTTGTGTACGACCAACTCGCGGCCACGGCTGTCACGGGTGCTGCGCAGGACGTCGTAGGCTTCCTGATAGATTTCCCATTGCGGGTCATCGCGGTTGTCGGTCCATTGCAGCACCACTTCACCGGGACGCACGAAGCAGGCGAGGTCGTCGACGTGGCCGTCGGTTTCGTCGAACTTGCAACCGCGCGGCAGCCAGATGACTTGCTCGGCGCCGAGGTAGTCCGTCAGCCGCCGGGTGACTTCTTCCTTGCCCAGGTGCTGGTTGCGATTGCGGTTGAGCAGGCATTGTTCGGTGGTAAGGATGCTGCCCTGGCCGTCGCTCTGGATGCCGCCGAGTTCGGCGATCAGCGGTGCGCGGTAGCGATCGAAACGTTCGATTTCGAGGATCTTGCTGGCGATCTGGTCGTCCTTGTCCCACGGGTAGTACAAGCCGCCATCGAGGCCGCCGTACGCGTTGAATTCGAAGTCGACGCCGCGTACTTCGCCGCTGGCGTCATTCACCACAAAGCACGGACCGCTGTCCCGGAACCAGGTGTCGTTGCAGGTCATTTCCACCACGCGAACTTGCGGCGGCAACTGACGGCGCGCCGTGGCGAATTGCGCGGCGGAGGCACACACGGTGACCGGTTCACTTTGAGAGATGGCGGTGACGATCTGCACCCAGACTTTCTGCGCCGGCTTGGCCCCGTTGCGCCAGACATCGGTGCGCTCCGGCCAGCCGAGCCAGCAACCGGCCTTGGTTTCGAATTCGCCGGGCAGGCGGAAGCCGTCTTGTTTTGGGGTGGTGTCGAGCGAACGAGCCATGGTCAAACCTCGTTGACGGGGATTGGAATGACCACAGGCTAAGGTCGTCGGCGCCCTCCTAACCAACGATGATTATTTCGGAATAGTTGAATTCAACTCATCAATCGATCAGCTGATCGTTGAACCATTCAAGCATCTGCGCCACAGCCGGACGCTCCAGGCGCACTCGTTCACACACCAGCGCGTATTGGCCCAGCGCAGTCATGCTTGAGGTAAACGGCCGGACCAGTCGACCGCTGAGCAAGTCTTCCTGCGCCGTGAGGTTATCGCCCATGGCCACACCCTGTCCTTGGGCCGCGGCTTCCAGCGCCAGGCCGGCATGGGCGAAATACAACTGTCGTTCGGGGCGTAGATCGCCGGCATGACTGGTGAGCCAGGCGGTCCATGTCTTGCCGTCCTGATCGTCGTGCAGCAGGCAGTGGCGCGCCAGGTCCTTCGGGGTTTTCAGGGCGCCCTGGTTGAACAGGCCGGGGCTGCACACCGGGAAGAAATGCAATGCCGGCAATGGCCGAACGAAGTACGCGCTGCTGTCCACCGGGCCGGTGCCATAGGTGATCGCAAGGTCGATGTCTTCCCCCGGCGCGGTGGCATCGATGGGTTGTTCGTAGAGGTGCAAGGTGATGTGCGGATAGCGCGCGTAGAAATCCGTGAGGCGACGCATCAACCACTTCTGCGCCAGCTCGGCCGTCACCGCCAGGCGCAACACCGCCAGCGACGACGGATCGCGCAGTTCATCGCAGGCTTCACCAATCAGTTCGAAGGCATGCTGCAGGCTTTGCATCAGGCGCCCGGCGGCCATGGTCGGACGGATTTGCCGGCCTTCGCGGATGAACAGCGACACGCCCAGTTGCTCTTCGAGCTGGCGGATCTGATGGCTGACGGCGCTGTCGGTGACGCACAACTCTGCGGCGGCCCGGCCGAAGTGGGCGTGACGGGCGGCGCATTCGAAGGTTTTGAGGGCTGCAAGGGAAGGTAGTCGTCGCATGGGTCGGTTCCCGATTCGAGGTGCTCATGCTGACTTGGCGGGCGGTGGGCGTCCAGTGGGACCGCGTTTTCGTTTATCGCCAGCAAGCCGGCTCCTACTGGATCGGTGTGGGGCCAGTGGGACTGCGTTATCGTTCTTCGCCGGCACTAGCCCCGATAATCTTCTAGGCTGAACCGGTCAGCTTCACTCCACCGGAGGTCCCCATGCGACTCGAAGGCTCCTGCCACTGCGGCGCCGTGTCGTTCAGTCTGACCAGCGCCCACCCCTACCCTTACCAACGTTGCTATTGCTCGATCTGCCGCAAGACCCAGGGCGGTGGAGGTTACTCGGTCAACATCGCGGGCGATGCCGCCAGCCTCAAGGTGCGCGGTCGCAAATCCATTGCGATCTATCACGCGCGACTCAAGGACGAAGGCGATAAACGCGCCCACCGCAGCACGGCACAGCGACACTTCTGCTCGGTGTGTGGCTCGGGCTTGTGGCTGTTCAGCCCGGAATGGCCGGAACTGATTCACCCGTTCGCCTCAGCCATTGATACGGCGTTGCCGGTGCCACCCGAGTACACGCACGTGATGCTCAATTCGAAAGCGCCGTGGGTGGAGGTTGCGGCGCATGCCGGGGATCGGCAGTGCGAGATCTGGCCCGAGGAGTCCATCGCACAGTGGCACGAGCGACTGGGTCTGGCTCGCTAATCAAAACCTGGATTTTTTTCAAACGGCAGTTCCCCTTTGCGTTTTTCGTTCGGTTAACCCTCAGAAGCCTTTCACTTACCGATCGATTCGATACAAAGGGATCTCCATGTCGCACCCAATTGCTGCGCGTTTTCGTTTTGCCCTGTGCCCCTTGGCGCTGGCCCTTCCGGCCGCTCTGCTGAGCCTTGCCTCCACCGCCCACGCCGCCGAAACGGCCACCGGCAAAACGGCAGCCAAGGACGATGGCGTGCTGCAACTGGGTGCGACGAACATCAATGGTGTCGCCTTGGGCGCGACCACCGAGGACACCCATTCCTACACCACCGGCTCAACGTCTTCGGCCACCGGCCTGCCCTTGTCGCTGCGTGAAACACCGCAATCGGTCACGGTGATTACCCGCCAGCAAATGGACGATCGCGGTGTGCAAAGCATCAGCGATGCGCTGCGTAACACCCCCGGTGTTTCGACGCAGAAATACGACAGCGACCGTACCGAGTTTTCCGCCCGCGGCTTTGCCATCACCAACTTCCAGTACGACGGGGTCAACCAGCCGTACGACGGTGTTTATGGGGAAAACCCGAACAACAGCGACGACTCCGCCAGCCTCGACCGCATCGAGGTCGTCAAGGGCGCGACCGGCCTGATGACCGGCGCTGGCGACCCGTCCGCCACCGTCAACCTGATCCGCAAGAAGCCGACCAAAGAGTTCAAGGCCTCGATCAGCGGCACCGTCGGCTCCTGGGACAATTACCGCACCACCGGCGATATTTCCGGCTCGCTGACGGACTCGGG
>Ga0255334_1001158_pt1 | contig 13457 bp, 25 predicted proteins | sample EtOH5_35cm_T3_12_FD_202080 | JGI IMG/M metagenome (GOLD analysis project Ga0255334, IMG submission 202080) | Sandy soil microbial communities from University of British Columbia, Vancouver, Canada - EtOH5_35cm_T3_129 | ecosystem: Engineered > Artificial ecosystem > Sand microcosm > Unclassified ...
CCTATTAAACCTGTTTGTAGATTAGATAACGTACCAGCATCTATCGCTTGATTAATCAAAGTATTAATACTGTGATTCATATTAAATAGTAGATGGCCTAAACCAATACTATAATAAGATCCATCAGGATTAGGTATGCAATGGTAATCTGTGAAGTAGTGAATAGGCTCGATACATTGGACTTTCCCTTTTTTATTCTTCTGTATTCCATCAGGATCAAAACGAGCGATAATTCTTAGTACATCTTGTGATTTAGATAATACTGTAACGATATAAGGTTCCTCATATCCATCCCCATCTAAATCTAAATAACGATGCTGTTCTAGAACTTCATGCTCTTCTTTGCCTTCAAAAGAGACTAAATCAATATCAAGTTTCTTATCATCAATTTCATTGTATACACCGTATCTAATTTGTTCTAAGATGTCATTCTTATGCATCTGTAAAACATGTGTAATACGCCGTGCTGTCTCTAACGATTTAACTTCATTATGTATAATGACTTCATCATAAGGTATAACTTCGCTTACATTAATTCTTTTAATTGGATCATAGTAAGTTTTCTCAAATGCTACACCGGTTAATCCAAATGTATGTAGTAATTTATCTAAGCCATTCTCAAACTCTTCACTTTCAATTAAGAGCTGGTAATTCATATGATCTGCGATAACTCTAGCAATCTGATGCTTAATATTATCTGGATCATCGCCTGCAACAGATGTAGCCACAACAGAGCCATTACGGACTATCTCAGGATATAATCTAGCAGCTAACTGCATAACGGCAGTAGCTATAAGAGGGTATTTCACATTGGAAGCATTCTCGAAAGGTGTATCTTTACGTTCTTTTTCTAGTTTAGCTAGCTTAATAACTTTCTTAGTTAGATGTTCCCACTTCCTGCGACTCTCTTTATCGAAGGTCTTACGAGAACAGACATCTTCAGCAATCTTTTTAAGATCGTCTTTATGTATACTAGCAGCAATATTAGGTGATAATAGAATCTTATCTAAATCTAACTTAGCTTTTAATTTTAACATCCTGTTTAATATCCTGTTATCTCGCTAGCACCCGCATCCCCGCGCGTGTTAAACCAGCCATTATCATCATCATCGTCTTCTATTCCTGGATCTGTTCTAGCTAAAACCAATCCAGACATTATTACATATCGTGTAGCATCTAATAAATGATCAGGCTGTCTATCCGGTACTTTACCTTTCTCATCATAATGGTACATACTTTGTTCCATAAACCAATTATGACAAGTCTTAAATACCTTTAATTGACCGCAAGAGAGCAACTGCCAAGTGAGTGATATCCCTGACTCTATAGAATTATTAGCCATTCTAATATCTAAACCTAGATCTAGATATTGATTAAGTAGTCTAGTTCCATCATCTCTAGATCTATTGGATGCAGGGTCAATAACACCTGGAATCCAGAATCCATGAGTTCTTATAAGTTCAGCATGCAATGGAGCTTCCATACGGCCAGCATAGTGCTCTGAATATAAGTACCATATATTAGTATCAGGATTTTGAGCGAACCATACTACTGCTGTCTTCTCCCAACCTACATCCATCCCATATACTCTAGGCCAATGTGTAGGTATAGGAAACGGTTCTACACTAATATCTTCTTCTAAGAGAGGATACACTTGCCCAGATCCTAGATTAGGTAATCCTTCAACGCGCACCCTACGCATGTGAGGTTCGATACTGTTAATATAAGCTTGTTTCTCCTCTTCACTCATATGAGGAGCATCACGTAAACTTAAATTAACTACCCATTTCTGAGGGTTCTCAGGATTAATTCCACCTTCAGGTACTTTACCGCCGGGTAGAAATCCTCTTACAACTTTAGATATACCGTTAAAAGGAGTAAAACTAGCTGCTATACGTCCTTTACAGTTGTCATCTGTGCAAATACGACATTTTAAAGTACGCGTTAAGCACTCAAAATAAACCTCTTCATCGCCTGGTTCTTCATCTATAACAACGAAGTTAATACCTGTACCTTGAAGAGCAGCCCGTCCTTGTTCATAAGACTTGAATATAACTTCAGAGTTACCGTCTACAATTCCATTAGTTCTATGTTCTACTACTGTAGTCTGTACAGCATTAGGTACACCTGGTCTATTAGTAGTTGATATGATTCTTTCTTTAGGGATAAGACCAGATCCCTTGTCCATATATGGACCTAATAATTCATACTGAAGGATATCTTTAGTAGATTCATTCGTCTCACCTAGACACCAGATTAATACTGGATGTTCAAATCTATGTCCTTCCCACCAATCCGGATACTCACCAGTCGCATGAAAGGTAACCTCAGTCATCACAGTAAAAGTCTTACCTGATCTATTACCTGCAATAAAAGCTCTCTCTTTAAACTGTTTACCAGCTTTAAAGAACGCTATCTGTTTAGGATAAGCATCTCGCCCTAATCTGCCCGCAGCAGGAAACACACTATCAATCTTTCGATAGCGTTTCCTACGTTCGTATTCAGATAGTAATTCATCTAATTCAACAAGCTCATTACTGCTCATGAGTAACCTGAGGAATTAGCTTAAGATTCTTCATTCTAGCTTCAATCTTTTGTTTTAATTCATCTTGACTAAGATGTTCTAAGACATTCATATTCCCGATATTGATCTCAGTCTTACCTGCATCAGCTACTTTAACTGATCCATGCTGCCTATCCCTCTCATCTTTGAGTAGGGCGGCATTGACTTTAATCTCGTAGGTTGATCCTTTCACAGCAAGTTCTTCAAAGAAAGCCTTGCTATCCTCCTCAGCAATATCGCAAGCCTCCTTAAAGGCTGGATATTCTTTCTTCCAGCGATAGAAACTATCTCTAGATATACCTACAACGGAACAGAATTTAGATATAGAATAGCCTCGAGAACGAATATCTCGGACTAATTTGATATAATCGGGGTGGAATTCTACTGGACGTCCTAATTTCTTAGTTTTTGTCTCTTCCATGATTGTCACGCATCCTTTCTTCCATTAATCGATCGAGTTTCCTTTCGATCGCAATCAATCTATCATAGATCAATGTATTCTTAACTTTCTCTGGGGCTATAGTGTCGTGGATCATTTGTCTGATCTCATCTTCCTTAACGATTCCCTGTAACTGCATAAATATGTACCTAAGTATTGCACCGATACTAGCAAACCCAGCCATAATAACTAACTTCCATATGTCTGCTGCTGCTAAATCCATTTCTTATTCTTCTATAATAAAGTGAAGGTGTATGGGAAATCATTTCCCGAGTACACCTTCGTGTTGTTTTTGTGAAGCAGTTGGCTCTACTCCTACTCGTGCCCAGTTAAGGGTTTCGGCATCGAGACTTTAGCTTCAATGTGCGGCCCAACTTAATGTAACCTACCTGTGTGTTATTTTAGCCTGGTCCCATACAGGTGCGTACCAGGATCTCCTAGCGTATCCAACTCACTAATGGTGGATACAATACCACTCATTTAGAGCTTATCACCGCGAAGTAATCTCCTCGATTAAGGTTACGTTTCTCCCGAAGGATTCACGTACCAGTGACAATACGGATTTTTAGCATTAAAGGAAATTCTTTAATATTCAGCGTGGGCTGTTAGTTTTACGTGTGGCCCACCTCGCACGTAGACAGCAAATCTTTAACCTCGAATGTACACTATAGGGTTAATCTATACGTCCAGATGATCTACCTGCGACCGTATTCTCTATTAGTGGTAATGCTCATGAGACAACAACTAACAAGAGGATTGCTGTAGACTCTACTATTCAATGCTGGTTTATTTTACATCGTTCCAGCCCAGATGGCAATTTTTCGAGTAGCTTCGCCGTCATCGTTACTGTCATACTTATGTACGAACGGTGGTCCGGGTCACCGACCTCACATCAGCGCGCCTTTGGAGGGTCAGGCATTCTCTAGGTTTTTAAGTCGTATCATGCTTCAAAGGACGCTGCCTTTGGTGACGACTACCTGAGCTTTTGAGACGAGCTCATCAATGCTGTTACAGGCTTAGCTTATTTTAGGCAAAAGCGGCCTGATCCGACGTTTATTAGCCTCAGATGGATCAAGACTGAGTATTCTTGTTATTCAGCCCCTATTCTCAGATACCGGTAGTTAACTTACCATATCGTCTACCTTCGGGGCTTTTAGAATAATAGTGCTGTAACCGGCTAGCCCGGAACCCCTACTGCACACCTCAGGGTATGCTCTTTAAATTAGTAGGCTTTTATTATTTACCGACGAGAGCCCAAACTCGTCTCCTGTCAAGGCAGTTCCGGCCCCATACGAAGTGCGTCAAGTTACTTCGGGGACGGCGACATTAACGATAACGGCCTATCCCAGGTAGCGACTCTTATTCTCCGCACTTTTTGCGGATATTAATGCAGATATTCTCCGCATAACCACTAATTATTTACTCGCATCTTCGTCTTTTTTATCTTTATCATCTTTTTTAAGCTTTTTAGCTGCGACGACAGCCCCTACTACGGCAGCTCCACCTACTACAGCTGGATGGGCTACAACTACGGCACCCACTAAGCTAGGAATAGCTAATACTGCACTACCGATAGCGGCAGCAGCTCCTACGACAGCACCTGCTGGCAAAGCCAGTACGCCTACCGCGCCCGCAGCAGCCACTAAAGCTGCTTTCTTCGGGTTAGCTCTTACTTTAGCTTCCACCGAAGACAAGAAATCTCCAATAAAACTCATTTTTAAATCCTCATTTATTAATATAACGTTACTTAATACTAGTAAGCCATAGACCTACCTATGGATAGTGTAGCATACTTACTTAGGGTTTGTCAACACTTTTCTTTCCATTAGCATTGATTATATCACACATAGCTGTCTTCCTCTTATGATAAGCATCCATTAAGGGCTTCATTTCGGCGTCATGCTCAGCATCTAGAGCATTGTATCTATCGAGTTGTTCCTTATTAGATAGCTTCTTAAAATCTTCCATCTCATTATGAAACCACATGTCTTCATGGGCCATAGTAGTTAAACCTATACCATCATCATTAGAATCGCTTACTGTAATAGCCCAAGTATCAGTTGATACTGGAATTCCAGGTAATTCTTTATTGTACGTACATTGTTCTAAGATACTAGCCTCTACTAACTCATCATAAGTAGGTAATTTGTAAACCTTTTCCTTTTTAACTGGTTTAAAACCTTTAAACATCATATACTCTATTCCTCTGTTATTACATTACTCTAAACTGGTGCTGGCTCAAACATTAAACCAGTAAGTTCAGCAATTTCTAGCATTTGAACCTTATCTATGGCTAAATTTATATTATTAGCCGGTTCCCCTTTAAATCTTGGATCTATTTTACGGCCTGGGCTACAATGCTTATGCCCTGTGAGATATCTAATTGTATCTCTTCCGGGTAGTACATGCCCATTCAATAGGTCGATGACTGAATGGATCTGAGCTTCAGTAACAGGTCCATACTTCCATCCACCTACGAATGAGATACTTACTGTACCTTGATTATATCCGACAGCATGATTAGTAGCTGTCTCAGGCTCAAAATACTGATAACAAGTACCGTCAACATCAATCATATAGTGATAACCTAGCCCTGGTCTTTCCTTGAGGAAAGTCTGCTCAGCACTCTTAATCGTAGGTCCGGCAGTATGATGTAATACTACCATATAAAGCTTCTGCTTTGATTGCAACTTAGCTGGTTTAAGTAACCCTATCTTGTTAATGATCATTTGATGGAGATCTCCTCGCATGAACGGAAACAAGTTACTAGAGTGGTTTTTATTAGGGATGCAATTTCCTGGGTAGACGTAGTAATATAAAATTTATCCATGATTTCATCGGTATCAAACATTGTATCTCTTACATATTCAAGTTTATAGATCACATCTGAATGATTTTTAAGAAGTAATTTAATAACTCTGAGTAAATTATGATTTTCCTTTAATAAATCTAAACCCGGCTGAGATTTTATTATAAAAAGTTCCTTATGACTATGTCTAACATTTTCATACCACATATTTACCTCTTAATTAAACTCTTTAAATAATCTTTAACCTTAATAAACAAAGAAGGATTTTGTTTATTAGCCGACAAAAAGTCGTCTTTCTGTTCATATAGCTTTACCCAAGGCTTAGCAGTATTCGCGATTCGAGAATCGCGAATAGCTTGTTCTATATTATATATTCTGATTATCGAGATAATCTGAGCTGCATAAGTAGGATCTGTAGCATAACCTGCTAGATGTATAGCATGTAGAAAGTCTTTCCAATCTTTAAAAGTAAAGGCTTTAGCATATCGAGGTTTATGCAAAAACTTACTATGGTCAGAAACACTCTCTTTCCAACCCTCATACGCTCTCCACTCCATATCGTAGGTACGTTTAATACCTTTCTCTACTTCCCAGCCTTTCATGTATAGTACTTTACCAGTCCATAGTGGATCAGCTTTAATACCAAATAAGTTATTACCATTTATAGTGAGTTTAGATCTCCCCCAGTTACTTTCTAGGATAGCCTGTCCAACAGTGACTTCAGCAGGTACCTTACTATGTTCCTCATCTTCTATTGCTAGAGGTATAATCTTATTTAAGAATTCTCTTTTGAACTCATCCATAGCCTACTTTTTACTCGCTATAATAGTTTTAAGCGCTGATGCAGCAGAAAAAACTTGACCTAATTTGTCAACAGTCCTAGCACCCATATAACTTAGACAAATCATCAAAGGCCAATCATTAGGTGGAATATAACCAAATAGCTGAGCTATCAGAATCCCAAAACTGACTAAGAATCCTATAGGCCTTACATTATTACTTAACCAAGATCCAGACTCTTCAGCTAATTGCTTATGCATCTCAATAGCGACTTCATTATCTGATTTAGCTACTTCAGCGATATTAGTCGTCACCGTGGACACACTAGAGGCTAATTCCCCCGTAGTACGTATCGCATCTTGAGCAATAGGTATTACTCTCTCTACATTTTTATCAATACTGGCGACTATCTCATCCGCAGTCTTCTTGTAGAACCATCCTTTAATAGCTCCTCCTACACCACTAAAGAGACCTCCAAGGAATCCTAAAATACTGAACATCAATTAACTCCCAAATCTCTCTATCATTTTATCTAAAGCTTCTTTAAATACTATAGCTCTATGCCTAAGTTCAGGCTCATAAAACAGATCAGATCCATTATATTTAATCCGTACATGCTGTACTAATAAGCATCCATTCATTTTAGCTGCTAGTTCTACGCCTTTGACTAATTCTATGACTCTCATCCTTACTATAGGATCATTCGCTTTTCTATCACTGGGTAATGCAGTAGCCATGCCGTATAATTCCTCATCTTGAGGACATCTAAACGTTACTCTTAAGGTATCGTAAGATTTTAAATCTATACTATCCTGTTTCTTTAGTCCTTTAAAATTCATTTCTTATGTACCTCAGCTAGTTGTATTTTTATAGGTGAAGCTATCAAGTTCTTGGACTTTTCTTAGGAAATCTTCATAGTCAATTCCTTCTCCATCTACTAAAAATCCTACACCGTATGATACCCCATCGATACGGTGTTTAAACTTTATAGCATATCCGTTTTTATGCGGTTCAATAGTTACTCTTTTCTGACTCATTTTTAACTCCATTTCTTAGGTCTTCCCTCTACGTTTATTCCGTAGTCGGACAAGACTGTTAACATAGGTACTAATTGCGAAGCACAAAGGGGGCATATTTGATTCTCCTTCTCTTCATAAGAACAAATTCTATCTACTTTAGCGTAACATTTAATACATTCGAAATCATATAAAGGCATTACTTAGACTCCTTACCATCCACATATTCTTTCCTTAAGTCTCTGGCGAGAAGAGCTGCCGATAATATCTTTTCTGTAATACCGTTACCAGCTAGAAACTTACCTTCTTTATCTTTTAGTTTAAGAGCTCGTATTGCTAATTCTTCAGCATCCTTGTCAAACTCAATATATTCTTTAATAACTTCTTCTTTAGTCAGCCATTTCATCGGTTTTTTCATTACTTATTCCACCATTTACTTACTTTCTCTTTCAACTTATCCCATACAGTAACTGTAGGGATACACTTACTCTCTAAAGGTATTATATCAATACCTGGTATAATCTTCGATAAGGCATGGATATACGTCGATATATGATGCCAACATAGAGGATTTAATTTAATAGTCCTCCAATTCAACTCTAAAGGTCGTGCTTCATTAACATGCCAGTAACTAGGTAATATAGGTATGGTCTGTACTGGATCATAAGGCGTAATGAACCGGTTACTATTGGTAACCACTTTATTATATTTCCTAGCAAAGAACACATCACCAACTCTAGGACTACCAAATGTGTAGACTTCTGGCTCTCTAATCTGAGTATTGAGTGCCAAATCTAAGGCAAGTAAGGTCGCTAGGGCACCTCCTAAGCTATGACCACATATAATTACATTCCTTTTGGAAGGGAATGTACAGAATTCTTCTATTCTCTCTTTTACGTTATTACTAAACGTCGCGTTAGGTTGTTTAAACTTCAAACTTTGAAATAATCTTAAAAATCCTGATCCGACTAAAGTAAAGGCAGATCCCTTTATAGAACTAGGTATTGGGATAAAGGCTATATCATGCAAAGCCTCACTAAACGTCTCGGTACATCGTAGAACTACTATAAAATTCTCATTTCTATCGATCCCAGTAAACCCAAACATGACTTCAGGCCCACTTGAGGCACTGATAAAGTTAGCTAAAGCACTGGTATACAGCGTATTTAGGTACCTAACTCCTCTCTTTTCCACCTCTACTTTGAGTGTTTCTTCACAATTCTTAATACAGGATGCTTCTACTATCTGTATTAGCTTAGCACATTCTAGGGCTTGGTAAAGATAAGTCATTATGCAGCTATATAATCGTCATCATCTAGTAAAATAACCTTCTCACTACCATCGTACTCACGTATCCTAAATTTTTGCCCTTGCAGTACCCACGCGACCTCTAGATCACTTACACCACAGAACGACGACTTAGGCCACTTTAACCTTGTTAGACGAATTAATGCATTATTCCGCTCACGTCCTTCCTCCATACTTAAAAGACAATTAACTATATCTGGATCAAATAAACCAGCTATACCTATTTCATCTTTATACCAGCTATACCACCCTGCTCCAAAAAGAGGTGAATAGATCACAGCTACTTTACCATCCTTTATATATTTAGGAGGTGCCTGGAAGTCTATTTGTATCGCTTTGGCTTTGCCCGTGTTCAAACCTTTAAAATTAGACATATCTACTCCTAATGTAAATCCGGATTATTCTCTTTATGATCTTTCTTTTGCTCATCTATAAGCCTTTTAGCTTCATTAGCTACCTCAGAAGTAGCTTTAAGGGCGGCCATAAGCCCTGCTAAGAGTTCTAACGTATCTTGTTGAGCGGCTTGGATAGAGCGTTTTGTATATAACAAATAGCCGAAAACACCTAATGCGACTATGATAATGGAGATTTCTAACATTGACTAGTTATCCTGAAAATGGGTTACGTGGAGGACCATACTGAGACTGGTAAGCAGAAACTTTAGCATTCTCTAATTGAATCTTATTTAGCTGATATAGAATTTCTTTAGTCTGCGCTTCTAGTAAGGCAGCTTGCGCGTTTTTTAATCTAATATCAGCTTCATAGGACTGCACATCTAAACTCTTCTTCGTCATATATCCTCTTTAAATTTAGTACCAAATCTTTCCGTAGCTAACTTGCGTCTCTTCTCTTGTTGACATTCGTATTTATAATAGCCTAAAGTCTTATACCATTCATCAAATGAATCCTCAAATTGCACAAAGCTACTATAGGAATCATTTTCTATACCGCCCGCTTGTATAGCCATCTCAATTCGTTTAGCTATCGGAGCTAATCTCATCATAGCAAAGGGTTCCCTTTTGGCTAATGTAAGATACTTTAAATACTCTTCCGGGGCTTTAGCCACATAATCATTAATTTTAGATTGCCAGTGACTCATATCTACTCTCTAATTGATAACCTGCCAAGTCGTAGCCCCTTCGTACGAGGGTTATCTTTCAAATACCGCCGCCCAGCAGGTTAACTGGATAAGTCGTGATTACAAATAGACCAGGAGCTCGAGACTGTTATCATAGCCATGGGCCACCCTTAGATTACGATTCTAAGAACCCCACTACCCTAATCAATATCTATCTAATCACGACTTAACTGAATAAGAGTGATGAAGTTTAAAATAATTATGTCTCCGGAGATATTATATAAAGAAGGAGCATAATAAATCATCACTCTTAACTTATAAAGTCAGGTGGGTCGCCTCATCTCCCCACTACCTACCCGTTTAATCGACGGTCGCTCTTTAATGAGACCCTTGAGCTACTGACTAAATCTAGAGGTTGGGAATCAGGATAGATGAAGTACGTGTCGTGAGACTTGCACGCCCTCATATACGTTCTTTAAACCGTCTCCTTGGAGAGACGATAGCGTATATAATTAATCCCTATCCCAACCATGACTTATTGTACCACAACTATCTGTACGTTGTCAACACACCTAGTTGTAATAACTTCCTCTGTCACTTCTACATTTACTGCATCATTCAAACCTATCTCATCAAAATGATAGTCTAAAGCGTTCAATATATCATAAGAATTCAGTTGGCTTGGATCAAATAAACTATTATCTATGGATAAAACCACTTTAAATTGTTTAGTGCTCATATAGTATCCCCCTTAGGTATATAAATAATAGTACCATCGACAGTAGTAGGCACACATTCAGACTTATGTGTCTTACACCACTCTTTCTGCACTTTAGATGTGAGATCACGGTCTTGCTGTATCTGCCTATTTTCTGATACGATTGTCGAATGTATGGCGTATAGTAGACCATATATTAGTATAAAGCCTGCTAAAACTATGATTAAATATTCACTAGTATCACTCATTATTACTTCCTAATAAAGACAGTTTCCTATCTACCCTAGCTATCTCTTTATTGACCTCATCAATCCTATTATTCCAGGCATCTTCATCTATACTGGAAGGTAAAGATAGATGATCAATAGTTAAGAGCTCTAATTCGAATACTAGAGCCCCTTTCTCAGCTAATAACCTCTCCCTTTCCCTCTTAATACCTTCAGGAGTAGAGAGTTCCTGCTCTAACGCAGTAGTAACTAAAGCATCTTTAAATTTACTCATTTGATACCTCCGAACTTAAGACAGTACGAAGTTCTCTTTCTAATGACTCATAGGTATATTGTAACTCCATGAGATACTCATCGTAGCCTCCCTTTCCAAAAGACTCATTAAATTGAGCCTGTAACTCATCTCTTTTTAGACGGAAAGCGATAGCTTTAGTCTTAATATCTACCAGATGCTTCCTATTATCCTTCATTTCTTCAACTATCTCAGATACTGTTCTAACTACCTCATTACTCATAAATCCTCCTGTACGAAAATACCCCCACCGCCCTATTAATCTGACATACTAGTATTATAACTTAAAAACCCTATAAAATCAAGCCTTTCTAGCTCAGAATGGGCGGTGTTTTATCCTTTTCCTTACAGCTCTCCCTACCTGTACGATTAGTCTTGTCCGAAAACGACCTTTTACGTCTCTTATACCACTCAGCTTTAACCTTCTTTAAACGATCCTTATGCACCTGCGCATACTGTTTAGACCTCTCTCTATGTTCCTGTTCTTTAAGATCGAACTCCTTAACAGCTTGCTCTAAGAATTCACTAATACGTCTACGTTTTTGTGAACGATCTCTGTATATCTGCGCCTGAACACTCTTACTGAGTCTAATACTCATGCTCTACGTCCTTTAGAGAAGATATACTCATCTATGTTCAATCTACTTAACTCATTCTCCCACTGCTTAGCATTGCGCGCCTTCTGTTTTTCACGCCAACGTAATCTCTGTTTCTCATATATCTGCTCTCTATTAACTTCGTTATAGATACGCATCCGATGTAGGTTCTCTTCTGAGTACTTTCGGTATTTATTGTCATACTTCTCAGTGGCTTCCTTTAGGAATTGATCTATCTTCTTCTGCCTAATAGCCTCTCGGCGAGTCATACGCTTAAGTTCTGACTGCTGGAGCTGCTGTAAGAGCTCCTCTTCACTTACCTCACTAGGCTCCAATGTCTTGATTCTAACACCTGTCATACATATACCTCCACTATTGTATTATAACATAACGCCTGCTCAGAATGCAATCTATTTCTACTGAGAAGGACCCATTTAAAAGGGATTGATGACGTCCTCGACCACCGTTATTTCCTAGGCAGACTTTTGGGATAGCCCCTTCTAAAGGAGATATGGGACCCTAATTTGAATAGACATAGGGGGCGGGACATGTTAAGGATTAGCTTAAAACAACCGTATAAGGGGGTGAATGCGTACGTATATTCATACATATTGACCTATAAACACAAGAGCTATAGTGGGCGTATATGGACAAGCCCACATATATAATGTATAATAATTAAGGACGTACATGCACGAGTGCATGGCTTCACATGTCCACAGTTAAAGAAGACAACCCGTAAACGGGTGATAAGAATAGAGAAATATATATCTAAAACCCCTTGACAAACCCCAGGGGAATATGCTAATATAAATGTAAGCATCCACAGGGTGGTATATAGGTGGATATAGATGGTAGGAGATAATCTTAGACTACCGTCTTCCACCTGATGTGGATCAACTGATATGGAGAGATAGAGGAGATAGTAATCTATGACTGACACTGATAATAAACCATACAATGTTCCCGAGGGGAACTACAATGAATATTTAGATAAAGCTATAGCTAGAAGATCTAAGAATATCTTATTACATAGAACTATAGAGAATGCTAAGAAAGATCTGATAGAGAAGCTAAGAGGTAATGTTCCTGGAGGGAACTGCAGGGAACAAGTAGAGATTAATGTACCTGGATCACCTGTACGGTTACTGATTACATCAACGATGGTCAATATAGGTAAAAGAGTTAATTATAATGCTAAGAGATTTGGAAAGGATATCAAATTGTATTCATCCAGTAGATATGGCTATAGAGTCTGGACAATGGAATATATTAGTAATGTTCCTGGAGGAATTAAAGATGTCAAAGTATTCGAGCAATACCTACATCAGACAGTAGCAACTGTTCTATTCGGGCCTAAGCCTAAGGGTTATAAATATCATTTCATTGATGGTAATAGAGGTAACTGCCATCCTTTAAATCTCACCTATGTTAAAGAAACTAAGGGTGACCAATAAGTGAGTGACGAGCATATAAGTGCAGAGCACGTAGCCTTTATAGTTATACCAATAGCATTGTTAGTTGCTTGGTATATGATTATCTATTGTCCTATAGCTTACTATCTACTATTCGTTGAGATTGCTCTCTTAGATCTGCTTAAGGGTAATAGGGAGAGGATCTAAGGAGATTGC
>Ga0255334_1001159_pt1 | contig 13439 bp, 12 predicted proteins | sample EtOH5_35cm_T3_12_FD_202080 | JGI IMG/M metagenome (GOLD analysis project Ga0255334, IMG submission 202080) | Sandy soil microbial communities from University of British Columbia, Vancouver, Canada - EtOH5_35cm_T3_129 | ecosystem: Engineered > Artificial ecosystem > Sand microcosm > Unclassified ...
TGTCTTTCATGGCGAAAAAAGGATGGTAGCACGCCGGCTGCTACAATTCTGACCCGTGAAGAAGGCCGCGGAGAAGCCGCCCGCTCGCGAGAAGAAGCCCGCCTCCGGCATGCGTCCCCTCTACACCCCCGCCGACGTGAAAGGCAGCAACCCCGGCTATCCCGGCGACTATCCCTACACCCGCGGCATCCAGCCCACCGCCTACCGCGGACGCCTCTGGACCATGCGCCAGTACGCCGGCATGGGCGACGCCGAGGAATCCAACAAGCGCTACCGCTACCTGCTGGCTCACGGCACCACCGGGCTCTCCGTCGCCTTCGATCTGCCCACCCAGATGGGCATGGATTCCGACCACGCGCTGGCCGCCGGCGAAGTCGGCAAGGTCGGCGTGGCCATCGACTCCATCGAGGACATGGAGCGCCTCTTCCAGGGCATCGACCTGACCCAGGTCTCCACCTCGATGACCATCAACTCCACCGCCTCCATCCTGCTGGCGCTCTACGTGGCCGTGGCCAGGCGAGCGGGTGCCGAGCCGCGCAAACTGAGCGGCACGGTGCAGAACGACGTCCTCAAGGAATACATCGCCCGTGGGACGTACATCTATCCGCCCGAGCAAGCCCTGCGCATCATCACCGACATGTTCGCCTGGGCCGAGCGCGAGCTGCCCGAGTGGAACACCATTTCCATCTCCGGATACCACATGCGCGAAGCGGGCTCCACCGCCGTGCAGGAGGTGGCCTTCACCCTGGCCAACGGGATCACCTACGTGCGCGCTGCGCTCGACGCCGGCCTGGACGTGGACGACTTCGCTCCACGGCTCTCCTTCTTCTTCAACGCTCACAACGATTTTCTCGAGGAAGTGGCCAAGTTCCGCGCCGCCCGCCGCATGTGGGCGCGCATCATGCGCCAAGAGTTCCACGCCCTGAACCCGCGCTCCTGGATGCTGCGCTTCCACACCCAGACCGCCGGCTCCACCCTCACCGCGCAGCAGCCGGAGATCAACATCGTGCGCACCACGCTGCAAGCGCTGGCCGCCGTCCTGGGCGGCACGCAGTCGTTGCACACCAACAGCTTCGACGAGGCCCTGGCCCTGCCCACCGAAGAAGCCGCGCGCATCGCCCTGCGCAGCCAGCAGGTCCTCGCCTACGAATCCGGCGTACCCAATACCGTGGACCCGCTGGCCGGTTCCTACGCCGTCGAAGCCCTGACCAACCAGATCGAGGCCGCGGCCCAGGCGTATCTGGAGAAGATCGCCGCCCTGGGTGGGATGCTCAAAGCCATCGAGCGCGGTTACATCCAGCAGGAGATCCAGAACGCCGCCTATGAGCAGCAGCGCGCCATTGACGGCGAGCAGGCGGTGGTCGTGGGCGTGAACCGCTTTCAGATGGAGGAGGCGAAATCTGTGCCCATCCAGCGCATTGATGAGCAACTGGGGCGCAACCAGGTGGAACGGCTGCGCGCCCTGCGTGCCCGCCGTGACCAGAAGAAATGGCAGGCGGCGCTGCAAGCCGTCGAAGCCGCCGCCCGCTCCCGCGACAACCTGATGCCGCGCATCCTCGACGCGGTGGAGAGCTACGCCACCGTGGGCGAGATTTCCGATGCCATGCGCAAGGTCTTCGGTGAATACAAGGAAGCCGTGGTCATCTAGTAAAGACGCGGCGTGCCGCGTCGCTTTCTAGTCTCCCCGCGCCGCCCTCCGATGTAGTAGCGCATGATGGGACGCGTCGCCGACCGGCGCTCCGCCTCCCGGAATCCCGCTCGCCGGTAGGCCGCAGCTAACCCGGTCCAGGCGAAGGCGTCAGGCAACGCGTCCCTGGGAACCTCGACTGGATATCCCTCCACGATCCGGCCGCCCTGGCGGCGCCCCAGAGCGACGGCCGCTTTCAGCAATTTCACCGAGAGCCCGCGGCGGCGGAAGGGACGCGCCACAAACAGGCAGGTGACCGACCACACCGCCCGCTCGTCCACTGGCGCCAGCACCCGCGAGCGCTCCAGAAAGCTGAACCGGGGCCGCGGGGCCACGCTGCACCAGCCCACCGGAGTGCCCCCGGCATAGGCGAGTACGCCCGGCGTTTGCCCCGACCGAACGATCCGGCGGAATGCCCTCTTGTTGCCGGGACCTTTTTGTTTTTCGAACTGGGAACGGGGCAGGCGCCAGGACATGCACCAGCAGCCTCCGCAGGCGCCGCGCGCGCCGAACAGCTGTTCCAGGTCGCGCCAGCGGCTGGGAGTCGCGGGGCGGAAGACGAATCGCTGCAGCTGCGTCGCCAAGCTCGTCACATCTGCGCCTGCAGGTCGCAGGCTTCGCGGCAATCGATGCAATACCACAGGCCGTCCTGACACAGGCGGACGTTGTTCCCCCCGTGGCACAGGCAGCAGTACTTGTCGCAAAGACACTTGATCTCTTCCAGGTCGCACACCGAGCAGCGATATGGTTCAGCCATGGCGCAAGCAATGTAGCGCGTTTCGCCCCTTCTGAGAAGGGGCTGTTCGCGGGCCGGCTCCAATCGGCAATCGCCAATCGGCAATCGGAAATGTGACGGCCGTTGACCCCCTGAAAAAGCGCGTGATAACGTAGCGGGTTCGCTCATCCCACGCTCGCCCTGAGGAAGCCCTCCTTGTCCAAATCGGCGGAAGCCACCGGCACGCTGCGCAAGACGGCGCTCAATGCCGTCCATCGCCAGATGGGCGCCAGGATGGTGGACTTCGGCGGCTGGGACATGCCCGTGGAATATCCCGCCGGCTTCGACGGGCGCCCCGGCGGCCTCATCCAGGAGCACCTCGCCGTCCGCACCGCCGTCGGCCTCTTCGATGTCAGCCACATGGGCGACATCGGCATGGATGGCCCGCAGGCGCTGGCCGCCGTCCAGCACATCACCATGAACGACGCCTCCCGCCTTGCCCTCGGCCAGGCCCAGTACTCCGCCATGCTTTACCCCCCGGGCACCTTCGTGGACGACGTCATCGTTCACCGCATGGACGAGCACAGCTATTTGCTGGTGATCAACGCCGGCACACGCGAGAAGGACTTCAACTGGGCGCGCGAGAACGCCCGCAACTTCGAGTGCCAGGTCGAGGACGCCGGCGACAACTTCACCCAGCTCGCCATCCAGGGTCCGCGCGCTGCCGAGGTGCTGCAGAAGCTGACCGACGCAGACCTTTCCAAGGTGAAGAACTACTGGTTCACCCACGGAACCGTCTGCCGCCTGAAGGAAACGCTGATTGCCCGCACCGGCTACACCGGCGAGGACGGCTTTGAGATCTACATCCCCTCCGATCCGGCCATCAGCCGCCGCGTCTGGTTCGAGGTCCTGGAGACGGGGAAGGAGTTGGGCATCCTGCCCTGCGGCCTGGGGGCGCGCAACACCCTGCGCCTGGAGTCCAAGATGGCGCTCTATGGCCACGAGATCTCGGATGACATCACCGTCTGGGAGGCCGGCCTCGACCGCTTCTGCAAGCTCACGCCGCAGAAGGGCAGCTTCATCGGGCGCGCGGCGCTCGAGCGCCAGAAAGCCGAAGGCATCACCCGCACGCTGGTCGGCCTGGAGATGATCGGCCGCGGCATCGCTCGCGACGGCTACAAGGTGCTCGACCAGGCCGGCAAAGACATCGGCGTGATCACCAGCGGTTCCTACGCGCCGTTTCTCAAGAAGAATATCGCCCTCGCCTACGTGCCGCCGGCGCAGTCGGCCATCGGCGGCACGGTTGCAGTCGAGATCCGCGGGCAGGCCGTCGAGGCCCGCATCGTGCCAACGCCTTTCTACAAACGAGCAAGGGCCTAGCCCCTTGCTTTCACGGAGAACAAAGAACTGAGGTCTTATGGCTTATCCCGCGAACCTGAAGTACACCAAGGAACACGAGTGGATCGATCTCGAGACCGGGCAGGTGGGCATCACCGACCACGCCCAGGAATCGCTTGGCGACATCGTCTTCGTCGAGCTGCCCAAGCCCGGCGCCGAAGTGGCGGCGGGCAAGAGCTTCGGCACGGTGGAGTCGGTGAAGGCGGTCTCTGACCTCTTTGCCCCCGTCTCCGGCACGGTGACCGCTATCAACGACACCCTGACCACCGCCCCCGAGCAGGTCAACAAGGATCCCCACGGAGCCTGGATGATCACGCTGAAGGTCAAGGACCCGAAAGAGGCCGCAAAGCTGCTCTCCGCCGCCGACTACGAGAAGTTTGTGGCGGAAGAGGCGGGCCATTGACCAGCCTGGGGTTGGGAATTCAACCATTCAACAAATCAATAATTCACCATTTTATCCATGCGCTATCTTCCTAAGTCTCCGGCCGACCGCCAGCAGATGCTGCGCGAGATCGGCGCCGCCTCCATCGACGGCCTCTTCTCCCCCATCCCGCCCGAGTATCGCCTGGCCCGCGACCTGAAGGTTCCGCGGCAGATGGCGGAGTCGGAGGTGATGGACTACTTCCGCCAGCGCGCCGGCGAGAACGCCACCGGTTACGCGCTCTTTCTCGGCGCCGGCGCCTATGACCACTACCGCCCGGTGCTCATCGATGCGCTCATCTCCCGCGGCGAGTTCTTCACCGCCTACACTCCCTACCAGGCGGAGATCGCCCAGGGAACGCTGCAGGCCATCTTCGAGTTCCAGTCCATGATCTGCGAGCTCACCGGCATGGAGGTGGCCAACGCTTCCATGTACGACGGCTCCACCGCCATCCCCGAGTCCGTGATGATGGCCGCGCGCCTCACCGGACGCTCCGCTGCGGTCGTCGCCCGCAGCCTCCACCCCGAGCACCGCGAGGTGCTGGCCACCTACGCCAAACACCAGGGACTGCCCGTCTCAACCGTTGGCTTCGGCGAAAACGGGCGCGTGGACCTGGCAGCCATTGAAAAGGCCGTCACGGACCAGACCGCCTGCGTCGTCATCCAGTCACCTAACTTCTTCGGGACCATCGAAGACGCCGCTGCCGTCGCCGAGCTCGCCCACCGCAAAGGCGCGCTGCTGGTGGTTTCCATCTCCGAGGCCGTTTCTCTGGGCGCGGTGAAGCCTCCGGCCGAAGCCGATATCGTCGCCATGGAGGCGCAGTCCTTCGGTGTCCCGCTGGGCTTTGGCGGTCCCTACGTGGGCGTGCTCGCCACCCGCGAAAAGTTCGTGCGCCAGATGCCCGGGCGCCTGGTGGGCGAGACCCGCGACCGCAACGGCAAGCGCGGCTTCTGCCTCACCCTCTCCACCCGCGAGCAGCACATCCGCCGCGAGAAGGCCACCTCCAACATCTGCACCAACCAGGGCCTGGTCGCCCTCATGGCCACCATCTTCATGACCGTGTACGGCAGGGAAGGACTGAAGGAGCTGGCCCGCCACAACCTGGCCAAGGCCGCCTACGCCTCCGGCGCGTTCGCGAAGAAAGCCAAGGTGCTCTTCGCCGGCGCGCCGCGCTTCAATGAGTTCGTGGTCCAGACTTCGGAGGACCCCTACGCCATCAACCAGCGCCTGCTGGAGCAAAAGATCATCGGCGGCCTGCCGCTGAAGAAGTTCTATCCCGAGCTGGGCAACGCCGCGCTCTGGTGCTGCACCGAGTTGACCACCAAGGCGGCGATCGACGCCGCGGTTCAGGCGGTGTCGAAATGAGCGACAAGACAGCCTCCCGCCACGTCAACCGCGACGAAGGCCTCATCTTCGAGAAGTCCTCGCCCGGCAAGGCGGCGTGGAAGCTTCCTCCGCTCGACGTCCCGGAAGTGGACGCCGCCCAAGCCCTGGGCGCGGCGGCGCGCTCGGAGCTCGGCAACATGCCGGAGGTCTCCGAGATCGAGATCATCCGCCACTTCACTCGCCTCTCCACCTGGAACTATGGCGTGGATACCGGCATGTACCCGCTGGGCTCCTGCACCATGAAGTACAACGCGCGCGTCAACGAAGTTGCGGCGCGGCTCGAGGGCCTGGCCAACGCCCATCCCTACCAGCCCGAGCGCGCTTCGCAAGGCGCGCTGCGCATCCTGAAGACGCTCTCCGAGTGCTTGCTGGAGATCACCGGCATGGATGCCATCACGCTCCAGCCCGCCGCCGGCGCCCATGGCGAGCTGACCGGCATCCTGCTCATCCGAGCCTACCTGGAATCGAAAGGGAACCCGCGCAAGAAGATCCTCATCCCCGACTCCGCCCACGGCACCAACCCGGCCACCGCCGCCATCTGCGGCTACGCCGTCGAGAACCTGAAGTCGAACGCCGCCGGCATGGTGGACGTCCCTTCGCTGGCCGCGCAGATGAATGAAGACATTGCCGGGCTCATGCTCACCAATCCCAACACCCTGGGTGTCTTTGAGCAGGAGATCCACAAGATCGCCGAACTGCTGCACGCCAAGGGCGGCCTGCTCTACATGGACGGCGCCAACATGAACGCGTTGGTGGGCAAGGCCCGCCCCGGCGACTTCGACGTGGACGTCATGCACCTCAACCTGCACAAGACCTTCTCCACGCCCCACGGCGGCGGCGGTCCCGGCTCCGGCCCCGTGGCCTGCAAGAAAGCACTGGAACCCTTTCTGCCTGTTCCGGTCCTCGTCACCAAGCCCGACGGCGCGCTCGCCTTCGACTACGACCGCCCCTCGGCCATCGGCCGCGTTCGCATGTTCTATGGCAACTTCGGGATGCACGTGCGGGCGCTCGCTTACATCCTGGCCAACGGTCCCGACGGCCTGCGCCAGACGACCGAAGATGCCGTCCTCAACGCCAACTACATCCGCACCAAGCTCACCGGCGCCTACGACCTGCCGTACCCGACACCCACCATGCACGAGGTCGTCTTCAGCGACAAGCTGCAAGCCAAGTTCGGCATCAAGACCGGCGACATCGCCAAGCGGCTCATCGACTACGGTTTCCACCCTTACACCGTATCGTTCCCGCTGGTCGTGCACGGCGCGCTGATGATCGAGCCCACCGAGAGCGAGTCGAAAGAAGAGCTCGACCTCTTCATCGAGGCTATGCTCGCCATTGCTGAAGAAGCAGAGAAGGACCCACAGGTGATCCTGGAAGCGCCGCATTCCACCCGACTCTCCCGCCTCGATGAAGTCCAGGCCGCTCGCAAGCCCGTGCTGCGCTGGAAGCCCCCGGCCAAAGAATGAGGACCGATGTCGGTCTTTGAAGACAAGAAGGAAGAGCTGGAGAAATACGAGTTCATGATGGGCGTCCCCCGCGGCCGCCTGGCCGTGACCCTCGACCTGCTCACCGACGCCCTCACCCTCGCCGGCCAGCACGGCGTCTATTGTCAGAGCCAGCGCTATCCCGGCCGCCCGGTGATGGACGTCGAGCTGATCCTGAAGTCGCTGAATGACGCCAAGGAATTGATCAAGGCGGTGATGGAAGAGCTGCAGAAGACACGGGAGCCCGAAAGCAAGGGATGAATGATGCTTTACATCCCGAGCGCAGCGAGGGAGCCCTACCATCAGGTTGCGGTCGAGTGAGGTAGGGCTTCCTCGGCCTGCGCCTCGGAATGTAAGAGAAAAACCTACACCACGTACTTTCCCGCCTCCAGCACCCGCTTGGCGATCTGCTGGCGCAGCACGATGGTGTTCACCGGCTCGTGCTTCCCCAGGCGCCGAAGGATGGCGAGCTGCGTACGCAGCATGTCACCCTCGGCCACGGCAGCGATGACTTTCTTCGCCGCCGATTCGATGCGCTCCATCGCTCCCGCGGCATACACCCGCGTCATCTCGACCGCTGGCGCTGCCGCGGCCTCGCCACGGCTCGCCACCAGCTTGCGCGCGCGCAGCACGCACGAATCCATGGCGTAGGTCTCGGTGACGATGTCGGCCAGCGCCGCCATGATCTCCTGCTGGTCGGCCAGCGCCATCATGTACTTCTGGGACGCCGAGCCCGAGGCGAAGAGCGCGATCTTCTTCGCGCTCCCCACCAGCGCACGCTCCGCCGCCAGCGCGCCTTCGAGCGACTCCGACGACCCCGGCCCCGCCAGCACCTCGTCCATGATCTTTTGAATGGCGGGCATGAGCGCCAGTTGCCCGCTCAGGGCGCGCTTCAGCAGCCAACCGGTGATGATCATACGGTTGATCTCGTTCGTGCCCTCGAAGATGCGGTTCACGCGCGAGTCGCGGTACGCCCGCTCCGCCGGATACTCCTCCACGAACCCGTAGCCGCCGTAGATCTGTACTACCTCGTCCACCGCGCGGCTCAGCATCTCCGAGCCCCAGACCTTGAGGATCGAACACTCCACCGCGAACTCCTCGATGCCCTTGCGGATCTCGCGCGACGCCTCCGGGCTGTTCTTGTCGATGGAGGAGAGCGCGGCGTCCATCAGGCCCACCGTGCGGTACACCATGGACTCGCCGGCGTAGATGCCCACCGCCATCTCCGCGAGTTTTTCTTGGATCAGCCCGAACTCCGCGATGCTCTTGCCGAAGGCCTTGCGCTGCTTGGCGTAGCCGATCGCATTCTGGATGGCGGTGCGCGCGCCGCCCACGCAGCCCGCGCCCAGCTTGAAGCGCCCGATGTTCAGCGTGTTGAAGGCGATCACGTGCCCCTTGCCGATCTCTCCCAGCAGGTTCTCTACCGGTACCTTGCAATCGTTCAAAATGATGGGCGTGGTCGAGGAGCCGCGGATGCCCATCTTCTTCTCCTCGGCGCCGATGGAGAAGCCGGGGAAAGTGCGCTCCACGATGAAGGCCGAGAACTTCTCGCCATCCACCTTGGCGAAGACGATGAAGAGGTCGGCGAATCCGCCGTTGGTGATCCACATCTTTTCGCCGTTGAGGACGTAGTGCTTGCCGTCCTTCGAGAGCTCGGCGCGGGCGCGGCAGTTGAGCGCGTCCGACCCGGAAGAGGATTCCGAGAGCGCGTAGGCGCCGATCATCTCCGACGAGGCCAGTTTGGGCAGGTACTTCTTCTTCTGCTCCGCGGTGCCGAAGTACACGATGGGCAGAGTGCCGATGCCCACGTGCCCGCCGAAGCTCACCATGAAGCTGCCGTTCTTGGCCATGCGGTCGGCGATGATGCACGACGACACCTTATCCATGTCCGCGCCGCCGTACTGCTCGGGCACGTCCACGTTGGCCAGGCCCAGCTCGCTCGCTTTCTTCAGCAATTCGCGCGTCACGGCGAAGTCCTTGTGCTCGATCTTCTCCGCCAAGGGCAGGATCTCGTTCACCGCGAATTCTTCCGCCGTCTGCGCGATCTGCCGGTGCTCCTCGCTGAAGTCTTCCGGAGTGAACACCTCGTCGAGCGCCCGCTCCTCGATCAGGAAGCTGCCGCCCGTGATCTTCGTCTTCGGTGCTGCTGCTGCCGTTGCCATAGGGTTCCCCTCTAATTCAGATTCTCAAAAATCCCTGCCGCCCCCATCCCTCCGCCCACGCACATCGTCACCAGGCCATACCGCGCCTTGCGCCGCTTCAACTCGCGGATGATGGTCGCCGTCAGCTTCGCCCCGGTGCAGCCCAGCGGATGTCCCAGCGCCACCGCTCCGCCGTTCGGGTTCACCCGCGCCGCATCCAGCTCGCCCAGCTTGATCACCGCAAGCGACTGCGTCGCAAAGGCCTCGTTCAGCTCGATGACGTCAATATCCGCCAGCTTCAGCCCCGCCAGCTTCAACGCCTTGGGGATGGCGTACACCGGGCCCACGCCCATCTCCTCCGGCTTGTATCCCGCGGTCGCGAAGGCCACGTAGCGCGCCAGCGGCGTGATGCCCAGTTGCTTGGCGCGCTCAGCCGACATCATCACCGCCGCCGCCGCCCCGTCGGACATCTGCGAAGAGTTTCCGGCCGTGACCGTGCCCTTGGCATGGAAGGCCGGCTTCAGCGCTCCCAGCGCCTCCAACGAAGTGTCCGCGCGCGGCCCTTCATCCACCTTGAAAGTGATCTCGATGCGCTTCGGTTTCGCTCCGTTGGGCGTGGTGAAACTCACGGGCACCGGCACAACCTCGTCCTCGAACTTGCCCGCCGCGATCGCCGCCAGCGCTTTCTTGTGGCTGTTCAGAGAGAACTCGTCCGCCATCTCGCGCGTGATGCCGTACTTCTGCGCCAGCCGTTCCGCGGTCAGCCCCATGGAGAGATACGAATCGGGATAGTGCTCGATCAGCCAGGGATTAGCCGAGACCTTGTTCCCGCCCATGGGGATCATGCTCATGGACTCGGTGCCGCCGGCGACGATGACCTCCGCGCCCCCCGCCAGGATCCTCTCCGCCGCCAGCGCAATGGCCTGCAGCCCCGAGGAGCAGAAGCGGTTGATGGTCATGGCCGAGGTCTCGACCGGCAGCCCGGCGCGCAGGGAAGCGATGCGCGCCACGTTCATCCCCTGCTCGGCCTCGGGCATGGCGCAGCCCAGGATCACGTCCTCGATCTCTTTCACGTCGAGCTGCGGCACCCGCTCGAGCGCGCCCTTGATGGCAGTGGCCGCGAGATCGTCTGGCCGTGTCGCCCGCAGCGTGCCCTTGAAGGCCTTGCCCACTGCGGTCCGCACCGAAGATGCAATCACTACTTCGCGCATGACAGCTCCTTACGGCTCCCGTTGCAATATCGGCTGCGCATCCTTCAGCAACTTCCCCAGTTCCAGCTCCATCTGCGTGGCGCTCGAGAAGTACGCCATGGCCCGGCCGCACTGGCTGCACACGATCGAGCCTTCGAACCCGCCATAGCTCCCCGTCTGCGTTCCCGGCGCCGAGCAATCCGGACACACCAGCTCGGCCGGCATCAGCTTCCCGCCCTCCAGTTTGGCCGCGATCTTCAACATTCGCACCGTGCTCATCGCTTCACCTTCCCTTAAGAATTGTCATTCCGAGCGCAGCGAGGAATCTGCTGTTCGGGCCAATTCTGCAATCTTCAATTCCGCAGCGGTTTTCCCGTCTTCAGCGTGTACTGGATGCGCTCCTGCGTCTTCTTCTCCCCGCACAGCGACTTGAAGCCTTCGCGCTCCAGATCCAGGATGTACTGCTCGCTCACCGGCGTCCCCGGCGTCACGTTCCCGCCGCAGAGCACCTCGGCGACCTTGGTGCCGATCTTTACCTCGTGGTCGCTGATGAACTCTCCTTGGCGCATCAGGTGCACGCCCAGCTTCAGGGTCGCCAGGATATTCTCCCCCGGCGCGGGGATATTGTCGCGCGGAACCGGCGCGACGTACCCGGCGCGCGCCAGCTCCAGCGCCCGCGCCTTCGCGTCCGAAAGCACCCGCTCGCGATTCATGGTGATGTAATCCTGCTCGCCCAGGAAGCCCAGCCCGCGCGCTTCGTGCGCCGAGGTCGAGACCTTGGCCATGGCGATGGTCTCGAACGTCCGCTTCATCGCCTCCATCATCTCCACGCCCTCGCCTCTGCCGTCCGGGCGGATGCCGGCCGCGCTATCCACCGCTCGCAGCAGCATCTCCTTGCAGCCGCCGCCGCCCGGCAGCAGGCCCACGCCCACCTCCACCAGTCCCATGTAGAGCTCCGCGTGCGGCTGGCGCACCGGCGCGTGCAGCGAGATTTCCGTTCCTCCGCCCAGCGTCATCCCGAAGGGCGCCGCCACCACCGGCTTCGACGAGAACTTCACTGCCTGGGTCATGGCCTGGAACTGGCGGATGGCCAGGTCGACGTCGTCCCACTCCTCTTCCTGGACGGTCATCAGCAGCAGCATGAGGTTGGCGCCGACGGAGAAATTCTGCGCGTCGTTGGTGATGACGAAGGCGTCGAAGCCGTCCCCCGGCCCGCCCGGCTGGAGCGAGCGCGTCACCAGTTCCACGATGTCGCCGCCCAGCGAGTTCATCTTCGAATGGAACTCCAGGCACCCGACCCCATCGCCCAGGTCCACCAGCGACGCTCCGGCATTCTTCTTCACCACCCGGGCGCCGCCCTTCTTCGCCACCGCGACCGACCACACGCCCTCGGCTGCTTCCACCGCCTTGTAGCCCGGCCGCGCCAGGTCGAAGTACGAGCGCCCCGAAGGCACTTCCGAGTGAGCCTGGTACCAGGTCTTGGCCCCGCTCGCCAGCAGCTTTTCGGCGTGGGCCGCCACCGGCCGGCCTTCCTTCTTCATGCGCGCGACCGTGGCCTCGACTCCGGCGGCGTCCCACAGCTCGAACGGCCCCAGCTCCCAGTTGAAGCCCAGGCGCATGGCGCGGTCGATCTCCACCAGCGAGCCCGCGATCTCCCCGATGCGGTTGGCCGAGTACGTCCACAACTCGGAGAGCGCCGACCACACAAACTTCGCCGCCTTGTCTTTTTCTGCGTCTCCGGAGAGCAGCATGCGCAGCCGCTCCTCGGTTCCCTCGACGTTCTTGGCCATCTCCAGCGCCGCGAACTTTGCCTTCTGCTGCGGACGGTACTCCAACGTCTTCCAGTCCAGGCCCAGGCGCACGTCGCCCTCTGGGCCCTTCTGCTTCTTGTAGAAGCCGCCCTTGGTCTTGTCGCCCAGCCACTTGCGCTCCAGCATGGTCTGGAAGAACGCGGGCACGGCCAGCTCCGAACGCTCGTCCTTGACGTTCTCTTTCAGGTTGCCGACCACGTGGGCCAGGATGTCGAGCCCCACCAAGTCCATGGTGCGAAAGGTGGCGGAGCGCGGCCAGCCCACCGCCGAACCGGTGAGCGCGTCCACTTCCTCGATGGAGAGGTCGAACTCCTGCATCAGCCGCATCACGTTCAGCACGGAGAAGGTTCCGATGCGGTTGGCGATGAAGTTGGGTGTGTCGCGCGCTATCACGATGCCCTTGCCCAGCAGCACGTCCGCGAAGTGCGAGACCGCGGCGAGCGCGCCCCGGTCGCTCTCCGGCGTGGGGATGATCTCCAGCAGCCGCATGTAGCGCGGAGGGTTGAAAAAGTGCGTACCGAACCAGTGCTTGCGGAAGTCGTCGGAAAAGCCTTCGGCGATCTTCGCTACCGGCAACCCGCTGGTGTTGGTGGTGACGATGGTCCCCGGCCGCCGCGCCGCCTCCACCTTTTTGAGCAGGGCGCGCTTGATGTCGAGGTTCTCGGCCACGGCCTCGATGATCCAATCGGCCTGGGCGACCAGCTTCATGTCGTCGTCGAAGTTGCCGAGGGTGATGAGCCGCGAGAGGGAAGCTTCGCAGAAGGCGGCCGGCTTGGACTTGCGCGCGGCTTCGAATCCCGCCGCGGCGATCTTGTTGCGCGCCTCGCGCCCAGCGTCCGCGGGCGTGCCCGGCGGCGCCATGTCCAGCAGGAAGCAGGGAACCCCGGCGTTGGCTAGGTGGGCGGCGATGCGCGCTCCCATGGTCCCGGCTCCCAGCACCGCCACGCGCCGCATCGTCCCCAAGTGTGAGGATTCTGCCACGCTGCGCATGGTATCAGCCTGGCGCATCGGGGAAGCGGATTTCACTGCCTTGGAAGGGAGAACCGCAGAGTCGCTGCCGCGCATGAGTTGCTCCGAACCGCCGGGCCCGGGAAAAAAGCAGTGGCGCGCGCCGCATTCGGATGTGGGGTGAGGATGGCAGCGGCGCGCGCCGACTTTTATGATTGCAAGTATGCTACTGAATGAGTCCTCATTCAGTCAAGAGAA
>Ga0255334_1001160_pt1 | contig 13430 bp, 11 predicted proteins | sample EtOH5_35cm_T3_12_FD_202080 | JGI IMG/M metagenome (GOLD analysis project Ga0255334, IMG submission 202080) | Sandy soil microbial communities from University of British Columbia, Vancouver, Canada - EtOH5_35cm_T3_129 | ecosystem: Engineered > Artificial ecosystem > Sand microcosm > Unclassified ...
TGGCGGCGATGGTGGCGCTTTCCATGTCCAGCGCCACGGCGCGGCTCTGGCTGAAGCGGCGCTGGGGCGTGTTGTCGGGCAGCAGCTCCCAGTTGCGGTTGTCGGTGCTGGCCACGGTGCCGGTGCGCATGATGCGCTTGAGTTCGTCGCGGCCCATCTGCGTGACGTCGGCCACGGCCTGCTCCAGCGCCACCTGGATTTCGGCCAGCGCCGGGATGGGCACCCACAGGGGCAGGTCTTCGTCGAGCACATGGTCTTCGCGCACATAGGCGTGGGCCAGCACGTAGTCGCCCAGCTGCTGGCTGTTGCGCAGGCCCGCGCAGTGGCCCAGCATCAGCCAGGCGTGCGGGCGCAGCACGGCGATGTGGTCGGTGATGGTCTTGGCGTTGGCCGGGCCCACGCCGATGTTGACCATGCTGATGCCGCTGCGGTCGGCGCGCACCAGGTGGTAGGCAGGCATCTGCGGCAGGCGCGGTGGCGGCGCGCCCAGCTCGTCGCCGCTCTGGGCGGGCAGGCCCGTGCGGCGCGTGACCACGTTGCCGGGCTCGATGAAGGCGATGTATTCGCTGTCGGGCTTGGCCATCTCGGCATGGCCCAGGCGCACGAACTCGTCAATGTAGAACTGGTAGTTGGTGAACAGCACGAAGTTCTGGAACCACTCGGGCGCCGTGCCCGTGTAATGGCGCAGGCGGTGCAGCGAGTAGTCCACGCGCGGCGCGGTGAACAGCGACAGCGGCAGCGCTTCGCCCGGATGCTGCTGGCGCGTCCCGTTGGCGATGCCGTCGTCCATGGCGGCCAAGTCGGGCAAATCGAACAGGTCGCGCATCAGCATGCGGCGCTCGAGCGTCAGGGTGCCTTCCACATGGTCGTGCTCGGCAAACGAGAAGTGGATGGGGATGGGGTGGACGCTGGTGCCCACTTCCAGCTCGACGTTGTGGCTGTTGCGCAGCAGGCGGAACTGCTCGGCGTAGTAGCCGGCAAACAGGTCAGGCCGCGTGAGCGTGGTTTCATAGCGACCGGGGCCTTCGACAAAGCCATAGGCCAGCTTGCTGTCGGCGCGCGCCACGGTGCTGGTGTGCACGCGCACGAACGGGTAGAACGCCCGCACGGCGCCATCCGGCGTTTCGCCGGCCACAAAGCGCTGCATGGCGGCGCGCAGGTGGCCGATCTGCTGCTGGTATATGCGCTGGACCTGGGCCAGTGCGTCGGCCGGGTCGCTGTGGCGGGTGGGTGCGATGAAGTCGGGAATCTGGGGCATGGGCCTATTGTCCACATGTGCACGGGGGAGCGTGTGACTGTGGCGCGCCTAGAGCGTAAACACGTTCTTGTGGCCGATTGCCCTGACGGCATGCCTGGGGCCATTGCGGATGGCGTGCGGCAGGGGCTGCGGGCCGAAGCAGCCCATTGCCTTTATGTCACCATGCTGCAGGGTCTGAAATGAAAGGTGCAAAAGCCCATGCAGGATTTGGCAGGTTTTTCCACGGCGTTGGCCGTGCTGGCGAGCGCGGCGGGATGCGGGTTGCTGATGGGTATCGAGCGGGAGCGTCGCAAGGGCGAAGGGCCTTCCCGGTCGCTGGCCGGGGTCCGGTCATTCACCCTGGTGTCCATCGCCGGTGCTGCTGCCGCGCTGATCGCCATTCCGGCCCTGGTGGTGGTGGGGGCTGCCCTGGTGGCGGCCCTGACCGTGGTGGCCTATGCCCGCGACCGTTCGGGCGATCCCGGGGTGACCACCGAAATCGCCCTGCTGCTGGCCTACCTGATCGGCGTGACCTGCGTGCGCGACCAGTTGCTGGCCGCCGCCCTGGCCGTGGTGGTAACGGGGTTGCTGGCGCTGCGTGACCCTTTGCACCAGTTTTCCAATCAGTGGCTGCAGCCCGGCGAGGTGCGCAGCGGGCTCATTCTGGGCGCGCTGGCCTTGCTGGTGTATCCGCTGGTTCCCGACAGGCCCCTGTGGCAAGGGGTGTTGAACCCGCAGGTGGTGGTGCGCCTGATCATCGTGCTGCTGGTGATCCAGTCGCTGGCGCATGTGGGCCGGCGCCTGATGCAGGCGCGCCATGCCGTGGCGCTGTCGGCGCTGGCGTCGGGGTTTGTGTCGAGCACCGCCACCATTGCCAGCCTGGGCATGGAGGTGCGTGCCGGGCAGGCCGCGCTGCGCGTCCATGCGGGGGCGGCCCTGCTGTCGTGCGTGGCCACCATGGTCCAGATCGTGGTGGTGGCCGCCACGGTGCAGCCGCAGTGGCTGGCGCGGCTGTGGCTGCCCGCCCTGGCGGGGGGTTGTGTGGCGGCTGCCCTGGGGTGGTGGGGCGTTCGGGGCGGCGCAGCGCAGCGGAGGGTGCACGCGCCCGGGAGCGAGGCGGTTTCCGCCATGCGGCCCGACACGCCCATGTTCAAGTTGCGCGACGCCTTGATCATTGCCGCCTTGCTCACGGGCATCCAGGTGGGCGTGCATCTGCTGACGGCGTGGCAAGGCGATGCGGGCATGCTGGCCGGTGCCCTGCTGGCGGCCCTGGCCGATGTGCACGCCGCCACGGCGGCGGTGCTGGTGCGGGGCGGCCCGGACAGCGCAGCGGGGCCCGCCATCGCGTCGGCCCTGATGGCGGCGCTGCTGGTGCACGCGGGCAGCAAATGTGTCGTGGCGCTGGCCAGCGGCGGCTGGCGCTATGCGCTGGCCGTGGCGCCGGGCATCGTCGCGCACACGCTGGCATTTGTCGGCGTGCTGGCGCTGCTGTAGCCATCTGGCGGGTGCCGGCATCGCCCGGCCCAGAGGGTGCACCGGATAATCGGGCCATGACCTCCAAAGAAAACCAAGCCAGCACTGATTTCAGCGCGCTGGCCCTGAGCCCGGCCACGCTGGCCAATTTGCAGCAGCTGGGCTATGCGCAGATGACGCCCATCCAGGCCGCCAGCCTGCCGCCCGCGCTGCTGGGCAAGGACCTGATCGCCCAGGCCAGCACCGGCAGCGGCAAGACCGCAGCGTTTGCGCTGGCCCTGCTGGCCAACCTCAACCCGCGCCGGTTTGCGGTGCAGGCGCTGGTGCTGTGCCCCACGCGCGAACTGGCCGACCAGGTGACGAGCGAGATCCGGCGTCTCGCGCGGGCTGAAGAAAACATCAAGGTCGTGACCCTGTGCGGCGGCGTGCCGCTGCGCGCCCAGACGCTGAGCCTGGAGCACGGCGCGCACATCGTGGTGGGCACCCCCGGCCGCGTGATGGACCATCTGGAGCGCCAGCACCTGACGCTCGAAGCCCTCAACACCCTGGTGCTCGACGAGGCCGACCGCATGCTCGACATGGGCTTCTTCGATGACATCGCCACCGTGGCGCGCCAGTGCCCCAAAGAGCGCCAGACGCTGCTGTTCTCGGCCACGTACCCCGAGGGCATCGCCAAGCTCAGCGCGCAGTTCATGAAGACGCCCGTGCAGATCACGGTGCAGGCCCAGCATGCGCCAGACAAGATCGAGCAGCGCTGGTACGAGGTGAAGAACAGCGAGCGCCTGCACGCGGTGTCGCAGCTGCTCAACCACTTCCGGCCCGAGTCGTCGATTGCGTTCTGCAACACCAAGCAGCAGTGCCGCGACCTGGTGGCCGTGCTGCAGGCCCAGGGCTTCAGCGCGCTGGCGCTGTATGGCGAGCTGGAGCAGCGCGAGCGCGACCAGGTGCTGGTGCAGTTTGCCAACAAGAGCTGCTCGGTGCTGGTGGCCACCGATGTGGCTGCGCGCGGGCTCGACATTGCCAACCTGGCCGCCGTCATCAACGTGGATGTGACGCCCGACCCCGAGGTGCATATCCACCGCATTGGCCGCACCGGCCGGGGCGACGCCGAGGGCCTGGCGCTCAACCTGGCCAGCCTGGACGAGATGGGCAGCGTCGGCAAGATCGAGGTGCTGCAGGGCCGCGAATCGCGCTGGTTCCCGGTGACCGAGTTGCCCCCCGCTGGGGACGGCCCGCTGGTGCCGCCCATGGTCACCATCCAGATCATCGGCGGGCGCAAGGAAAAGATCCGTGCGGGCGATGTGCTGGGCGCGCTGACGGGCGAGATGGGCTTCACGCGCGAGCAGATCGGCAAGATCAATGTGAACGATTTTTCCACCTACGTGGCGGTGGACCGCGCCATGGGTGCGCAGGCCGCCCAGCGCCTGAACCAGGGCCGCGTAAAGGGCAAGACCGTGAAGGCGCGGCTGGTGACCGATTGAGGGCGGCGCAATGATCAGCGTGTTGCAACGCGTGCGGCAGGCGCGGGTGGAGGTTTCCGGGGAGGTGGTGGGCACCATTGGCGCCGGCCTGCTGGTGCTGGTGTGCGCCGAGCGCGGCGACACCGAGGCCGAGGCCGACAAGCTGCTGGCCAAAATCCTGAAGCTGCGCATCTTCTCGGATGACGCGGGCAAGATGAACAAGAGCGTGCAGGATCTGGACGGCCACGGCGGGGCCGGCGGCCTGCTGCTGGTCAGCCAGTTCACTTTGGCGGCCGACACCACCGGCGGCAACCGCCCCAGCTTTACGCAGGCGGCGGCCCCGGATGAGGGGCGCAGGCTTTATGACTACCTGGTGGCACAGGCCCGTGCCGCCCATCCCCAGGTGGCCACCGGCCAGTTTGCGGCCGACATGCAGGTCCATCTGGTGAACGACGGGCCGGTGACGATTCCACTGCGCGTGGCGCCTGCTGCCGACCAGGCGCTCTTGCCGCTCATCCCGCCCTTGGCGATTCCATTCCTGTCACGGTGATGGGGGTGGACGGGATTACCATGTGTTTTTTCGAAGGATATGTCCATGTACGAAAAGATTCTGGTTCCCGTGGATGGCAGTTCCACTTCGCTGGCGGGTTTGCAGGAGGCGATTGCCCTGGCGCGGGTGATGGGCTCGACGATCCGGTTGCTGCATGTGGTGGATGAAATCTCGTTCATGACGAGCTTCGAGTCGAGCATGGCACTGACGGCGGAAGTGTTCGAGACGCTCAAGCAGGCTGGCCAGGAGGTGCTGCAGGACGCCCAGAACCGGGCGCGTGCTGCCGGGGTGCCGGTGGAGACCGAGCTGTATGAAAGCTACTCCGGGCGCGTGAGCGATCTGGTCATCACCAAGGCCAGGGAATGGGGCGCGAATCTCATCGTGTTGGGCACACATGGCCGGCGCGGCGTGGGCCGGATGCTGCTGGGCAGCGATGCCGAACAGGTGCTGCGCCAGTCGCCGGTGCCGGTGCTGCTGGTGCGCGGCGCCTGAGCACCGCATGCGCTGGCAACTGGAACAAGCGCGTTCCGGGCTGCTCCCGGTCCGTAGCCAAAGCGGGCCCATGACGCATCCCTCGGGCGTTGCGCCGCACAGCTTCTGGACGTTGTCTGCACAGGCACTGTGTGCCCAGTTGCAGTGCAGTTCCGAGGGTCTGACAGACACCGATGCGCTGGCCCGGCTGGCGCAATATGGGCCCAATTCGGATGCCCCGCCGCAGGCCAAGGGGTTGCTGGCGGCCGTAGGCAGGCGCCTGCGGGAGCCGCTGTCGATGATTCTGCTGGGTGCTGGCGCGATCTCGGTGGCCACGGGCGACGGCGTGGGCGGCGGCATCATCGTGACCATTCTGGGCCTGTCGATCGGGCTCGACACCGTGCAGGAAGGGCGGGCCAACCGCGCGGCCGAGATGCTGCGCCGTGCCGTGGCGCTGCGTGCAGAGGTGCTGCGGGGCGGCGTTTTTCGCCAGGTGCCGGTGGAAGAGGTGGTGCCAGGCGACGTCATGCGCGTGCGCGCGGGCGACATCATCGCCGCCGATGCCCTGGTGCTGGACAGCGAGGCCTTCACGGCCGGTGAAGCCGCCCTGACCGGCGAGCCCTATCCCGTGGAAAAGCGCCCCGGCGTGGTGACTGCCACCTCGGCGGGGGAGGCCAGCAATGCCCTGTTTCGCGGCGCGGTCGCGCAGACGGGCGAGGCGCGGGCGCTGGTGGTGGGCACCGGCCGCAACACCCTGTTTGGTGCCGCCGCCGCCGTGCTGGGCGAGGGGCAGGAGGTCTCGGCCTTCCAGCGCGACATGCATGCCTTTGGCCTGATCACCGCGCGCCTCACGCTGGCGCTGGTGGTGGTGGTGCTGGCCACGCACATGCTGTTTGGCCGCCAGGTGCTGGAGTCGCTGATGTTTGCGGTGGCGCTGGCGGTGGGGCTCACGCCCGAACTACTGCCCATGATCACCACCGTGACGCTGTCGCGGGGCGCCTTGCGCATGGCGGGGCGCAAGGTGATCGTCAAGCGGCTGGCGGCCATTCACGACCTGGGCGCCATGACGGTGCTGTGCACCGACAAGACGGGCACGCTGACCAGTGCCGAGATTGCCCTGTCACGCAGCCTGGATGCGGCCGGGCAGGATGACCCGCAGGCGGCCCGGCTGGGCGCCATTGCCTCCAGCCTGGGCGGCGACCGGGGGGCGCTGGACGCGGCGCTGCTGGCCAGCCATCCCGATGCGGCGCAGGGCTGGAAGATGCTGCAGCGCCATGCATTCGATTTCACCCGCCGCGTCGGCAGCGTCTGGGCCGAGGGGCCGGACGAGCGCCTGCTGATCGTCAAGGGCGCGCCCGAGGCGGTGCTGGCCTTGTGCACGCGCCACCGTGTGGGCGGCGCGGTGCAGCCCCTGGGCGACGCGGGGCGCGCCGAAGGCCTGGCGCGCGTGCATGCGCTGGCCCAGGAGGGGCTGCGCGTGGTGGCCGTGGCCTCGCGCAAGAGGCCCGACACCGCCAGCGCGGCGCAGGCGTTGACCGTGGCCGATGAGACGGACCTGGTCTTCGAAGGGCTGTGTGCCTTTGCCGACCCTGCCAAACCCACGGCGGCTGCGGCCATCGCGCGACTGTCGGCGGCCGGCGTGCGCCTGAAAATCCTTTCGGGCGACGACCCCATCGTGGTGCAGCGGCTGGCGCAGCAGGTGGGCTTGCCCGCCGAGCGGATGCTGACGGGCGCCGACGTGGCTGCCCTCACGGACGATGCGCTGGCGGTGCAGGTGCAGTCGGTGGACATCTACGGCCGGCTGGCGCCCGATCAGAAGGCGCGCCTGGTGCGGGCGCTGCAGGCGCATGGCGCGGTGGTGGGTTTCCTGGGCGACGGCATCAACGACGCCCCCGCGCTCAAGGTGGCCGACATCGGGCTGTCGGTGGAAGGCGCCAGCGGCGTGGCCCAGGCGGCGGCCGACATGATCCTGATGGCATCGGACCTCGAGGTGGTGGCCGATGGCGTGGAGGAGGGCCGGCGCACCTTCGTCAACATCCTCAAATATGTGCGCATGGGCGCCAGCTCCAACTTCGGCAACATGCTGTCGATGGCGGTGGCCTCGCTGTTCCTGCCGTTTTTGCCCATGCTGCCCACGCAGATCCTGCTCAACAACCTGCTGTACGACTTTTCGGAAATCGGCATACCGCTCGACACGGTGCGCCCCGAGGTCATCGCGCAGCCCCAGGTGTGGGACATGCAGGGCCTGCTGCGCTTTGCCGGCACCATGGGGCCGCTGTCGTCGCTGTTCGATCTGGCCACGTTCGGCGGGCTGCTGTGGCTTTTTCAGGCCACCCCCGAGGAATTTCGCACGCTGTGGTTCATGGAGTCCATGGCCACGCAGATCCTGGTGATCTTCATCATCCGCACCCGCGCCCGGCCGTGGCGGGACCTTCCGCACCCGGCCCTGGCGGCGTCGTCGCTGATGGCCTTGCTGGTGGCCATGGCGCTGCCGTTCACGCCGGTGGGGGCCTGGTTCGGTTTTGTGGCGCCCCCCGCCGACATGCTGGCGGGCATGGGCGTTCTGGTGCTGGGCTATCTGGTCTGCGCGCAGTGGCTCAAGGCCTACGCGCTGGCGGATCGCTCCGCACCCCTTGCACCGCGGCGTTAGCCCGGCAACCAACCGGCCCTATTGCCGCCAGAAAAACAGCCCCGCCATCACCAGTCCCGTCGCCACGATGCCCCAGCGCAGCCACGGCGCCGGAATGCGCTGCGCCACGCGCGCGCCGCCATATCCGCCCAGCGTTGCGGCCACCATCATCAGCAATGCCTGCGGCCACAGCACCAGGCCGCCTGCGGCATAGATGGCCACGGCAATGCCGGTGAGCAGGGCCGATACCCAGTTCTTGAGGCCGTTCATGGCGTTCAGGTTGGTCTGGCCCAGCAGGCCGAACAGGGCCAGCAGCAAAATGCCCAGGCCGCCGTTGAAATAGCCGCCATACGCGGCCACGGCCAGTACGCCCGCGGTGGCCTTGGCGGTAGATGGCTTGCCACCGGCCAGCAGCTGGCGCAACTGCGGCCCGAACGCAAACAGCGCCGTGGCCGACAGCAGCAGCCAGGGCACCACGCGGCGGAAGGTGGCGTCGGGCGTGACCAGCAGCAACGCCGCACCCGCCGCACCGCCGAAGAGCGACAGCACCACCAGCCGCCGCATCGACAGCCCGGGCGGCGGGGCGGTGTCCTTGCGAAAACCCCAGGCGCCAGCCATATAGCCCGGCAGCAGCGCCACCGTGCCGGTGGCATTGGCCACCACGGGCGGCACGCCAGTGAAGACCAGCGCGGGCAGCGTCAAAAAGCTGCCGCCCCCTGCCACGGCATTGAGGGCGCCAGCGACGAAGGCGGCGGTGAGCAGCAGGGTAATTTCGAACATGTCTTCTTCAGGGGTTTTCAGGCGCGCGACTTGTGACTGTGTGTCGAGGTCGGTGTGTGATCTTGGAGCGTGTTTACGATCTGTTCATGGTGCCCGCAGTGCCCTGCTGCTGGCGCTCACGCGCAGCCTGAAAAATTTTTGCGGACAGCGAAAATGCCCTTGGGGCCCGCCCGCCGGGGCTCTGGTGTGTGTGGCCCTTGTAGGCCGGCGACGCGGGGCGTTAAAGTGTTTTGCTCAAAAGTCGTCGATGGGGCCTACATCGCAAGGCCCCGCGCGGGCGCTATACGCGTTGCTTGCCCAGTTTGCGGCTGAGCGTGCGGCGGTGCATGCCCAGCCGGCGGGCGGCTTCCGAGATGTTGAAGTCGGTTTCAGCCAGCACCTCGTGGATGCGCTCCCATTCGAGGGTCTTGATGGAGCTGGAGCGGTTGGTCAGTTCGACATCGGCATTGCCTTCCTGCAGGCCGAAGGCGGCTTCGATGTCGTCGGTGTTGGACGGCTTGGCCAGGTAGTGCGCTGCGCCCAGCTTGATGGCCTCCACCGCCGTGGCGATGCTGGCAAAGCCGGTGAGCACCACGATGCGCATGTGCGCGTGGTGCTCGTGGAGCTTGCGCACGCAGGCCAGGCCCGATGCCTCGCCCTTGAGTTTGAGGTCCACCACCGCATAGCCGGGGGTGTTTCCGGACAGAAGTTCGTCCATGCGCGCCAGGCTGTCGGCCTGCAGCACCCGGTAGCCGCGCCGTTCGAAAGACCGTGCCAGCGTGCGGGCGAAGGCCTCGTCATCTTCCACGATGAGCAACAAGCGTTCAGTGTCCATGGGTGCCTTGTCCGGTGTCCTGCAGTGCGATGGTGGCCAGTGCGATCGTGATGGTGACTTCCGCGCCTCCCTCGGGCCGGTTGCGCGCCACCAGGCTGCCCCCCAGGGTGCGCGCGACGTTCATTGACAGGAACAGGCCCAGCCCGCCGCCAGGGCGCCCCTTGGTGGACTGGTAGGGGGTGCCGATCTGGGCCAGCACCTCTGGCGAAAATCCCGGCCCCCGGTCAGTGACCCTGATGCGCAAGGCATCTTCATCGCACTGTGCCTGCAGCGCCACCCAGTGGGGTGATGCGTCCCGCGCATTGTCCAGCACATTGAAAACCATTTGCTGGAGCGTGGCATCGGCCACCATGGGGCTGTCGTGCTGGATGACGTTGTCATACACAAAAGTGTCGATGGAGCGCGTAGCACGCCAGTCCCTGACGAGGGTGTCCAAAAACTCGCAGACCGTGGTCTGGCTGGAGTCTTCGCCGCGTGTTTCGCCCGCAGACAGCAGGATGCCGCTCACGATGGCCTTGCAGCGCTGGACCTGGGCCTGCATCTCGGCGATCTCTTCCTGCAGCACCGCATCGTTTGCCAGGGCCGGGATGCGGCGCCAGTCACCCAGGATGACGGCCATCGTGGCCAGTGGCGTGCCCAGCTCGTGCGCCGCCCCGGATGCAAGCAGGCCCATCCGGACAATGTGTTCTTCCTCTGCGGCCCTCTGGCGCACGGCAGCCAGCCGCGCATCGCGCCGCCGCAGGTTGTGGCTGATGCGCGTGATGAAGATGACCACCAGGATGGCATTGAGCATGAAGCACACCAGCAGGCCCAGCACATAGGGGCTGGCCCAGCCCTCGTGCAGGTTGGTCGCCAAGGGCAGCGGCTGGCTGTGCTGTGCCAGCAAGACCACGCAGGACGATGCGATCAGCACGATGAACCACATATAGCCGCCCCGCAGCAGCATGGCACTCACGGCAATCTGCAGCAGGTACAAGAAAACAAAGGGATTGCTGATGCCTCCGCTCAGGTACAGCTGCGCAGTCAGTGCGGCAACGTCCACCAGCAGTGCGATGAAGATTTCAATGTCATGCACGCTGCGCCGCGTGCGCCAGCGCACCAGGCTGGCCAGGTTGAAGAGCGCCATGCAGCCCACGATGGTGAGCATCTCCCGCAACGGCAGGGGCATGCCCAGGCTGTAGTGGGTGGCCTCGATGGTGAGCAACTGGCCCACCACGGCGATCCAGCGCAGCTGGATCAGCTGGTGCAGGTTCTTGAGGCCGGCGGCTGCATTCGCAGAGCGGGCCTTTTTCAAGGGCGGGATGGAAGGGCTAGCGCTGCTGTTCATGGGCGGGGTCTTTGCTGCGGGCCGTGCGCAGCCGGACCTCGTAGCGTGCCATAAGCACCGCAGCCACCACAACCAGGAGTGCCATTCCAAACCATGTCAGCGCATAGACCAGGTGGGTGTTGGCAAAGCGCACCACCGTCATGCCCTGGCGCGGCCACGGGCCCTGCGGTGACGGGGGCAGTTCTGCCGTGTTGGCGCTTTGCAGAGCGGGTATGCCTGCATCCACGAAGAAAGGCGCGGCCTGTGTGAGTCGGCGGCTCTGGGCAATGGCGGCCACGTCGCGCGAATACCAGCGTTGCGCCGCCGGGTCATTGCGGCGCAAGAATCCGCCGCCAGGCTCGCTCATGCGCAGCAGGCCTTCCACAGTGACGGGTTCTGCGGCTGAAATGGCCTGGCGTCCTTGCCACTGCGCGCGCTGGTCCGGCGGTATGAACCCCTGGTTGACCAGCACCTGCACGCCATCGGTCAGCTGCAAAGGGGTCAGCACCCAATAGCCTGCCCCGAGCGCCGTGGTGGCCTGCGTCAGCACGGTCTTTTCTGCCAGCCACTGCCCCTGCAGGCGCACGGCCTGGTATTCATAGCCGGCGGCATCCACCTGGAGCCACTGTGCTGGCGGGGGCAATGTGCCGGGCGCTGCCTGGATGCGCAGCGTGACGCGCTCGATGAGGTTGAGCTTCCAGGCGCGGCGCTGCACTTGCCACAGGCCCAGTGCGATGAACCCCATGAAAAGAGCGATGCCCACCAAGGTGAGCATCGCCAGGGTTGCATTGGAATGCGGGCGCTTGCGGCCCGCTTGCGGTGTTTGCACAGTGGGGTGGTGCAGGTCAGGGGGCTGCGTTGTGCGCGGCGCCTTGCCCGTGCTGCGCCGACGCCGGCACCTGCGGATGCTCAGGCGTCATGTTGGCGTTCATGTGGAACATGACCCACAGCGTGCCGGTGATGGCAATGGCCACAAACACCACGGTGAAGATGGTGGACAGCAGGGTCCAGCCGCCTTCGACCTTGCCGTTCATGTGCAGGAAGAACACCATGTGCACCAGGATCTGGATCACCGCAAAACCACCGAGCACCAGCACGGCGGTGTTGCGGTCGGCAATCACCTTGGTCATGACCAGCCAGAACGGAATGGCGGTGAGGATGATGGACAGCACGAAACCGGCCATGTAGCCCGAGAAGGTGCTGTGCGGGCCATCATCATGGTGACCGTGATGGTCGTCATGCCCATGGGCATCTTGTGTGTGTTGTGCGCTCATTTACAGCACCCCCATCAGGTACACAAAGGTGAAGACGCCGATCCAGACCACGTCCAGAAAGTGCCAGAACATCGACAGGCACATCAGGCGGCGCGTGTTTGCAGGGATCAGGCCATGCCTGGCCGTCTGGATCATCAGCACCACCAGCCAGACCAGGCCAAAGGTGACGTGCAGGCCGTGCGTGCCAACCAGTGTGAAGAATGCCGACAGAAAGGCGCTGCGCTGCGGGCCGGCGCCCTCGTGAATGAGGTGCGAGAACTCATACAGCTCCAGGCCCAGAAAGCACAGGCCCAGCAGGCCGGTAACGGCCAGCCAGATCAGCGTGGTCTTGACGTTCTTCTTCTGCTTTTCCAGCATGGCAAAGCCGAAGGTGATGGATGACAGAAGCAGAAAGGCCGTGTTGAGGGCCACCAGGGGCAGGTCGAACAACTGCGCGCCCGTGGGGCCGGCCGCATAGCTGCGGCCCAGCACACCGTAGGTGGCAAACAGGGCGGCGAAGATGAGGCAATCGCTCATCAGGTACAGCCAGAAGCCCAGGGCGGTACCATTTTCTGGGTGGGGCTCATGCGCGAGGTGGTATTCGCGTGGGGCCAGGGCGCCTGCGGCGGCGCCAGCGTGGAGGCGTATATCAGACATGGCGGGCGAGTTGAAGTGTGCGGGCTTCTTCGGTGGCGACGACAGCGGCCGCCGGGATGTAGAAGTCACGCTGGTAGTTGAACGTGTGGATGATCGAAGCAATCAGCAGCGCCGCAAACGACACGCCGGCCACCAGCCACATGTGCCAGATCAGCGCAAAGCCGAACACCAGCGCCAGGGCCGAGATCACCGCACCCGAACCCGTGTTGGCGGGCATGTGGATGGGCGCAAAGCCGGTGAGCGGGCGCTGGTAGCCGTGCTTCTTCATGTCCCACCAGGCATCGATCTCGTGCACCACAGGGGTGAAGGCGAAGTTGTAGTCGGGCGGGGGCGAGGAGGTGGCCCACTCCAGCGTGCGCGCATCCCAGGGGTCGCCACTCCAGTCGCGCAGCTGCTCGCGCTTGAGGTAGCTCACCACGAGCTGGATCAGGAAGCAGCCAATGCCCGCAGCGATCATGGCAGCGCCGATGGCGGCGATCACGAACCAGATCTGCAGCGACTGGTCTTCAAAGTGGTTGGCACGGCGGGTCACGCCCATCAGGCCCAGCACATAGAGCGGCCCGAAGGCCACCCAGAAGCCCACCACCCACAACCAGAAGGAGCGCAGGCCCCAGGTGCGGTCGAGCTTGTAGCCAAAGGCCTTGGGGTACCAGTAGTTGATGCCGGCGAACAGGCCGAACAGCACGCCGCCGATGATCACGTTGTGGAAGTGGGCGATCAGGAACAGGCTGTTGTGCAGCACGAAGTCGGCCGGGGGCACGGCCAGCAGCACGCCGGTCATGCCGCCGATGGCAAACGTC
>Ga0255334_1001161_pt1 | contig 13420 bp, 5 predicted proteins | sample EtOH5_35cm_T3_12_FD_202080 | JGI IMG/M metagenome (GOLD analysis project Ga0255334, IMG submission 202080) | Sandy soil microbial communities from University of British Columbia, Vancouver, Canada - EtOH5_35cm_T3_129 | ecosystem: Engineered > Artificial ecosystem > Sand microcosm > Unclassified ...
TGTTGTGGACGATTGTTTGATAGCACGCGTCCTCATGCCAAAGGCAGCCCTGAGCGCGCACTTTCTTGAGGACCTCAAATTGGCCGCCTTTCGCCAACGAGGCACACACCCACCCATCCCACGGCAGGCCATTGTCGCGGATCCATTCGAGCACGTGATGGTGGCCATAAAAGGCGGCACCGACGAGAACCGTGCGACCCCATGGGCAGCCGTTGGTCCTTGCCCACACGAGTATATCGAGATGGCCCCGACGTGCTGCTGAAGAGCATACCAAAGCGTCCCACGGGCAGCCATGAGTGCGCGCCCACTGGAGCACATCCAAGTGTCCATAAGTGGCAGCTTCGACGCAAACCGATTTGTCCCATGGACAGCCGTTTGTGTGCGCCCACATGAGCACCTCCAGGCGCCCGTGACGCGCAGCCTTACGGCAGGTCCACGTGTTCCACGGACAGCCTTTTGACCTGAGCCACTGTAGAATATGGAGATGTCCGTTCTTGGCGGCTTTTGTGCATGCATTGGTGTCCCACGGACAATTATGGGACCGCGCCCACTGGAGGATGGCAAGGTCGCCGTGCTTGGCCGCAATGGTGCACACGTCCATGTCCAGTGAACAGTCTTTTTCGCGAGCCCACTCGATGACGTCGGGGCGATTGTCATCGGCCGCCACAAGGGATACGACGCGTATCGTCGAGCATCTGAGCGTGTGCATCAAACGCAGCAGATCAAGCTTGTCCTGTTGCAGGAGAAGGCGATGGATACGATCATCATCGCACGGGCATCCATTCTCGATGACCCAACAAAAGATGTCATAGCGTCGCTCCTCGACGGCAGCAAAGCACGTTCTGGCGTCCCACGGGCATCCGTTAGCGCGCAACCATTGGAGCATGTCCAAACGGTTTGCGGAAACCGCTTCCACACAGGTAAGGGTATCCCACTCGCAGTCATGGGCGCGCGCCCATTCGAGCATATCGACACGTCCCAGGCGCACGGCCTGCGCGCACACGCCGCCAAAATCCCTGCTATCACCGTCCCAGTGCAGAGTGTCCTTGCATCCGTGGCTAACGAGATCATGGTCGGTGAGCCATTTCAGGGTGTCGAGCGATCCCGAACGTGCAGCATAGGCCCACAGCCATGGCGACCATGTGGCGCCATTGGCGTGCGCCCACTCGAGCACGTGAATGTGCCCTCCACGCGCTGCCATGTCGCACACGTCTTGGTCCCAAGGACATCCGTTGGCGCGCGCCCACTGTAGTATTTCGAGGTGGCCGCCACGCGCCGCCTGGGCACATGTGTTTTCATTCCACGGGCACCACGCGCGCCTAATCCGCACATTTAGGGGAATCTGCTCGTACCATTTGCCATGCGATATACCATTGTCGGTATCACTGTCATCATCGTTGCCCAATGTTGGCACCAGATGCTGTCTAACGGCTCCATAGCGCAGCCACTCTAAAACGTCAAGGCAGCCTGCGCGCGCGGCTTTGGCGCACGTGGATGTGCACCGGGCCTCATCAGCGCCAGAATAGTTGCGTCCAGCAGAGAAGGGAAGCTGGAAGCCGTCTCGGCACAGCCATTTTAGCACCTTGAACTGGCTGTGGCGAGCGGCCTCCTCATATGCATATTCGCTAATGGCCAGACCCTGACCGCAGGCCCACTCCAAGAGTATTTTCCACCCTCGTGTCGCAAGTTCGATATCGTATGTGTAGAGCGTCCTAAGGTACCCCTGCCTATGGTTGATGGTACCACACTTTTGTTTCCATTTGTACGTGGTAGCGATCACTGGCGCTATCTTTGTGATGGCACTGCGCCATGTGCGCGATACGCGTTTCATGATGGGGAGCATGGCGCAGTCGCCCAAAATGGCCACGAGGGCGACCAATTCAGGCTCCAACGTGACGCACGGGTTCCCGCGATCATGATGTGTCTTGAATCTCTTGCGACAACTCATTTTAGCCACTGCACTCTTTATACTGTCGCTGTCAGGTATAGTCGTAAGAGAGTGGCTCATTGGTGGTCTGTTGTGCGCTGCCCGTTTCAAATGCACTCTATGTTTCTGTGATTTGTGTCGCAGACAGGGCCGAACGCGTGTCCGGCACTTGTTTTAGCAATTGGGCACTCGCTCAGCGATCAACCGTGCCAGAAGAGACCAATAGTATTTGAAAGTAAGGCTCTAGCCTGATTCCTGTAACCCGCTGTCACATACACATGTTTAGGCGCGATCGACTATTATTACTATTATTATTATTATTGACTCCTTGTACTTGTGTGTCGTGCAGGTAGGTCGTGAGCAGGATCACTTTGGACCACAACAGCAGAATACCTTAAGTACCATCTCTGCATAATTGGCTCACCGCACACAAACTCGGCAAGTTGCCCTGCATGTTGGACGTTTGCAAAGAAACGCATTGCATCATATTAATCCCCTGTTCTGGGCAATATACAGAGGATGACTAGCACTGCGGTTTGCAGCAGTTGACTGACTTTGTTGATTTCGTTGCCTCTATTGGATTTGAGCAGGAACACAGACAATACACCAAGAATGTAAATACCCCAAATTTCTTAACATGCCCGGTTAACCAAGCGCGCCACCGGCATATGTTTGAATGATTTACATCTTTAGTGTATTGTCTGCATTCCTACTCGGGTCCATAGTCATCTCCACAAGATGATGTGCAAACACAAAGAAGGTCTGTTACAGAGAAACACGCAACTCAATGCCAGCTGGCAAGGGGGAATCGGGCGTTTTTCGTTTGCTGCCAACTAGGGTGGGCCATGGCGGGCCTCGCCAGAGACGTTGGCTAGAACCCACGTGCGCATCTCTGCACTGGCCCTGCGTGCGGCCCTCACACAGTCTGCCTCATTCCAGGGACATCCCCGAGCACGCAGCCACTGTAGCATCTTTAGATTGTTGCGGGCGATCGCTTGGTAGCATGTGTCCTCATTCCAAGGACACCCCTGAGCGTGTACTTTTTTGAGGACCTCAAAGTGACCACCTTGTGCCAATGAGGCACACACCTCTGCACTCCATGATATGCCATTGTCACGGGCCCACTCGAGCACTCGATAATGGCCATAAGAGGCAGCGTACGTGAGAACCGTGTGATTGCAAAGGTAGCCGTTGGTGCGCGCCCACGCAAGCACCTCTACGTGCCCATGGCGTGCAACATCATAGCAGATCAACTCGTCCCATGGACAGCCGTTGGCGTGCGCCCACACGAGCACTTCCAGGTGTCTGTGGCATGCAGCCTTACGGCAGGTCCAGCTGTTCCATGGACAGCCTTTTGATCTGAGCCACTTTAGAACATGGAGGTGTCCATTCTCAGCGGCCTTGGTGCATGTTTTGGTGCTCCACGGACAGTTGCGGGATCGCGCCCACTGAAGGATGGCAAGGTCGCCGTGCTCAGCCGCGGTGGTGCACACATCGGTGTCTAGCGGACAGTCTTTTTCGCGAGCCCACTCGATAACATCGAGGCGGTCGTCGTCGGCCGCCATGAATGACACGACGCGTACCGTGAAACATCTGAGCGTGCGCATCCAACGCAGCAGATCCAGCTTACCTTGCTTCAGAAGGATAAGGTGGACACGGTCATCATCGCACGGGCATCCATTTTCGATAGCCCAACAAAAGATGTCGTAACGTCGCTTCTCAACAGCAGTAACGCACGTCATCGTATTCCACGGACAGCCGTTAAGGTGCAACCACTGCAGTATATCCAGGCGGTTTGCGCGCACCGTTTCCACGCAGGTGTTGGCGTCCCATTCGCAGCCGTGAGCACGCGCCCATTCGAGCATATCGGCGCGTCCCAGGCGTGCGGCCTGTGTGCACACGCCCGCAAACTGCGAGCCATCGCAGGCCGTGTGGAGGGCGCTCTTGCACGTATCGCCAACGAGGTCATGGCCAGCGGCCCACTTAAGAGCATCGAGCGATCCTGAACGAGCGGCATAGGCCCACAGCCACGACGACCATGTGGCGCCATTGGTGTGCGCCCACTCGAGCACGTGAATGTGCCCTCCACGCGCTGCCATGTCGCACGCATCATAGTCCCAGGGACATTCATTGGCGCGTGCCCACTGCAGAACCTCAAGGTGGCCTCCGCGCGCTGCCTGGGTACACGTGTTTTTGTCCCAAGGACATCCGTTGGCGCGCGCCCATCGAAGTATGTCGAGGTGGCCGCCACGCGCTGCCTGAGCGCACGTGTCCTCGTCCCATAGACACCACGCGCCCATAATACGCGTATTCAGAGGAATCTGTTCGTACCATTTGCCGTACAGTGTGTTGCTGTTGTTGTCATCACCATCATTGTTCAACATTGGCATCATGCGTTGTTTGGCCGCTCCGTAACGCAGCCACTCGAGCATGTCGAGACGACCCGCGCGCGCGGATTTGGCGCACGTGGACATGCAGCGCTCATCGTTGGTGAAGAAGTTGAAGACTCTGCGAGAGCAGGGAAGCTGCAAGCCATCCCGGCACAGCCACTTTAGTATTTCGAATTGACCGTGGCGAGCGGTTTCCTCATAGATAAACTCGCTGATAACCAACCCCTGCTCGTATGCCCACTCCAAGAGCGGTTTCCACTTTCTTGACGCAAGTTCGACATCGTACGCGTAGCTTCCGTGGCTTTGCGGCCATCTGAGTTTGATCAAACTGTGCCTGCGTTTCCACCCGTACGCTTGAGCGAGCACCGGCGCTATCCTTGCAACGGCATCGCGCCACACGTGGGATACACGCTTCATGATGGGGAGCATGGCATAGTCACCCAGAACGGCCACGAGGGCGACCAACTCGGGTTCCAACACGACACACAGGTTCCCACGATCACGGCGTATCTTGGGCCTTTACGGCGGTCCGCTTGCACTGCCGCGTGATCCACCCGAGCGCCGTTGGGCACGGCAACAAGAGGGTGGTCCATCGTTGGACTCTTTTTTCTTTGCGCTCTGTCCGTTTCGGATCTACTTTATGTTCTTGTGGTTCTCGCCGCAAGCAAAGCCAAAGCCGCGCAATCGACTTTACCAATCGGGCATTCAGGCCGCCACAAAAGGGACCAACGGCGGACAAGAGCGAGGCTTTTACCCGAATTCGGTAATTCTGTTTGGCAGAATTCACATGGCTGGCGTGAGCGATCGTTTTGTGGCCCTTGCCATTGTGCGCTACATGAGCAGATTGTAGACAAGGACCATATCAGGGTTTGGGATGATAGAGTATACTCGATGATGCCTTGATAGAATTGGTTCCTACATGGGCTCGGCAGGTCACCTCCCCACATTCATTGGCCGGGCAGGTGTCTCACAACCCAAGAGGCTTTTTGGTCAACGATGCATAGAGCATTGGATGCGCAGAGAGACAAGGCACGAATATCTCGATTCCCTTGGATTTGAGGCAACACATTCATGTGCACATACACACAACACTCGCTTTTTCCGGTCTTGTTGCAAAACACGCGTGGTATTGTAGCGACGCAAGAGAGAGAGAGGGCACTTACGCACAGGGATCAGGTGGTCCAGCAGACTGTGTGTATTCAGGCATACGGGCCAAGATCCATGCGCGCACCTCTGTGCACTTTTTGTGCACTGCATCCAGGCACTCTTGCGCGTCCCACGGGCATCCGTGGGCGTATAACCATTCAATCATCTCTAGGTCACTGTTTAGAACCGCACAGCGAAACGTCTGCTCGTTCCAGGGGCAGCCTTGGGCGCGCACCCTTTTGAGGGCATCAAAGTGCCCGTGGAGGGCGAGTCTCCAGCACACCTTTTCGTCCCAGGGCAGGCCATTGGCGTTGGCCCACTCGAGTATGTGGTGGTGCCCTCTAATGGCAGCATTGCGGAGCACGCTGGCTCCCCATGGGCAACCATTGGCCCTGGCCCATTGGATGACGTTGAGATGACCGCCCTGGGCGGAATCGTAACAGGTGCGCCTGTCCCATGGACATCCATTGGCTCTTGCCCACTGCAGCACATTCAGATGACCGGCCCCTGCAGCACTCTGGCAGGTCATTTCGTTCCATGGACAGTCTTTTGCTCTGAGCCATTGGAGGATATCGAGATGACCAGCTTTGGCTGCCTTGGCGCACGTTTCGGTGCTCCACGGGGAGCCCCTAGAACGCGCCCACTGGAGGACATAGAGGTCGCCACAAGAAACCGCAATGTTGCACACGTTTGCGTTTGTGACGCACCCCTTTTCGCGGGCCCACTGAGCAATGTCTGTGCGACCATCGTCGGCTGTCAGCAGCGACATGAGGCCTATCGATGAGCACTTGCGTGCATGCATCCACTCCAGAATGCCCATCCTGTCTCGGCGCAGGAGAAGGATATGGATTCTGTTCGCGTCGCAGGGGCAACCGCTCTCGACGAGCCAGCAAAAGACATCATAGTGGTGCCCTTTGAGGGCTGCGAGGCATGTGTCGGCGTCCCAGGGGCATTCTTTGGCGTGCAACCACTTGAGCACGTGCAGGTGACCCTTTAGGGCTGTGTTGTAGCACGTATAGTCACCCAACGGGCAGCCCCTCTCATAGAGCCACTCGAGCGCGTGCAGGTGGCCCTTGCGCGCCGCCTCTACGCAAGCGTTGGCATGCCATTCGCAGCCATGCGCCTGCGCCCATTCGAGCATATCAATGCGCCCCAGGCGCGCGGCTTGCATGTACACGCCGCCGAGCCTGAAATCGCACATAGAGTACATGGCGTCCTTGTAACGACGTTTCACGGGCCCGTTGGTGGCGACCCACTCGAGGACGTCGAGCGAGCCCGAGCGTGCCGCATATGCCCACAGCGTCTTGTCCTGCTTTGCTCCGTTGGCATAGGCCCACTCGAGTATGTCAATGTGTCCCCCCAATGCAGCCATATCGCACACGCTCGAATTCCATGGGCAGCCATTCTCGCGCACCCACACGAGTACATCCAGATGGCCCCCGCGCGCTGCCTCTGCGCACGTCTCTGTGTCCCACGGGGCGCGACCGTCCTCCGCGGATGACTTGTCGTCCACGCTGGTGATGGTCACTGCGTACGGACCATCTTCGGTCGTCTCACCACGCAGCCACTTGATGATATCGAGCCGTCCGGCGTGCGCGGCTTTGGCACACACAGCGGGACACACGCGCACGATGACAAAGTCGTCGCACTCGGTGCACGGAAACTGCATACCTTCGCGACATAGCCACCGCAGTGTATCAAACTGGCCGTAAAGGGCGGCCTCCTCGTAGGCGTGGTGGTCGATTTCGAGGCCCTGTTTGCACGCCCAGTCGAGAACCCGTGTCCACCCTCTGGCCGCGAGTTCCACTGTATAAGTATAGGGCCTCTGGTAGTCTCCCCATCTGACCATCCGCCGTGCAGGCGAGAGACCGTATGTGCGGGCAAGCAACGGCGCCGTTTTCTTGATGCCACGACGCCAACCGCGCGATACGCGCGCCAGCACAGGGAGCATGGCCCAGTCTCCTAGAACGGCTACAAGAGCGAGCAGTTCAGGGTCCAAGATGCGCGCCGAGCGGTCATTATCGGTGTTGGGGCATGCTTTGGCAATCTTGCAAGTGCCGAGCATTTCATCGTCATCACCGCCGGGTACCGCGGAAGGGGACTGCATCGTCGCGGCTTTGCAGTGTCTGCTCGATATGCCTTGTACGCGTGTTTCGTGCAAAAGGGCAATGGCGTGCGTCCGCGCAGAAAGTCGGCGCTTGGCAATCAGGTTGCTCGCCGAAAAAGTGCTGACTTTTGGCTATTTGTTGGGTCCGTGCAATACCAATCCTCTAGGCAAGCATTCTTAAAACGCAATCGATCATCGCACATGGTCTCATGTGCTCAAATGTGCCTGGCGGTAAAGGCGTGCACGTCGGGCCGATTCACCTTTTGTGAGCGCATCTTGTGGTACCGACGCAACGTGCATATAGTGCCGCCTCTCCTTTTGGGCATCGCAACCGTCTCATGGACTCGTGGCCCTCGGACGAAAAGACCGCATAGCCACCGACGCCAAAAATGAAGGCGGTTGCGTCATGGGTAAAGTAACACAGTTGTCAAACAGTAGATGAATCATCAATCGAAGTAGCCCATCAACTAAGCGCCCCCACACCCCTTGCATCGGGGCCATTCTTGTCTAACCATGGCCTTTCTCACACTGCACAAAGATTGTGGGATTCGGAATTATAAAAATAGGAAGCCTGCACCATTGGTCACCCTACCATCCACTGGAGCGCATCTGCTCGCGACTGCCCTGGTTCAGTCGGCTGGCCAAAACGTAATGTTCCTTTGAGAACCCGCTCAACTGTGTGCGCACACAAATTCCTGCTCTGCATGCGCACTCGAGCGTCTCATGAATGGGCGGTGTAGGCGACAGGTGCGTCACGCTCGATTGCCATAGAAGCAAAATGCGGACGCCTTATTATTGGATGCCAAAGAGTCATTGGCATTGAAGCGCGCCATGGACCCCTCATAAACGCCAGACGCTATAATACCGTCTATACATCGCCGCCGGTATAGCAAGGGGCCCCTATTGGGATAACACTATATCTTTTGTTGACATCACACGCGCCGTGCATGTCTCGTAGATTACGGAGCATCTTGCTGGGCCCGTGCTCTAGGTGCCCTTGTGAAAGGGATTAGTCGGTCACCGGATTAGAGTTGCATGCGAGAGACAAAGGGCCACATTTGATGCTCGTAGTGTGTTGATAAGGCCTTGTCAGAGATCTACTTGTTTGTTGCTCTGACGCAAGGACCCCTATTGTCTTGCCGGCCTAAACCAGCTTGCTAGCATCGCGGGTGCCGGCTTGGACCACAAAGAGTTTCAATGCTATCGTCAGTGGGTAGGTGTGTTGCGGAAGGAAATGTTCGGGTATAGAGGATTGGCGAGAATGGGTCGTGCGACCACTTTGAGTCGATGCGGTCGACCATCGATGTCGGCCTGGACTCTGAAACGGATGCCGGTGCTGTGCGCGCGCTTTAGCCTCTCTTCCCCCCTCCCCCTCCGACCTTTTTAGCGCTAGGACCAAGCTTATTACGTAGCTTGCGTGCGCATGTGGACACAAACGCCTGTCTTCTATGGGCGAGGGTGTCCTTTTGTTCGGCACTTTGTGTCCAAAATCCACATGGCCGTGGACCCTTCAAAAAGTGAGGGCGACGGCGTCGTGGGCAGGCGGTAACAGAGGTTGTTGTCGATAGTCATAAACGAAGTAGCCCACTTGACAAAGCGCCCTCACGCTCTCTTTCCATGCGTGCGCTCTTGTTTAACCTCGGCGTTTCCTCCGGACCCAACGACTATGGGACGCAAAATGATAAAAATAGGAAACGCACACCACCACTTGATGATGTCTGTCTGTTGATCACCACCTGTCAATGCGACCCTTTGCATAGATTACCACAAGCGCGTACCGCCAATGGGACTCTCTAACTTTTCCTTGTCTATCCTTGCACGCGCCGCTTACTAGACCATGTGCACATTTTCGGCCGACACGAAATAGGCTGACAATACATTGGGACACACGCAAGACTCTGTTCCCCCTTGGTGGTGACATTGTGCGCTCGATATTGTCAAGGGGGGCAGGGCCTTGCAAGAGACTGGATACATTTGCCATCTCATGCATATATATGTGGGAAACGTTTGTGTGATTTGCTCCATCTCATGATAGCCTCCAAAAGACGCAAAAATCCTGACACTATCCCTAACGCACAAATCATTCTTATGCCTAATAGGGCCTTGACTATAAGGTTGACATTACCGCTGCGATGGGGGTGCAAGATCTTGGATGGACTTCAATCAAGCCTGATTGATTATCCATGAGTGATTCGGCATGCCCATAGGGAACGGTGGGTGCGTCGTTGGTAATGTGCATTTTCATCATCTCGAAATCAGGTTCGTCTATGTAGATGAGAGGGTGCGCGCACGTTCTCTAGCATCGGTGCCCGTTTTGCGACCCCTCTCCCTCTGATAAAGACCTGCACGACGGTCGGGCCACAAAAAGAAAAAGTGAGGGCGGTAGCGTCGTAGGTATATCAACAACATTGTCGCACGGCGTGGAAGTAACCCACTGACTGGGCGCCCTCACACCCTCAAACTGCGCGCACGCCACCACTTTACCGCTCGATTTCCCATGTATCGAAAACGATTATGGGACATAAAATGATAAAACTAGGAAACCAAGCCATTCACAGATGGTTTCGCCTTGTTCCGTGCCAGTCGGGCCCCTTTTGGGGATTACCTCGGCATCTCCTTCTCCCTCTGACACTTTGAACTGGGGCGCAGCTGTTTCGGAGGCATCCGTTTGCCAACGGAAAGGTAACCTATGGCGCAACAAATAATGGGTGCAACATTGTTTGTCAAAGTTGGTACTGCCGTACAGTGAAGCTAGTGCACGCCAAAAAACCGAGAATGCACGCATGGATGTATGGGTCGGCTTCCTTTGCTCGCCGAGAGGCCGTACATCAAGACGACACACATGGTCTAGCAAGAGAGCAAGGCAATTTGCCCAGTGCGCCCGCTTGGCTCTTGTTCCCAACTCAGTGTCGTCTTTCGGCGAGGAGACTGCATTACTGGTATTCAGGAAATGCCCGGTTATGGGCAAAAGGGTGACGACCCAAACTGCAGTTGGGCACTCTCAAAGAGGGCAAAAGCGAGCCATAGGAAATCGACTGTGAATACTAAACATATCCACATTACACACAATCTCTATTGCTTGAATATCCACAGACAGCAGACAAGGAGCCTATGTAATTGTCAGATTGTCTGCAAGGTCTGAGCAGCGAAAACAGCACCCTATTAACGTAGCCAGAACGTACCATTGACACCTTTTGCCCTCTATGGGGGTGGCCGGGCCGCAAGAGAGTGACCAAGGACGCGACTTGATGGAGATAAACTATTTCAGTCAGTTTTCCAGCTTACCGTATGAATTCCTCTTCGTTTCCAACGCAAGGTATGGCGCTGCACAAGCAATCCCATGGATATGATGCGCCATTGCGCAATACACGCAACGAAACCAACAACTTTATCATTACCAACTCCATCGAGTCGCGCCCCAAGTCCTTCCCAAAGGTGCGGTCGGCCAATGCCAAATGAGCGATTACAACCATTGGTCCACATGGGCGCCCCTCGCTGGCCGCGGCTCCACAACAACGCGACCGCCATACATTTAAGAGAAAGGCGAAAAGAGAGGCCACTCGTATCGCCAACCTTTTCGCACACACAAGTCAATCCGCAGAAAGCAAAGGCAGGAAACCATGAACCACACCAGGAGGTTCCCCATAGTCGCGCAAACTCCCCTGTATCGGTTCGACAGGCACGCACCCATCCGTCGGCTCGCACGCGATCAAGCGCACCGATCGATACGCAGCAATCCGACGTCGCACGCCACTTGTGACGCGCCCACATCGCATGACCTGCGCGCATTCTTTGACGACTTTATGGCCTTTACGGAAAGGTGGGAGGGGCGCGCATCGTGCCCTGGATGGCCTGCCATTTATGCTGTCAGACTGTTTATTCTGGGACATGACTTTGAGGCGCTAGAGAGGCTCGACTCTGCCGCCGCGGATATTGCGATCACCCTGCCGAGAACCCGCGAGCAGCACAAGGCCAATGACCAGTAAAGACTCGCTCCTCTCTCTCTCTCTCTCTACCTTGTCTATTCAAAGTAGTGTGATATAAAAAAAAGAGACAGTGTAAACAATGCGTGTGGCATTTACGACGTGGACGAGACAGATGGATGGGTGGGCATTGGCATCTTTAGGATCGAGCCTGTGACGGAATCGGGCCTCGTATGGGCATCGATCCATGCCACGGTCACGTCGTGGCCGTTTTGGGACGCAATGCTGCGCGTACACGAGCGAGACCAAGGGCACCTCCTTTCCAGGGCCCATCGAATGACGCTCAGGTGGCCTCTTGCCGCAGCAGCATAGCACAGGGTCCAGTCCCAGCAACAGTCTACATCATGCAGCCACTGGAGCATGGCCAGATCGCCGTTGCACGCAGCGGCGTGCATGGCGCGCTCGTTCATGGGGCATTTCTGTGCGTGCAACCACCGCAGCATGTCCATGTCGCACCTGGTGGCGGCAGCTTCGGCAACAGAGACACCAAACTTGAACCCGTGGGCGCGCATCCAGACCAGTGCGCCAAAGTGGCCGTACTTGGCAGCCGCCTCGCACGCATCCGCTCCTGTTCTGAGCGTGGTACTGCGCGCATGGAGCCACTCGAGGATGGACACGTCGCCGCCGATGCCGGCAGCATAGTACAGCCATGACTCTAGAGGGAGGCCGCACTCGACAACGGCCCACTCGAGGACGGCCTTGTGTCGATGCTTGATCGCATGAAAGCACGCGTTGGACTTGAGCGGGCAACCATTGTCGTAGAGCCAGCGCGCCAACTCTAGGTTGCCGCTCGCTGCCGCCGACGCGAGTGCGGTCTCGCCCCACGGGCAGCCGCGCTCGCGCATCCATCGCACGGTCGATAGGTCACCAAAACCGGCCATGTAACTCAGACCGCGCTCGCCCCACCGGTAGCCGTTGGCGTGCGCCCACTCGAGCACGTGTCTGTGGCCGCCCATGGCGGCAGAGTCGCACACCCCCGGGTCGACATAGCCAGGGCAGTGGGCGTGCACCCATTGCAGGATGTGTAGATGGCCGCCGCGCGCCGCATCGTCGATCGCCCACGCCGTGGCCCGATGGCCGCGTTCTTGCCACGCCCACACGAGTACCTGTAGGTGTCCCTTTTGCGCCGCCTTGTTCAAGGCCAGCGATCGCGTGACCATCTTGCCGTGCGCTTCGAGCCATTCCAGCACCTTTAGGTGGCCTTTGGACGCCGCGGCGGCAGCGATGCGCCAGTCGTCAGCGTCGAATGGCACACCCTTGCAGCGTTCGGCCCACTTGAGGGCATCCAGATCGCCCGCGGTAGCGATGGCCGCCGCCATGGCCGATGTGTAACGCAACCGCCCGTCCGTGTGCGCCCACTGCACGAGGCGCAGGTGGCCCCTCTTCACGCACCGCTTGGCATAGTCGCCCACGCCACCCACCGTGCGCCTCCATTGGCGCAGGGCGTGGCCTCTAGACAGTCTATGGCGTCGCTGCGCGCAAACGGCAGCGTTCCACGTGCGCGAGACACACAGCAGAATGGGCCACATCAGAGGGTGGACGCTCTCGACGACATGGGACGCCAACTCGAGCGGCAGCGTTTCCATTCACGTTGAAGGCGCAGTCTCTTGTTCTCAATGCTAGATCCGCACGTCTTTTTGCTTGCAAACGGGGTACAGGAGAATAGGCCGCGCGCCGAAAAACAAACGGTTCCCCCCCCCTTTGTCTTTTGGATCCTTTCCCAAGAGGCGATGGCCCGCACCAAGGCTCCTCCCCCAATTACGATAGGAGCGCCCGCGCCACAGAGGTGCTCCCTTTTCTCTGCCGGATGATGGGGGCAAGATGAAAGAGGGCAGAGCGCGCTCTGCCCTCTTTCATCTTGCCCCCA
>Ga0255334_1001163_pt1 | contig 13383 bp, 12 predicted proteins | sample EtOH5_35cm_T3_12_FD_202080 | JGI IMG/M metagenome (GOLD analysis project Ga0255334, IMG submission 202080) | Sandy soil microbial communities from University of British Columbia, Vancouver, Canada - EtOH5_35cm_T3_129 | ecosystem: Engineered > Artificial ecosystem > Sand microcosm > Unclassified ...
TCGGAGGCCGGGCGCCAGATCGGTGCGGAGACCGCCGAGATGATCTTTGCCGCCGGCGGGCCGATCGAGGATGCCCAGGCCTTCTACGCCGACGTAAAGGGCCGCGCGCAAAAACTCGGGCGCAATCCGGAGCATATCAAGATCCTGCCCGGCTGCCTGGTGGTGGTGGATGAGACGGTCGAGAAGGCCGTGGCCAAGCGTGCGTTGCTGGACAGCCTGGTGCATTACGACAGTGCGATCGGGTCGCTTTCTATCACCCTGGGGGTGGATGCGCGGGGCTTCGATCCCGATGGTCCCCTGCCCGAGATTCCTGAGACGGAGGCCGGCAAGTCGGGGCGCGAGCGGGCGATCCGCATGGCGCGGCGGGACAATCTGACGGTGCGGCAGCTGGCGCAGCGGATGGGCGGCTATTCCGGTGCCGCGCTGGTCGGCACGCCGGCCACGATCGCCGATTCCATGCAGGAATGGCTGGAGGGGCGGGCCTGTGACGGGTTCAACATCATGTTCCCCTATGTGCCCGGGGGGTTGGATGATTTCGTGAACCAGGTGGTGCCGGAACTGCAGCGCCGCGGCTTGTTCCGCAAGGAGTATGAGGGTGTGACCCTCCGCGATCACCTGGGTCTGCCTCGCCCCGAAAATCGTTTTTTCTGAGAGGGGGGTCTGGGGCCTCAGGCCCCAGCGGGGTTCCAGGGGCTGGCCCCTGGTCTACCCTTGTTCCAACCGCAGGATTTTCCCCTGGGTCTCGTCCGTCAGGATGTAGAGCCGCCCATCCGCCCCTTGGATCACATCCCGCAGCCGCGTCTGTCCCCAGAGCAGCCGGGTTTCCCCGGTGATCCGATCCCCTTCCATCCCCAGCCGCAGCAGTCCTGGCGTGTTCAGGCAGGCGAGGAACAGCGCCCCGTCGTGGAAGGCGATCCCCGATGGGCTGACCGAGGGCGCCCAGAAGCGCTGGGGTTCCTCCATATCCGGCCGGGAGCTGCCTTCGCCGATGCGGCTGCCGTCGTAGTCGATGCCATGGGTGACGATGGGCCAGCCGTAGTTGCGGCCGGGGCGGATGATGTTCACTTCATCGCCGCCGCGGGCGCCGAATTCCGCTTCGAACAGCGTGCCGGTGGCGGGGTTCAGGGCCAGGCCCTGCGGGTTGCGATGGCCATAGGACCAGATTTCCGGCCGCACGCCTTCCCGGCCGAGGAAGGGGTTGCCCGGGGCGGGCGCCCCGTCGCGGGTCAGGTGCAGGATTTTTCCGCCGAGGTCGTCCAGCCGCTGCGCCCGCAGCTTGGTGACGTAGCGTTCGCCGGTGGACAGGAAGACCGAGCCATCGCCGGCGACCACGATGCGGCCGCCGTAGTGGTTGCGCCCCTGGGCCTGGGCCGGGGTGGCGTCCAGGATCGGGGTGACCTCGGTCAGGCCGCGGTCGCCAAGGCGGGCGCGCAGCAGCCGGGTCAGCACGCCCCCGCCGGCGCGGGCGGCCTGGGAGAGGAAGATTTCCCCCGATCGCGCGAAATCCGCCGCCAGCGCCACGTCCAGCAACCCGCCCTGGCCTTCGGCCACGAGTTCCGGCACGCCGGCCAGGGGGGGCGAGAGGGTGCCGTCGCGGGCGATGAGGCGCAGGCGGCCGGGGCGTTCGGTGACCAGCATCCGGCCATCGGGCAGCAGGGCCGCGCCCCAGGGGTGCTCCAGCCCGGTCGCGAAGACCGTGGTGCGGGCCGTCGGCTGGGCGCGAGCGAGTCGGGGGGCCGCCAGCGGGGCCGCCAGGGCGGCGGCCACCGCGCCCAGCAGCGCGCGTCGCCTGGTCATGCTCAGTCGGCCAGGGCGCCGGCGAGCCATTCCTTCATCTGGCCGCGGGGCATGGCGCCGACCTTGGTCGCGATGGCCTTGCCGTCGCGGAACAGGATCATGGTGGGAATGCCGCGGACGGCATATTCATTGGGGGTCATCGGGTTCTGGTCGATGTCGACCTTGGCGATGGTCAGCTTGCCGGCGTATTCGGCGGCGATCTCGTCCAGGATCGGGGCCACCATGCGGCAGGGGCCGCACCATTCGGCCCAGAAATCGACCAGCACGGGCCCGGTGCTTTCGAGCACGTCCTGCTTGAAGGTCTCGTCCGTCACGGGCTTGGTCAGATCGCTCATGCTCGTTGGTCCTGCCTGGGGGCGACACCATGCGGGCCACCCGTCCTGGCGAAAATCGGGATGCGGCGGCTCCGGGTCAAGACGGGGTTGTGCAGGGCTAGGCAGGGGCACATGCGGCATTGGCGGGTTCCGCGTGATGGCTTCGCGTGTTAGGCGCCCAGGCACATCTCGGGTGGCAGCCCGAGCCCCAGCGACAGGTCCTTGCAGATGTCCGATATCACCCCGCCCGCCGATGGCGCCCTTCCTTCCGGCCAGGGCAGCAATGGCGGCGCCAATGGCAATGGCGCCGCGGCGCCGGCCGGCCCGCTGCTGCTGAACCTGCAATATACCCGCGACCTGTCCTTCGAGGTGCCGGGGGCGCCGGAGATCTTCACCACCCTGCGCGAACAGCCGCGCATCGATCTCGCCCTGGATGTGCAGGCCCGCCCGCTGCCCGGCGGCAATGTCTATGAGGTCTCGCTGCAGATCCGCGCCGATGCCAAGGTGAACGAGGTCGTCTGCTTCATCGCCGAGCTGGTCTATTGCGGCATCTTCACAGTCAACGTGCCGAAGGAATCGCTGGAGCCGCTGCTGCTGGTCGAGTGTCCGCGGCTGCTGTTCCCCTTCGCCCGCAACATCCTGGCCGATGTGACGCGCGACGGCGGCTTCCCGCCGGTGCTGCTGGCGCCGATCGATTTCGTGGCGCTGTGGCAGTCCCGCCGGGGCGAGGCCGCGCCGCAGGTCGCCAGCGCCTGACCATCGCCGCCTGACCCGGTGAAGATCATCGAGGTCGCGAACGTCGATTTCGCCCTGCGGCATTTCGTGCTGCCGGTCATGCAAGGCGCGCGCGACCGCGGCCATGCGGTGATCGGGGTTGCGGCCGCCGGGCCGCTGATGCCGGAACCGGACGGGTTCCGCATCATCGCCGCCCCCATGGCGCGCAGCCTGAACCCAGCGGCGCAGGCGCGGGCGGCGATTTTCCTGTGGCGGCTGTTCCGGACGGAAAAACCCGATCTGGTGCATGCGCATTTCCCGATCTCGGGGTTTTTGGCGCGGATGGTCGCCTGGGCGGCGGGGGTGCCGAGGATCGCCTATACCTGCCATGGCTTCCTGTTCAACCAGCCCGGGCCGGCCTGGCGGCGCTGGCTGTCGCTGGCGCTGGAATGGGTCGCGGGGCGGGTCACCGACGTGTTCCTGACCGTCAGCGCCGAGGAAGCCGCGGATGCGCGGCGGCTGCATATCGCCCAGAATCCCATCGCCATCGGCAATGGCCGCGACCCCGCCCGCTTCCGCCCCGATCCGGCCGCAAGGGCGGCGATCCGGGCCGAGCTGGGCACGGCGGAGGCGACCTGCGTCATCATCGCCGTCTCCCGCCTGGTGCGGCACAAGGGGTATCGGGAGCTGCTCGGCGCCATGGCGGCGGTGCCGGAAGCGGAGCTTTGGGTGGTGGGCAGCAGGCTTGCCTCGGACCATGGCGAGGATCTGGACCCCGCCTTTGCCGCCGCCGGGCTGGGGGCACGGCTGAAGCGCCTGGGATACCGCGCCGATGTGCCGGCGCTGCTGGCCGCGGCCGACATCTTCTGCCTGCCGTCGTATTTCGAGGGCCTGCCGATGGGGGTGATCGAGGCGATGCTGACCGGCCTGCCGGTGGTCGCCACCGACATCCGCGGTTGCCGCGAACAGGTGCTGCCGGAGGCGACCGGGCTGCTGGTGCCGCCCATGCAGGTGCCGCCCTTGGCCGCGGCGCTGGCGCGGCTCGCGGCCGATCCGGGGCTGCGCGCCCGGATGGGGGCGGCCGGACGGGCGCGGGCGATGGAGCGCTTCGACGAGGCACGCGTGCTGGCACGCACGCTGGACCTGCTGGGCGCCTGATCGCGTTGCCCTGGACGGGGCAGGGGTCTATCCCCCCGCCAGACAATCCCGAGCCTTTGCCCCCATGTCCGATCTCCTGCTTCCCCGCCGCGCGCTGCTCTCGGTCTCCGACAAGACGGGGCTGGTGGAATTCGCGCGTTTCCTCGCGGGCAAGGGGGTCGAGATCCTCTCGACCGGCGGCACCGCGAAGGCGCTGCGGGAAGCGGGGGTGCCGGTCATCGATGTTTCGGACCACACCGGCTTTCCGGAAATCCTGGATGGGCGGGTGAAGACGCTGGTGCCCCAGGTGCATGGCGGGCTGCTCGGCCGGCGGGATCTGCCCGAACATGTCGCGCAGATGGCCGAGCACCGCATCGCGCCGATCGATCTGCTGGCGGTGAACCTCTACCCCTTCGAGGCGACGGTGCTGGCGGGCGGCGATTTCGAAACCTGCATCGAGAATATCGACATCGGCGGCCCGGCGATGATCCGCAGTGCTGCCAAGAACCACGCCCATGTCGCGGTGCTGACCGAGCCCAAGCATTTCGCCGAAATCCAGGCGGAGATCGAGGCCGGCGGCATTTCGTTCGCCACGCGCCGGCGCCTCGCGATCGCCGCCTTCGGGCGCACCGCGACCTATGACGCGGCGATCACCCGCTGGTTCTCCGGCGTGGAAGGGCAGGCGTTTCCGGCGCGGCTTGCGATCCCCGGCCTGCTGAAGCAGGGGCTGCGCTATGGCGAAAACCCGCATCAGCAGGCGGCCGCCTATGCCGATGGCACCGGGCGCCCGGGGGTGGTGTCCGCCGAACAGATCCAGGGCAAGGAACTGTCCTACAACAATCTGAACGACACCGATGCGGCGATCGAGGCGGTCGCGGAATTCGAGCGGCCCTGCATCGTCATCGTCAAGCACGCCAACCCCTGCGGCGTGGCCGAGGGTGTGGATCTGGCCGCCGCCTGGGATGCGGCGCTGCGCTGCGATCCGGTCTCCGCCTTTGGCGGCATCGTCGCGGCCAACCGGGTGCTGGATGGCGCCGCCGCGGCCAAGATCGCGGCGATCTTCTCCGAGGTCGTGATCGCGCCCGATGCGACCGAAGAGGCCCGCGCGATCTTTGCCAGGAAGAAGAACCTGCGCCTGCTGCTGACCGGCACGCTGCCCGACCCGGCGGCGCCCGGCCTGTCCTTCCGCAGCATTGCCGGCGGGTTTTTGATGCAGTCGCGCGATGCCGGACGGGTGAGTGAGGCGGATCTGAAGATCGTCACCCAACGCGCGCCGACCGCCCAGGAACTGGCGGACCTGCTCTTCGCCTTCCGCGTCTGCAAGCATGTGAAGTCCAATGCCATCGTCTATGCCAAGGGTGGGGCCACGGTCGGCATCGGCGCGGGGCAGATGAGCCGCGTGGACAGCGCGCGCATCGCCGCCTGGAAGTCCGAGGAAGCCGCCAAGGCGGCAGGGGTCGCGGAACCCTTGGCGCGGGGCTCGGTGGTGGCGTCGGACGCCTTCTTCCCCTTCGCCGACGGGTTGCAGGCGGCGGCGGCGGCGGGTGCCACGGCGGTGATCCAGCCCGGCGGCAGCATGCGCGACGCCGAGGTGATCGCGGCGGCCGATGAAGCCGGCCTGGCCATGGTCATGACCGGGATGCGCCACTTCCGGCACTGACCCCCGCGGTGTAGGCCGGGGCTTGCGGAAACCGCGGGGCCCGGCCGATGACCACCGAAACGATGCTGATCCTGGGCGCGCTCGGCCTGCTGCTGCTCGGCGTGCTGGCGCTGCTGTTCCGCAAAGCCGATCCCGCCGCGCTGCAGGCCATCGCGGCCCTGCAATCGGGGCAGGACCGGCTGGTGCAGCAACTGGCCGCCCTGCCGGGCGAGATGAAGCTGGAACTCGCCGAACGCCTCGCCGCGCTGTCGCGCGAGATGTCGGGCTTCACCATTGAACAGACCAGGCTGCTGAACGCCGGGCTGCTGGACCAGAAGACCGCGCTGGCGACGCAGGAAACCACCCTGCTGCGCCGCCTGGCGGAACAGCGCGAACAGGCCGCGACCCAGATGGAGGCGCTGCGCCGCGACACCACCCAAGCCGGCGTCGATCTGCGCGCGCTGCTGACCACCGCCGATGCCGCGCGGGCCGAAAAACTCGCCGAGGGCATTGCCACCCTGCGCCGCGACCAGGGGCTGGCGCATGCCGAGGTGAAGCAGAGCCTGGAGACCATCCGCACAACTCTGGCCGAGACCGCCGCCCAGCAGCGCCAGGCGCTGAACGAGGACATGCTGCGCACCCGCGACCTGCTGGACCTGCGGCTGAAGGAATTGCGCGAAAGCAACGAACAGAAACTCGCCGAAATCCAGAAGAGCGTGAATGAACAGCTGCAGACCGCGGTCGAGAAGCAGATGAACGAGAGCTTCAGCCGCGTCATCGACCAGTTCACCGCGGTGCAGAAGGCGATGGGCGATGTGCAGGCGGTCACCGGCCAGATCGGCGACATCAAGCGGCTGTTCTCCAATGTGAAGACGCGCGGCGGCTGGGGCGAGACCCAGGTGCGGCTGCTGCTGGACGATCTGCTGCCGGCCGGCAGCTACGAGACCAATGTCCGCCTCAGCCCCGACAGCGCCGAGGTGGTGGAATTCGCCGTGCACATGCCGATGCAGGGCGGCGAGAAGGTGCTGCTCGCGATCGATGCGAAATTCCCGATCGAGGATTACGAACGCCTGATCCTGGCCGCCGAGGCCGGGGATGTGGAGGCCGAGCGCCTGTCTCGCCGCGCCCTGGAACAGCGGGTGCGGGCCGAGGCCGCCAAGATCGGCGGCAAATACATCCGCCCGCCGGCGACGGTGGAATTCGCGGTGCTCTATCTGCCGACCGATGGGCTTTATGCCGAAATCGCCCGCATCCCCGGCGCGATCGAGGAGATCGGGCGGCTGCACAAGGTGCTGGTGCTGGGCCCCAGCATCCTGCCGGCGCTGCTGCGCACCATCCAGCTTGGCTACATCACCTTGGCGCTGAGCCAGAAGGCCGATCTGGTCCGCGAACTTTTGGGGGCCACCAAGACCGAGATGCAGAAGATGGAGGAGGTGTTCGAGCGCCTGGGCCGCAATGTCGGCACGCTCGGCAACACCATCCGCAGCGCGCAGACCCGCACCCGGGCCGTGGCGCGGAAGCTGCGGCGGATCGATGCGCTGCCCAATGATCGCGTGGACCAGGTGCTGGAGATCGCGACCGAGCTTGCCGAGGAGGAGGAGGAAGAGGCCGCGGCATTCGACGGGCTGTCGCCCGAGGAGCGCGAATCCTGATGCTGCAACTGCAATCCGGCCTCGGCCTGCTGGCCCTGACCGCGCTGTGCTGGGCGTTCGGCGGCTTCGGCCGGCTGCCCTGGCGGCTGGTGGTGGCGGGGCTGGGGGGGCAGGTCCTCTGCGCCGCGGCGCTGCTGCATATCCCGTTTCTGCGCGCGGGATTCGCGGGGCTGGGGCGGGGCGTCGATGCGCTGGCCGCGGCCACCCGGGCGGGCACCACGCTGGTCTTCGGCTTTCTGGGCGGCGGGCCGTTGCCTTTCGCGCTGACCCAGCCGGGGGCGGATTTCGTGCTGTTCTTCCAGGCGCTGCCGCTGATCCTGGTGATGGGGGCGCTTTCGGCCGTGCTGTACCACTGGCGGGTGCTGCCGCTGGTGGTGGGGGCGCTGTCGCGGGTGCTGCGGGCGGGGTTCGGGCTGTCCGGCGCCGCGGGGCTGTCGGTCGCGGCCAATGTCTTCCTGGGCATGGTGGAGGCGCCGCTGCTGATCCGCCCCTGGCTCGCCGGGCTGTCGCGATCCGAATTGTTCGCGGTGATGGTCGCGGGGCTCGCGACCATCAGCGGCAATATGCTGGTGGTCTATGCCAGCATGATCGGATCGGTGGTGCCGGATGCGGCGGGGCAGTTGCTGGCGGCCTCGTTGATCTCCGCGCCGGCGGCGGTGCTGGCCGCGGGGCTGATGGTGCCGGGGGTGGGGGCGATGGCGGCGAGCGAGGAGGCGGTGCCGCCAAAACTTTACGCCGGCACGCTGGATGCGTTGCTGAAGGGGATCGGGGATGGCTTGTCGCTGATGCTGGGCATCATGGCGGCGCTGATCGTCTTCGTGGCACTGGTGGCGCTGGGCAATATGGTGCTGGAGCCGCTGACCGGGCTGACGTTGCAGGGCATCGCCGGCTGGGTGTTCCGCCCGCTGGCGCTGGCCATGGGGGTGCCTTGGGCGGAAGCCGGGACGGTGGCTGCGAGTCTCGGCACCAAGATCGTGGTCAATGAATTCGTGGCCTATCTGGAACTGGCGACCAGCGGGGGATTGGGCCTGTCGGAGCGGTCGCGGCTGATCCTGACTTTTGCGTTGTGTGGCTTCACCAATTTCGCCAGCCTCGGGATCATGCTGGCCGGGATGGGCGGCATGTGCCCGGAGCGGCGGGCGGACATCATCGCGCTGGGCCCGCGCGCCTTGGTGGGGGCGGCGATCGCCTGTTGCATGACCGGTGCGGTGGTTGGCGCTTTGACGCCGCCCTGACGATGGGGGTCTGGGGCCTCAGGCCCCAGCGGGGTCCAGGGGGGACCCCTGGCCTTTTTTGTCAAACCTCCCGCCGCGCCCGCCAGGCCGCCGCCAGCGTCCCCTCATCCAGCACATCCAGCGCCCCCCCCATCGGCACCCCCTGTGCCAGCCCGGTCACCCGCACCCCCAGCGGTCGCAGCCGGTCGGACAGGTAATGGCCGGTCGCCGCCCCATCGACGGTGGCCGGCAGCGCCAGGATGATCTCCTCGACGCCCCCCGCCGCGATCCGGCGCAGCAGCGGCTGGATCGCCAATTGCTCCGGCCCCATCCCCGCCAGCGCCGACAGCACGCCGCCCAGCACCTGGTAGGTGCCGCGATGGGCATGGGCGCGTTCCAGCGCCCAGAGGTCGGCGACCCCTTCCACCACGCAGACCAGATGGCGATCGCGGCGGGGGTCGGTGCAGATGTGGCAGGGGCTCTGGCTGTCGAGGTTGCCGCAGGTCTCGCAGGGGACGACCGCTTCGGCGGCGGTGGTCATGGCCTCGGCCAAAGGCAGCATCAGCCGGTCGGGTTCGGTCAGCATGCGCAGCACCGCGCGCCTGGCGCTGCGGCGGCCGAAGCCGGGCAGGCGGCCGAGCAGGGCGATCAACCGCTCGATCGGGTCATTCGGAAGGGGGGGCTGCATGGCTTTGGCATAGCCGGGCCGCACGGCGGGGGAAACAGGGGCCAAAACGCGCGGGAATGTGATGGATGCCATGCCTCCGCCTTGATCCTGTCACGCCCCGCACACCTTCGGCTGGTGCCATGATGAGGTTCTGGAGGCGGCAGCCATGCGGATCTGGTCCACGAGCCTGCTCTACGCGATCATGATGACCGGCGGCGTTTCGGCCGCGCGGCCGATCCCCGCGCCCGCCGCCGTCCGCCCCGGCACCACGGTGGCGCAGATCGAGGCCGATCGCCTGGCCGAGGCGCTGCCCGAGCCGCGCGAGGAGCTGCCCGCGCGCAAACCCGGCACGGAACGCGATGAAGATTGAGCGCGGGGGCCAGTGGGGGTTCCGCGCGCCGGGGTTTTGCGGATAACCTGCCCGGCTCCGCATCCGGCCGCAGCGAAAGGCGCCGCGGTCCATGCGGTTGAGACCGATTGGGACCTTGTGCCGTGATCTCCGCCCTGATGCCGACCTACAACCGCGCCGACCTTGCTTTCGAGCATGGCCATGGCGCCGTGCTGTGGACGGTCGAGGGGCGACGATTCCTCGATTTCGGGGCCGGCATCGCTACCACCAGCATTGGTCATGCGCATCCGCATCTGGTGGCCACCATCGCCGAACAGGCGGCCAAGGTGATGCATGTCTCCAACCTGTACCGGGTGCCGCAGGCCGAAAGGCTCGCGCAGCGGCTGGTGGACAGTTCCTTCGCCGACAGCGTCTTTTTCTGCAATTCGGGGGCGGAAGCCAACGAGGGCATGATCAAGGCCGTCCGCAAATACCATGCGGAGAACGGCCATCCGGAACGCTTCCGGATGATCTGCTTCGAGGGCGCCTTCCACGGCCGCACCCTGGCGACGCTTTCGGCCACGGGGAACGAGAAATACCTCGCCGGCTTCGGCCCGCCGGTGGAGGGGTTCGACCATGTCCCCTTCGGCAACATGAATGCCGTGCGGGATGCGATCGGGCCCGGTACCGGCGGCATCATGATCGAGCCGATCCAGGGCGAGGGCGGCGTCCGCCCGGCCGAGCTGCAGTTTTTGCGCGACCTGCGCACGAGCTGCGACGAGTTTGGCCTGCTGCTCGCCCTCGATGAGGTGCAGACCGGCATGGGGCGCACGGGAAAACTCTGGGCGCATCAATGGGCCGGGATCGAGCCGGATGTGATCTCCTCGGCCAAGGGCATCGGCGGCGGCTTTCCGCTGGGCGCTGTGCTGGCCAAGGAGAAGGTGGCGCAATACCTCAAGCCCGGCACCCATGGCACGACCTATGGCGGCAATCCGCTGGCCTGTGCGGCGGGCAATGCCGTGCTCGACGTGATCCTGGCCCCCGGTTTCCTCGACCAGGTGGATGGCGTCGCGCGAAAACTCTGGACCGGCCTGGAGGCGTTGGCCGCCCGCCACCCGAAGGTGATCGAGAATGTCCGCGGGGCCGGGCTGCTGCTGGGGATGAAGCTGCGCCCCGAGGTCTCCAACACCGACGCCCAGGCGGCGGGCGTGATGGAGGGGCTGCTGACCGTCGCCGCCGGGCAGAACGTGCTGCGCCTCGCGCCGCCGCTGATCATCACCGAGGCCGAGGTGACCGAGGCGCTGGACCTGCTCGACCGCGTCATGCTGCGGCTGACGCCCTCGGCCGCGACCTTGGCCGCGACCCTGGCCGCGAAATGAGCGCGGCACGGAAACTGACGCCGCGGGGGACACCCCCGCGGCATTTCCTCGAATTGATGGATTTCGACGCCGCAACCCTGCGCCGGATGCTGGACATGGGCGTGGCCACCAAGCGGGGGTTGCGCACCGACCGGCCGCTGGCGGGCAAGACGGTGGCGCTGATCTTCGAAAAGCCCTCCACCCGCACCCGCGTCTCCTTCGAGGTCGGCATCCGCCAGCTGGGCGGCGAGGTGGTGGTGCTGGGGGCGAAGGACATGCAGCTCGGCCGCGGGGAGTCCCCGGCCGATACCGCCCGCGTGCTGTCGCGCTATGTCGATGCCATCATGCTGCGCACCGACAGCGTGGCGAAGCTGCGCGAGCTGGCCGAATACGCCACCATCCCGGTGATCAACGGGCTGACGGATGTCTCGCATCCCTGCCAGCTGATGGCCGACATCATGACCTTCGAGGAACATCGCGGCCCCATCGCCGGCCAAATCATCGCCTGGACCGGGGATGGCAACAATGTCGCGCAGAGCTTCATCCAGGCCGCCGCGCGCTTCGACTTCACCCTGCGCATCGCGACCCCGCCGGAGCTGGCCCCGCCCGCCGATCTGATCGCCTGGGCACGCGCGGAAGGTGCCAGGATCGAGTTGACCACCGACCCCGCCGCCGCCGTCGCCGGTGCCCGCTGCGTCGTCACCGATACCTGGGTCAGCATGAGCGACGAGAGCAGCGAGGCGCGCACCAACCGCCACAATCTGCTGGCGCCCTACCAGTTGAACGCCCGGTTGCTGAAGGGGGCCGCCCCCGATGCGCTGGTGATGCATTGCCTGCCCGCCCATCGCGGCGAGGAGATCACCGAGGAGGTGATGGACGGCCCGCAGAGCGTGGTCTTCGACGAGGCGGAGAACCGGCTGCATGCCCAGAAGGGTGTGCTGCTCTGGGCGCTGGGCGCCTCATAAGGCAGCACCTGGCCTGGACCGCACGGCGGTTCACGAGACCGTGAGCCCGAGCCTGACATCCTGCGCCAGGGGGCCCCATCACGGGACGGTCGCGCCCCGGCATAGCAATGGCGTGCCCGCGCTGCGGCGGCGTTTGGCTCCCGATACCGGATCAGACCGCGCCGGACGCTCATTTCTGAATCGTAAGTGTCCAGCACGGCTGGGAAAATCATGTCCTCACACGTCCCATGGCTTGTCGTTTTCGCTCGCCCGAATCGCCGATGTACATGTGAGTTTTGTAGCCGCCACGGCATTTTATTTTTCCTGAATATGCCTGGCAAAAATGGCTCCTGCCCTGCAATTACGACATAGTTGCATGCTTTTTTGTGCATATTTTTATGTGCGACAAATATTCCGTGAAAATACCGCATTGATTCGTCGCCGATCAGCCGTGTAGGAATGAACAGAGAGTTTCATCGCTCTCGACGCGGCTGAGGCTGATTTTATCCTTTAATCGGCGTGCCTGAGCAGTTTGCCGATATTGAGGAATCACCGCATGAAACATCCATCTCTGGTACCGCTCGTCGTCGTGGCCGTCGGAACCTGGTCATCGAGCAGCTTTGCCCAGCGACAGACAGCGGTTGGCCCCGGCACCATCCCCCTCAACGCCGCCGGCATATTGGGCGGCGTCGACATGTCGGCCTCCGGCACCACCGGTACCTTGTCCGTTGGTACGGCCGGCGGGCCGCAGACGGACATCTACACGTTGAACGACCCGGTGGTCTCCGGGCTGGTCGCGGTCGGCACCGCGGCCTCCAGCCAGGGCAATATCGTCTTCAACAGCTCTTCCAACGTCTATGGCGCGATCGGGCAGACCCAGCCGGGCGGCCCCTTCCTGCGGGACATCACGGCCGGCAACCCGGGCAGCATCGTGAATTTTCTCGGGCCGGTCTATGCGACAAGCCTGAACGTCGCCGGCACCGGCGCGGTGAACTTCAACAGCGGCTCGATCAACGTCACGGCCACGAATTTCGCGGGTGACGGCTTCATCGGCCTCGGGCCGAACAGCACCGTCATCGGTGCGCTGACCACCACGGCCGGGGCCAATACCGGCACCCTGGCGCTCGGCGGCGGCAGCGTGCTGGATGGCGCCGTCGGCGGCGCGGTCGGGCTGCGCTCGATCAATGTCGTGGGCGGCAGCAACACCGCCGGGGGTCTCGTCGACGATCAGCGGTGCGGTCAATTCCTATGCCTTCTCCCTCGGCACCAACACGCTGAATGTCGGCGGCGCGCTGACCATCGCCAATGGCGGGCCGGAAGGGGTGATCAACACCACCCTCGCCAGCCCCACCGTCTTCGGCAATATCCGCCCGGTCGGCGCCACCAACCTCGGCCCGACGCTGCTGGTCAACGTGACCGTGCCCAACACCGCCTTCATCCCGGTCGGCACACAGTTCAACGTCGTCCAGACCCAGACCGGGACCGTCCAGAGCGGCACTGATGGCAGCGTCGTCAACGTGACGGTCAAGGACCCGACCAACCCGCTCTACTCCTTCAGCGCGGTGCCGGCCGCCGGGACGGTCGCGGGGCTGGTCGCGATCCGCACCACCAGCATTCCG
>Ga0255334_1001165_pt1 | contig 13342 bp, 9 predicted proteins | sample EtOH5_35cm_T3_12_FD_202080 | JGI IMG/M metagenome (GOLD analysis project Ga0255334, IMG submission 202080) | Sandy soil microbial communities from University of British Columbia, Vancouver, Canada - EtOH5_35cm_T3_129 | ecosystem: Engineered > Artificial ecosystem > Sand microcosm > Unclassified ...
CAAAACCGTCGTGGATATGATCGAGATATCCCGCCTGATTCATTGCGACATTGCTCGCAAGCCCCATTGAATAACGCGTCGTAACCCTCTTCGCGGCTGGCTGCAAGGATGCAGCCAGTCGCGAATGCATTTCCGCACTGTGCACTTGGAGCGATGAGTTCTCTTAAGTAGTGCAGCAGCCTGCTGCGCAATTCCCCGACCGCAGCGTCGCGCCTTGCTAAATGACGCTGACGCACCGCATAACCCGCTCCGCCATTCCTACGTTTGAAATGCCTGACGCAAGCTACTCTGTGGGAGCGAGCTTGCTCGCGATAGCGGTGTGTCAGCCAGAATTTCAGCCCGCTGTTTATCGTGACTCCACGAGACCAGCCACGACCGACATCGCCTTGCGCCATTGCCTACAACTACGCCAGAATCCGCCGGCTTGTGCGCCCTTGGCCGCGTCGGTAGTTTTGATCCTGTCACTGCCCATCAGTGATCGGGTTTAGCAGCCCGTCGAGTTGAGTCGCATCAAGCTTCATCAGTCAGGTATTCCCATCCCTGCATTTGATGGTGGCTGTGCGTGGGGCGTCCTCGGGCGCGCCGATTTCTTAACTCGTCGGTCTGCTAACCCGCGTACAGCTGCCACCCACTCGTTTAGCAGCGAGAGGGTTGTGGCCTCACCAAAGAGAGTTAAGGCTATGGTCAAAATTACACCGAACCCTCCGACCGCAGATGAGCATGTCTCACGCGCTCAGTCTGCTCGTAACAATAAGCTTGATGACGCTGCCAACCGGGCGTTGGATTACTACCTGAAGCCTACGCCGAAGGAAGAAACGTCTGACAAACCCAACACCATCTTCCGTATCGCACCGGATGTTGATTCGGAATGTCTGCTGGCCAATCTCAGTGAAAACCTGGCTTCGGCGAATGCCATGATCAGTGATTTGGCGTTTGGTCTTGAGGGATCACGACGGCATTTTGCGTTGGGGATCTTGCAGGTGATTGAGGTGAGTGAACTGTTGGCGAATCGGGCTTTGGATATTGTTGAGGTGAGGTAGCAAGGGGCCGCGCTTACCCCGGGTATGAAAAAAAGGTCTTGCATGGCAAGACCTTTTTTGTAGGCGAGAGATTGGAATAAAGGCCCGTCAGGTTTAGGGACATCCAGGAATTCGTCGCTCAGTTTGTGCAACGAGGTGCTGCACTAATCACGAATCAAAAAACACGTAGCGTTGTGTCCCCAAGGCTACAGCAATAATAAAAATATAGATGTTTGATGCTCGAGGGCTACAAATGACCACCCTGTTTGATGTGGCCGAAATGCTGAAACAGGCTCGAGGTGAGGCCCGTTTGAGCCAGGAAGCCTTGGCCGGTCGCGCTGGTATCTCACGTTCAACGGTGGCGCGTATGGAAACAATGGCTAAAGGGGATATGAGCGTCTCGGCCCTTGTCCGGTTATTGGAAGCGGCCGGATACGATTTGAAACTGGCGAAGGCAGGTCATGAACGCACGGTTGAGGACATCCTGGCCGAGCAGCGTTCCGGGGCGAGCGAGTCCTAGTCACTGACGTAAAGCCGATAGAGAAGTTGTGCAAGTACCTCTTGCACAATTTCACCAACCGCAGCGTCGCTCCTTGCTCGCGACGCGCCATGCTGGCCAACATAATTGACGCTGACGCACCGCATTCACGAGCAAACCCGCTCACGCCAGTCCTATGTTTGAAATGCCTGACGCAAGCTCCTCTGTGGGAGCGAGCTTGCTCGCGATAGCGGTGCATCAGCCACATTCCAGCCAGCTGTTTATCGTGACTCCACGAGACTAGCCACGACCGACATCACCTTGCGCCATTGCCTACAACTACGCCAGAATCCGCCGGCTTGTGCGTCTTGGAGGGCGTCGGTAGTTTGAATCCGTCACTGCTCATCAGTGACCGGGTTTCGCAGCCCGGACTCTATAGGCGCACAACGTCACCTTCGAAAGCAGATCGCCCATGTCTGTGATTTCGTCAGAGGTGGCTGTGCGTGGGAGACCCCTTGGGTCTGCCGGTCCCTAGAGTCCCGGTCTGCGAACCCGCGTACAGCTGCCACCCCAACTTCGTTTCGCAGCGAATGGTGGTAGCTCCAACAGACTCTAGGAGCTTTACCATGGCTAAAATTACACCGAACCCACCAGTTGCAGATGAGCATATGTCTCGCGCTCAGTCTGCTCGTAACAAGAAGCTCGATGAAGCTGCTGAACGGGCTTTGGATTTTTATCTGAAGCCTACGCCGAAGAAAGAAACGTCTGACAACCCCAACAGCATCTTCCGCATCGCGCCTGATGTGGATTCGGAGTGTCTGCTTGTCAGTCTCAGTGAAAACCTGGCTGCGGCCAATGCCATGATCAGTGATTTGGCGTTTGATCTTGAGGGATCGAGACGGCGCGTTGCGATGGGGATTTTGCAGGTGATTGAGGTGAGCGAGCTGTTGGCGAATCGGGCTTTGGATATTGTTGAGGTGAGGTAACAAGGGGGGGCGCTTACCCCAGATATGAAAAAAGGTCTTGCTCTGCAAGACCTTTTTTATTCCAGGTGCATCTCAGTCTTGGATGCGCTTCATAGTCGCGGCTCTGGGGTAATGCCTTGGGCCTTCACAGTACCACTCTCGCTGGCAAGCAATTCACCCTAGGATTTGATGCCACCTCGCGTCTTGGTTGACCTGAGAACCCGCGGACATGCCTGTACCCAGGGGGGGGGGCGTCTTGCCGATAAACGGGGCCACCTCCGGAAGATTTGTACGCGCCAAGTTGATTTTGCGATGGTATCGTATTGATATCACGCGGGGGTTTCACTCGCAGCGATCAAGATCTCACATTTATAAGAGATCTTCGTGACAGATTCTGGAGCATCATAATAAGGAGTGGTTAGATGAGCTGGGCGAGTGATAAAGCTTTCGAATCAGAGGTTCTTAGAATAGCCCGCGCCAAGTGGCCGAAAAGTGCTATGTCTGGGGCTACCATGCTAAATGGACAGGAGAGGGACGGGGTATTTGAAAGCGATGAAAGCGTAAATTTCATCGAGGCCACCACTTCTCGTCAGATGGAAAAAGCGAAACACGATACAAAAAAAATGCATGCTGCAATTGTGGACTCTATTCAAAAAAATCCTATAAAGGGGGCTCGCGGATGGTTTGTAACTTCTGAAGAACCTACCGCTGATCAGCGCGACCAAGTTAAAAAAATTGGGAAAGGGCAGGTGGTCGCTGTTTCGTTTGCACAATTTCAACAAAGTGTGGTGGATGTAGGGCAGTATCTACATGATCGTGCTAATCATATGTTCGGAAGTGTGCTTGATCCGGAGACGAAAAAGTATAGTCCTAAGATTGAATATATACCAATAAATTTCACTAGTGCTGATGAAGATCAGAGGTGGGAAATAAAAAGTATTTCAGCTGAGTTGCTCAAAGGGCAGCGTTTTGTTCTCACCGGGCAGTTCGGTGCGGGCAAAAGTATGAGCTTAAGACAGATATTTTTTAGGCTCCGAGATGAGTATCTTCAAGCTAAAACTGTGATATTCCCAATTTATATAAACCTTCGGGAGCATACTGGTCAAAGTGAAGCGGTCGAAGTTATTGAGCGTCATGCAAGAAAGATCGGATTTGATAGTCCTTCAAGTCTGGTAAAAGCTTGGAGGGCAAAGTTTGTTACGTTAATTCTCGATGGGTTCGACGAGCTTACATCTCTTGGTGTACAGCGAGCATCTTATAGTAATTTAAAGCTAATCCGCAGGCGTGCGCTGGAAGCTGTGCGACAAATAATTACTGAGACACCCGAAGGCGTGGGGATAATCACAGCGGGAAGAGATCATTTTTTTGCTAGTGAAAGCGAGATGGGGGCCACGCTAGGGTTCGGTAGTGATTTTAAACTCATTAAAACAACTGAGTTTACAAAAGAGCAAATTACTGAATTTTTGGCGAAAGAAGATTTATCCGATCAGTATAGTTTTCCAGCTTGGCTTCCTACAAAGCCGCTGCTTATAAGTTATTTGGCTTCTAGCGGTTTGTTGAAGGCGATAGCAACAAACAAAGATCTGCATTCAAATTTTTCAAGCTGGGATTACTTGATTGATCAAATCTGCGAAAGGGAGGCTAGAATCGACGATAGATATCTTGATGGGCCTACCTTGCGTAAGATTTTATGCAGGCTCGCAACTTATGCGAGGGTTTCAGATGATGGACTGGGGCCTTTGACCCCACAACAACTCAGCAAGGCCTACTACGAGATTTGCGGATTTGAAGCTGATGATCAAGCCTGGCTTACTCTTCAGAGGCTGCCGGGACTGGGGACATATGAAGTAGAAGCTGACTCGAAAAAATTCATTGATGATGAAATGGTGCAAGTTTACCGGGCGGGTGATGTAGTGGATTTTATACTAGATCCTTATGCGTCACTCACTAGTACTGATTTTTCAGATTCTTTTGCTCAAATCGGACACGTTGCTGGTGAGTATTCCACCGAGGTATACGCCAAAAAGGCTCCCCCTCAAACAAGTACAAGTATTCAAGGTCTTATTCAGATTTTGAATGAGCGTCCTGCTTTGAATAGTCTGAAGGCCGATATTATGAATCTATCAATTTATTCGAGGGTTCCGATTAAATATCCGTGTCATGTTGAGGGGGTTTTTTTTGATAACGTAGTGTTTAATCTGGAGGACGAGCTCGATCTTTCAGGCGTGGTACTAGATAATTGCTATTTCTCGATGGTCGAAGTGGGAGGAGAGACTAACGATTCTCTGATTCCTACTTTTTCAAACTGCATGATTGGTGAGCTCTCAGGGCGCTTGGGTATGGATTTGCTTCCAAGGGATAAGTTTTATGAAACGGAGATCGAGAGTTTTTCCACGCACTCAGAAACAAATGCTGCAATTAGAAATGAAAATATTTCGACTGGTGAGAAAGTACTTTTAATACTTCTTCGAAAAATATTTGTTCAAAGTTTGAGTGGTCGCTCTGAAGCTGCTCTTTATAGAGGTATGAATACTTCAGAAAAACAGTTGGTAGATCCATTGGTTCGATTTCTCAATCAAAATGGATACCTCACTCCTATTACTCGAGGGGGGACATCGATTTGGGTTCCTGTAAGAAAGCATCTGCATAGCATACGAAGGCTTATAGCAAGGACAAGTGGCGAAAATACCGAGCTTTTAGAGTTTGCAAGAGGGCTTTCAGATTCCTAGATAGTGTTTATGATATTGGCAGCCAAAAATTTTTGACTGCCAATATTTTGTGTGGCTGTTTGTTGTTTTTGAATGATAGAACCATTGTTCTAATTAAGTCGAAGTGCAGGGGGTAATCATATAAGTACTCAGCAATCAACCTTCGAAATGTAGGGTCGCTTCCTGGTCGGCACAGTGCAAGTAGCAAATTTTCATCCCGCAGGTTATCAATATCCTGTACTTATTTTTAATGATCATCATGGCCTGTGAGCAAAAAAACGATATGCTCTGAGGCTGAGGGATGTGCAGTTCAATGGCACGGCCAGCATTGCTAGGCAGGTCATCATCTCGAAGCACCTTGGTCATGTAGGTCAAGGAACTCTGCCACGACCTGATCACTGATGCTCCAACCTTCTTACCGATGGTCTCTTTGATGTGTCGTAAGAACACATTCTTCAATGTCGTCGTTATCTTAAGAGCTGCTGTTTGGTCACAGCGTAAACGATCACAAGAGATCCTTCGAGCATTGAGAGTCGGAGTTGGTTGTATTTGATGCTGGTGCTTTTAGCTTTGTCGGTGGGGTATTTCTGGTTGTTTAGAGCATGTTTGCTCGTGACCGCTTCGTTGAGATCGACTCCGAGCCCGCCGCTCAGGCGGACCAAGTACATGAGCACGTTGGCTAGCTCATCCTGCACGGCTTGGGCTGCTGTGGGATGCTTCGCGGCAACCACTTAATCGGCTTCGCTCATCCATTGGAAAACTTCGCAAAGCTCACCCACCTCACCTATCAGCGCTAGCAGAAGGTTTATGGGCGAGTGGAACTGCTCAGCTGCGGTCATCTGCGAAGCGTTGAAGCAATGCTGCAAGATTTTTCACGTCGACTAATTGTTTGGGGAGGCAGTCTGCTTTACATACTCGTCTCTCGTCTTCCACCAGAAATGTGACTAATTGACACCTCAAAAATCTAGCGTCGGATTGTAAGAGTTTTCGCTTCGCATAGTGTTTTTTTCAGTAGGCTTTGTTCATTGGCGCCTATCCAATTTTTTGCATTAGCAATAGTTTTTTAGCTCAAAGTCTTGTCATTTTCGAACCGAGGAGCTTTGTCAGCAGCAGTGCCGCTAAGCAAAGGTTGCCGCGCTAACTAGTTAACTTTAATGTATGTGTTACGGATAGATGGAACTGACAATGTGGAAAGCAAGTAGGTTTACAGAGTTTTCAATAAAAACAATCGGTTACGTTGGGGTTGGGGCATCTGTCCTGAGAGGGTAAGATTGCGATGCGAGACTGTCAAGTCTCGTCGCGATGTGACTTTACCGAGCGAGTAAAAGGCTCGACACTATCTATAATAGACTGCGGATCACCTTGGCACCGGTTAGCAATTTTTTTCAGCAGCATTTTGATGATTTGACGCCTAGATTTTGGCTGAACTACATAACGTAATTTTTTCTTTCATCGTTGGGGGCATGAATGTCATCTAGAAAAAATATAGCAATCAACAGTGTTTTGCTTGATGCGGAAAACGCTCGGCATGGGGATAAAGAGTCGCAGCGTGAAATTTTTGCTTGGATGACCGGTGAGGAAATTGGAACAAAGGTGCTAAAGCTTGCGGCGGAAATAGCTAGAAAAGGCAATAGCCCGCTCGAAACGCCGGCTGTTATTCCCGCTCCAGAAGGCGCAAAAAAGCCTTGGGTTGTGGTGGAGGGAAATCGCCGAGTTGCGGCTTATAAATTTATGAATGATCCGCGTCTCTGTCCTGATCCCAAATTACGCAAGCAGTATGAGCGTCTGCGCGCAAACGCTGAAACACCTATTGCATCCAAAATTGAATTCGTTATTTTTGAAAATATAGGCGCTGCTCGATACTGGATTGAAACCCGTCATGGTGGTGAGAACGGGGGGGCTGGAATCATGCCTTGGGGACCTATGGAAGTCGATAATTTTGCTGCTAGATTCGGGGCTAGGACTACGAATCGTCCGGCTGTAGAAATGATCGACTATGCATTTCGGAAAGGGCTTTTAAGACAAGAGCAGTATAAAAGTGTACCGGTTACGACTTTGTATAGGCTGCTTAGTACGCCTTTTGTTCGGGAAAAAATTGGTTGTGACTTGATTAAAGGCGAGCTCTTTCGAGTGGCGGACGAGGAGTACTTTGATCGTGCAGTGACTACGATTTTAAGTATTCTCGCTTCTGGGGAAAAGACCGTCACTGATCTAAAAACGAAGGTGCAGCGCGAAAAATTTGCTGATGGCCTCAAACGCCATGGAAATTGGCCCGATTATGTTCCTCAGACCGCTTTAAAAGTAAAGTTTGGATCTGAGGCTAGTGAGGAAGTTAACGAGGCGGACGAAGAGTCTGAATACTTCAATGGAGATTTAACTCCCCCGGTAAGAAAGCCTCGAGGCACACAAAAACCAAGCTGGGCCCGGGAAACGATTTTTGCTCGAAACAAGGACTCACTAGCCATCCCTGAGGAGCACCTTAAGGCTAAAAATATTGTCGCTGAGCTCCGACGCTTGAAAACGGGTGGAGCGAAAGGAACACCAATTGCTGTTGCAATGTTACTTAGAGCACTTATTGAATTGAGTACGAATAGGTATCGAGACGTATTTTCGGTTAAGGTAGATCAAGATTTTCATAGACAAGTTGCCTCAGTTGCTGATCATATGAGAACTCGCTCATTTATTAGCGTCGATCAGCATGCTTTGGTTATAAGAATGTCTCGTGAAAATGAAAGTATGTTGCACGTAAAAACACTGCAAAAATATGTGCACTCCGATGCCTTCCATCCTACAGTCGATGTGCTTAATTCATTGTGGGATCAAATTTCCTTCTATGTAGGTGCATGCTGGCTGCACAGTCCTACCGCTTGAGTGTTGGAGGCGAATGAGGCACTAAATTCCCATAAAACATCGCTTCTGTGGCTTTAGGTCTAAGCATGTGGGTTGAATAGTGGAGTGAAAACTCCACTCCACTTGCTTGGCGATAAAGTTGCTTGATCTCATTGCAGTTGTCATAGGTCACTAGCCAAGGTGTCTCGATTCTCATTACGGTTTCAGCGATGCGCTGATGGTCTTCTGGTAGGTAATGGTTTCGGTATAGTTGGCTGCCTTTTTCATAATAAGGCGGATCTAAATAAATTAGCGAGCGCTCACCAAGGTCAAGCTCTGGATGCTCTAGCAGTGCCAAGGCATCCATATTGAATAACTGAATTCGGTCTCTCAAGGCTCCTATTCTAATGATTCTATTTGTAAGATCATTTTTGTTGAAACGCGCATCGATCAAGTACTTTCCGGTCTGCTTCTGTCCCCCGATCACGCCGCCATTGATCATCCCTGAACGATTGGTTCTGTTAAGAAAAAATGTAGCAAAACCTAGCGATATCGGATCTATCTCGCCGGGATTGGTGATTATTTCACGCTGTTGGTGCCAGACGTCCATTGTTACTGGAGTCTCTAAGATCAAGGACACAAGGCGCTCGGTTTCGTTAAGCGCTGCCCACCAAAAAGCGTGGACGACTGGATCAAGATCGTTAATTGCAATGCGGTCTACGTGGTCATTGGCCAATAGATACATCGCCGCGCCAGCGCCGCCAGCGTAGGGCTCCACATAAAGTCCACCGTTAAGGTCGTTATGCTTGAGTAGCTCTGCCAGCCAAGCGCCAAGACGACCTTTGCCACCTGGATAGCGTAGGGGGGTTACGAAGGAAGTGGCGATAGACATTTTCGTTCCATGACGATAGCTGGCGCGTAGCCTATCTGAAACTGGCACGGGATGGCCATCCTTATTCTGTCTCCTTCAAGATAGGGGGTTAGGAACGCCTAATCGTCGCGATTTTTATCGGCTATTCCTAAGTCATTTATGCGCGCCATCCTTTGCCAGCTCGCGCTCATTCTGTCCAATGCTAGGCTGGCTGGTTTGCAGCTCCACGGGCAGGGACTCCACCAATTGGTACTCGGCCACACTGATGGGCCGGGCGCTATCACGCAGAGCGGCGAATCAGGCTTTGGATATTGTTGAGGTGAGATAGCGCGGGGTGCTGGCTGCCTCTCTGGCGAAAAAAAGGTCTTGCTTGGCAAGACCTTTCATATAAAAAGCCCCGAAACGACGGGCGCTCAAATTGTCCAACAACCTGTTGGATAATTGCCCAAGTCAGCAGGACATCAGCGGGGGGCGGTCATCGGCAAGCCGACTCTCAAAGTATTGTGCTGTTTCCTGATCAGTGCAGTACAGGTAGCACCCTTTCATCCCACGGGTCATCAGTGTTCGGTACGTGTTTTTGATGATCAGATCCGTCTCCTTCTGCGCGAAATCAGGCCGCTCTTTCATCAGTTTCTTCCAGCCACGAATCGATTTGTCGTGCTTGTCACGCTTATGCGGTGATGTCAGCACTTGCCCGTCACGGACGATCAGATCCGGCCCGATGATCACGCCTATATAGTCGACTTCCAATCCCTGGCAGGTGTGGATGCAACCGACCTGTTCAATGGAGTTCTCCGCAATGATCCACAAACTGCCGTCCTGATCCAGGTTCCATTGACGCGCATAATCATCGCCGATCACGATATCGGACGCCTGGGGATCTTTTTTGCTGAGCCAAGGCCAGCAGTAACCCGCGACTACGCGAGCTTTGTTTCCGTGGTTTTTCTGCTCGATGGCCGCGTGCATTGCCTGCGGAGTGTTGAACACCTTGAACTCGTACTCGCTAGTATCGAGTAGCGGATTGGCAGTCGGTCGAATAGCCAATACGTCATCCAACCACGCTAGATAGCCATCAGAGCCACTGCAACGGAACTGGGAGGACAGCGAATATTCCTCCACCGTTGCGCCCTTGGCTTTGGCAAAGGCACGGATTGCCTGCTTGCTTCCGATGTCGCCCAAGGTCACGCGCTGGTCTTCGTCGATGAAGAAAATCGAGCATTTCGCTGAGCCGATCAGCTCTTTGATTTGGTTCTCGCCCAAGTTTCCATAAAGACCGCTTTTCTCGTTCAACCTGTGGGCTTCGTCAACGATTAGCGCGTCATACGTGTTGGGCTCAGTATCGATAAACGCGCCCGATCCAGAAAAGAAATTAGAGAAATGGCTACGTTTGATCGTGCCAACCAGCTTGCTTTCGTACACTTTGCGTGGCGCTGCGTTTTTTGAGACGTATTTGCTCATTAACTTCAGCGCGGTGAGGCGTACCAGCAAGTTGATCGCCAGGACGGTTTTTCCTGTTCCTGGGCCTCCTTCGATGATTAGCACCTTTGGGGCTTTTATGGAGGCTTCAGCTCCTGCAACGAGTGCTGACTCGAAAACCTCTTTCTGGTCATCGATCAACACAAACTCAGGTTTGCCATCCATGAGTCCGGTAAGCGCTTCGGCTAGTGCTTTGGATGGACGAATTTTTCCGTTGGAAAGTTCGTAAAGCACCTCTTTGTTGTCACCGTGAGTGATGTGTTTTTTCAGGAAGCTTCGTAGTTTCGTCAGTTCCTCAGGGCCTTTGAGGAACAACGGAGCTTTATTGGTATGGGCTTGGTAGTGAGCGGAGTCGATGACGCCATCGCTGACATAGTTATGAAGATAGGCGCAGGGGCGAATTTCAATGCTTTTGTCATAGACCGCTTCGTTGAAGCCTTCTAACAGCGCTGCGTACGACCACACTTGGTACGACGGGTGAATGGTTTCAACGAGACCGCCACCTAAGGCTGTTTTGACAATTGCATCCTTGGTGGTTGCACTCGCTTTGCTCCATTGCTTCAGCTCGATCAATACGGCTTTTTTGGCTTGGTTCTCATCACGACCTGTGAGCAAAAAGTCGATGCGCTTCGAGGACTGAGGGATGTGCAGCTCAATAGCCAGGCCAGCATTGCTAGGCAGGTCATCATCTCGAAGTACCTTGGCCATGTAGGTCAAGGATCCCTGCCACGACCTGATCTCTGATGCGCCCACCTTCTTACCGGTAGCCTCTTTGAAGTGCCGCAGGATTACTTCTTCAATATCGTCGTTATCGTTGTCTTTCAGGAATTGCTGTTTGGTCGCTGCGTAAACGATCACAAGAGATCCTTAGAGCACTGAAGGTCAGAGTTGGTCGTACTTTTTGCTGGTGCTTTTGGCTTTGTCGACGGGGTATTTCTGGCCGTTCAGAGCAAGCTTGCTCGTGACCGCTTCGTTGAGATCGACGCCAAGCACGCTACTCAGGCGAACCAAGTACATGAGCACGTCGGCTAACTCGTCCTTCACGGATTGGGCGGTCGTCGGATGCTTAGCGGCAGCCAGTGAATCGGCTTCGTTCATCCATTGGAATACTTCGCACAGCTCGCCCACCTCGCCTGTCAGCGCTAGGAGAAGGTTTTTGGGGGAGTGGAATTGCTGCCAGTCGCGATCATCTGCAAAGCGCTGAAGGGACGCTGCAAGATTTTCCACGTCGATTAATTGTTTGGGTGTGCCATCTGCCTTGCTCACAGGCTTGCCTCTCGTTTGCCGCCAGAAACGTGACCAACAGCCACGTCAGAAATCTAGGGATGGATTGTAGGAGTTTTCTTTTGGCGTAGTGGGCTTTTCACCGATTTTCCCTTAGCAGCCGACCCAGTTCAGGCTGTCTTTTTGGCTGCTTGGTAATGGTCCTTGACCTCGGTCACACTCAGCCACTTACGGCGTGAATGCACCACACGATGACAATTGGCACATAACAGTGCGAGGTCCGCGAGCTTGGTTTTATCGCCAGGTTGGAGCGTATGCAGTGGCTTGGTGTGGTGCACATCGATAACGCCTTCGATGTCCGGGCCGTATGTTTTGCTGAAGTTGAAGCCACAGGCTTCGCACTGGAGAACACCGTGCTTCTTGAGGGCTTCGTCCTTCTTTCGTTTTACGAGTTTTTTGTCCCTTTCCCGTACACGGTGCACGCGAGTTAGCACTTTTCCTTCCTCTGCTTCGAAGAAGCCCGGTTCTTCCTCCGCACTTAGATCCATCGGCGTAGTAGAAGAAGTGGTTCCGACGTTCGCCTTGATGGCTGCTACGACTTCGGCCAGACGCTCGGGATTATTAGCAAACTCCAGCCATACCAATTCCTCGTCCTTATTTCCTTTTGCAAGACCTGTGCGACCAGTGTTGGTGTAGCTCGGATCCCAACGACGGAAATTGTTGAGCTTCATGCAGACACCATTGGTGTTACGAAAACTCTGGTTCTTGCTCACACCTGTAGCGGTGCCAATGAGATTAAGGCTCTGTGATAGGGCTCGGACTTCCGGATGATTCACTCCGGGTAAACCATTGCGGTGAAGAAGGTACAGGTTCAGGGCTAGGACGAGTTCGTCACGGCTCCAGGGCGGATTGGATTGATTGCTGATAGGTGAAGAGGACATGGCGGGGGCTATCCGTAGGGTTCCCGTTTCGCTGTAGGACGCAGCGCAATATGTCGTCAGAATATTCTCTTCTGGTGGCGTTTGGGAATCATACGGTGTTCGATGATCTTTGCTGTCGAGCACGGGGATACTTACGAGCGACGTTGTTTGGTCATCGGGCGGAATTTTGGATGGGGGATGGAAAAGCTCAGGCATTAAAAAGCCGGCTTATGGCCGGCTTCTCGTTGACTGATTCAGCTCGTTTTTGACGAACCTTACCAGCCTTCAAAACGTACATCCGGCTCTTGCGGCCGGCTGTGGGACTTGGTCAGAAAGTGATCTGCCTTGTCGGTGCGAGGCGTGGGCTCGCAAATGTGGGGCGGAGGATACGCGGGTTTGCTTCGGAATCCCAGTGGTAAGTGGTGTGGAATCATTGGGTTAGGGGTGATTCAGATAAAAAAGCAGGGGCTGCTGCGCAGCCCAGCGGGAGCAAGCTCCCTCGCCACAAACTCTCTGTCACAAAAGTTTGCTGTCACAAAGGCTCCTCAGCGCAAGGAGCTTTGCTTGTCTGTCCGTTCGGGTGGGTTAGTCGAACACCGGCGGTCTCTGTTTGTTGAGGGTTGACCACCAGAACACCCAGCCGATCACGTGAATGTGTTGCGCGTCGATCTGTTCGGCGCTGAAGACTTCATCCGGATAAGCAGCACTGTTGTGGCTGCGCAGGCGCAGTCGGTTGCCGGGGATTCGGTGCAGGTATTTGATACGCAGCATCCCATCATGCTCAAGCGCGTAGATTTGGCCGTCGACGATTTGGGTCAGGCCGCGGTCGATGGCGAGGGTGGAGCCGTCGGC
>Ga0255334_1001166_pt1 | contig 13332 bp, 8 predicted proteins | sample EtOH5_35cm_T3_12_FD_202080 | JGI IMG/M metagenome (GOLD analysis project Ga0255334, IMG submission 202080) | Sandy soil microbial communities from University of British Columbia, Vancouver, Canada - EtOH5_35cm_T3_129 | ecosystem: Engineered > Artificial ecosystem > Sand microcosm > Unclassified ...
TGACTGTCGGGTTCGGAGGACCGCTCTGGTTTAGGCGTTTCTTAGGCGCCGAATGAAGAGACTAGGGGTTCAATGACAGTCGGTCAAGCCTACAAAATCGGTCATTATTTTTCTGCCGAGAGCGTGTAGGACTTAAGCGTTCAAACCGAACGTTTTCTGTATCTCGTTACGTAGGAGTTCTCTGTTTTTGGTGTTGCATTCCCAAATGATCACCACTCTCCAGCCTCGAACGAGTAACGCCTGCTGTGCTTCGATATCTCGTTCTACATTCTTCGCCAGTTTTGGCAGCCAAAAATCCAGCTTGCTCTTGGGCGTATACGCATACTTGCAGCCAAGATGTCTGTGCCAAAAGCAACCGTGAACGAATATGCACAATCGGTGTTTCGGGAATACTAGGTCAGGTTTCCCAGGAAGGTCCTTCCTATGCAAACGATAGCGAAGTCCCAGCTCATGACAGACTGATCGCACGAGCATTTCAGGCTTCGTGTTTTTGCCCTTGATCATCGACATGATCTTGGAGCGGTGCTCTGGGGTGACTATATCTGCACTCATTCAATTTATTCGTCCGGACCTGTCAATTGACTCAACTGCAACCTCTTCCATGGGGACGGTACCGATACGCGCTGCTTGGACTCAAGATTTTTTCAACCGCCGTTGGCTTTTTTATCCTGGGCTCCAGCGGCGGCTCCGCTCTTCCTTTACGAGCTTATGACAAGTAGATATTGTGAATGGCATTGGGCCACCGCAAGCCTCTTAATGCCATATCGACATAATTGATTTCTGAAGGCCTTACATTCAATTACTTTGTCATTAAGGTCATGCCAGGTTGGCTATAAGTCGCGAGTCTTGGAGGAGTGCAACATGGACAAGGAGTCGCCCCTGAAAATTGATTTTTGCAGCCAACTCATCTATCGAGTCATTGTTGCAGAAGCGACTTATGAGGCGGACGCATGGGTATGTGGGGCGCTCCGTGGTTAAGCTGAACCCTCTGCTGCGCATGGCGACCATCGCCGGTGTCGAGGTCGCAGTCAAACTCCACATAGCGCGGGGTGACGACCTCAATGCACGAGACGGGCGAGGCGCTACTCCTCTGATGTTGGCCTCCGCCCGAAGGAAAAAGGGCATTGTGCAGCTGCTTCTCGCTGCTGGCGCGAGGCCGGATCTTCTCGACCCTGAAGGCAGGAACGCTCTCCAACACGCGGAGATGGGGGAGTGTGCCCAATGTATCGCTCTGTTGAGAGAGGCTCTTGGTTTTTCTGTCCAGGTAAATGAAAACGACGTAAGTGATGAGGATTCGCCTCAGACCGACGTGCAGGAAACGGAGTCCTTTCATCCCTCCTTTTCGAGCGAATCGTCGTATCACAATGCGGAGGATGAAAAGGCTGAGGCGGTGTCTCAGGTCGATGAAGTCGTTGTGTCCGATGCCCGCCCAGTGGTTGAGCCCGCTATATGCGAGGAGCGGCCTAGTCTCCGAACTGGCGAGCATATCGTCGTGAATGGCGAAGCAGAGACACGCTCAAATCTAATTGACCTAGACGATGAGCCTCTCGATTTTGGATTCGAAGATGACTGGGTGGCGGAGTCCGAAGCGATTGCCCCAAAGGGGGATATGGCCGTAGCTGAAGAAATCAGCACGCTTCAAGGATCGATAGGTCAGCACAAGGCGATCGACACCGATGTGGAATGGGACGATGTCGATCTGTTTCTTCCAGAAAGGGCACTTCCGTTAGCGAATGATGATGGCGAGGGCATCCGTGGCTTGCTCTTCCGGGGATTGCGCGAAGGTACTGTATCCGAGACAGCTCTTATCGATGTATGTCGAGAGGTTGACGCTTCTCGGAATGAAGATACTGAACGTTTACTGACTTTCGTTTTGGGCGATCTCGGGATTGTAATCGATGAGTGGACGGGGTTGGTCGAGCAGTCGGATCTTCTTGGGCCGACTACTGACGAAGACTTTGGACTATCAGAGGCCTTGGAGTTCGTTGAAGACCTCGCATCAGGTCGCAACGAGCCGCTGAGATTTTACGCAAAGGGGTTGAAAAAAGACCTACTTCTGGCAGCAGAGGAATTAGCTTTAAGCCGGGAAATGGAGGATGCAAGGAGGCAGGCGCTGGATGCGCTCGCGTGTTGGCCCTTGGGACTTGGTGTCGTTTTTGAAGCTGCCGACAAGGTAGCTCGCGGGGAAGCAAGTCATGAGGCGTTCATCTCTCGAGATGATCTCGTTGGCGAAGGTGAGGGTGACGAGAGCACTAGTGAGACATCTTCCGGTGAGGAGGAGCACGAGGACGATGAATTCGGACATGATTCGGTCGCGGCAACTTTTATCTCTGCTGTTTCAGCTGCACGTTCTGCCGGCAATGACTCCTTGAAAGTCCGTGATGCGCTTGCTACTGCCAATCTTTCCCGAGTTTTTCTCATCGAGCTTTCGAGAAAGGCAGATTCTGATTTGGCAGGTGCAGGCTTTTCTACTGCAATTCGACGCCAGGAGGCGGCACGGGAAAGGATGATTCTTTCCAACCTTCGTTTGGTGCTTTCTATAGCCAATAAGTATCGATGGTCTGAGCTTCCTTTTGATGATCTTGTGCAGGAAGGCAATATAGGTCTGATGAGGGCGGTCGAACGCTTCGACTGGCGCAAAGGGTTCAGGTTTTCCACTTATGCTACATGGTGGATTCGCCAGCAAATTACGCGCGCAATTGCTAATCAGGAGCGAGCGGTCCGCGTTCCCGTTCACATGCAAGACTTGGCAAGGAATATTTTACGTGAAAGGGATAGGTTCGAATTTCAGATGGGGGGGGCTGAAAGCGAGCGCGAAACATCCCATCGAACGGGGATAGCCCTCGATAAGCTCAAGCTTCTTTTGACCGTATTCGAGAAGGTGAGCAGTTTGGACGAACGCTTTGAAGGCTCCACAATCTCTTTCCTCGATATCCTTATGGAAGAGGAGCCATCAGACCCGGCGATTGCTGCAGAAAACGCTTCTTTACGGGCAATTTTGTTAGACATGATTGGAGAACTTGACGAACGTTCGGCCAAGGTTGTCACTCTCCGTTTTGGCTTTGGCCAAGACGACGCCATGACCTTGGAAGAGATTGGGTTCCTATTTGATGTTACCCGTGAACGTATTCGACAAATTGAGTCGAAGGCACTTAAAAAACTATGCCATCCGATAAGAACGGAAAAGTTAGCCTTGTATGTGGGTGACTACTTCGAGGTAAAACAGTCCCTCTCCTCAGAGGACCAGCTAGGGGAGGTTTCAACTGAACGTGCCAAACACCATGGTAAAGATGAGCCTCGCCAATCGTTAGCTAAGAGTTTGGAGACCATTCATCAGGTCTTAGATGAGTCTGCTTTGTCCGAGTCTTTGGAGGGGACAAGTGCCATTCTTCAGGAGCGACGTTTGTTCGATCTTTTAGATGAGGCTAGGGCTCTTGGCCTCAGCGTTGAAGAGCAACCTTCTGGTGATGGCCGAATTCACGTATTACTGCCAGCTCAGCCGGATGCTCGCGTTCGTAAAGTAGCCCGCCGGATGGTTGATATCGGTTTCACACTTCTTTCTGGAACTACTTACGTCAAATGAGCGAACGCACCAGGTATGCCCCGCCGCGAGCCGGCGCGATGCTGGAAGCCCTACGTGGCCTCGGATATTCGACCTCCGCAGCTTTAGCTGATGTGATTGACAACGGTGTTTCCGCCGGGGCGTCAGAAATACGTGTGACGTTCGCCTGGGATGGTGAGAAAAGTCGGATTTCCATCTTGGACAACGGACGAGGCATGGACGACGCCGAGTTAGAGGTGGCAATGACGCTGGGCGCTAAGAATCCTCTCGATGACCGTGAACCTAACGATCTCGGTCGTTTTGGGATGGGCTTAAAAACCGCATCCTTTTCTCAGTGCCGCTGTCTCACTGTTGCGTCTAGACGAATGAGCGGTCCAGTTTCCTGCCTGCGTTGGGATCTCGATGCCATTGCGGCATCAACGGACGTCGGATGGCGGATGTTTGAAGGGGCAGCCCGTGGCTCCGAAGCTTTCGTTGAGCCCATCGATGCGCTCCACTCTGGAACAGTAGTGCTGTGGGAGCAAATGGATCGAGTCGTCACGCCGGGTTATACCATCGATCACTTTGCCGACTTGGTAGACGATGTTGAACTACGCTTGGCGATGGTTTTCCATCGTCTGTTAGAAGGGCCGAGCCCTGTTATCCGGCTGTTCCTCAATGACAAGTTGGTTAGCCCGTGGGATCCATTTATGACAGGGCACCCTGCGAAGCCGTGGCATTCGCCGGTTGCCCGAATCCTTACGCCATCAGGCCTCGTAGAGGCTCAATGCCACGTTTTACCACACAAAGATCGGCTTTCCGAAGATGAGTTCCGTAAGGCGGGTGGGGCAGAAGGGTGGACCTCTCAACAAGGATTTTACGTATATCGGAACCATCGTTTGCTTCTGGCAGGCGGGTGGCTTGGGATTGGGCAGGGACGCGCATGGAATCGAGAGGAGCCTCACCGGCTTGCCAGGATCAGGTTGGACATCCCTAATACTGCCGATTCCGCTTGGAAGATCGATGTCAAGAAGTCCACCGCCCGGCCTCCCGTGACAGTGCGTCCGTGGCTCACGAAGTTGGCTGAGGATACGAGAGAAAGAGCCAGAAGAGTCTTTGCTTTTCGGGGTACGCCAATGCTTGGGCCGGGAGGTCTCAAGGTTGAGAAACAGGCATGGCGTGTCGAGAGACTTAAGAATGGTGTGCGCTACCGCATCGACGAGAGCCATCCGGCAGTGGCGGCAGTGATTGAGGCTGTTGGCGGTAATGCTGACCTTGTTCGGGCCATGCTACGCGTCGTAGAGGAAACAGTGCCTGTCCAACGGATATGGCTCGACACCGCCGAAAACAAAGATACCCCAATAACCGGCTTCTCAGGAGATTCCGAGACGGCTCCTGACGGCGTCCGAACTGTCCTTCTGACGCTCTTTAGGGACATGGTGGGGCGACGTGGAATGAATCCCGAAGTGGCCGTCACAGCCTTGTCCTTGACGGAGCCTTTTCAGAACTACCCTAATCTCGTCGCGTCCCTTCCGAGCCTCGCGGCAATACCTCAAGAAGGGAACGCATAATGACGGAAGAGCAGAACAAGGTATTTCAGCGCGTCGTTAGCGTCGCCCAAACTTTCTTGGTCGAGGCTATGGAGAATGGTTCGGTCACGCCGACCCTCATCGCCGAAAAAGTCGATTTTGTCGCGACGCATATGGCCCCTGGCGAAAATGTCGACCAGAAGGAGGCCGTCGCAGAACTCATTCGTCGATTCAGCCTATGGATCGGCGGAGCGTCCACTCTGTCAGACAAGACTGGCCATAAGGACTGGCTTAATGCCGCTCGCAAAAGGGACTGGCGTTACTGGCAGCGCTACCGCGATTTCCTCGAGAGTAAAATGTCCGTCAAGGCCGTAGATGCTCTAGATGATGCGACTAATAAAATTCTCGAACTGCTTGAGGATCCTCTTCGCGAGGAAGGATGGGATAGGCGCGGGCTCGTCGTTGGGCATGTCCAGTCCGGCAAGACGGGCAACTACACTGGCCTGATATGCAAAGCTGCCGACGCGGGATACAAGATCATCATTGTGCTTGCCGGCCTGCACAACAATCTTCGCTCTCAAACCCAGATTCGCCTAGAGGAGGGCTTCCTTGGTTATGAGACCTCGGCGAAGAACGATGTCGTCCGCTACATCGGAGTGGGCGAGAACGGGCGCGACGCCGAGATTCGCCCAAACTGCGCGACAAATCGCTCGGACAATGGTGACTTCAACACAAAGGTCGCGAAACACCTAGCAATCTCCCCTGAGCAGCGGCCTTGGCTATTCGTCGTCAAAAAGAATAAGACCGTGCTAGATCGTCTCCTAAAATGGATTCGCAACCACGTCGCGGACTCCAAGGACGCTGACGGTCGTCCGCTAGTCTCAGGCTTTCCTCTGCTTCTGATTGACGATGAGGCCGATCACGCCTCCGTCGATACCGGGGACCAAGTGGTAAGCAAAGACGGCTCCGTGGACGATGAATACCAGCCGAAGGCCATCAATAGCCGCATCCGAAAAATCCTCCATTCCTTCTCCCGAAAAGCTTACGTGGGATACACCGCCACGCCGTTCGCAAACATCTTCATTGATCGACGGAAGGCGACTAAGGAGGAGGGGCCCGACGTGTTCCCGCAGTCATTCATCATCAACATCTCTGCACCCTCGAATTACATCGGGCCTGCCCGTGTCTTCGGGCTTCGAGCACCTGAGGGGCGGGTTGGAGGTCTGCCGCTTACTCGCGAGGTTGACGATCAGGCGGCCGACACAGGTGAAGGTGGCTGGATGCCTCCTAGGCACGACAAGAGCCATGTTCCCCTGTTCAAAGGGCGTGACGAGGTACCTCCATCCCTCAGGGAAGCGGTCTCGGCTTTCGTTCTGGCGTGCGCCGTCCGCGTTCTACGCGGTCAGGGCCGCCGACACTGCTCGATGTTGATTCATGTAACCCGCTACACCGCCGTTCAGGAGGAGGTTCGCCGTCAGGTCGAGGATCTAGTAAAGAGTTATCGCCAGCGGGTGGAGCGCGGCTTCGAGAAAGACAAGCTGATGGCTGAGTGGCGGGAGCTCTGGGAGTCCGACTTCGCTCCTACGTCGGTCGCTGTAGCGACGGCCATGGGGGACTCTAGCGGTGAGTTCAACCTCCCCGAGTGGGAGGAGGTGGAGGCTGTTCTTGCGGATGTTCTAGGGGATTTGGCCAGCAACGTCAGGGCGATCAACGGTTCAGCCGGGGACGTTCTCGATTACGCTGAGCGCGAAGAGACCGGTCTCAAGGTCATCGCCGTGGGTGGCGACAAACTCGCCCGAGGCCTGACTCTCGAGGGACTCTGCGTCAGCTATTTTGTAAGAACCACGAAGATGTATGACACCTTGATGCAGATGGGTCGTTGGTTCGGCTACCGGCCTGGGTACCTCGATCTCTGTCGTCTCTACACGACTTCCGATCTCGTCGAGTGGTTCGGGCACATTGCCGACGCAGCAGAGGAGCTTCGCCAAGAGTTCGACATCATGGCTAAGGTGCATGCTACGCCAGAGAATTACGGCATGAAGGTTCAGTCGCACCCCGTTCTCATGGTTACCTCGCCTATCAAGATGCGTAGCGCCAAAAGTTTGCAGGTGTCCTTCTGCGGATCAGTTCTTGAGACAGTCGCGTTCCATCGTGATTTGTCTGTCATTGAGAGAAATCTAGTAGTCATGGAGAGGCTCCTCGATGCTGCCGGAGTTCCCGCAGAGAAAGATGAAATCGTCCGCAAAAGAGGCGATAGCGCTCAGGAGTGGAAGGGGTTCCTCTGGGATAACGTCCCGGCAGAGCACGTTATCGAGTTCTTCTCCGGGTATCTGACTCATCCTGCCGCGCGGAAGGTGAACAGCGCTGTCCTGGCTGACTTCGTTAAGGTGATGGCAGCTAAGGGGGAGCTTACGTCCTGGACCATTGCTCTCGTGGGCGGCAACGACGGAAAGGATCGCATATTTTGCGAAAAATACGTTCTGGAAAACATGATTGTACGAAACCAAAACCCAAGCTCGAAAGGGGAGCATTACTCCATTGGGCGACTTCTTTCGCCCAGAGACGAATCGATTGATCTCGACGAGGATGCTTGGATGGCCGCTCTAAATCTCACTGTCGACGATAGGATGATGGATCCTGCGCGAAGAACCGAGGAGACAGGCAAGGAGCCACCTAAAGCACCGAGCGGGGTCTTCGTGCGACAGGTTAGAGGGTTGGGTGCAAAAGGAGTTCTCGGTCATCCCGAGCGAGGCCTTCTACTTATATACCCACTTGACCCGAACGGTGCAGGACTCCCTGAGGATGCTGTTCCCGTCATCGGCTTCGGTGTGAGCTTCCCCGCGAGCCGCTCGTCGACAACCGTCAAGTACGAAGTGGATCACCTTCTCTGGGAGACTGAGTATGCGCCGGCCTATTGACGAGTTCGTCGCAGCTTGGGACGCACTTTCCGGGAGTAAAGGAGACGAGGGTGGCTGGCTTGGTATCGCGGTGGCTTCCGTCGGGAAGTGCGAACTCATGGCTGCCCGACGTTGCCCTGGCAACGAAGAGTCTCTTCTTGCTCGCTTCCCGACGGCCCGACTCGGATCATCCGAGCGTCTGCCTGAGGGCAGAGGCTTCGAGGTTGTCCGTGCGGATCCTCGTGGCGACGGCAAGACGTGGATAGCCCTATCACGCAAGGAATCCGGCAGTACCGAACTGTTCTCAGAGATGGTTGGTGATGTCGCCGGAGCCATGGATGCTTCCGCTGCAGAGGGCGAGGATGCCGTTTTGCGGACGATGTTGCGCAGGGTTCGAATGTGGCAACAGTTCATGTCCCGCGGGCCGGTTCCTCTCAGTGCTGAGGCTGAGCTTGGCCTAGTGGGTGAACTCGCCTTTATGGTCACTCTTATGAACTCTGGAGTTTGTGCCGAGGAAGTGCTCAGAGGCTGGGTTGGGCCCGACGATGCTCTGCAGGATTTTCTGCTGGGTGACGGAGCGGTTGAGGTAAAGGCAACAATGTCCACGTCTGGCTTCCCTGTGAAGATAGGCTCCCTTGAGCAGCTGGACGACACGGTGGCGTCGCCACTCTTTCTTGCTGCCATACGGTTTGCTTCTGAGGATGGCGGGCTAACTCTTCCTGAAATGGTCGCGGAGGCCGAGCAACTTCTTCGCGAAGAGCCTGGAGCGATCAATTTCCTTAAAGATAGGCTTATGGTTGCCGGATACTCCGAAATTCACTTGAGCCATTACACCCGCAGGTTCGAACCGAAGGAGACGAGAATTTTCGCTGTGTCCGAGGGCTTCCCTCGACTGACTACGGGAACCGTTCCTGTCGGCGTTACGCGAGCTCTTTACGAAATCAATCTGGACCAAGCTGGAGAGTTCCTCTCGGACCTCGACGCGGCTCTGAAATTATTAGGAGTAACTGGATGACGCTTGAAGATTTTTTCGCAGAGACTAAGGGCGAAATAGCGAACCAAATGTCCGACGGCGCCCCTTTTGGTGAACTCGTTTTCTCCGAAGTGGTGATGCAACACCTTGCTGAAGCCGGAATGACTTTCGATCCAGTTGTGTGCCACTTTCAGGGGAAGGTTGGTAATGCGAACATGCGTTTAAGCGGCTATGCCTTGTCTGAAGACGCTGACCAGCTTGACCTGTTCGTAAGTTTGTACGAAGGCTTTGAAAGCCTTAGTCTGATTTCTGATCAAGATATCAAGACAGCAGCGGCCCAATGCGTTCGTTTCTTGGAACTCTGTGCAGCCGGGCGTATTGCCGAAAAGCTCGATCCGTCAAGCGATGTCCATTCCCTTGCGCTGACGATTCGAGAAATTTACGACGGGCTTGAACAGGTTCGTGTCTACGTGCTTACGGACGGTATAGCGAAGTCGAAGAATTTTAAAGCCCGAGACGTTGGCGGAAAGCATGTGAAGCTTGAAGTCATGGATATTGAGCGGCTTTACCGCCATCGCTCTGAAGGTAAGCCTCGTGATGAGCTGGTTGTTGACTTCAATGAGGTGTCTGGCTCCCCACTGCCATGCGTATTCGTACCTGGTGAAACAGGAGACTACGACTACGCACTGACCGCTATCCCAGGTGAAGCGCTTCGATTTGTTTATGAGAAGTTTGGCCCTCGTCTTCTTGAGGCCAATGTACGCTCATTCTTAAGCGTGAAGGCGAAGGGTGTGAATGCGGGACTCCAGAATACTTTGCGGAACTCCCCGGAGAGGTTCATGGCTTATAACAACGGGATCGTATTAGTCGCTGATGAGATGAGGCTTGATCGCGCAGCCGATGGATCCCCTGGGATCGCTTGGTTGCGTGGTATGCAAATTGTTAATGGAGGCCAAACTACAGCTTCAATTTTCTTCGCTAAGAAGAAATACGCGGATACGGATTTAAGTAAGGTTCGCGTCCCTGCCAAAATCATCGTTATGAAAGAGCAGGATCCTGCAAAAGAAGAGGCGCTAGTCTCCGACATCTCGCGTTATGCCAATAGTCAAAATGCTGTCCGGCAATCAGATTTATCAGCCAACAAACCATTCCATGTTGATATTGAGCGGTTATCGCTCTCCGTCTATTGCCCTGATGGTATGGGCCGATGGTTCTACGAGAGGGCAGCGGGCAGTTACAACACTCTACTTTCACGTGAAGGTGTCACTCCAGCTAAGCTTCGCGCCCTGAGGGACTCCGTGCCAACGTCGAGAAAAATAACAAAAACTGAGTTGGCGAAGTACTCCACTGCGTGGGATGGGCACGCTGATGTTGTCAGTCTTGGCGCACAGAAGTGCTTTGATCGGTTCATGTCTGGTATGACTGACGTTGAGGCTAAAGGTACGGTTTTTACTCCGGATGTTTCTTATTTTAAGGCTGTTGTCTCGAAAGCATTGCTGTTCAAGGCAGTTCACAAGACTGCGCGGCCATTGGTGCCTGCCTTTCTTGCGAACGTTGCGGCTTACACTGTTGCATTAATGTCTCAAACTTACGGCAATTCTTTTAACCACGAGCGTGTCTGGAGCAGGCAAGGTATTTCTCCTCAGCTTGTTAAGCAGATCGAAATTTGGGCGAGGGAAGTCAATGATCGTCTTCATGAAACAGCGAACGGCAGGATGATCTCTGAATGGGCAAAGCGTCCGGAGTGTCGAGAGGCAATGTTCTCTCGACCTTTCTCTCCTCCCTTGGCAGATATTCCTGAGACGCTCTAACATCCCATTCATTTGCCAGAGAGAAAGTTCAAAACTATGGGTGCAGGGTTAGTCAGTCGCGAATTTTCAATGGTAGGTACGTTGAAAATTCGCCGTCGTGGGGGGGGGGCGGGGGGGACTACCCTTACGAAACTCACCGGCGCAGACTGCGTTGCTCCATAGTTTGTCCGGTTCGATCAAATGCCAAGTGACGCTTGGCGGTTTTTCCCTGATCGGTAGGAATCGATGATCTCGGCGACAACAGCTGCGATTTTTCTAGCAAGAAGCGGCGGGACTGCGTTTCCGATTTGTGTGTACTGCTGTGTTCTATTTCCCGCGAAGAAGTAATTGTCGGGGAACGTCTGCAGTCGCGCGGCTTCGCGAACAGTCAAACTGCGGCACTGACTTGGATCCGGGTGAATGTAGTAATGGCCGTCTTTAGCTATGTGGGCGACGACTGTGGTGGACGGGCCATCCTCCATTTGAACTCTGAAACGGTCACTAAAGGGGACAGAGTCGGACGAAACGTTTTCATGCGCTGGCAGAAGTTGCATAGGAAATTGATGAATTTTTGGTGAGGTACCATTCAACTTTGCGTAGCTTGCCGCAAAAATATACCTATGCAGGTCAGAGCGCATATGGCTCCTAGCTTCATGCTGTAGTACCCCTTTCAGTCTAGGGTCGAGGAACCACTCACGTTGTTTGGTATTCATTTCTGGAACTACTTTCCAAGGTATGAATACGCTGCCACTAGAGTTTAGTCTCTGTGCGTCTTCCGCAGCACTTTTCATAGCATCTATTAACTTTCCTCGGCCTGTTTCATAGGATCCGAAAAGCATAGAGCTGGCCTCCTCCAAAGCGGAGAGCCAGGCTTCGAGAGAATCTCCGCCCCTTGAAATTTTGCTTCGTATTGGAGGAAGTCCTGATAAAGCCTGCCCAACAGTGAAAACTGTTTTGCTGGGTTCCATTACAAGCTTTTGCGGACGTTCCAATATAGCAGGGCAGCTCGAAGCTACGTCAGAGCGAACCCCAAGTAGGATAACCCTGTGTCGAGCCTGAGGAAGACCGTGACGTTCCGCTTGAATGACAAAGTCATGTGGATCTGGTTTCTCCACATCTTTAGGGACGACTAAAGAGCGGATGTTGTACGCAAGATCGCCACCAGGAGACGAAAGGTCCTCGAGAATTTGCTGGAAAATGTTTGAGCCGCTGTGCTTCGAGGACAGTATGCCTTTCACATTCTCCATGACGAAGATCGTCGGTTTGAACTCGCGAATAATCCGCAGATACTCTTTGTAGAGAAAGTGCTTCTCGTCGCTTTCAAACTCCTCTTGGCTCTCACGTGTTCGACGGGCACGTCCTGCTACTGAGTACGCTTGGCACGGCGGGCCTCCGATGAGTACCCATTCATCTGCGCCTATCAGGGCTTCCCTAATCCAATCGTCAACCTCATCAGGCGAAATTTTACCAAGCTCTGCGAGCTTAGCTTCTTGTGCTGCCTCCACTGCTTCTGCCGGTACATCCGGATGCTTGAAAAGCTCGTCACGAGTAATTTCGCCCCGGATGTATTGGTAGTAGGCCTCCGGTGCTTCGTTTTTTGGAAAAGCGCGAAACAATGCGCGGAGGGATAAAGTCGCGTGAGCGACAGGATCTTTCTCGATCGAGACACGTAGCTGAAACTTACGTACTCCCTTCTCAGGGCCGCCGATTGAAGAGAATCCCTCCCCGAGTCCGCCCGGGCCGGCAAAGAGGTCGATGACCGGGATAGAATCCTTATATTTCATTGATTTAGTCGATGCGCCAAAGACGAAAATAAAAAAAGCGCACTGTAGCGCTCAGGTGAGTTGCGGCCCAGAATTGACACGCCCTATGTGCGATAAATGGTAACGGTTCACTAGGTGCCGGGCAAGAAATGAACTTTAAGAGAGTTGCCGAATTCCACCGAATGTAGGTAAGCGGCAAGGCTTCCGGTCTAGCTCACTTTGTAGCAAAGGCCACAGCGATCGGTCTGTCATGACGATTAGAAGGTTAGAGTGGCCATTGAGGTGGAAACTGCTGTAAAGGTTGTAGGAGTTTTCTAAGCGTGAAGGAGAAATGAGTATCCATGGCCGAATAAAAAAGCCCCGATTAGATCGGGGCTTCTAATTTTCTGATTTGCCGATTCAGATCGCAATCGTCAAATCGCGGCGAGCTCGGGAATCAATCCCAGCTAAGCGCACCACCAGTCTGATACTCAATAACTCTCGTCTCAAAGAAATTCTTCTCTTTCTTCAAGTCCATAATCTCGCTCATCCAAGGGAACGGGTTAGTCGTCCCTGGATACTCTTCTTTAAGACCAATCTGCGACAAACGACGATTCGCGATGAACTTCAGATAGTCCTCCATCATCGCCGCATTCATCCCCAGCACCCCACGAGGCATGGTGTCACGCGCATATTCGATCTCCAGCTGAGTCCCCTGCAGAATCATCTGCGAAGCCTCTTCCTTCATTTCAGCATCCCACAAATGCGGGTTTTCGATTTTGATCTGGTTGATCACGTCGATGCCGAAGTTCAGGTGCATGGATTCGTCGCGCAGGATGTATTGGAACTGCTCGGCGACG
>Ga0255334_1001168_pt1 | contig 13298 bp, 8 predicted proteins | sample EtOH5_35cm_T3_12_FD_202080 | JGI IMG/M metagenome (GOLD analysis project Ga0255334, IMG submission 202080) | Sandy soil microbial communities from University of British Columbia, Vancouver, Canada - EtOH5_35cm_T3_129 | ecosystem: Engineered > Artificial ecosystem > Sand microcosm > Unclassified ...
AGGGCCTCTCTCCTATCTCATCCCACTTGGCTCGCCCTCATCCTTTGGTCCTTTGCCAGGGTCTGGCCGTGTGGCGGACATGTTTTCCCTCTGTTTCTCTTTAGGTCCCCACCCTCAAGGTAAAGAGCCGCCGGGTAAGTTGGGTTTCCCTCCTTTTTCTCTTTCTTTTTTCCTACCGCACGCGCGTTCGCACTAGGGAGGACGACGCATTCGTGACGATCGGCACGCACACGCACACACGCGCGACACACTCGTGGACAAAAGCAAAAAAGGTAGGGGGTCAACCGATAGATCGATGAAACTGGCGGTGGTCTCTCCCTTTGGCGACCGTGCCTCCGCGGCAATGGCGCACGGTCGCGCGCCCCCATCCGCGGGACCAGGAGTGCTACATTCATCCGTAACGGGTGCGGCGCGCTCTTTGAGGCCCGACGCCACAAGAGGCCTCACGCAAACCGTGCCCTCGATCTTTGCCCTGGGCGACCTCACCGGTGCTGCGCACAATGGCACGGGAATGGGAGCGGCTTCGTCGTGGGGAGGCCACGTTCCGTTTCCCGTGCACGCATCGGCTTTGGCTGGCCTGTATGGCCCGACCACCCAACCGCGCCAGCGCCATGTGCCGTCCTCCTACGATCAATACCATAGGGACGAAGAGCAACAGCAGCAGCAGCAGCAGCAGCGACAACACCAAAACGGCGGGCACGTGTACGATCGACGGCACGCGCGTACCGAGTCAGACGGTGAGGGGGGTGGCGACGAAAGTGCGCCGTCGCCCTTTCTGCAACGCCGCGGCCAAGAGCGCACTTTGGGACGGGACGGCGTCGACGGTGACGGCCAAGACGATGCGGCGCCTCATAGCGAGCGCGTGCCCATGCCCGTCAATCACATGAGCATGAGGGGCACCATTGCCTCCTCTGCGCCCGCGCTCTATGCCGTCCGGTCCCATCAACAACAACATCAACATCAGCAACAGCGGTATCATCCAGAGCGCGCGGTAGGCGATGGTCGTGCCGACAGTGACGTGGCACACCGTCTCGAACAGCGGCGCAACGACCATACGGTCTGGACTGACTCGACAGCGCGCTCTGTTTCGCGCTCGCCTCGATCCACGAGATCGGCCCACGCGAGCGGCGACAGCGACAGGTCGATTGCGAGACGAGGACAACGGACCGACCATGGACAGTATTCGGCCGTCGCACATGGTTCCCCCGGCAGTGAAGGCGAAGCGAACGCGATCGATAGAGGCCGCCGACAAGACGGCGGACATATGCAACAGCGCGATGAGAGATCTCATGAGCAGCGGGCCCCGCGCAGGCACCAACGCGGGCGCCGCGCCCGATCGAGCGGACGCCACCACCGTAGGGCCGACGCGCAGACCCATACACAACGACGCTCCTCCAGCAGAGAGGACAGAGAGTCGCCTCAACGGCAGGCAGAGGCAGGCCTCACGGGACGACGTGCGATTCACACCAAAGCGCGCACCGACAGAGCCCCCAGACAAACCCATGGACGCGGCGGTGCAATGGCGGCAGACCACGACAGAGCGGTCGCGGATACGGCCCGTCGACCGGCACCCATGGATGTGCGGCGCGGGCAGAGCGCCCATGTAGACGATAGACCACACAACCAAGACGGACACAGCGCCAGAGTCGATGATGGGCACGCACGCGATCCCCACAAAGGCGAGCGACGTGCGCCGCGCCTTACGGCGAGACGATCCGCACGTGCGGCTCGCGGGCCCGATCGCTCGCTTGAACGTCATCGCGACAAAAGAGAGAACAATTATGCGCCATCGACCGCGAAAACGTCACGCGCTCTACTAGAGCACGGTCGATCAAGCGCAGACTCGGATCGGACCGCGCGTCCCCGCGGGAGAAGGAACGATGGTGCGCGAGATCGGCAGGGTAGGCCCAAGTGTGCAAATCCGCGCGGCGACCCGCGCGACAATGAGGAGAGCGATCGCACAAACGGTACACGCAGCTTTGATGACATTGCCACTCTGTCCGAGTACGACAAGGACGACGATGACGAGAACGACAGCAGAAGCAACGGCGGCGGCGACGATGGCGACGATGCAACGCCAGACACCGACACGCTGTATCGCAGCATCGTCGACAATGTGTTTGGCCAAAGTGGGGGTCCGCGCTATGCCGCACCAACGAGGCCCACAGAGGACGCAAAGGAGCACGCCGGCAGTGGCGTCGCGCCGCCAAACGAACCAAGGGGCGCCCCGAGCGCAGACACATTTTGGACGACTCGCTTTACGGGCTCACCCCCACCGCCCGCCTACGCGCGACGGTTCTCTCACGACAATGGCGGTGGTGGTGATGACGACGATGAGGATGATGATGGCGACATTGATGCCACGGATAGAGAAAAAGGAGAAAGAGCAGGAGGTGCCGGGGGCGCCTCGCCACCGCCTGACTGGGGCACGATCCAGGCCCAGGCACTGGCGCGATCGCACGAGACGGTACTCGCAGAGGAGAGACAGAATGCGCACGCACTCGTGACAGCGCTCGTGCTCTTGCGCCAAAACATGCACGAAGCGTGGATGCGTCACGCCACGGTGCCCCCGTCGGCCGTGGCCCAGGTCCAAGCGCGGGCGCGCGCGTTTGTGCGGGCACGTTGCTGCTCCACGTGGGAGCCAGCTATCGCGCCGCTCACGGCCTCGTTCAATACGCTCATTGCCCAACTGAGGATCGACTGCCCTCAGCAGCCCACGGCGTGCTTTATGGCCCTTTTGGACGCGCTCGTGGCCTGCGTACGTACCCTGCTGGCATCCGATCCCGCGATCCGTTCCGCTGACCGGATCGTCGCGCTGAACGCAGATAGCGGCGAATCTCCAGCGAGCACGCCGCGCAGGGTCCCAGAAAGTGATCGTGCCTCAAGCGGCTCATCCGACGTGGCGCTCAGTACTGCCGTCATCGTCGCCGTCGACAGTGATGCGGTGGAGCAGGGCGTTGTCAAGGAGAATGAGTGCGACAAAACTGTGCACAAGGGTGCACTCGATAAAGAGCCCACGAGTCCGCAGTCGAGCGAGTGCGACACGGTGCCTCTGCCCGCGCACGACGAGGGAAAAGGCAAAGGGGACGCGCCGATACCGTCCGGCGTATCGAGCGACTCTATTCTGTGGAATCACATACGTTCCATCCAGCAGCATGCGCGTACTGCCGCGGTCGAAACGTTGCCTTTACCATCGCCCTCGACCGCGCCATTGTCCGCGCGTCCCAGACCGTCTCTCGTGCCCCTCACGATGGTGCTCGCGCGAGAACCTGCTCCTTTGGCCAACCCCCAGCAGCAGGAGACGCCAAAGGAAGGGGCGGCGCCGCCGCCAAAGCAGACCCCTTAGATTCCGCGTGTTTTTGGGTGCACAATTTGGAATGAAAGGGAACCAGTCATTAATGCGTATTCTTGCACGAGCGTCCAGGCGTCTGCACGGATTGTGTCAAAGGTCACGGCGCCTCCCCCCAATGCGTCCGTGCAATGTTGTCGAGCAAGTGGCCGTCCCGGTTTGGTTCCTTGACGGCCGGTCCCGGATAATCAAATGCGCCAAGGCAATTCGTTTTGTCATTGGTTCGCTCCCACGACACTGCCCGGTGCGCATAAGGGCAAGCGAATGTAAACGGTCCGTCCAAAGAAGGCCCTGCCAGAGACGGTGGCTTGGCTGCCATGCTCCTTTGTTGTCTTCTCCCTCTCTGCCCTCTTTCCCAAAACGTGATTCACTCTCTCGCCCATGTTTGGGACCCATATCCTTTTGAGGACCACAGAGAGCGCATTTCTGGATGAATCAAAGAAACGTCCTTACTGGTGCTAGTAAATCATACAAGCGTTCCCGTTTGAGGATATGAGTAATTTGGAGGTGATGTAAACCTTACATCCTACGGTCTCCAAAAGGAATGCCTCTGCCATTGCTGGTGCCCTGGGATCGGACGCCCGTCATCCCCAAGTCTCGTACCGGATCGTGTAATGGAAAGGCGAGACACCCACACGTCGCTCTGCGCGCGCTTTCCGGCCCCGCGCATTCGAAAGCGGACTCTTGCATCCGTTTGAACCATATATACCCGCGCACACGCCCATCCGATTCGGAGAAAGAAGGAAAAGGAGGAGGGAGATGCTCGACGGCGATCAACCGCATTCGTTTGTCGCGGCGCTCCCCAGAGCCGTTGGGCACCTGATCGCGTACGTGCTCGGGTGGGAGCGTCGGCGTGCGCCCGCAGACACCCTCCACCAGGCCCTGGGCGACATCGTAGGGCGGCAGCGACAAGTCCACGTTCACCGTGCCCTCACGCACGACAGTGTGGGGGCTCTTGCGGCAAACGGCGCACTCGACAATGGTCAAGGGAACGTGGCCGCCCGTGGCCCCTCAAAACGCAGCGAGCCGCCCGCCGACGGCCAGGAGTGGCTCATGGTGGAAAGGGACAAGAGTACCGCCGATGGTAATGGTCATTACGGTGACGATTTCGATGACGGTGACGATTTCGATGACGGTGAAAACAGTAGTGGCCACACATCTGTAGGGCTGCGCCGACGCTTGCCGGCCGATCGTAGAGAGATAGAACGGCGCACGCTGACGCGCGACATTGTCGGACGCACGGCCCTTTACAGAGCGCTCGTACGTGGCCCCCTGTGCGACGCCGATTGCCTGCTCGCGGGTGCGTCGGGCCGTGCGGCTGCGGCGCTGTTGGCCGATCCGCTGGCTCTGTCGACGGTTGTTGCGGGCGACCGGATAGCTGCCTTTGCCCTCGTTCAACGACACGCCGCGCGAGCGGGCATCGACATGCGGTGTCTCTTGCTCGATCCGGAAATGTGCGATTCGCGCGCGGCGCACTGTGTCGTGCAGCCCCGCGACACGCTGGTGCATCTCGCCGCAGCGACCGGGAGCGTCGGCGTGCTGGCTGCCATCCTACGCATGGGCATCCATCCGGACCTTGTCGACTCGTATCGCTCCCTTTATGCCCCTGATGACGATCGCCAAGGACCGCGCCACTGTATCCCACCCAGCAGTGACGGCAGCACCAGCAGCAGAAGCGAAACATTGCCACCCAACATCGCGCCGAATCGGTACGCGCCCACAGGGATGCACACGGACAAGTTGCGCTGCGCCATCGGACTCTGTGCCGACGGTACCCTCCATGGGACGACGCCGCTGCACAGCGCGGCGCGGGCCGGCGAGTGCTCCTGTGCAGCGCTCCTGCTGGCGTCGGGCGCATCGACCCGTTCTACGACGGCCCAAGGATCCACGCCGTTACACGAAGCCGCAATGCGTGGCCATACCCCCGTCGTGCGCCTCTTGCTGGCATCGGGGTCGAACGCCGGTGCGCGCCGGTCCACCGATCGGGCGAGCGCAGCCGATGTGGCGCGGTCGGCGGGATTCGCTGCCACTGCCGCGGCCATCCACGCCTATGCTGATGCCAAACGCGCGCCGCCGCCGCCGCACCACATTGCATAAATGCGCTCCCGCCCCCCCCCCAAATGTCCCACGAGTGCCAAGAGAGTCGCTGGTGGCGGTGGGGCGGGAGGGGGAGGGCAAGGCGCGATAACGAATACAGCAAAAGAACGAGAGAGATATTTGTGCGCTGTTGTGTGCGTGCTCATGGGCATGTATGTGTGTGTATGTGTGTGTGTGCGTGCCGTCTGCACAAACTTGCGTACGAATGAAACGAAAAAGAGGGGGTCGTCCCATAGAGGTAACAAGAGCAAGAGAAAGCGTGTGTGTGCGCGCGCGCGTTTCAAAGTGGCCACGGTGGGAGAACAAGAGAAAGGGGTACATAGGGGGAAAACCAATGGCATCGTCAGCGAAAGCGTCATTGCTGCGTGGGACGCAGGCTCGGCAATCGGGCGGCGGCAGCGGCAGCGGCGGAGCGCGCGTGCTGCTCACGGGCGGGTGCGGCTTTATCGGCAGCAATTTGGCGCACTACCTGACCGATGTCTGTCGCGAGGGCCTGCCCGTTGAGATGCTGGTCGTTTTGGACTCGATGACCCATGGCAGCGACGAGGCCAATGTGGCAAGCCTCCTGCACGAGGCCGCGTCGTGCCCGGCATTGGCCCCATCCACGCAGTGCGCGTGTGCCGCAGACGGCGCGAGCGGCTGCAGCGCCTGTTCGTCGGACGGCGAAATCCGCGAGAGCACCATCGAGGGCGCACGGTGCCGCAGCGCCGGCCGCGTCGCCGTGGTCCAGGGCGAATTCGGCAACGGGCCTCTGGTGGCGCGCCTGCTGGCCGACTATGAGATCGACCACGTTCTCCATCTGGCAGGCGAAACGCATGTCGACAGGTCGTACACGGACCCGACGCGGTGCATACAGGTCAACGTGGTCCAACTCGTGGCCCTGCTAGAGGCCTCCGTGGGGCGTATCCTGCCCCTCAAGAGGCCCATAGCGCGCTTCCTCCACATGAGCACCGACGAGGTGTACGGCGACACGAGCAAGGAGCCCTGCAGGGAGACCGCCAGCCCCATGGATCCGACCAACCCCTATGCGGCGTCCAAGGGCGCGTCGGAACTCTTGGTCGGTGCGTACCGTCACTCGTACGGCCTTCCGGTGGTAGTCGTGCGCTGCAACAATGTCTATGGTCCGCGCCAGACTACGGACAAGGCCGTGCCGCGGTTTGTCGAGCGCGCCCTTGCTGGCGAGGCCATCCACATCCACGGGACGGGCCAACAGACGCGCAACTGGGTGCACGCGCACGATGCGTGCCGCGCCATATGGACGGTGGCCATGGAGGGCCAACTCGGGTCGGCCTACAACATCGGCTCCGATGACGAGGTGTCGGTGATCGACGTTGCCACCATCGTGCGCGATATCGTAGTGCGCGATCGGGACCCGGTGGGCGGCGGGGTGCTCGTGCCGATAGTGCACGTGCCCGACAGGCCCCACAACGATGCCCACTACCACATCGACTCGCAGCGTATACGCGACGAACTCGGGTGGCGGCCTCGGGTGCCCTTTGCCAAGGGTATCGCCGACACCGTGCGCTGGCACATGGCGCGCGCCTTGGGCTCCCTTGGCACGCCGAGCGGGCCCACGGAGGGCGAGACTTGCCCGCCCCCTGCCCAAGAGGATCGCGCGGGAGGCGGTGGTGATGGTGATGATGATGATGGCAATGGTGTCGCCGGGGACGTGCATGGCTGTGGCAGAGTGCCGAGCCCGCGCGTACTCGTCTACGGGCACCGCGGGTGGATCGGACAGCAGGTGATCCAACTGCTCGACCAGCACCCGTCGGCGCCGGCCGTGGCGTTTGGCCAGACGCGCCCGGGCCAAGACGACGACAGGACGGTAGAGGCCGAGATTGACGCCGTCAAACCCACACATATTGTGTCCCTCTTGGGGCGCACGCACGGTCCCGGCTGCGGCACGGTAGACTATCTCGAGGGCCCAAATCCCGAACGCCTCCACGAGAACGTGAGGGACAACCTGTACGCACCCATAATGCTCTCTGATGCCGCGGTCGAGCGTGGCATCCACATGACCTATCTGGGCACCGGCTGCATCTACACCTATGAGGACGGCAAAGACGGAGGAGAGGACCCAGAGACGGGCGAGCCGCTCCCGCACAGGCACTCTCTTCATCCCGATGCTGCGGGCTTTGGCGAAAACGATGCACCCAACTTTCGCGGTTCGGCCTACTCCACCGTCAAGGCCTTTACCGACCGCCTCGTGCGTCGCATGGCCGCGCGTCGTGCGGCCCTTTCCCCCCAATCGGAAGGCGACGATTCTCGGCAGTTGGCACACGGGCGTTGTCGGCCGAAACCGCTGCCCGAAGGCGGACCCGTGCGTGCGACAGTCGCGGGCGAACCCGCCGTGCTCAACGTGCGCATCCGCATGCCGATCTCGGGCCAGAACAACGCGCGCGACTTTATCACCAAGATCGTTTCCTATGAGCGCGTGATGGACGTTCCCAATTCGGTCACCGTTCTGCCCGAACTGCTGCCCGCCATGCTCGACCTCATGTTTGAGCACCGCGCGACGGGCACCATCAACATGGTCAATCCAGGTGCCATATCGCACAACCAGGTGCTGGCCATGTACCGCGAGGTCGTCGATCCCACGTTTGTCATACGCAACTTTGAACGGGGACCCGCGCTCGACGCGCTCATGCGAAAGCGGAGCAACTGCAAGTTGGATACGTCGGCCTTGGTCGCCGCCTGTCCTCGGCACGCGCGACCGGCCTCGGTGGCCGTACGCGCATGCATCGAGGCCATGGCCAACCCCTCGTCATAGCGGCATTAGGTCGTCTCCTTTCCTGCTCTTTTCGTCAGCGTCTCCCCCGCCCCCTTATTTTGCTGCTGTACCGCCCAATTCTGCGTTGGCCATTGCATCCCTTATTCTTTCCCTCTTCACCCCACCCCACCCCACCCCCCCCACCACCACATTCCTATTGTTTCTTCTTCCTCCACTGTCTCCCGCGGATGGAGCATACGTTTGAGGGCACACGCGCCGAAAGAGCAAGGGGAGGAAAAAGAAACCCATAAACGGGCAAAAGGAACGGGGACAGGAGAGCGACAGACGCCCACGGTAGGGGGGGGGATGCGTGCGTGCGCCACGAGAGAACTTGTACAAACGGGGCGAATGATATAGGACAACACGTTCCAAGGGCACGCTTCTCTATTTATACCTTTTTCGTCCACGGGTATACCATATCGTGTCACGCAACTGGGCCCACCGTGCAACGCCTCGTGTCCTGTCGGATTTTCCCCACTATTAACGGCAGTTTCCCTGCCATTATCGTTCTTTTTTCCTGCGGAGCGGGGAGGGGGGTGTGGGAAGAAAGGGGGAGAAGGGAGGGGGTAGAGGGGGATAGGGAGGTGCGCGCAAAGCGGCCTTAAACGCGCGGTGGACTTTTGCGACATCTTTGTCGGTTGCTCTCTTGGCCCATTCTTTTGAGATATTGCCAGCTTTCCGTGCACACGTGTTTACTCGATTCCGCGCGCGCGACCGAAAGCCCCCCTCCCCCCCCCAATCATTCAAAAGACACATTCCCACCGGCGACTGTCATGAACGATCACCCTATCACCACCGATGCTCCCGCGGCAGATCTAGGATCTAGTTTCGGTGGCCCTTTAGGGGTCATATCTCAAGCATGTTTGACCAATGCTGGCACACCCCCAGCAACATTGCCGCAAGCCGACAATACGCCCAAAGTGCCCGTGGCGCGCGGTACCAAGAGGCCGCGCGCTGCCACGCAGACCATCATCGACGAAACCGACGGGTCGCCAACAACAAAGAGGGTCAAGAAACAGAGGGCGCCAAAGCAGCAGGTGCCGGTAGGGCAGGGCCAGAGCCAGAGGAAGCGCAACTATGTCAATTCGGTACAATTTGCCGGCGACGTGCGGTTCAGCGTGATCATATCGTGTTCGCGCCTCAAGACCGGCGGGTTCAAGTGCACGTTTGCGCTCGAGAAGCGTGCCATGCCGCAGACCAACAAGCCCCTACGAGCCAACGCCAAGGGCGGTCCCATCATCGAACGGCGCTACGATTCCTTTCTCGTATCGCCCAGTCTGATCATGCCCGACGGCAGCAGGATCGAGGGACCCAGGGATGCCAATGGCGAGGAACCCTTCCCCACCTATGAGCAGATGCAGCAAAACTTTTTGTCGCGCGGTCTCGACTTTCGCAAGTACGTCAGGGAGGATCTGGCCCTGTCGGCCATGGCCATGACCGCCGCTGCGGCCTCGGCCGCTGCTGCTTCTTCTTCATCCTCCCCCTCCTCCTCTACGGAAACGACCCCATCGCCAGACAGTGTCCAGGCCGCGCTCTTGTAATCGCGCGCGCCGCTGCTGCCGCTGCCCCCACACCCACCCCGTTGCCACCGCTGCTACTGTTGTTGTTCTAGTATATCGAATCCAAAAGGGAATGTATTTGCGTTCTACATCATGTGTCTCCTCGATCGCGATCCTCTTCCCCCCTTTAATGCCCTTTCGCCCCCTCCCCCCAATTCCCCTTTGAGCCATCTTGTGCATGTGGTAACGTGTGCGCTCGCAATGTATGGGCACAACGCAAAAGGGCAGACACGCCCACACGTGCGGGCCTGCCAAAAGGTGGTTTCTATAGGGCTGCGCGCGCGCGCGCGTCTAGGCGATATGGTACGATGGATTGGGCAGTTTGATGACGACCCCCGAGTGCGGGCCGCGAACGTCAGACTCTTGATCGCCCACGTTGGCCACAATGTCGTAGTCGTCGGTCGCCATTAGGGCGCGCGTTCTGCTCTTGAAAGGCTCGCGTGGCCCATGATAGGTGGGGTCGCAAAAGAACGTGTGGTCCCATCCGCCGATGCCGAGCCATTCCAGGTTGGCAAGTGTGACCGCCTTGCTGGTCTCGGGCCTGCCCGTGATGAGCACGGTCCGTATCCCCTGCGCCTTGGCCCACTTGTAGAGGTCGACGACGGGCGCCAGGGGAGGGAGGTACCCGCGCGGTACGGTCCTCCCCAGGGCCATCATTTGGGCGGCAAAGTCCTGCTGTGCCTTTTTCGACGTGCGCACCAAGGTATCGTCCACGTCAAACACCATGGCGGCCTTGCCCAAACGCGGCCGTTGCATGTAGTTGCTGATGGCGTGCCTGCCATGCGTGCACAGGTGGTCCACAAACTGCTCGTAGGTGGCGCTTGCCATATAGTCGTCCGGGTTGACGAGGTTGGGCGGTATGTGTTGACGCGCGCGCTGGCTCGGCGCGCCCCCGAGGGTCGCATTGTAAGGGGAAGAAGGGGAAGAGGGAAAAGCCGCGCCTGCGGCATAGGCGACCGTCTGCGGCCTACCGATGCCCGCGCCGAGAGAGCCGCGGCGCGTCGTCGGCGAGCGCGTGGCAATGTCGGTACCGTGGGGAATTACCGATGCCAAACCCGAAAACGTTGTCGCCGTCACTGCCGCAACGTCATTTGTGCCTTTGAGAGCGCTGGTACGGCTCGACCGCCTGCGCTGTTGTTGTCGTTGTTGTTGTTGTTGTTGGAGAGTGGCCGGAGGAGACGCGACGGGCTGCGCCCACTGCACGCGCCGCCTTTGGCGCTGTCGCTGCGGAAAGAGTATCCACGACGTGGTTTCGTCGGTAGCGGCACCGGCCGCGCCCAGCTGGGCGGAACCGATGGGCCACACTCCCGGGGTACCTTGGCCCAACTGCGGCGACGGCGGCAAACGGTAACGGGCGTCGGTCACGGGCACGGGCGCCGCATGCGCGCTGTTGCGCCGTGACGGTCGTCGTGCGCGTTGTTGCTGCTGCTGCTGCTGCTGCTGCTGCTGCTGCCGCGCACCCAGTGCGCTCTCTGCCGTGAGTCGATTGCCCCGCGTGTCATAGATGTGAAACATTCCCGGCGGCGGAGGCTCTGGAACAAACACAGATGGGCGTCGCCAAGCGGGGCTGCCTGTACCGGACGGGCGGCGCAGGCCCGGCAAACTGCCCTCGCTGCCGTTGGTGATCGCGCTTGCGGCGTACATGGTCTTTTCCAGCAAAAGGGTTCTACAGAGAGGGAGGGTGAGAGCGCGTTTGCCGCTGCCGCTTCTCTTTGTTTATTCCCCTGCAGAGGGGAAACCGGTACATCCCTCTCCCGCACCGTCGTCACGTATATGTATGTGCGCATGCCCTCGCTGTAGGTACGCGCCCCGACAGTCTGTCCCTCGTATGTGTGTGTGTGTGTGTGGGCGGTCCACGATCGAGAGAGAGAGGGAGATACAGACATGCCAGAGGATTGGGAAACTGCGCTCCCTGTGCAAAGAGAGCGGGGCCGACAGCGGCCAGACCAACAAGGGAGCAAACAAATACATTTCTCTTGTGGAAGCGCGCCAAAACCAGACCACAATGGATGGTCAGGGATGCAGACAGGGGTCTATGGAGAGGGGAGAAAGAGAGAGAGAGAGAGACGATTCTAAAAGCCACAGGCATCGAGTCCTCGGCGAATCTCGCAGCGCCTTTGTTCACGATGGGCGGCCTTGACGTGCAGGTGATCGCAGCAGCGCAGCAAAGAGTCGCGCTCGCGCGGCGTAACAGGGGCACGCTCATCGTCGTCGCCATTGCCGTCGCAGTCGCCGAGCAGTGCGTTGCACGGTGGCGCTCTCTCGGGATCGACCAAACGGTCCGCCGTGGGAAACGTATCCGACGGTGCACTGATGGCGTGTTCGATTCCGTTGGTGTCATCCGGGCACTCGTCGTCGTCATCATCATCATCACCGTCACCATTCATGGCGCTGTACTGTGTCGATGGGCGCTTGTTGGCACGGGCAGTATGCGCGCGTCGGAAGAGGGCGCCGACCCACGATGTGGCAAAGGCCATCAGGCGCGCATGCCACACCCTATGTCCGACCCCATACTGAACGGCATCGTGATCATTGATATCGCAGTCGAGCACCTCCTCCTCCTTGTGCTTAAAGTCGTTGACCGTCAAGACAGACGCCAGCATGTTGCCGTTATTGCGTGAGATGTATATGTCGCACACGCACACGCACACACACACACACGAACGTATATATGACGGCTGTCCTTTTCTCTGGGGCCTCGCTGTCTTTTCGGTACGTGGGCGCTCAGAGGGAGGGGGAGGCCTGGCAGAGAGCGAATGCGCGTGCCCTTTCGGCAGGTCTCGGCGAGAATGGAGAGAAGACGCCTGCGGCTCACGTGGTGCTTTTGCGCGCGTCGATTGGCCATGGCCCCATCCACAAAACCCACGAGAGAGAGAGAGAGGCCGATCTCGTCGCCATCGCGACCAAGACGGTGACCACGGACTGCTCCCTCAATTTGTCGCTCCGACCGCGAAAACAAGCAGGCAGACTCACGGAAAGCGCACCCTTGATCTTTGCGTCCCTGCCCCTTTCAAGGCGCAGACGGAGCGCGCCCATGTGCAAGGACCGGCCGCCATCCTCTGGCTTCTCGGACACGAACCGAGCAAGGGGTGACCGTAGTGACTCACGGGCGCCCTCATGCAATGTCGTACGGGACGATGGGGTTTTTGGTCCCCATCACCCCCCCCCCAAATTTATTTTTCATTTTTTCGATGCTTTCACCATTGGGAGGACGACGTCCTTTGCTTTATGTGCTCTTTAACGCAAAGATGGATGGACGCAACACAGACACCGCGCTCGACCAAGAAGCCCATAACGCAGCAGTCAAACGACGAGCGCGTTTGGATGGTGAGCGAGGCGTCTCTCCGACCCAACAGCAGAGGAACGTGTTTGGCTTTATCGATGTGGGGCGCACCAATATGGGCTTGTGCTTTGTCTCCAATGTGAGAGACTGGTCCGACCCGATCGTCGAGATGCTCGCGCGCGTCGACATCGACTCTCTGGAAGTGCGCACGCGACCGTTGCCTCGCACCATCGAGACGCA
>Ga0255334_1001169_pt1 | contig 13295 bp, 21 predicted proteins | sample EtOH5_35cm_T3_12_FD_202080 | JGI IMG/M metagenome (GOLD analysis project Ga0255334, IMG submission 202080) | Sandy soil microbial communities from University of British Columbia, Vancouver, Canada - EtOH5_35cm_T3_129 | ecosystem: Engineered > Artificial ecosystem > Sand microcosm > Unclassified ...
CTCGGTCGACTCCTTGACCACACGCTCCGGGATGACAACGCCCCGGGTGATAAACTTGATGGAAGCGAAGATGCGTTCGTACAGATCCCGCAGCGTTACGCTAGATGATTTCATGCTGAATCAGAACGATCAGGAGCGACGCCGAAATCGTGATCACCGGAATCTTCCAGTCGCTCCACCAGTCCCTCCAGCCCACGTCCAGGAGGTTCTGCCGCAGCGGCCACAGGTACGACGGCCGACTGTGCAGCGGGATGTCAATGAGGACGTGAGAGAGGTATGCCATCATCATCGGGAAGAGGGCGGGCACGAGGAACCAGCACCAGAAGGCGAGTCCAGCCGGGATGAGGAGGCCATGCATGTTCCGATAAACCGAGCGCATCCAGTCCTGCGAGAGGGGCCAGTTCCCTTCAGTGCAAGTCTCGCGGTACTTGATGAACGTGTAGGCGTTCATCGGGATAAGGATCGCATCGGGTGCAAGCCCGATGGCAGCACCGACGATCGGGTGTTCAGGGTAGCACGCTGCGCCCAGAAGGGCGTGAGTCAACGGATCGGCCATAGATTCAACCCCCCAGGCTGTCCCATTTGATGTCGATGTTGAACTGCTCCGCCTGGTCGATCTTTAGGCCAGCGGCCGCCAGCTTCTCGTCGGTGATTTCACGTGCAGCGCTCGCCGCGAGCAGCCCCTCCTTGTCGACTTCCTCCTGCGTGCGCACGAACCTCGCGAGACGGAGTTTCTTCAGGAGTTCCAGGACGGTCTTCCAGTTGTATTTGCGGTTGAGGAGCATCACCTTGGGCGGCGTCGTACGGAAGCTCACGGTGCCATGCACGAGGTCCTTGCTCCGGGACCGTTCGAACTCGTCCTTGTGCTCGATGCAGAAGGCCTCGACGTTCTCCTGAAGCGAGAGCGCCCGCTCTCTGGTCTCCGCCGTCGCCTTGTCGTAGGCGTCGCGCAAGCGTTGGATGCCGTCGTTCATCACGGCCTCCTCATGCTGAAGCATCGTCTCATGCTGCCCGAGCTCCAGGAGCGCCTGATCGACGTCATCGAAGCTTCGAAGTGTGGTGACTTTTCTTTTTGCCATAGTTCTATCCTCGCAGGATTTCGTGTTGTTGTATGCCGGCCGCGGGCGGTGCTGGAGGCACCATGTAACGCATCTCGAACCGGACGGACTCGGTGATCAGTTTGTTTTTGAGATTGAAGAGAAGGATACACTCGCGACGCAGCTGCGTCGCTTCAGGCTCCCGGCGCTCCTTCGATGCTTGGAGGCACTCGCGGAAGCGGTGGTCATAGAGGGCGTCGACGGCAACGATGTCATTGTCGGATGTCGGGAACATGATCCGCGCCTGGCGCAGGAGCTCGACCGAAATGTGCTCCTCGTCCTTCCTATCGACGTTCCGGTTGTGGATGATCGCATAGCAGACGAGCGCACTGATGGCGACGAACGCCAGGATGAGCGCCGTGAGGGGATCAAGCATGGGGTTCTCCTTTCTGTGGTAGTGGGCGGTGGTGTTTCACGTAATGCTCGTAGTTGAATCGTTCGGTGTGGGTCAGCTGGATCTTGCCAGCCTCAATGTCCTGGTCGATGATCGCGATCATGCCTCGGATGACTTTCGAGAGTTCGGCCGCGTTACAGGCCTTCGTCGATCGCTTTCCCGTGACCCTCTCGCAGAATCGGGCCGTGTCCTGCCAGTCCCACCGGAGATAGTCCATCAGCCGAGCGATGAAGCGGTGCTGCTGTGGGTTCTTCCGGATCTGTCCTGCAGCCCCCTGGTTGTCGAGCATCTTTTTGAATGCCAGGTGAACCAGGTTCGCTTCCTCATCGTCGCAGTCGGTGATATGGAGCTTCCCGGTTACCGAATGAACGACGGTCCGGTAGGTCTCCTCATCGAGAGCGAGCCGTCCCTGAGCGAGCGCTCGGATGTTATGGTTAAGCGCCCGGCGGTTCATTTCGAATGGTCCTTGGCCTTTTTCATATCCTGGTGAAGAAAATGCCAGAACTGGAGAACCATGATGAGCAGCAACGCGACCACACACACGGCCGCAATCAGGCCGAGGGCGATGAATGCGTCAATCCACCAGGTAGCCATACGCGGCCTCCAGATCTTCCGTGCGGATCTCTTTGCCTTTGCGCATCTGCATCATGTCGTACGCCCGCATCATGATGTTCACCAGCGACGCCGTTCCGAAGTGCTTCAGTGACCAGTTCCACGCCTCCTTGAGCTCGTCGTTATCCAAGTCGTGCGGCCACATGTTGGCAATCTGCTTCGCTTCCGGGAATCCGATCTCACCCACTTCCACCTTCATCGTGATCCGCCGGCGCAAGTATCCGAGCTCCTGGTTCTGCAGCAGCCGGCTGAAGCGGTCCGTCGCAATGAGCACGATCGCACAGCGCTCGGTCCGCTCTCCGTGGATGTCCCGCAGGAGTGCCAGCGTCTTGGGCCGGAGCTCGTCGGCCTCGTCGATGATGATGAGCCGTGGATTTCGCTGTAAACTTCGGATGATCGCCTGGAGCTTGTCGCTCCGGGAGCCCACCATCTGGGACTCGATGTTGAGGGCCTCGGCCACGCGGTGAAGGAGCTCTGTCGGTGAAGTGACGCCTGAGAGCTCGACGAAGACGGCGAAGTCATTGAGCGCAGCAAATCGGCTCGCGGCCTTGGTCTTTCCCCGCCCGAAGCGGCCACGGATGAGGGCAATCTCCTTGCGGAGCCAGGCGAGCCACATGATCGAGTGGATCTGCTCGACGACCGTCGTTTGGATGATCGCATTCTTGGCGACCCATGAGCGGTAGAACCGCATGAGCGCGTCCTCCAGGCGTTCGACGTCGCCCTCGTAGGAGCCGGAGAGCGCCTGGCTGATCGTGCCGGTCGAGAACGACGTTCCCTTAGCGATGTCACGGAGTTTGATCTCGCCAGAATCCACCAAGGCTTTGAGCCGGCCACGGATCTCCTCCGGCTTGTCGGAAGCGAACTTCGCCCGGCTGATGAGCTCGAATCTGCTTTGCGCTGCCTGAGACATCCGACCTTCTCCTTATCCGAATATCTGTGTGATCTCTTCCACGACCGGTTCCTGGTTGATCAGGTTGAACCGGTATAGCCTCTCGTCGCATACGACGAGGGCGTCGTCTACGGCGTTCTTAAACCCCTGTGCCTCTCTTCGGACGATCGAGTCGACGTAAGCCCGTGTGACGTTGCGGCGGATCTCGGGGTCGATGATCAATCGCCTTGTCTCGGTGTTCGCGAGATGTTTGATCATTTGATGTTCCCGATGATTCCGGCTACGGTGAGCGGCTGCTGCTTCGCACGCCTCTTCGCCTTCCGTTCGATCTCCAGAATGAGGGCCTGGTCTTCTTCCGCCTCACCAACCTTCTTCGCCTCCTCCTCCAGGCCGGTGAGGAGCGTGATCGTCGGGACCTTCTTCTCTAGGAGCTCGTCCGCTACCGGCGTCATATTCAGGAGCTCTCCCTCGAGGGAGAGCATACGGGCCTCGTCGTTCGAGATCCCCTTCTTCATTTCCCGGATCTCCTCCTGCATCGAGTGCTCTGATGCCTTCCTCTCTTTGAGGATGCGTAGCCATCCCCGCTCGTCTTGGCCGATCATCTCCTTGTTGCACGCAAGCGCGACGAACTTCCCTTCGACGTACACGGACACGAAGCCCAGATCCAGCGGATCGTAGTAGACGTCCGCTCGCCGTCCGTTGACGCTGAGTAGGGCGTCGGCGTAGTAGTCGTGGCCGAACAGGTGGATCTGACACCGGCGGACCGGCTTCGAGGAGACTCTCATGAGCAGGAAATCCAGCACCCGAGGATCGATCGTCCGGATGGCAGAGTAGTTCGTGAGGTAGCACTGCAAGGGGGACTGTCCACTCAGAGATCGGTGGACCCGGTTGTTGTAAGAGTTCACGGCGACCGCGACCATCGCATCGAATTCCTTCACCGGGAGTATCGCCCCGCGCTTGACGTCGTCGGCCAGGGAGTCGGGCTTGTTCTGGTACTGATTTCCCTTGAAGCCGGGGAGGTACTTGAGCATCGTCTGGATGGTCCGGAACCAGCGCTCCATCTGGGCCTTCGATTGGCCGTGGTACGGAAGCGTGTAGTGGAGTCTGGTGGTCCGCGTTATCGCAAGTCGTGCCTCGTCCTGGAAGTCGATCTTGCCGAAGATCCGCCTGGTGTACTTCGACCGGTAGTCCTTCCCGTTGTCGATCATTGCCTCTTCGGGAACGTTCACCAGGTTGATCGACTCGAATGCGTGAGCGGAGGTGAGGGCGCGCAGCTGACGTCCCAGGACCGCGTTGTGATAGGCAAGAGCGATCGTATCGGAGTTGGGCTGCCAGTTCAAATGATAGCCCACGATGAGGCTGGTCCTCATGTCGATGAATGCAGTGACCCATCGGCGGTCGAGTTGACCCCGTTCGTTGAAGATCATGAAATCGAGCTCGGTGTGATCGCCGATCCAGACCTCGCCGGGTTTAAGCCTGGTGACGTCTCGGGTGACATACGGCTCCTGCTTCGTTTCCCAGTCGTGCCGGCGTGAGCGGCTCCGGCGGACCGCCACGGACTCCAACCGGATCTTCCGTAGGAAACGAACGACGCTGCACTGCGCGGGAAGATCTTCAGCTGTGGCGAAGGAACCGTCTGCTTTCAAGACGCACTTCTTCATAGCCCTGGCCTTGAGCGCCAGGTAGCAGCTGGAGGCATTCGCTCCCGGATTTGCATAGAGACTTTTCAGGAACGCCTCGACCGGGATCTCTTCGCCGCTGGATGGCACGATCACTGTGAGGCCGGCAGCTGAGCGAAGGGTGTTCTTGTCGGAACGATCCTGCCGGCAGACCAGGTATTCAACGGCCGTGCGCAGCTGAGGATGCTCGGCGATGGTGCGCAAGTCGGCACGCGCCGGCAAATGGAACAGCTTGCGCAGTTCCATCAAGTACCGCCGGATCGCTCCGCGAGAAATTCCCTCTGAGGCCGAAATTTCCGCGAGCAGCCGGCCCGCGTCGCCGTTTGCGCGCACCAGCTTCATGAGGCCATCGATGCGGCCGATGGCTTCCTGGGTGATTCTTTCCTGGGCAACAAGTGGAAAATCTATCGTGGGGCTTGAGTTCATTCGGGCGGCTCTTCGTCCAGGATGTTAGAGATGTCCCTCATGGGTTGACAGAAAAGATCAAGCTGCATGGGGTTCGGGTCTTTAGGAGCGGCTGATTTCAGTTCCTTCACCAGCCAATGAACCAGCCGGTAATCGCTGGTGAGGAGCATGATCGTGAGAGCGTCCTCGATGCCGAGCTTCGCGCCATTCGCCTGGCTTCGAGGGAGACACATCTTCCTTAGCGTCGAGGGATTCTTGTGCCCGATCTGTCCGGAGAGGTACTCGAAGGCGTCGAACGTCGGATCTTTGCGGCGCATCGACTCCTCGAGCTCGAAGTTCTTGATCGTGGCATAGAGGATCTCATGCAGTGGGCGCATGCTACTTTGCCTCCTCGCCCCCAGGGGGCACCGAAGCAGCTGTAGCCTGTTCGGGGAAATCCACATGCTTGAAGACCTGAGGCTTCAACACGGCCCTCCCAGTCTTCGGATCGGGAATCAGTTGGAATCCCGAGAGGATATTGTGCTGGGCGGCATCGGCGATCGCGCGGTTGAGCTCCGCAGTGAGCCGGTGGATGCGATCGGCGAGGAGTTGCTCTTCGGCGGGAGTAAGCTGTGCGGGCGTGTGTGCAGTCATGGGTAACCGATTTACTCGTGCGTTCCGGTTGAGGAAGAATTCGCAGAGGAATTTGATTGAGACGATGTGGAAGGCTTCGTAGCTTTCACGTGAACCTTGCCGCACGAGGGGCATACACATTTTGGACGAGGCTTTGGGGCACGTGAAAGGCCTATCATGATGAAGTATGAGCGTAGCGTTTTCCTTGATCGCTTCATGCACCGTCGGGGCTGTCCGTTGATGAAGCGGGATACCTCGGCCTTAAACACCCCCGTCGCTCTCGAGATAGATCCGACGGAAATGCCCCTGGAGGCGATTCGCGCCCTGAGGCTACTCACTGGTCGCCTCCAGAGGGGTAGGCAAATTCTACCCCCCCATTCTTGGGGTTTAATTGGCATCCTGGAAGGGAGCCCGGATGCGTGGACGCGTGCTGGCAGCTCATAGGGATTTCAGGTGGTCGTAGATCCTCTCCAGTAGGGCCTTTCGCTCTCCCGTCAAGGCCTTGGAGATTGCAGACTTCGATACCCGAAATCGCTTCATCAAAGTCTTGTGCCGGACGCCTTTCTTGAGCATCAGGATTCTCACTCGCACTGGATCGATCTGCCTCATTGTTATTCTTGTTTTTCTAGTTGAATTTTGCGACTATCTAACCGTCAACTTGTTGACGGAGACATGTCATGCCGCCAGAGTCAGCACCGGGAATTGGGGAAGTAGCAAGAGGCCCATTCAAACGAGCGCTAGAGCGTGCCGAGAGGGCAGTTGGGGTGATTACCATCTTATCAACTCTCGGAGTATTTGGCCTTGTTGCGGCCTTCTCGAACACGTACTTCGCGTCCTGGATCGCCATAGGCTATTTCGGCCTTGCAGGTGCGTGCGAAGTCTTCCATGTACAGCGGAAGGCCGAGCTCCAAGCACGTATCCAAGTAGCTGACAATGCCAATGCCCTTCTTCGTCAAATAGGATCTGCGCAGAAATTCGGTAAGCCCGTACTTCTCAAGCAGTTCAACTATGGCGGCTTCTCTTTTAATGGGTTCGGTCTCGAGCAGCTGCCAGTTGCCATTGGCATATCTCAGCCACTGTGTCCCAACTGTCGTCACGTACTGGTCGAGAGTCCACTCGTCCGGTTTCCAGGTCTTATAAGGATCAAGTTTTCGTGTCTCTGTGGATTTCAGAAGCGATCGCCACGGACCAAAAACGAATTGATGGCAGAAGCGGCGCAAACGATGAATGGCCCCGACTAGTTGCTGCATGACTCGTAACTCATCAATAAGTCGACGGGCATGAAATCAAACGACCGCGGGATTAGAAGATGATGGTGGGCTCTGGCGTCTTCACTGAGGCGGAGATACTGGGTGGCCTGCCCGCTGAACTGAGACCGTTTGTGGGAATACAGTCTGAACCACTGCACCGGTCTTTCACATCGATTATTGAAGCCTTCTGGCTGGCCGCTCGGAGGATCAATAAAGTCACACGGATTCGTCGACCGATCTTTGTGTATTTCGGCAAGGCTCCATTCATACTGGACCTGTCGCTGGGCGAATTGCGTTATACGCCGAAGAGCGATGAGCTCATCAACGCGTACGTAGAGGAGACGATCTTCCTGGATTGCGAGAAGATGATGAGGTATCCCTTCCCGATCCAAGTGGCATGCATTCTGGAGGAGTTCGTCCATGCTATTATGAGCGTGGAGGATGAGGGCCTCGTGACGCAAGTCGTCGGCTGGCTGTACGAAGACATCGTGATTGTCGACGGTAGATACACTCTGCGATCTGCCATGTGAACGTGCCGCCATTGTGGAGCTTTGATGTCGTAATGCTGCGATTCTTGACTTTCATCGACTGTTGCTGTGGCCGGGGACCCTCCGCTGCAGACGTCCATACCCGAGGACCACATGTGGAGATCGTTTCCATAGTGACAAACCCGGCTGCTGCCGGACGTGTTTTGTGCTCGATCATGGTCCGTCAATAAGTTGACGGGAATATACACAAGTTTGTGAATAGTGTCAAGAGAAAAATGCACAAAAATGTGCATGGATGAACCGGAGCAAATAGGGAAAAGACTTCGAAATTGGGCAGCTGAAGAGTTCGCCGGGAACATGGCGGACTTCGCCCGAGCAGTCTCCATGAAACCACAGCAGGTCTACGCATATTTCAACGGGAAGAGCAAACCCGGCAATAAGCTCCAGGCGCGCCTCAGGGACCTCGGCTGCGACATCGAATGGCTCATGACAGGAAAATCCGCTCTGGCGGGGCTGGAGAAGGAGAAGGTCGACCTGGTGGAGATCCCGGTCTACAGTCATGTCCGGGCGGGAAACAAAACGCTCGTCTTTAGCGAAAGGCCGATTGAGTACATTGCGATCCCGCGCTCCAAGGATGGAACGCTTTTCTCCCTAAAGGTGAAAGGGAGTAGCATGAAACCGGTCATCCAGGACGGCGACCTGGTGATCATCAGCCGGAAAAAGGACGCAAAGAGCGGTGACATCTGTTTGGTCGTGTTCGAAGACGGAGAGACGTGCATCCGATACGTCAACTTTCACGACCACATGCTTACCCTCACATCCTCGAACGCCGACTACAAGCCGGAGACATTCAAAAAGGGGGACGTGAGGTGGTGCTACAAGGTGGTGGGATTACATCGACGTTTCGATAACTAGAAAGGAGGCCTGCATTCTATGATACGACCTAGATTTGTTCTAATAACACTGCTCCTCATTTTGGCCTGCAACGCATCCCGCAGGGAGATCTCCGATGATTTGTCGACTCCGGAAGCTTCTGTCCGTTCGTATTGGGGCTTCCTCGTGTCGAGGGATGTCGGCATTGCGATCGAGAATGATGACCTCAGATACATCACCGATGCCTCAGCGCAAGGTCTGAAACAAGTCAGGGTCGAAGCCCTCGAGAGATTGAAGGCTCACCACTACATGCTCGACAATAGAATTGTGAGCGCCGAATTGAACACAAACGTGAGCGCCACCGTCTTGGCCGTCGAGCTCCGCTACAGAGGAGAAACGAAACCGGATACTTATAAGTATTACCTGACGAAGAATGACGGAAAGTGGTTGATCGATGACAGGCTCTATCCATGTCCACTGTGCGATGGCAAGGGGCAGGTGCGGGACTTTTCCAGCTATAGAACCGGCTCCGAACTGACCACGAAGGAATGCGAACATTGCAAGGGGACGGGGTGGCGCAGTTATATACACGCAGGCAAATCATAGATTAGTCCCTCATCAACCTGACGTCCATACCATCTGACATCTCTGATTAACAAAGGAGGACATTCATGCAGTACAAAAACAGCTTTGGTGCACCGCAATTCATCCAGGAGACAATTTTGGATGAAAAAGGTCAGCTAATCGGGACACTGAGGATTAAGCCCTCCGGGGTCTCATGGAAACCGAGCAATCAACATCGTTTTTATACCGTCTCGCTCGACCAGTTCAGAGCGTGGATTACCGATCCACAGACGAAAGCTACTCGAACCACCTCGTAACTGAGCGATATTGAGCTACGCTCGATTGATCATAATGCTGGGCTTAGCAGAGCGCAAATAAACTTTCTATATTGAAATTCATGTTACGATCCCCGCTTAAGCAAGGCTACATATACGATCGGGCAACCGGCAAGGTGTTAGACGGTCGGAAGCCAGAAGAGAAGGTTCGTCAGGATTATGAAAAGGTCCTCAATGAGGACTATGATTTTGACTTCAGGCAGATGGGCATAGAGGTATCTATCCAACGGGGAGAGAAGAACTCTAAAAAGAACCGTGACGAGAGAGCGGATATTGTCGTTTATCACACAACGGATGCCGATCAACGCAGTCAGCACGAGGATATTCTTGGTATCGTCGAGACGAAGCGGCCGACGAGGAAGGAAGGTATCAAGCAACTATCCAGCTATATGTCCGCCACCTCGTGTTTGTGGGGAGTATGGACCAATGGAAAGGAGATTGAGTACCTCTACCGCAATACGAAGACTGGTAAGATCCAACAAAACTTTGTCTATCAGATCCCCAAGAATGGAGAGACATTCGAGGACATCGGAAAAATCTCCAAGATCAAATTGAAGCCGGCGCACAACCTCAAGCTCGTCTTCGGGAGAATGTTGAACACTCTCTATTCCAACACAAATATCAGTCGGAGAGAGAAGCTCGGCAACGAGATGATCCGGCTCATATTCTGCAAGATATGGGATGAGAAATATGATCCATTAGCGGTGCCGAAATTCCGGATAGGGTTTGATGAGAAGATCGGTTCTGTCCAGAGGCGCGTGATGGACCTCTTCAAGGAGGTGAAGGAAGAGCTCTCCGCCGATGGCGTTTTCGATTCCTCTGAAAAGATAACGCTTGACGCGAAGTCGATTGCTTATGTTGTGGGCGAACTCGAGCAATACAGCCTCTTGAAGACGGACAAGGACATTGTCGGTGATGCTTTTGAAGTCTTTGCTGAGAGCAAGCTCATCGGAGAAAAGGGAGAGTTTTTCACTCCCCGCGAAGTGGTTAAGACGGCGATCAAGATCATCAAACCTCAGCCCAGAGAATCAATTCTCGATCCCGCATGTGGGAGCGGAGGGTTCTTGATCTATGCCCTGGAGCACATCTGGGCTGAAATGGATCTATCAAAGAAATATCGGGGAATGGACAATCTCCTCGAGGAGAAGCGTAACATAGCTGAAAAGTATGTTTTCGGTATCGATAAAGAAATCGACCTGGTCAAAATCGCGAAAGCCTATATGGCGATAATTGGGGACGGAAAGGGTGGCGTGGTCCAGCAGAACACCCTGCACCAGCCCGACGAATTCGACGGAAGGGCCAGGGATCTGTTCGTTCAGTCGGACGAACGATTTAAAGAGCACGACATAGTGCTGACCAATCCTCCCTTCGGAAGCAAGACGAAAGTTCTCGAGGACGATTCAAGGCATTTTGACCTGGGGCACAAATGGGTCAAGGAGGGGGGCCGATGGAATAAGACCGACGAAGTCAGAGCGACGCCCATTCAGGAGCTCTTTATTGAGAGATGTCTGAAGATGCTGCGTACAGGTGGACGAATGGGGATAGTACTGCCCGAGACCTATTTCCACGCGCCGACCACTCAGTATATAATGGAATACCTGAAGCGCGGGAACAACATCAAGGTTGTTGTCGACCTCCCTCACAACACGTTCCGTCCGCTATGTAACGCAAAGACGCTTCTGTTGGTGCTTGAAAAAGGAAAGCCGCAGCAGCCCGAGATCGTCTTCGCCGTGGCTGAGGAAATGGGGCACAATCACCAGGGCAAGCCCATCTTCCGATTTGACCCGAAGACGCAAACTTTCACGGATGCCTTATGGGATGATTTGGAGAAGATCAGAGAAGAGCTAGATCATCCAACTGATCCGAATAATAACCATGTCTTCGTCGTCGGGTGGAGAATATCAGGAACAACAATTATGTTCCGCGTTATTACTGGGAGAAGAAACTTGAGGGATTGAGGGAGGATGCAGAGAGAAGAAATCTGGACTTCGTTCCCGTCAAAGAACTGATAGACAAGGGGATCATCAAGAAATTTCGAGGGCATGGATCGCCTCCGAGCGAATACAAGGGCCGAGGAGATGTTCCCTATGTGAGAGCCGCCGACATACTGAACTGGGAAATTTATAAGAATCCGGTAGCGATGGTGCCGCGCGAGGTGTATCAGCGGGTCAAGGGCAAGAAAGGGATAGACTTGCACCCCAAGGACATTGTTTTCGTCAAGGAGGGAAGTTACAGGATCGGAAGCGTTGCGTTTATCTCCCCGTTTGACACAGACATTCTGCTGAATCACCACAGCATCGTGTTTAGGGTGATGCGGGAGAAGAATGAATACGACATTGATGCATACTACCTCCTGTATCTCTTCTCTCACGATCTCACATCGAGGCAGCTGTTTAACAAGGTCATGATCGATACAACGCTGCCGAACATCGGTGATCGATGGATGGAGCTGAATCTTCCGATCGCGAGGGATAGACGGGAGCGATTAGAAATAGGCCGACAAATCAAGGAGGCGTTTGATAAGAGATGGCAAGCACAGAAAGAGATCAATCTTCTCCACCGCCGCGCGCTTCCCGAGCAGGACACGGTGATTGCCGGCGATGACTTCGAAAACTGACGATATTCGTCGCTCGTTTTTCCCTCCCTTCCTTACCCTCATCAATCGATGTGGACATCGCTTGACATCGTCGTAGTAGTTTCGTACCTTTAGCCCGAAGCAATACCCGAGTCCGGCGGATACGGACAGACCCGATTCACGGGTAACTCGATCACAAGAGGCCCCAATGCATTCTCAACTGGTGAGAGTGCGATTGGGGCCTTTTGTTTTTTGTACGATGAGACCGAACTGACACATACGATGGATGGCCCGCACTATCCTCATAAGTTTCCTGGTTGGCACACTCGTCGGAGTATCCCTCACCCTGGGCGTCATCTACCTGGCTCGCCAGGAGGCACCTTCCGATCAACCTGCCGCCACGAATGCCGGGCTCATCGATGATCTCATCACTCAATGGACGAGCGAACGCGCATACGGTTATCTCACGGCCGGCGAAGCGCACCGAACCGAGCCATCCAATGCTCGGTTTGGCTTCTTCCCCGATACCGTGCGATCGCTTGCCCGCATTGTCGATTCTATCTACCGGGTTCCGAAGGGAGTGGTGCTTGCACAATGGGCGTTAGAATCCCGCTTCGGCTTGAGCGCGCTCGGGGGCTACAACTATTTCGGGCACACCTACTTGGCAGTCAAGCCATTCATGTCGCTTCCGGACTTTGTGACCCTGAGGGAAAAGGTGATAACTCCGGACGGTCGCATGTCTGCCGGTCGGGCTGTCCGTTTTGCAAGATACAGCAGTATGCGCGAGTGCTTCGAAACGCACGGACGCTATCTGAACGGATCGCCAATGTACAGGCGAGCGTTCGAGCAAGCCTCGCCGGAACTGTTTGCTCAATCGATCGCCGCCAGTTATGCGACCGATCCTGATTACGGGCTCAAGCTCGTGGTCATCATGAAGCGTTATCAATTATGAGAGTCCGAAATGGCAGTAGGTAATCGAACAATGATGCTGGGCCGCCTCGCCGAACTGCGGTCAGAGCGACACAGGCTCAAAGTCCAGATCGACGCCATCGTCAAGAGCCTTCTGATCCACTTCGAACCGCTGGATCATGCGATGGATTACATCGACGACATCGATCCGACCCGCCTCCTGATCAACGTCCAGGATATTAGAGAGAAGCACGAGCAGCTGCAAAAGGTTCAGACTGAAATTGAGCGGCTGAAGGCGGACGCCGGAGATACGTCGTCGTGACCACGAAGATCTATATCTCGACCATGACGGCCATCCTCGGCGGGATTATGTTTTCTCCGGCATTCGACACGCTCGTGCAGGTCTATGTCATTAGCGTCGTCGTGTTCGTTTCGACCGTTGTCAACTTTCTCTTTCGCATCCAGAAGATCCGAGAATACATCGTCAAGCGCATTACGCAGGACGTCCTGGCAGAGATTATGAAGGATTCGGATGTGCGGCGGATCATCGCCGAGAAAATCTTCGCAGGCGAAAAACCGAAGGACCTATGATGTTGATTGTCGCCCACAACCA
>Ga0255334_1001170_pt1 | contig 13292 bp, 31 predicted proteins | sample EtOH5_35cm_T3_12_FD_202080 | JGI IMG/M metagenome (GOLD analysis project Ga0255334, IMG submission 202080) | Sandy soil microbial communities from University of British Columbia, Vancouver, Canada - EtOH5_35cm_T3_129 | ecosystem: Engineered > Artificial ecosystem > Sand microcosm > Unclassified ...
GCAGTCACCTCTAGCGAAGGTGCCGCTACCTAGGAACCATCAACCATCGGCCCAACTGCTGCATGGTTGTGGTGCCCTTGGTGGGCTGCAAACTTTTTACGATGCTGCAATGCACGTTCTCCACCACGCCGGGTGTTACAACGATGGCACGCTACAACATGCCGAGGGATCCCCGGAGGGAACTTTCCCCGCAGTGGAGAAAACCGATCATCTAAATGATCGATCGTTGCCATGTGTGGGTAGCCGTGTTGCAGCTTCAACGGATCTTTCTCCAGTACCATTGGTTGCTTACACCAGCAACACAGTCCCTTTTGTTCTGCATAGAGCCGCGCCCGTTGCCTGCGCCATTGTGCACCTTTGTTTTTGCTCACCTTGGCCCCCCAAAACAACTTGACCCCCAACCTGTTCCACCCTGGAGAACCTTGCGCGATCGTCGCGACTTTAAGTTTCCCTAGACAAGTTGGGGGCCAAATTCTTACAGCTCAATGTTTGGCAGCTTTTCTCGGATATGCTGCCGAACCGCCACTAGGAGGTGCGCCACTACTGGTACAACCTCGTTAGGCAGCTGCGCGGACGCCAAAGATGTTGAGTTCCGCCCGTACCACCTTGCTGCCACCTTCCGGCGTATATTCGCGATGCTTGATGTTGCTAGCGAAGCGATTGCCGGTTGCCCTATTGAGGTATCCAACCGGATCTTCACCCGGCATACTGTCAACCCCAATCGCTTGCTCAAGCCGCTTCAGTACCCGTGGACTCCAGTCCTGTTTGTCAGGGTCAGGGTAACTGAAAAATACACGCCTTCCCGTGAATTCACCGTCACTTACGATAGCTGCCCGGACATTGATACGCGCCGGATCGCGCTCGTCGTAGTTTGCGCCAAGCAACTGAAATGTATAGTCATTCTCCGCAATCGGCGCAAGATTCGGATTCACATCATGCAGCGATACTTCTTTCCAGCCCATATGTTGTTTTCCTCCAATTTCAGGCATTCTGCCTGGTGAAGGTTAGATGCACCAGCAGCTGAAAAGTTACCACACAAGGTTGAACTTTCGCGCACAATTTTCGCAAAGATCGATATGCCCACCACGCCACTCTCTCACCCCAAATTTCAAACCACAGTTTTCCAAAGATACACAGTGGCACACGTGACAACTTTCTGGCGCAATCTGAAAAGCCACTCCCTTACGAATCAAGTACTTAGCACGCCGCCTCAAGGCTGCCTTTGTGTCGGTTACCATATGAGTCCTATTGTGCGGGCGCAGGTTTCGCAGATGTCGATGTAGTTGCCCTTGCTGCGTAACAGACTGGCGTCTGATTGACTGACTCCACACGCTTCAAGTGTCCCGCACTGACAACAATGACACCAACTAGACAAACGATACGGAACTCCCTTTGCGACAAGTTCTTTGACGCGCCGCTGGATTTTTTCCTTTTCCGTTACCACAGCAGTCCCTCCCGTCGCAAGCAGGGTGTGCACACGAAAGTCGAAACAAGGGTGTCTTTTTTGCGGCGCAGGAACCTCGCTACAGTGTTTGGTTCGGTATTTTCAAGAGAGCAATAGCAACAACCACATTGTCGTTTCAGTGGCCACAGAGGTTGATTTCTGTAGAAATCCCAAAAGTACCCAAACTTCGTGTGCTGGTATCTCACCATAACAAATCCGCTTCCCTAGCACAGACCCCACAAATCTCAACTGTTTCCATCACACCAAGCCTGTCTGTTACCCAATCACAATCGTGGTACCATCCATCTTTCACACACTTGCATGCATGACAACGCATGCCCGCTCTTTCACTATCCACGATACGCATGGGATGTCCCGCTGCTACAAGTTGCTTTGCCATCAGCAACAGATGTTGGTGACGTTGCAGCAATTCTGTTGGGTCATCTACCATATAAGTCCCATCCGTCTCGCACAAGCATCACACAGGTTGACACTGCGGTTGGCTCTGATTCCTCTGTGTAGCGCACAATCATTATAACTGGAATTCGATTGTCCGCAGAAGCAAACATGACACTTGCTCCAGTCCTCACCTTTCAGCTCCAACACTGCCCCCTGTGCCAGAATCTTCCGCACAAGTTTCTCCAACGCTGGTTCATGTGGGCCTTGTTTGCCATCTACCATAGTAGTCGCTACCTCACTTGCTGTAACCATCCGTCAACTTCTTGTAAAGCATCTCCCAAGTGCCTCTACCGGATGCTGGATCAAAGATTTCCTCGGCTGCCAGGATCGCCTTCCCATCCTTTGTACCCCGACACTTCGACAGGATGCTAGCTGCCTGCTCAGTCTGGAAGTACCTCTCACTGTAACGAGTCTTCGCATCCTTTGGATCCCGCAGCATCGGACGTGTCCTCAGGTAAAACACAAAATCAAACATCGCTGGTGCACCAAGAAACATCTGCCCCGGCAGGTCCGGTCCAATCAGCATTTCACCTTGACCACTTTCTGCATCTGGCTTGTCGATCCGCATCGTTGCAGTCACCACAATATGCTTGTCCTGGTCCAGCAACCTCCGCAGCAGTCTCCGCGTGAGCTCACCCATCACACCGTAGTCGTCCAGCTCTGGTACACCAGCACGCCGCTTCGGCGACTCACCCTTTGCCCTCGGGAACGTAAGCGCATGGTCCTTGATAAACGTCTTCACCATGTCACTGAGGCTGTCGACCACAAGGGTGTCTTTGTCCTTGAAAATCTGCCCACTACAGAATGCTTCGAAATCTGCATAAGTTGTGGGCTCCACAAAGTCCATTCCACGATCCGCTACTGTAAGTAGCCCCTTGCCACTGCCGGTCTCACATGCCGCAATCCCAGGGTTCCGGGCACCTGATGCAAATAGTGTTTTGCCACTTCCCGGAAGCCCAAACACCAGCAACTTGAACTTGAAGCCTGCTGGTTTGATAATTTCATTCGTGTTCCGTATGATCAATGACATTTGTTGTTGCCCTCTTTTCGTAAGTAAGAATAGCTTCCTGATAAAACTCTGGGAAAAACTTCCGAATAAAATCTCGGTTGGCGACAGACTTCGCCACTAGCTTCCTAATCTTCTTAATGCGCTCGTCAGTGCTCATCTTCGCGTATTTCTTGGCGATGGCCTTAATGAGATGAGATGTCCAGCAATCTTCTTTTCGTTGGGGAATCTTTACCATACTACCCCCATGTTTCTTGCACATTTGTCGCACACAATATATGTATCATCTCGTGCAACCGCTACTGCGTACCATTCAGTGCACTTCCCAACAAGCGAGTGGCGCACCAAACGGTGTGGTGCTTCACACTTTCTGAGGTAATCCATGAGCATGATGTCATGTGGATAATCTGTACCAAAAAGCAGCACAAATATCTCACACTCTGCATATGTGTAAGTGCCGTTCTGTGTCCGGTCATTCGCTTCTTCAACAGCAGCGGGATCCTTTTCCAGCTTCGTCCCCTTCGCCCACTGCAGCGGCATCGGTAGTAGGATTTCTTTTATTACCATATGTATCCTCGCTTGCGGGCACAGGATTCACACATGTATATGATCCCAGTAGATGCCCCATACATCCCACAACGCAGCGATCCATTCGAACTGGAAATATGTGTACTTTCCTGCAGATTATGGGCCCCTGGAGGCAAATACGTCCTCACTTTCGCTGGACAATCCGTCCATGCAGGTTTGTTAAAGTCTCCCTCACGTGGCCACAACATACTGTTAACCTCTCCCCCGCAGCCACTTCTCCCACGATATCCTACAGCCCTCACAAAGCCGCCACGTTTCGCGGCGCCACTCATCAGACAAATGAAACCAGCCAACCGGCCGCACGCCACGTTGCTGCGGCTGCGGCGGCTTGCCGCATCGCTGACAGCGCAGATATGTGCTGCTGTCAGTTGTGACGTTGACGGTTGGTAGCTTTTTGTGAACTGTCGTGTGTTTCATACTCCTCCCTAGAACCATATCACCAACATCAACCCAACAATAAACAATACCACCAGTGCCCCTACAATATCTGCTTCTTTTGCGCGGTCCATTCTGGACCCTCCGGTTGATTAGCTACCAGTTAATATCAGCCTGAATCGGGCCAACAATGCGATACTGTGGTATCCAAATTTTGAACAACCACCGGTACCGCAGCTTCACCATTAGGTTAGTTCCAGTGCCGCTGAACCCAATGATTGTTCCTTCTTCGACAATTGTCTTGTATGAATTTTCCACTTGCCACAGTACCCGCTGTCCTCGTCTCAGTTTTGTTGTGTCTGCCATTGTTGCCCTCCTCTTACCATACCCATCCTGTCTTCCGGATGCAAGTCTCACACACCAGTACCCACATCGAGCCACCCTTGGTTCGAAACACCCAGTGGTCCGAACTATCTGTCCCACAACATTCACATTTGTGCACTCGGTTGCAATCACAACGTTTCAGTGACTCGGTTTGAATATTCTTGTGTGGAATTGCCCATACCCTTCGCCTAAGATGTGTCCCATCGTAGCGAATTTTTATTGTCCCTACCATACTATCCCAGCTTTGCGCGCGCAACTCACACAAAGGTAAAGTCCACCAGAAAAGGGTCCGATAGCCCCACAGTAACCATCTCCCCAGTTCGCACCAGTCACCACAGACCCATCTCGGTTTACCCGGTACCCAGGCCACACACCTTCGTTCGGCTGGGTGTTTCCCCTGTTGGGGTTCCGCACCCCACAACCCTTCCGTTCAGTCAGCAGCTTTTTTGTCATCTCTTTTGATAGCTTCATAATCACGCAACGTCTCCTCGGTGCGGCCAGTTACGTGCAACGAATAGTACGGGCACTGCCTCCACCCATCATAGCATCTGTTGCGGTCCTGCGGCCACAGCTTCCCAGCACCATGTGACTTCTCGAGCGCTTCTATCTGGTCTGCAGCCCACACAACATTATCGATTGCTTCCTGCTGTTGCTGCAGTGTTCTGATGAGGCTATCGCGACGAAAACGGGCACCAGTGGCAGTGGAAGTGGCGCTTCTCGTGATAACATTCAGCAGAATCCCCCCAAACTCCTCACCATACAGCTGCGCACCAGCCCACAGATATACTCCCACTTGCCCTTTGGATGCCCAGACTTCTGGTTTGTTGCGAGTCGGGCTGCCCTCGGATTTGTGTTCCAGCAGCCACAATTTCTTTGTGTCATGCATTCTAACAACCCCATCCATCCGCCCACTCAACACATGGTTGGTCCCTGGGATAGCTAACTCGAACTTCTGCTCGATATCCACTACACTGAATGGCTCCTGTGGATACTGCGCCTTGTAGCGTGCCATCATTAGCTGGCATTCCTGTTCCACATATTTGTCGTTGTGTGGTCCCCGTGGAGTGCACCACATCCCAGCAGACTGCCGATAGTGTTCTTCCAGCAGCTCATGAATCCGCTTCCCCACCTCCAGTGCATTGCTAGCTGGGATAATCTTTTGGATCCCCAACACATACTGCTCCTGGTAGTGTGCCGGACAAAAGTGCCAACTGCTCGCTTTACTGTAGTCGATACGCATTTGTCACCATATGAGACCATAGCTCCTTGCACAGCTTCCACATAAATAACACCGCTGGATCCGTCCATACCCAAAAGCCGATATCACAGACCACAAGCCATTTGTTTCGTGTTGACTACCCGGCTCCTCAACGATACCTTGACCACACTTTCCACAAGTTGCCGAAGGTGCACCATTTATGGTACACAATATTTTTGTTGGCTTTCGTAGTGTTTTACCTTTTGGCATTGGTACCTACCATATGAGTCCCAACTGTCGAAGGTGCTTCTCACAAATATATAGCCCCCCTGTCAACCAGCCCTCCACCCGACTTGCAGGCCACCGACAACAAATGTCACAATTGTACTCTGTTTGCACTGCGTGGCTGCGTTTTATCAACCCAAGCCACTTCTTCTTTGTCGTTGTGTTCACCAGATTAACCCCAGTTCCCTCACACACTTACCACACAAATATGTGTATTGCGCATAACCACGCTGCTGCAGAGACGTCAGTCGAGGGTTATCCCAGTATCCATCAGTTGCCCACTCCTTCAGCACTGCTTGTTCACACACTGGACACAGGTGTGTATACTGCTCTGAATCTTTAAGCAACCACGCTTTCGTCGGCTTTCTTATCACTGGAAACATCTGTTGTCCCCTTCACCGGCGGATCCACAATCCTGCAGCCGCTCACCCTTGCTTGTTCCCGCATCTTCCAGATTTCCATGCATGGTTGGCAACTCGCGCGTGGCGGACGCAATCCGCTGTAACGGCTGTGCTTCTCACATTTCACCTTCAACATGTTGAGTCTCCTTTACCATATTGCCCCTAACTCTCGCAGACACTTCTCACATATCCACCAACAAAACTGTTTTCCCACTTCCAGACAGCTCCCATTTGGGTGCGGCCACGGTATTGTAGAATTATACCATATTTCTCGTGGCCTGTCGCAGGCCCAGCACTTCATAGGCGCTTCCCCCAGCTTTTCCCTGTATGCTACCTCAGCTGGGCTGTTGTCATTGTGCTGCCGCAGCGGTTCCGCAGCAAATATCCGCAGCGCCTCCATGTCGACTCGCTCTCGCTTTACCACAGGACGCCTTCCTGCCGTAGCTGCGTTATGCATCGATCACACAAACTCAGCGATTCCACCGTTTCCGGTGGGTCTTTCCAAAGCTCTGTGTCGTCCCGCTCATGCCGCAGATACGCTTCCCGGCAACCCTCACAGCTGTCAACATGACACATTGCACACATAGTTCTTGTTGGCTCCGCAGTAAACCACCCCAACCGAAAGCCTGCCACCATCTGCCCCCAGTGTTTCTCTCGCCAGGTTACCACAGTAGCCCCTTCTCACGTGCACACCGTAAACATACCCAGTTCCACCAACCATGCTTAGTGCAACCTTCAGCTATCTGACCCTCATACAAGCCATTCCAGCCGTGTTTGGCAGGCACTCCAAGTCCTGGGTTTACGAAAGCCAGGCTCTCTCCGACAGGTTGTTCTGCGCCACAGACATCACAGTGCCAAGTTTCGTGTTTTACTGTGTACATATGTAACTTGTGCTTCACCACAGTAGCCCTCGTTTCCTACAGCACGCCTCGCAAATTGCCTCAAACTCACACTGTGGATTGTTGTATACCAGCGACTTCCCAACCCAACGACCATTTGTTCGATACAGCACTCCAAATTGCACCGTATAGCACTCTGGACACGTGTATCCAGCAATTGGGTCGCGGAGTGTTCCACCTGTCAATTGTGTGGGCTCTCGCCATGTGTGCATCGGTAGAGGGTCCTTTTTGCAGGTCGGCATCTATAGATATCTCCACCACGACCAATCGTAACCGTGCTTGAAGCCATCCATCAGCCACGTAGCCATTGCCCCAACCGGCCCCGCAGCAACCGCGAATAAACACATCCGTGCGTTTTCCCGGCGGGTCACCTCAGCAATCGTCGGAAACTCTCTCTGGACGTACGCAAACATCGCCGCTGAGCTCCACAGCCCCACCAGCACCCAAACCACAACCAGCCCCAACACTACCATATTCCCTCCTGTTATTTCCCCAGCTCCTTCTTAAGCTCCTCCAGCTCCCTCGCAACCTCCGGGCACTCCACGTTGCTGTCGAACCCGTAAATCTCCCGCCCTTCGCCTGCTGCCCGCCACCGCAGCAGCGCCTGATACCACAACTCATTGAGCTCGCTGAGCCGCTTCTCTTTGGCTCGCCGGGCTGCAGCCTTGTCATCCTGCAGCTTCTGCTGGTAAGTATACCACGGCATCCTTCGAGATCTCGAAAGCTGCTCCGCCCTGTCAATATCAGCTTGCACAACCCACCTGATATACGCCGATAGTTGCATCCCACCAGCCAATTTTGCGGCCTGCTTTGCGTTGTGCTTCATCTCCGGAGTCATTCGAATAACAACTTCTTTGTAGTCGTTCATTTTGTGTGTCATACCGCCGTCCCCCCCGACTTGTTGAGCCCTGCAGTCCCCGCTGTCTGGATGTTCGCGGTAGGTTTGCGGTACGCCCCTTTCAAAGGGTTAGATGCACCAACCCCCACTTAGGGTACAAACTGTCTAAAGGGGGTCTGCAAGTGACTGATTCTAAATGTCTTAAAAACGCCATTTTTGCCGTCTAGCATATTTTGACAGGGGGAGTCCTCCCTCTATCACATACTTACTACGTAACGTAGGGTTCACTTTGGTGTTATATATAGTATTGCACATATATAAGAGAAAATCAGACAACTCACATTTACAGTTAAGTTGTTGAATCTGCGGTAGTTAGCTAAAATCACCCACAAGACATTTAGAATCAACAAGATAGGAGCTATTTTTGACGTATGTTGCTCATTCTAAATGTCTTACCAGATGACACCCAGCTCCCTCGCATGCTTCTCACAAATCCAACCTGCAGTTAGTGGTTGCTCTGCTTCCCACTGCCAAAAGTTCCCGGCGCAAATTTCACAGGACTCCCCAATGAGCCAACCTCTGTCTCCTTTGCGGGCTCCACTTGCCTTCCGGGCAACAGCTTCGCGCAACTTTTCGTCGATTACCATATCAATCCTAACTCTCGGGCGTGCCTGTCACAAAAAATCCAGAAAGACAGTTGTTTTATCCATTTTTCGGCCTCTTCATTCCCAATGTTTTCACAGATATCACAGTCCGCTGCACGAGATTCGTTTCCCAGTTCAGATTCCCCCGATTCCCAGTATGGAAGCAGCCTAAGGCGTTCTTTCCATTGAGCTTCGTTTACCATATGAGTCCCAGTGCTCGCTGGTGCTTCGTACAAATCAGCAAATATCCACAGTCTTTGCCACCGATCCAACCCTCGACCATTATGGCAGTTGCTCTATTGCAGATGTCACAGTTGTGCCCGGACCCCCAGTTTTGCACACCACTTGGTGCCCTCTTCACACGTTCGAGCCACTTCTTACGAGTAGCAGCTTTCACCAGAGTAACCCCCACTTTCGCATACACGCTGTGCAGACACGAAAATGGTGTGCGTGGTCAAAGACATATGCTGCATCCCCCAACTTGTATGTTTCTCCGCAGCAGTTGTAACTACCTGGATATTCCAAGTATTTCAAGCAGTTTATCTGATTCTCGAGTGTCGCCCAGGCTGGTTTTGGTTTTACCATAGAAGCCCCAGTTTCCTAGCATGCTGCTCACAAAAAACAAAATACCCGTTGGCTGCAAAAGTACTTATAGCCCTTGCTGACAAAGCTGACAAAGAATTGCAGATATCACAACCGCTTTCGTCGTCCATGCACCAGCCTTCCACGGGATATCCGTGGCGAACCTTGCGCTTACAAGCCACAGCAGCCTGCCTAACCCACTCAATCCATTGAGTTTGTTGTTGGTCAGTCACGATTCCATCTCCCCTGCGGCTTCCGACAACGGTTAACTGAGCTGCAGCCCGGACAAAACAACCTTCCCATCTCGAAGAAAAACTGGCAACTATGGCATCCCCAACCATAGTATCCACCCGGCTGCATTGCGTAGTGTCCCCAACGAATCCAATGAGTTAGCCAATATTTCCAGCAACTCCACCGATGCTTCAGTTGCATGGCCCCCCACAAACCGCCTCTCGCGCAGCTTTCTTCAGTCTCCATATCCGCGCTTTCATTGTGTTCGCAGGCACCCCGTAAACCGCCGATAGCTCTGCAACCGACTTCCCATCCACCAGCGACTCCCGCAGCAATTGCCTGTCAGCGGGCTCCAGAGCCTCCAGGAGCTCCGCAACTTGCGCGGCAGCCACCTGGGTGCTGCCACTTACTGTCAGCCCCTCAAAAGCCTCGCTATTGAGATCTTCGGTGCTCACAAGATGCTGGTTGTTGCGGCTACGAATTGCCCCCAAGCACTCATTGGTAGCCAGCCGGTGAAACCACGTCGAAAATGCACTATCACCAGCAAACTTCCCAGATGCCATCGCCAGCCAACCTCTGCTAGCTGCATCCGCAGCCAGCACCTCGTCGGGGGCCCGTAACATACTGATAACAACACGCTTAGCGTGCTGCAGCATCAGTTGGTATAGCTGCGCTTGGATATCCGGGTCGTCGGGTGCTGCTTTCCACTTACTGTATGCGTCGTCTTCGCGTTTGGATGCGGTTACCATTCGAGGAATCCTTTCGGGAATTGTTTCTTAGCAGCTAGTATAGCAGGTTCTTTTTGACTGCGTACCCACTTTGCGGCGGCATTTGCAGACGGAAAGCCGAACTTTATAGACGGAATATCAAGTGTTCTCGCCCAACCATATGCTTCAATTCCCCCAACCCAAGTTTTTCTATTGTGCTGGTCGAGCCAAACTCTCCCCTCAATCGCCCAAAACTCCCGTGGAATCCTTGGTGGGAGCACACGAAACACAGTTGCGCGATATTTTTCACCTCGCCAGTCACGCTCGATTACCATTCCAACCACTTCCTTTCCATTGCTGCGTGTCCTGCAAGTGCTTCTTCTTCAGTTGCATACCTGTCACAGTCGAGGTCTTGAAAGTCGCCCCTGCTGGCGAATACCATCGTTTCAAATATCAGCGGCGGACCCTTTTGTGAGAAATAATTGTGGTCCAGCCCCAACCAAACAGTGCTGATAACCTTACCCTTTGTGGTAACAGTGCGGGCAACCTGCCTATAGCCAAAGTCCTCAAACAGCGTCGCCCACTTTTCGAGAGTGAGAGGTTGCCCCTCGCGGTCGTAATGTCTAGATTCTACCATAGAAACCCCTCTTCCCGAAGGCACTTAAGGCAAACATACTGTATCTGCTCCGCTGTGGCGAAGTCCCCAAACTCCTCACCATCAAACAAACGCCGTTCGCACCAGTTGCACAGCCACCCTTTAGGATACCATTGCGTAGCCGACAGGCGAATAACTTTTCCTGTGTGTTTCGTGGTTACCATACCAAATTATGCTTCCTTGCACATTTCATGCAACTGTGCCAGTACGTATCACCATAGTAAATCTTCACAACAGTCGCCCCAGGAAACTGTGGAACATTGCAGCCAAATCCACAGCAATGCCAGCCAGCTCTCCAATGTGAGGCGACAGTGGCTTGCTCACCTACTGTAAGTTTATGCCCTGCAAACCTGTTGGTTACTACCATATCTTCCCCAACCACCTAGCGTGGTGCTCACACAGCCACAAAGCCGCAAATGGGAATCGCTTTATGTTAACATAAAACCCAGTACAGACATCACATAACCCACTTTGGGTTAGTTTCCAACCATCCGGAAAAACACTGTTACCTTGGTGCTTCTTGATGAACGCAACCGCGTCTTCCCATAGTTTATCTGATTCTACCACTTCACACCCACCCACCGTGCATGTTTCGTGCATAGCCACACAGGTGAATTAGGCCAGCTTTTGAGAATCTCATAGGTAGTCTGGTGACCCCAGCCACATGCATCACAACTGCGGGCCACACCAGGGGCATCAACGTCACACCAGCCCTGTGGGAATTCACTTTTGAATCGCTTGTGCAGCTTCGCAACTTTCTGTATGTGCTCAAGAATTGCACACCGAAGTTCCTGGGACTCTACCATATCAATCCTTGTGCTTTCGCGCATTTCTCGCACCACCAGCATCTCACCTGAGGTCCTTGCTTCTGATGCACTTTCCAGCGGCAGCTTTTGTGAATCCGGTGCCCAACTTTGTAGATGTTTGCTCCCTCTTTCACGCGCTTCAAACACAAACAACACGGCTCCTCCGCATCACAGGTGTCAGCGGATTCAACTGTAAACTTCACCACAGTACTCCCCACTTCCTAGCGCAACCCTCGCAAACCCACAGCGCATAACCACTCTCCGGCCACCCAACTCCCATGTGGGCCCACACTTTCCACGGCCAACCCTTTGTTCTATTGCAAACCGGCAACAAGTCTCTGATTTCTTTGGCGTCCTCGCTCCACACAAGCACAGCAATCTCCCCAGGACCCACCCACACAACATGCTGCGTTGGGCATTCCCACTGAAAAACTGAGGTAAACACGTCTTGTTTGATGGCTTTCACCAGAGTAGCCCCATTTTTCGCAGACAGCTCTCACACAAGAAACATATCTCCTCGTCGGCCTTACAGTATCTATAATCTAGCTCTTCTTCCCTTAGGTAGCACCAATGCTTTGTGCAACCCAACTCTACTTGGTTCCCGTGTTTCGACCACATCAAGGTTTTCTCTGGGACTGTGTGTCCACCACAACAATACCAACCATGTGTAGTCAAATTTGGCTCTGGAGTCACGTGTTCAGTGTGCTTTTTCCAGCTGTCATGGAGAGATTTCACCACAGAAGCCCTGCTTTCCTACAGCATACCTCACACCACCAACCCGGAACCTTCAGTAGTATATCCATCTCAAGCAGTTCCATCTCACGTGGAAACACAAGCCAATATCTTGGCGCAAGCTGCTTACACTCATCACAGACAAACGGGTCTTCTTCCAACCGCTCGTAAATCCCTCCACTGTGGGAAAGCTCCCACTCGATGTGTTTACTCAATCCTGATGCACCCAATCAAATTAAACGCATCCGGGGGCTCTTCCACCTGGATACCCTTCGGAATCACCACCAGCGTCGGAACACTGTACGACGACAACCACCCTACATAGCCATCTGTCATGATGATGTTGAATTGCACCTTGTCCTTGCGTGCCCACTGGTCAGCATCTTCAATTGCTGTCCCACCACATGCTTCCCGCTTGACCTTCTTGAGCTGCCGGATGTTGGTCAGCCGCTCGCGTTTCATCACCTCACTGGTGAAGTGATATATCATAAACTCCTGGAACCCCAACTTGTCCCCCACCGACGCAAGCGCCCCCAGAAACACCTCAAACAGCGCATCATCAACGCTACCGCTATTGTCCAGGCTGATGCCGCCGCGCTTGCAGACCGGCTGGCTGCTCAAATTGGGCACCACCATGTTGTGGCCATCACAGAGATACTTCCTGTAAATGGTGCGGGCATCAAAGTTCTTGCAGTTTGCTTCCAGCGCAGTCAGATACCGCGCAAGTATCTCTTCCCACTTTGGTGGGCACAGCAGCGCCGCGCCCCGCATCAAAATTTCCCGCAGCTCCCCCGGCATATCGCCGGGTTCCTTGCCTGTCGTTGACGGATGATTCTTCGCCGCATGCGCAGCAGCATCTTGTATCTGCTCTCGCAGCATCTCAACTGCGCTGCTGCCTTTTTCACCTTTGCCGCGACCATCCGTGCAACCCGGATTGGGTACTTTGTGCTGACAGTGCCCTCCACCACCCGGCGACTGCACGTGTTTGATTTCTTTCTTGCACTCCATGTAGCGCTGCTCCAGGGACATTCCTTTGCGGCGCTCGGGTCCTACGATCC
>Ga0255334_1001174_pt1 | contig 13241 bp, 11 predicted proteins | sample EtOH5_35cm_T3_12_FD_202080 | JGI IMG/M metagenome (GOLD analysis project Ga0255334, IMG submission 202080) | Sandy soil microbial communities from University of British Columbia, Vancouver, Canada - EtOH5_35cm_T3_129 | ecosystem: Engineered > Artificial ecosystem > Sand microcosm > Unclassified ...
TCGGGTGTTCCATGCGGCGTTTGCGACGCAGGATCAGAAGGAAGGGATGGCGGCGTTTATTGCCAAGCGTGAGGCGGAGTTCGTCGGTAAGTGATGTAGCGTTCTCACGGACGTCTTCGCGGGCAATCACCATCCGCTGAATCTCGCTCGACCCTTCATAAATCTGCGTGATCCGCGCATCCCGGTAGTAACGCTCCACCGGGTAATCCTCCAGATACCCGTACCCGCCATGGATCTGCATCGCCGAGGAACAGACCTTCTCAGCCATTTCCGAGGCAAACAGCTTGGCCTGCGAAGCCTCCGACAGACATGGCTTGCCGGCACTGCGCAACCGCGCGGCATGCAGGATCATCAACCGTGCAGCGTTGAGTTGCATGTGCATGTCGGCCAGCATATTGGCAATGCTCTGGTGCTCGATGATCGGCTTGGCGAACTGCACGCGATCACGGGAGTAGGCCAGCGCCGCTTCGAACGCGGCACGCGCGATGCCCAAGGCCTGCGCGGCGATGCCGATGCGTCCGCCTTCGAGGTTGGAGAGGGCGATGGCCAGGCCTTTACCGCGTTCACCCAACAGATTGGCTTCGGGGATGGTGCAGTTGCTCAGGGTGACTGCGCAGGTATCGGACGCGCGAATGCCCATCTTGTGTTCAGTGCGATCAACGATGAAACCGGCGGTATCGGTCGGCACCAGAAACGCCGAGATACCACGCTTGCCCAGGTCCGGATCGGTCACTGCAAACACAATCGCCAGTTTCGCCCGTTTGCCGTTGCTGACGAATTGCTTGGCGCCGTTGATCACCCACTGGCCGTCGCGCAGTTCGGCGCGGGTGCGCAGGTTATGCGCCTCGGAACCGGCTTGCGGCTCGGTCAGGCAGAAGCAGCCGATGGCCTTGCCGCTGGCCAGATCCGGCAACCAGGTCTGTTTCTGTTCGTCGGTGCCGTAGTTCATGACCGGCCCGCAACCCACGGAATTGTGGATGCTCATCAATGCACCCGTGGCGCCGTCGCCAGCGGAAATCTCTTCCACCGCCAGGGCGTAGGCGACGTAATCGACATAAGTGCCGCCCCATTCCTCGGGCACCACCATGCCCAGCAGCCCCAGCTCGCCCATCTTCGCCACCAGACCGTCATCGATCCAGCCGGCCTTTTCCCAGGCTTGCGCGTGGGGCGCGATTTCGCCGCGGGCAAAGTCCCGGGCCATGTCGCGGATCATGACTTGCTCTTCGCTCAATTCGATATCGTGCATGGCTCAGCTCCCGCTCCGGTCAAACCCTGTGAAAAAACTCGCGACGTGTGCGGCGTCCAGCGCCTGCAAGGTCGGCGGGTTCCAGCGCGGGGTCTTGTCTTTGTCGATCAGCAAGGCGCGCACGCCTTCGATCAGGTCGCCGCGCTCGAACCACTGACGGTCCAGGTGCAGCTCCAGGGCAAAACAGTCTTCCAGACTCAGGTGCCGACCGCGCCGCAGCATTTCCAGGGTCACGCCCATGGCCAGCGGTGAACGGCTTTGCAGCAGGTCGGCGGTGGTGGTCGCCCATTCGTGGCTGTCGGCAACCGTGACGTCGCGCAGTTGTTCAACAATACCCGGCACATCGGGCAGGGCGAAGAAGTGATCGATAGCCGGGCGCAGCGCTTCCAATGGCGCGTCCGGCAGCTGCTGCACGGCGAGTCGGGCCAGCAGGCCTTGCAGGTCCTTGAGCGGCGTGTCGTGCCATTCCAGCTGATCGAGTTTTTCGTCCAGCGTCGCCAGTTTGCTGCTGTCCAGATACCAGTCAGCCAGGCCGCAATAGAGCGCATCCGCCGCACGGATCTGCACGCCGCTGACGCCCAGATAGATCCCCAGTTCACCGGGGATGCGCGGCAGGAAGTAGCTGCCACCGACGTCCGGGAAATAACCGATGGCCACTTCCGGCATCGCCAGGCGGCTTTTCTCGGTGACCACGCGCAGATCGGCGCCTTGCACCAGGCCCATGCCGCCACCCAGGACGAAGCCGTCCATCAGGGCGAGAACCGGTTTGCGGTAATGGTGAATCGCGAGGTCCAGGGCGTATTCCTCGACGAAGAAGTCTTCGTGCAGGGTGTCGCCGTTTTTGAAGCTGTCATACAGCGAGCGGATGTCGCCGCCGGCACAAAAGGCTTTTTCGCCGGCACCGCGCAAGACCACCGCGTGAATGTTCGAATCCTGCGCCCAGGCGTCGAGCTGACGCTGCAGATTGCGCACCATGTCGAGGGTAATGGCGTTGAGGCCGGCGGGGCGGTTGAGGGTCAGGTGACCGATATGGTTGCGAACCTCGGCCAGCACGTCGTTTTGCGTGGCATCCATGGACGAAGTCCACTTCGATGAAACCTGAGCAGTCATCACTAACTCCCTGCTTTTATTGTTCTTTATAGAGAAGCTCGCGCGCGAGCGATGCTGGATCGTAACAGTGCAAATTTGCCGTGTACAAGGCGAAATGATGCAGGTCGTCTTTGCATTTATGCATGGGGAACAGAGTATGAGGCAGGGCCGGGGCGGTCTGCCCCGGCTCTATCAACCATTCAACGACGAAAGTGTTCTTGCAGGGCTTGTGCACATAACAGCAGCGCTTGTTTCGCAGCATCGTAATGAGCCGGGGAGTTGATGAATCCGTGACGCATGCCGGGGAATTCCTTGTGTTGCACCGGTACATCAGCCTCCGTGAGTCGACGCACGTATTCACGGCCTTCGTCCCGTAACACATCAAACTCGGAGGTGATGATTAAAGTTCGCGGCAAGCCTCGCAGATTTTTGCGGCGCACCGGCGAGAGCCTGGGGTCCGCACGGGACACATCAGACGGCACATAGTGCTTGATGTACCATTCGAGCATTTGTCCTGTCAGTCCATACCCTTCGGCGAACTCTTTATGTGAAGGGTTGTTCGCCAGGCAATCGAGCAAGGGATAGAGCAGCAGCTGGAACACGATCTGAGGCGAACCCCGCGCGAGGGCCCACTGACTGATGACAGCCGCCAGTCCACCTCCTGAACCGCCACCCGCCACGGCGATTTGCGAAGGATCCAGTCCGTTGTCCGGGCCTTCGTCAACAACCCATTGCGTAGCAACGCAGCAATCTTCCACCGCAGCAGGGAATACGTGCTCCGGAGGACGGGCATAGTCCACGGCCACCACCGCGCAGCCCGCCCACTCGCACATATGCCGACAAAAACCATCGTGGGTGTCCAGATCGCCCGTGACCCAACCGCCACCGTGGAAAAACATCAACACGGCATAGGGACCAGGGCCGGCGGGGGTGTAGAGCCGCAAAGGTAGTCGACGTCCATGGCTATTGATCGAGAGGTTGTGAACACTGACGACCATCAACTCGCGTAGTGCAGTTCTGACGCTTTCGACCGTGGGTCTTGAATCCTGCTGATGCGCCGTCATGCTTCGATCTCGCAGGCCGTTGCTTCGGTCAGGATTTCAACCACGTATTCCGGAAGAATCAATTCCACGCCACCAATGCACGCCATCGTAGGCGGGTGGCCCTCAAAGAACTCTTTGTGCGCTTGGGCAATTTGCGGCCAGAACTTCATGCTGGTGGTGTAGATACGCGTCCCGATAATGCTGCGACGGTCTACGCCCACTTGTTTGATAGAGGCTTCAATAATCTCCAGGCAACGCAGGGTTTGTTTATACGCATCACCCGGTGCATAGGGCATCCCGTGTTTGTCGAAGGACACTGTCCCTCCCATCGTAATCCTCTCCCCGATCCGTATGGCCCGGCAGTAGCAGGCTTCAGATTCCCAGGGTGCCTGCGAAAAAACACGTTGAATTTTCATTGCTCAACTCCCTTGCCCAGATCGATGGGCAGTGTTTTCAGTCCGCGAAATTGCAGATTGTTGGTGCGCCAGATGGCTGGTTTGTCTTTAATCAGGCTCAACTCGGGAAAGCGCTGGAACAGCGAGGTGAAAACGATTTCCGCTTCAAGCCTGAACAACGCCGTGCCCATGCAAAAGTGCTCACCCCGGCCAAACGCCAAGTGGTCATTGGGCTTGCGCTGAATATCGAAATGGTTGGGGTCGGGAAATTTCGCAGGATCACGATTGGCAGAAGCGCGCATCAGGTAAACCAGATCTCCTTCTTTCATCGTGACGTCGCCGATGGTGATGTCTGCCTTGAGTACCCGATGGCTGAACGAACCGGCGGAATCGAAGCGCAGCATTTCCTCTATAGCCGGCTTCACCAGATTCAGGTCGGCCTTGAGGGCCTGGTGTTGATCGGGGTGTTCAAGCAAGTGAAGCAACCCGATACACAGTTGGTCGGCGCTGGTGGTGTAACCCGCCACCAGAATGAACACGATCTGCGCCAGTACCTGATCAGTGCTCGAATCGCTGTCCGAGCAGGCCTCAAGCACTCGACTGACCAGGTCGTCTTGAGGTCGCTTGCGACGTTGCTCGATGATGTCTGCGAAATAGGCGTACATTTCTTCAACGCCTTTGAGCGCTTGTTCGGGCCCATAGTCAGGGTCCAGGCTACCTACCAGAAAGATCAGGATGTCATCGGTCCAGCGTCTGAGTTTCAGCGCGTCGTCGTGTGAAATCCCATAGAGATGGGCCAGGATCAGCGCCGGAACGCGGTTGAACAGGTTGGTCATCAGATCCGTTTGCTGTTCGAGCCTGGACAATTCGCCATCGGTGATCGCTTGAATGGTTGGACGCAAGGCTTCGAGGGTACGAGGCGTGAACGCTTTGCCCAGCAGGTGGCGGCTGGCCCGGTGGGTTTGGTCGTCCTGCGAGTACATCCATTCGGACGCAAGCTTGACGAACATTGTCAGTTGCGCGCGTTTTTCTGGCGGCACCTGAGCATCGACCAGTTGTTGCATGCGGTTGGAGGAGTAGCGTTCGGCGTCTGCCTGCGCAGCGAACACATCGTTGTATCGGGTCAGGAACCAGGCCTTGAAGTGAGGGCACCAATACACCGGTTGGTTTTCGCGAAGCCACGCATAGTCGGGGTAGGGATTGCGAACCGTATCGCGGTGGGTAAAGTCGAGCAGCCGTTGACTGTCCATGGTCAGAGCTCCTCGTATAAAGCAGCGGTGAATTGCCGCAGGTAGTCCCGATCATCGATAGGCGCGCTGACCAGTTCCTGCGGCGGCGCCAGTAACCCCGCCAACAGTGCAAGTCGGGCTTCAGTGGCGTGAGCGTTCAAATTGGTGCTGTCCGCGTTCAACCCGCCTTCGCTGAGGGCTGCTTTGAACACGTCGATAACGTCAAGAAGGATATCCGGCGTTACACGTTGATTGCGCTCTACTTCGTTGATGATCAGGTCGAGCGCCCGGGCATGGGTCAGGGTCAGCGCCTGAGCATGGGAGACTTCACTCGGGGTGAGACAACGCTCGACAAGGGTCTTTTCGACGCGCTGGGCAATGTTGACAGCGGGCCGCGTGGCAAACCTGGCACGGGTCACGGCATCCCTTGCCACCTGGTAGGCCATGACACTGTTGTCACCGGCAAAGGTAATGCTGATTTCGCAATCCATGCACAACGTGACGATCTGGTTGTAATGGTGAAAACCCTGCGAGCCGCAGAGCTCCCGGCACATGCGCATCACGTCCAGCCCCATCCAGGTGCCGACACTTTTGGCGATGGCCGCGAAAATATGCAGCTCCTTGCGTTTGTCCGGCTGATCCCACATCGCCTCGAAGTGCGACAGAACCGCCTGTTCCAGCAGTTTCAGCGCGAGTGCCTTGAGCTGAGCGACGTATAGCCGTTGTCTGATCAGCGGTTTGAGTAAAAGGGACTCACTGGTTGTAGCGTTTCTGACTTGTCGATGGCAGACAAAACGATACGCCAGATGCGCGCAAAGGCCTGCGCCGCCACCTGCCGCCGCCAGCAGAAACAAGCGTTCCTGAAGAAACGTTTCCATGGCGCAGGTCACGCGCTTCTCGTGGGGAACGTCGCTGTTGAATAGCCCCTCAGCGGAGAATCGGGCATGCCGCCGCATCATTGCGTCCAGCGGTAATTTCATTTCACAGAAGCGAATGCCGGCCACCTGATTGGCGTGGATTCCGCCTTTCGGATCGCAGGCGATAACCTTAACGCCAGATAACAGCGGGCCATTTTCCTGCTCGCGGATCGGCACCCGTAACCAGTGAAGTCCCTCGTCCTTGCCATCGACCATCAGACGCGCCAATACCATGACCACTTGCGCCGCGTGCAGCGCGTTGCCGATCCAGAATTTGCAGGCCGCCGGTGAGGGCGTGTGCAGGACCAGGCATTGGTTCAGCCGGTCGAAAGTGACGGTGGTTTGCAGATTGCGTACGTCAGAGCCGCTGCTGATCTCGGTGCAGCCAAAGGCATACACCGCGCTCATCTCGATGATTTCCTGACGGTAGCGCGCAACTTGCAATGCATCGCCCTGAGCAAACAAGGCGTTGCCGGCGATCATGTGGTCGACGACCGAGGAAAACAACGCGTAGTCAAACGCACCGATGTGGCCGAGGTAATCGCACATCTGTCGGAAGTCTGACTGTCGGGACTGACCGAGCCACATGTCATTAGTGATCAGCCCCGCTTGCACGATTTCGCGCATACGACTGATGGTCAAATTCATGTAGTCGAACAATGACAAATGATGGCGGGTCCGCGCGTTGAACGCGGGGGATTGCAGCATCTTCAGCAGTGGGTCGCTCATGGGACTTTCCTCTCGTAGATTTCGAAAAAAATGGTTTCGAAACCACCAGAGCAGAGGACTGGCAGAGCAGATAACAACAGCGTCCTTCAAGCACGCATCACGTAGCCGGAGCATTCATGAACAGCAACATAACGCAAAGGACTGCGTGTTGTTTTCTTTGGGAGGTGCGGTTCTGTCAAAGCGCGAAGGCAGCGTCGCCACTCAACAACGTTGAGTGTTTCTCCATAGCCAGACTTCTTCCAGGTCATCGCTACTGGACGTTACGGCGGGCCAGACTTCGTAGTGAAAGGCAGACAACTCTATGCGGTACGTTTTTGACTGTAGTCGCAGATTGTTGCCAGGCAAGGCGATGCAACGACCGTTGGTCTACTCGCTACGGGACAACACTTCACCAATACTGCGCCGTTTGGCATGCAACTCACTGGCCTGAATCAACTGCTCAAGGTCTTCGGGCGTGACGTCAAAGAAAGCTTCCATGTCCGCCAGCGCCCGTTTCAGATCCTGGGCAGTGATCGCCTGGCTGTCGATGGGCGGGTGATCGGCCGGCACCATCGCCACCGGTTCACTGGCGCGTCTTGGGTAACGAATGCGCGTCAGGTTGTTGTATGCCAGCGCGCTGAGCAACATCGTCGAGGCGCCGAGCATTACCGGGCCGAGGGCTTTCCAGTCCAGCGCGATGGTCGCCGGGTCTGCCAATACCAGCAGCAATGCCAAGGCACCGGCCGGCGGATGCAGGCAACGCAGCCAGCACATCAGGATCAGTGACATGCCTGCGGCCAGGCAAGCACTGCCAAGGGTTCGTCCGAGCACGTGGGCGACCAACAATGCGACCACCCCAGCGCTCAAGTAACCGCCGAGAATCGACCAGGGTTGCGCCAACGCGCCGGAGGACACCGCGAACAACAGCACTGCCGAGGCGCCCAGCGGACCGATCAGGTGCTGCGCCACTTCGATGCCGAAAACCTGTGAGCACAGCCAGACGCTGAACATCGTACCGAGGGCCATGCCGATGGCGGCGCGGCTCCATTCAGATGGTCGGGTATTGATGGCGGCGGGGAACCAGCGAGCAAACATGAGGTGAACGGTCCGTTGCAAAAGTCGAGGCAAAAAAAAGGCTTAGCTGGGATACCCAGAAAGCCCTTGAAGTCGTTCCAACTATTGGGGGAGGAACGAGGCACAGTGTGCCGCTCATTCCAGACGGAGACAAATTCATATTAATGCAGTTTCAGTGCATTAATTTTGATGTAAAGCCACCCGGCGTCCGCTCATGAAACACAGGAAACCGCCCATGGCGGTCAGCGCGCTCAGGGCATAAAACATCGTCGGCGCCGGGGTGTGCATCAACAGGAAACCGCAAATCACCGGGCTCAGGGCACCGCCCAGGGCCGCCAGGTTTTGTGCGCCGTAGTAACTGCCGCGCAGCTCTTCCGGGGCCAGGGTGTCGACGAACAGGAATTCGGCGGGGTAAATGATCATTTCGCCGAGGGTGAAGATGAACATCGCGATGCACCACGACACCAGGCTATCGGCCAGGCTGAAGCCGATCAGGCCGAGGATGAACAGGCTGGTGCCACCGGCAATCCAGTAGCGCAGTTGTTCACGCTTGAGGAAACGGCCGATCTGGTATTGCAGCAGGATCACGCTGATGGCGTTGCAGGCGAGCAGGGCGGCCATGGTTTCCAGGGCGCGTTTGGAATCCTGGGTCACCAGCAAGTATTGCGACAGGTACAGGGTGAAGCGCCCATGGACCACGGTGCTGAGCAGGCAGCCGCAGGTGAACATAATCAGCGTGCGGTCGTTTTTCAGGGTGATCAGGGTTTTCAGAAAGCTTTGCGGCTGGCCGATCGCCGGTGTCTGGCTCGAATCTTTCGGGATCCCGCTCATCAGGAAGATGCTGAAGAACGCAATGCCGCCGGCAATCAGGAACGGCGCAATCGGGTAGACACCGGCGATGACCACGCCGAGCATCGGCCCCGTGGCGTAACCGATGTTGGTCAGGGTGTAGCGCAGGGAAAAGGCCTTGGCACGCTGGCCCATGGGCAGGTTTTCGCTGAGGATCGCCTTCGAGCCGATCAGGAACAGCGCCGAAGCGGTTTCGGTGATCACCAGGGTCAGGGTGGTCAGATAGAGGTTTTCGGCGAAGGTCAGCAGCACGAAACCGATGGCGCTGGAGAGCATGGCGAGGATCAGCAGCCGCCGTTTTTCGAGGCGGTCGATGATGTAGCCGCCGTAGAGCGCGAGCAGGGTGGCGATGAACACCGCGATGCCCAGCAGCAAGCCAACGTCCTGTTGGTTGAGGCCCAGTTTGTTGCTCAGGAACAACGTGAGCAACGGGCTGGTGATGGCGCGGCTGACGACGATGGTCAGCGATACGATCATCAACCGGCGGATAACAAGCGAGTAAGTGGCCACGGTGGGGCAAATGTCCTTATTCAGATTCTGTAGTGTTCAGCGTGGGACCGTGTCGCGGCCATTCGCGAGCAAGCCCGCTCCCACATTTGAAATGCGTTCCCCCCCTTGGGAGCGGGCTTGCTCGCGAATAGGCCGTCATGAACAGTACAAGACTCAAGACAGCCACCGATCCAGCGCAGCCACCGATTCCAATGCTTCCAACCGCCACAACTGCCCGATCAGTTCCTCTGCCTGCGACCTCGGCATCACCCGCACCGCCAGACTGAAAAACTTCTGTTCCAACGCGTCATCACTCAACGGATTACCCGGCGCACCCAGTGGCGGGTCGACGCACAGGCTCGCCTGCCGACCGTCCACCGTCCGCACGCTCACCACGGGCTCGCCATCCTCTGACAGTTGCGGGTCCACTACAAGACGAATGCGCGACATCCACAGCGCAATCTTCGGATCACGCCGTTGCTCGTCGTCATACGCCTCCAGCCGGCAATGCCCATGAACCAGGCGTGCGGCGAGGGCGTACGGCAGACTCATCTGCGCCGCCGCGAGGCTGCTCACTTCCTGAGCGCCGCACATGTCCTGCAGAAACCCGCACAGCGAAACCTCAAGGTCTTCAACCTGATCGACATCCACCTGCAGTTGATCCAGCAACAACCCCAACGCGTCGATGGCCGAATGCGTGCCACGGCATGAGGCGTACGGCTTGATCGAACTGCGGGCGAGCTTCCACACGACGCCCTGGTCGGCATCCAGTGCTTCAGGCTGTGCCGTCTCGCCAGCCAGGGTTTTCAGAAAACCGCCCCAGACATCATCGAACAGCTTCGACGGCCCGGTGATGCCTTGCTGCGCAAACCGTGCCGCCAGCAATCCACCCTCGGCCGCGCGGCCACTGTGCAGCTTTTTGCTCTGTGAGCCGTCATGAATGAAGGCCCACAAGCCGCCGCTGAAACTGCCCGCGATACCGAGTGCCGAGAGCATTTGTCCGGAGTTCAAACCCAGGATGCGTGCACTTGCCGCCGCCGCGCCAAACACGCCGCAGGTGGCGGTGGAATGCCAGCCGGCGCCGTTGTGCGCCGAATAACCGCCACAGGCTTCGAGCACGCGGCGGCCGACTTCGTAACCGATGACCACCGCCGTGATGAACTCGCGACCACTGACCGGCCGCGTGGACATCGAAACAGCGGCCATCACCGCCGGCAGCACCACCGCGCCGGAATGGTCACAGCCACCGGTGTCGTCCAGTTCCAGCGCATGTGCGGCGACGCCATTGAGCATTGCAGCCTGAGCGGCGCCGACCCGCAGGTCCGCGCCCCAGACCAGCGTGCCGCCGGTTTCGCCCGCGAACACCAGGCGCGCCTGTTTCGCCACATCGCTATCAGCCCCGGCCAGCGTCGCGCCAAAGGTGTCGAGAATGTGCCGTTTGGCTTGTGTAACCAGTGTCGGGGGCAAGTCTTCAAATCGTGTGTCGACACAAAACTGCGCCAGTCGTTGCAAGCGCTCGGTCATAGGAGGTAGTCCCGATAATGCCGTTCGTACACTGACGCCGGGTGATCCTCGGTCACAGGCGTCGCGGAATCGGCCCACCACTGAGCGACTTCGGCTCCGGTGGCGACCCACACGTCGTTGTGTTGCTGAATGCCCTGCAGCAATTCGCGCAACACGCCGATCCGTCCCGGCGTGGCAATGATTTCCGGGTGCAAACGCAGCACGTAACACAGCCCGAAGCGGTGGAACCCGGCGAAGTCCATTTGCAGGTTGCCCAGGGTGTGGCTGTAGGAAGCGATCCGCGATTGTGCCGGCGGCACCGCCGGGCTCAGGTTGAACGCGAAGTAGGGTTCGTCTTCCAGCTCGTAGTGCAAGGGCAGTTCGACCACCTGCGGCGCTGTGGGATGCGCGAACGGCAAATCATCGCCGCGCCACGAGGATGACCAACGAATGCCTTGATCCCTCAGAGCCTCGATGAACCCCGGCGCGCCATTGCCGGCGGGGATGCGAAACCCCGTCGGGCGCTGGCCGGTCAATGCTTCAAGAGCCTCGCAGCCGGCGGCAATTTCGGCGCTCTGCTGCGCCAGATCGAGGGTGTCGTAGTTTTGATGGCGATACCCGGCGCAGGCAATTTCATGCCCACAGGCCTGAATCGCCTGAAGGTGTTCGGGGTTTTCTTCGGCGACGATACCGGGGACAAACCAGCTGCTGCGAACCCCCAGCTCCTTGAACAGACCCAGCAGACGCTCGACGCCGCGCTGGCTGCCGTAACGCCATACAGACAGTGTCTTGTCGCGCCCGGCGACTTCCGGCGCCTGGGTGAGAATCCCGTGAATGTCGTTGTAATCGACGGTCAGCACCACCGCGCAGCGATAGCCGTCGGGCCAGACGATGGAATCAGCCATGGTGATGCTCCTTCAGCCACCACAGGGCGACATCGCGGCAAGTGGCAAACCACACGTCGTCGCGCTGACGCATGTGTTCGAACAGTTTTTCCAGCAACAGGATGCGCCCCGGTTTTCCGGTGATCTTGGGGTGGAACAGGGTGGTCAGGCACAACCCCTCATTCATGGCGCCGTCGTACTCGCGGCACCAGTTGTCCAGAGTCAGCTCGTAGCTGGCCGTGCGGTCCAGACCCGAAGGGAAGTCCGGCGCGCGGGTGTAGGCGAGGGAGGCGTAGTCGTCCATTTCCCAGCGACCGGGGATTTCTACCAGAGGTGTTTCGAAGCCGGGGACGTTGACTAGATAAGGCCGGTCGTCGCCGCGCATGCTGCTGGAGTAGGTCACGCCGGCTTCCACCAGCATCGCCGGGGTCTCGGCGCGCCAGTCGCCGGACGGCGTGCGGAAACCTTCGGCGCGGATGTTCAGGTGTTTCCAGAACACCTCGCGGGATTTCTTCATCACGTCCTTTTGCTGGTCCAGCGTCAGGGCGTAAAAGGATTCGTGTTTGTAGCCGTGGTACGCCACTTCATGCCCGCGCTCGACAATCGCCTGGCACTGTTTCGGCCAGTTCTCCACGACCCAGGCCGGAACGAAAAACGTGGTCGGGATGCGGAACTCGTCGAGCAGGTCGAGAATCCGTGGCAGCGCCCGGTAAGGGCCGTAACCACCAAAACCGAAGTACTCGGGCTTGTGCCAGATCGAGCCGTTGAGCATCGCATCGCCGGTGGGGCCGTCGAGGTCGAAGGCCAGGGCAAGGCAGGCCTTGTGCTGGTCGGGCCAGGTGGGTTGGGGTGAGGAGGACATCAGTAGCGCTCCAACTATTTATCTGTAAACACCAGCCCCTGTGGGAGCGGGCTTGCTCGCGAATGCGGTGGATCATTCAACATCAATGTTGACTGACATGGCCCCTTCGCGAGCAAGCCCGCTCCCACATTTGATCCGGGGCGATCCTTATTTCCCGGCGTTGATGGTTGCCGTCTTGATTGCGCCCAGCTCCAGGTCCCATTTTTTCAGGATGGTCTGGTAGCTGCCGTCATCGATCATGCTCTGCAACGCAACCTTCACCGCTTCGCTCAGCTCAGGCTTTTTGTTGCTCAGGCCCATGCCGGAGAACTGCACGGAAATCGGCTGGCCGACCGTTTTGTACATGTCCTTTTCCTGAGTCTTCAGGTACGACAAGGTCTCGCTGCCTTGCATCGCGGCATCGATACGGCTCTGACGCAGTTGCGCACGGGCATCCGCCGAGCCTTCGGTGCCGATCACCACGATGGCCGGTTTGCCGGCGGCTTCGCAGTTGGCCTTGCTGTATTCAGCGATTTCCGCCGGGAACGTGGTACGGCGGCTGGTGCCGACTTTCTTGCCGCACAGGTCGGTGATTTCGTTGAAGTCCTTGTTCTTCTGCAGGGTGTAGAACTGCGGACCGCTGGTGAAGTAGTCGACGAAGGTCACGCTGGCCTGACGCTCTTTGGTGTCGGTCATGCCCGACAGCACCATATCGACGCGGTCGGTGGTCAGGGCATTGATCATTTGCTCGAAGCCGGTTTCCTGCCATTTGATCTTCACGCCCAGACGTTCGGCCAGGGCGTTGCCCAGATCAACGTCCACACCGGTGAGGGTATTGGTGGCCGGGTCCTTGAAATCCATCGGCGGGTAGTTCGGCATGATCGCGACGACGATCTCGCCTTTTTCCTTGATGCTGGCCGGCAATTCGGCGGCGAAGCTGACGCTGGATGCCATCAGGCCTGCGAGTACTGCTG
>Ga0255334_1001175_pt1 | contig 13229 bp, 11 predicted proteins | sample EtOH5_35cm_T3_12_FD_202080 | JGI IMG/M metagenome (GOLD analysis project Ga0255334, IMG submission 202080) | Sandy soil microbial communities from University of British Columbia, Vancouver, Canada - EtOH5_35cm_T3_129 | ecosystem: Engineered > Artificial ecosystem > Sand microcosm > Unclassified ...
GGACGTGATAGACCCCCACCGCTGGAACATCGGCTTTGACGGAATATTCGAGCCCTACGTCTCGATCAAGCCGGCCGCCGTGAACGGCTCCGACGTCTCGGTTGCGACCGACCCGGCCGGGACCAAGTGGTTTCGCCCCCTCGACGTGGGCGGAATCATCCAGGGCAACGGCGGCACGGCCGTCATCACGAAATACGTCGATCACACCGAAGTAAAGGTCAATATCACGACCCCCTTCGTGGACACGACCGTCATCAATGGCCGCCAGGCCAACGCGGGGGCGGGAGATTGGACCTTCGACCCATCCGATATTGTCAGGACCCAGCAGGAGGATGCCTGGAGCTTCCGACGCGGCTACCCCCGGTGCGGGCTCTTTTTCCAGGGGCGCCTGGGCCTGGGCGGGATTCGGGATTACCCCAATTTCCTGGGCCTCTCCAAGTCCGGGTTCTTCTTCAACTTCGACGAGGGCGAGGGCCTGGATGATGAGGCCATAATCGACGAGATCGTGGCCGCCCAGGTGAACGTGGTCCTCTCCCTCCAGGGGAACCGTTACCTCCAGGTCTTGACCACGGGCGGGGTTTATTCGGCATTCCAGGAAATCCTCACGCCGGCCACCTTCTCCCTGGCTCCCTCCGGCCAGCCCGGCTGCGCCGCGGGCCGATCCGTCGTGATCGAGGGCGGGACGCTCTACGTGACGAAACAGGTGGGGCAGGAAGCCCAGACCATCCGGGAAATCGTCTACTCCAACGAGAGCGGCGGCTACGGCGGCACGGACCTGGGCCTCCTGGCCCATCACCTGATCCGAAATCCCATGGACCTGAGCGTGCGCGAGGGCACGGCGGACAACCCGGCGACCCATCTCTTCGCCGTCAACCGGGGCTCGAACGAGGACGAGGACATTCCCGCCGGGAGCCTCTGCGTTCTCTCCACCCTTCGCAGCCAGGACGTGACGGGGTGGGGACTCTGGACGACGGACGGCGTTTTCAGCCACGTCTGCATTGTTGGCGGCGACCTCTACGCCATCGTTCGCCGGACCATCGGCCTCGTGGAGCGGGATTTCATCGAGAAATATGACCAGAACTTGCTCGTCGATTGCGGGATCACCGTCACGTACGGGAGCCCCACCGCGTCTCCCAGCGGGTTCGATCACCTGGAGGGGAAGACCGTCCAGGTCTACGCTGATGGGGTGTATGTGGGCGAGAAAACGGTATCGGGCGGCGCGTTCAGCCTGGACACGGCGGCTTCCATCGTGACGGCTGGCCTGCCCTTCGAGATGCAAGTGGTTCCGATCAAGCAGGAAGTGGAACTCGGGGATGGGATTTCGACCGGGAAGAAACGGCGCCTCACGCGCGTCCAGGCGTCCCTCGTGGCCACCGTTGGCCTCAAGGTGAGGCGCTACGGTTCTTCCGGCGCGGGCGTGCCCTTCGTCCTCCGGCCCTTCGACTCCCCCCTGGGAGAACCGATCCCGCCCTTCACGGGCTACAAGGCCGCCCGCCTGGCCGGGTGGGACTACGAGGGCCTGCCCGAACTCCTGGCCGGGGACCCCTATCCGGCGCGCGTGCGGGCGCTCGTCTACGAGGTAATGATCTGATGGAGCTCGCGGCCCTTCCGTTGATTGCTCTGAGCGCTTCCGCTGTCGCCGGCGTGGGCAGTACCGTCATGGGCATCGGCGGCGCCCTCCAGCAGAAATACCAGATGCAGGCGCAGGCCCGGGAGAAGGCTGACCAGGCCCTTGCCGAGGAGGCGGGGGCGGCCCAGCGCGAATTGGGGCGGCAGACCGAACTCGATCAGATCATCGCCCGCCAGCACACCCTCTTCTCGGCCGCCGGCCGAAATCCGGGGGCGGGGAGTCCGGCAGCCTTCACCCTGGCCACCTACCGGAACTCCTACGCCGAAGGGCGCCGTGACAAGACCTTCTCCAGGCTCACCGCCGCCGGCCTGCGCTCCAGCGCCCTTGCGCTCCGGGCCTCCGGCAAGGCGGCCTTCCTTGGCGGCACCTTGGGCGCCGGGTTCGGGCTGTTGGGGGATTTGGGGAGTCTTGGGCTGAAAGCCTACGAACTGAGTCCGAAGACTCAGAAAAATCGCACTGGATAATTATGCTCACCGTGAACCAGAAACTTCGACGTAACCCCTTGTCCTCATGCAGGAATCGTAAACATCCTGCCAGAGTGCACGTTGGTACCCACTCGGCGCGGCCTGTCCGGCCTTGCCTGAGCACTCTACGAAATCGGTGTCTCGTTCCGCAGCCGTGCTCCCGGGTTTTGAGAAATGAGAGGACGGCGCGCATCCGAAGGCCCAGACCCCCAAAGCCAACGCGGCCAGCAGGGCAAGAGAGAGTTTCACCTTACGGTCGTTTTCTATTCGCATCGGAAGCCTCCTTACAAAGCCCTCGTCGTCTCGCTGGAATTATACCACTCCCCGCAAGGCACGGTGCGTCAAAATGGCTCTGAACGTCAATAGAGGCTCCGGGGCGCCTGGAAGCCCCACGGGCGGGGTGGCCCAACAGGTGCCCGAAGTGCCCATCCTGGCCGGGGCCCGTCCCCAGGCGCTTCCCAACGTGACCCTGGAGACGGGGGCGGGGGCCGTGGCCAACGCCCTCGGGCAGGCGGCGGCGGGTCTCGGCAGGGTCGCGGATGTGACGGCCCAGGCCGGTCTGGGCGAACTAGAGCGCCAGCAGCAACTCCGCGAACACGAGCGCGTTACCGAGGCCATGCAGGTCCGGGACAAGCTTGCCCTCCAGTTCCCCAACGACCCGGTGGCCTTCGACAAGGCCATGCAGGCGTCCATCGAGGGGTCGGCCCAGAACATCGGGAACGAGATCGAGCGGGACGCCTTTCGCTCCGTCGCCGGCCGGATGCGGGTCGAGCGCCTGGGCCAGATCGCCGAGGCCCAGCGGATCGAGGAGATCAACGGCCAGCGCGTGCGCGCGGGCGACGTGATGAAATACTATCAGGGCGACGTGGAACGCCTCTTCCGGTCTGGAAACCAGGAATCGGGGGGCCTCACGACCCAGATGGCCTTGAACGCGGCGGCCGGGTTCCAGGAGACGGGCATCTTCCGGCCTGCCGACACCGAGGACGTCCGCACGAAACTCCGCTACGCGGCCACCAAGGGGACACTCTTCGGGGCCATCGACCGGTACCTGAACCTCCGGCCCGGACGCCTGCCCACCCCCGAGGAATTGGCGAAGGCCGACCAGTTCGTGCGGGACTTCGAGAGCACGAAAAGCGGTGAAAAGCTCGACCTCACCATCGAGCAGAACACCCAGCTCACCGGGGAGATGCAGGCCTATATCAACGACTTCCGTGTCAAGAAGGCGGGCCTGGGGGAGCACGCCGGGCAACTCCTCGGCTACGCCGAGAAGGCCATCAAGGGCGGCCACATCCCCTCTGATTGGGCCACGGTCAGGCAGGCCGTGGAGGACTCGGGAGACCCCCTCTATGCCTCCCAATTCCAGGCCTTGGCAGGTGCCACGGGGATTATCCGCACGCTCCAGACCAGGGACCCGGCGAATTTGGCCCAATTCGTGCAAACGATGGAGGGCAAACAGGGACAGTCCTACCAGGAGCAGATTCTCCTAGAGGCCGCCAAGGCCCGCCTGACCGAAATCCAGGAGGCCAAGAACGCCCTCGGGCAGGGCGGGGCCCCCTTCGGCGGGGCTCTGCCCCAGAGCTACATCGCGGAACGACACTTGGCCGAGGGTTCTTCGGGGGCCATCCCGGTTCCCACGGTGGACTGGCAGGAGGCCGTCGCCGCCGGGCCCGATGGGGTTCGGTCTTCCGTCCTGGGCGCCATCGGGCAGGCCCGCACCCAGGAAAAAGCCCTCCAGCGTCTCGGAATCAACCGTCGCGCCGCCTGGATGAGCGAAGAGAGCATCCAGCAGCTCAACGGCATCCTCTCGACCGGCGGGCCCGCCGTGGCCCTGAAAATGATCGAGAACATCCACAAGGCCTCCGGGGACCGCTTCGGTGACGTTTGGGACCAGCTTTCCGATGACAACAAAATCCGGGTGGCGGCCGTGGGGAATCCCTACGCCGAGGACATCCTGCGGGGGGTGGACCTGCGAAGCTCACGAAACACGGCGAATGCTACGCAAAAACCGTACCTTTCAGGGGAAGAACTAGGCCTGATAGATACCGAACTCTCCAAGCCCATGTGGGTCCAGGCATTGGGGCGCGGGGCTGATGCCCAAAAACTCGCCCGCGGGCTGGCCGAGTCCCTTTGGGTGGCCCAGCGGACACAGGGGCAGAGTCCAGACGTTTCGGAGGTGGTCCGCCACGCCCTGGGTGGGGCTGTGAAACACAACGGTACCTTCACGCTCCCTCCCCGGCCCGGGATGAACCAGGGGGACTTCGACAAGTTCATCTACAGCCGCGTCACGGAGATGATGGTCATGGGCCAGGGGGCACCCGTGTACGTGAACGCCTCCGGGGAACACCGGGTCTACGCCAAGGACATCCGGGAGAGGGCCCAATTCGAGGCGGTTGGAGACGGGCGCTACGCCGTCACGTTCCAGGGACTCCCGATCCTGGACAAGAACACGGGCGGGCCCTTCTACCTGAACCTCGGGGAGCTGGCCCAGTAGCATGTTCTTCTCGACGCAAGACCAACTGGCGACCGAGGGGCACCTGAACACCCTCCTCGAAACCTCAGGTCCTTCTCCCGGGCCCCAGGCCACCCTGTGGGAGCGCGCCTCCATGGCCGCCCGGGAGTCTTTCCGGGACCGGACCCTCTGGGAACAGCGGCGGCGGCTCGATGGCGAGTTTCAGTCACAGATAAAGCTGGCCCGGGACATGGGAGCCTCGCTGGAAGATCCCACTCATTTCCAGGACTTGCAGTCGAATCCAATTGGGATACTGGCGAGCGCCTTTGCTCCCGGCCTATTCCCTGAGGAAACCTTTCGGCGGTGGGATCAGTCCGTCGCCGACCTCCAGAAAAAATACCCCCAGGCCGGGTTTAAGACCTACGGCCAGATTCAGGCGGATTTGCAGGCCCGCACCCACGCCGAGGAAATTCAGGAACTCGACGCGGCCGAGCGCAGGCCCGGCTTCCTGGGGGGGGGCGCCGCGTTCGTGGGAGGGGCGGCCGGTGACCCCCTCACCTGGCTCCTGGCGCCCGTAGGGCTCGAGGCCAAAGGGCTCGGGCTGCTTCGTGAAGCGGTGCGTCAGGGCGGAATCCAGATGCTCACGGAGGCCCCGATCCAGTTTTCCAGGCTGGCGGCCAAGGGAGAATTGGCGGGCTACGGGCAGGACGCGAGCTTCCAGCAGGCCCTTATGAACACGGGTCTAGCGATTCCTTTTGGGGCGGCCGGGCATTTGGGCTTTACGGCCCTTGGGAAAGCCCTTGGAGCGACGGGAAGGCTCCTGGCCCGTCACCCCAAGATTGCGTCGATTCTAGCCAAGCCTGGCGCTCCAGAGGGGGCAATACGGGAGGTATTGGGCTCCCTCAATGACGGAGAAGTCCTGGACGTCTACAAGACCCTCCACGAGGGGCCGGACCCGGTGCGGCTGTCCACCCCCGAGGAACGCATGGCGGCGGCCCAGGTCGAGAACCAGCAAGCCGTCCTCTCCCAGAACCCCTCCCCGGAGCGGACCCTGGAGACGGACGCGGCGCACCTGGAGAAATACCGGACGGCCCGGCAGGCGCTCGAAGCGGGCCACGCCCTGGACGAGAATTTCACGCCCCAGCGGATCGACCCCACGGCCGAACTCGCCCCCTCGTTCAGGGCGCCCGTGGAGCCCAAGGCCATCGAACCGCTCCATGAGGCGCGTATCGCCGAATTCCGCCAGGTCTTGGCGAGCCTCCCCGACGATCAGGCCGTGGTGGTCCCCGCTGGGCGCCGGGAGGGCAAAGTGGTCTCGGCCAAGGAACTGCGCCAGACCTTCGAGGAAGATGACGGGCTGCTCAAAGCCATCAAGGAGTGCGCGGGCCTATGAGTTTCGCCGACTGCATCCGGGGCAAGGGCGCTTCCAAGCTGATCCGGGGGGAGCACGCCGAGGAGGCGGCCAAATTCTACGAGGCCACCTTGGGAGAACTGCGCCGGTCCATGCCCGAAGGGGACGCCCAGGCCATCGCGGCCAAGAAGACGTCCGACCGTTACGAAGGCTCCATCAGCCGCGACCGGCTCAACATCGTACGCCAGCAGGCGGCCAACTCCCGGAACCTGGAGAGCGCCCGGGGGGCGTTCAAGGATGACCTGGCCGGCGGCGTCCGGGCCACCATCGTCGCCGATGACCTGGCGACCTCGTTCAAGAAGCGCAGCCTGGGGACCGACTCCGTGGATCGGCGCATCGCGGCCGTGCGGAATCAGGCGGTGAGCGGATGGGTGACGGGAGTCACGGCGTTCCACGAGAAAGGGATCGTTTTTAAGAGCCAGAACGTGGCCGGCATGGAGAACATGGTGAGAGAACTCTTCGGGGAGGCCTCCGGGGACGCCACGGCCCGGAAGGCGGCCGAGGAATTCGCCAGGGTATCCGACTGGCTGGCCGAACGATTCAACGCCGCTGGCGGCGGCATCGCCAAGCGCGAGGACTGGCGACTCCCCCAGAGCCACGACGCGATCCGGGTGGCGGCCTCCACCCTGGAGGACTGGAAAGCCTTCGTGGTCCCCCTGCTAGACCGCTCAAGGATGCTCGATCACGAGACGGGTCTGCCGCTCTCGGATGACAAGCTGAATTTCTTGCTGGGCAATGCCTACGATTCGATCCGCACCCACGGTTACTCCGACCTCGTGGCCGGGACCGGGGGAGGGCAGCGCCGGGTATCCGACCGCCACAACGATCCTCGCCTCCTCTCGTTCAAGGACGGTGATTCCTGGCTCGCCTACCACAACAAATTCGGCAAGGGGAACCCGTTCAATGCTGTAGTCGACCACTTCGACCGGATGTCCAGGGACATCGCCCTCCTCGAAAAGATGGGCCCGGACCCGGAACGGGGCTTCCAGTTCCTCCTCGACACGGCCAACAAGGAATACAAGGCGGCCGGCAAGAGTTTTTCCGAGTCCAGGATCAGGAACGCCTGGGAGGCCGTGAGCGGGCAGGGAAACCAGCCGGACGGCATGACTCTTCCATTCACGAACCGGCCCGTGGCAGACCTGGCCGACTCGGCCCGCCAGTGGATCACCTCGGCGACGATGGGCGGGGCGGCCATCGCCTCGGCCTTCGGCGATCCGGTCCTGGGCGCCCACGCCCGCCTCTTCTACGATCTGCCGGTCACTTCCCTCGTCATGGACTATCTTCGGCTCCTGAACCCCCTCGACAAGTCCCACCGTCAGTTCGCGGCCCACTTGGGCTTGGGGGCGGAGTTGTGGACTTCCTCGGCCCTGGGGGCCCGCAGGTTCATGGCCACCACGAACGGCGAATCCTGGGGGGCCAAGGCGGCCAACACGGTCCTTTCGCTCTCGGGCCTCAACATCCTCAACCAGACGGGCCAGCACGCCTTCGGTCTCCGGTTCACCGGAGCCATGGGGGAGCACGTCAAGGCCGGTGGGTCTTTCGAGACGCTGCCCGAATTCTTCCGGGAACGCCTGACGGAGCACGGAGTGGGGCCCCAGGAGTGGGCCTTGATCTCGAAAGCCGAACTCGACACCCACCGCTGGGCGGGGCAGGACATGGCCTTCGTGCGGCCCATGAACGTAGCCAAGCTCGAAGGGGGAGTGGAGGCGGCGAGCAAGCTCCACTCGGCCCTCATCAACGGCATGGAGATGGCCTCCCCGATGGGGAGCGCCGGGGTCCGCTCGGATTTGATCGGGGCTACCCGGCGCGGGACGTTGGGCGGCGAAATGCTCAGATTCCAGATGATGTTCAAGCAGTTCCCCGGGATCGTCCTGAACAATCACCTGGGCCGGGCCTGGGCCAATCCCGCCATCGGGCGCAAGATGGGGACATGGCCCGCCCGCATTGCCACCCTGGGGAGCTTTGTGGCCGCGACCACCGTGGCCGGGGCCTTCACCATCCAGGTCCGTTCGCTGGCCCGAGGGAAAGACTTGGCCAACATGGACCCCACGAGCGAAGAGGGGCGTAAGTTCTGGATGAGCGCCATGCTTCAGGGCGGGGCCTTCTCGTTCTTCGGCGACATCATGCAGGCCGCATCGACTTCCAAGGGCGGCCGGCTACTCGAATACGCCGGCGGACCCCTGGCCACTTATACGACCCAAGCCGCCAAGGCCGTCTCCGACTTGGTGGAAAAGAACGACCCGGGCCAACTCGTCGAACTCGGCCGGAAGATCCAGCCCGGGAGCAATCTCTGGTACACGACCCTCGCCGCCCAGCGTCTCGTCTACGACCAGATCAGGGCCCAGGTGGACCCCAACGCGGCCCTCGACTTTAGGAGAATGGAATCGGCGAGTAGAAGGTATACGGGGCAGGGCTTCTGGTGGCGGCCCGGACAGACCGCCCCCGAGCGCGCCCCTCAAGCGGAGGTTCTAGGCCAATGATCGAAAACAACCGGCCCTGGGTTCAGTACACGGCGGAAGCCGCCGAGACCGTTTTTGCCGTGCCTTTCGAGTTGAACGCGGCGACGGATATGAAGGTCTACGTGAACGGCGCCCTGGTGACGACGGGCTTTTCCCTGACCGGCGTAGGGATGGACGAGGGTGCGACCCTCACCTTCGACGCGGGCCTTGAGGCGGGCGACATCGTGACCCTCACCCGCGTCACGCCTCCCACGCGGGCCAGCGACTTCGATGACTCGGTTGGGCCCAGGGCCGCCGGGCTCAACTCCGAGGGGGACCGGGCCGTGGCCCTGGCCCAGGAGGCGGTGGAGATGGCCCTGCACACCCTGCACCGGGCGGCCTACGACACGGACGTGGACCTGACTCTTCCCAGCGTGGCCGAACGCGCCGGGATGCTCCTGGCTTTCGATGATGATGGCCTGCCCGTGGCCGTGGACAGCCTCGGCACGATCCAGAACCCCAGCCCGGACAACATCGACATCGGACCCGGCACGCTCACGGAAGTCGCCGCCGACTTCGAGACCCGGATCGCGGCCCTAGAGCTTGGGGTTCCTGCCGTGCCAGACGCCTCGACCACGGTCAAGGGCATCGTGGAACTGGCGACGAACGCGGAAGCGATCACCGGGACGGATGCGATCCGAGCCGTCACGCCGGCCGCCCTCCAGGCCAAGATCGACTCCATGAACATCTCCGAACAGGAAGTATTCGTCATCTCGCAGGAAGGCGCGGATGTCTCGATCACTGGAGACACGAACGAGCACGACCTGATCAGCGTGGCGATTCCGGCCAATGCCCTGGGGATGGATGGGAAGCTGGGGGTTAGTTTGCTGATCGACACGACCAGAGTGTTTAATCCACGTGGCGTCACGTTCAAGCTGAAATACGGCGCGACAACGCTGGCCACCATCACGGCGGACATGGTTAACGCGACTAACGTTCCCGTAGAAATCGCGGCGGTTCTCACGGCCCGCAACGCAACCGGCGCCCAGTACGGGAAATTGAGGGCGGAAGGATTCGACCCGAACGTACTGGTTCATGCCCGGGGGACGTCCGCCGAGGATTCCACCGCGCAGAAAACCCTAGCCGTGACGGCGCAATTAGCGCATGCGGCGAACACGGTGGCCGTCCGGCACGCCCAGGTCACGCTGACGAAGGCCGCCTAAGGGCCTATTTGAGGGGAATGCTTTCGAGGAGTAGGATTTCTTCCATCGGCCTTGGCCCTCCTTCGCCCGCTGCCCAGGACAAACGAAGGAGACAAAGGTCATGCGCAGGTTCTCTTGGCTTCTGGCGGTCCTCGCGGCCGTCATCGTCCTCACCCAGGCTCCCCGGGCTCACGCCGGATGCGAAAACCGCCAGCCGGGCGATGTTTCCACCCAGCGATGCGGCGGCACCACGACCTGGCTCTACCAGCAGACGTTCAACAAAGGCTTCACCCTCGGGAAGGTCTGCCGGAACGCGACCGGAGGCACCCTGGTCAAGGGGACGCTCGTCTCCATCGACAACACGACCTCCTGGAGCGAAACCTACAAGGCATGGCTCCCCCGCAAGGCCGACGCCGACGCCGGAATCCCCGCGACCCACATCCTGACGGCCGACCTGGCCAACAACACGACCGGCACCTGTTACTCGGTAACGAGGGTGACTGGCGTTGCGACGAACGGCACTACCGTTGGCGACCGGATTTATCTCTCCGCGACGGTTGGCACCTTCACGCCGACCGCGCCAACGGCCGCCAATTCTTTCGTACAACCGGTATGCACGGTGGCCGTCGTCCACGCTTCGGCCGGCGAGATCGAGTGCGACCTGACCCAGCCGATCACCGTGATCGGCAGCGGGCAGTTGCAGACCGATTCGGTGACGGCGGCCGCCATCGTTACCGATGGTGTCGATTCCGCCGAAATCAAAGCCAATGCCGTAGGCAACGCAGAGTTGGGCGATGACGCCGTCGGCCTCGCTGAAATGGCGGCCGGCACGGCCGGCAATCTGATTACCTATAATGCCTCCGGCGACCCGGCGGCGGTCGCCACGGGCAGCGCGGGGCAGGTTCTTACCTCGAACGGCGTGGGCCTTGCCCCAACGTTCCAGGCCAGCCCGGCTCCTACTACGCCGATCAATCTGTGCTTCCTCTACGACTTCGCGGTCTTGGGCGGGGCCCAGGGCGCGCTCACAATGACCAAGTGCGCTGATGGGACGGCGCAGACCCTCCCCGACAACGCCGTCATTCTGCGCGTGACCCAGGAGAGCGACACGGACTTGACCAGCGGTGCCGCCGCGACGGTAGCCCTGGGCTACACCGGAAACGACAATGCCTTCCTGGCCGCGACGGCCTACACTGATGCAAGTTTCGACGTGGACGCGATCGCGGCTCGCAACGCTGAAGTCCCGATTATCACGGGCGCCGCCGTGAGCGTACTAGCGACGGTCGCTACGGCCGATCTGACCGCCGGAAAGTTCAAGCTCTACGTCGAGTACATCCAGGGAGATTAATCATGAAACGCCTTCTCCTCGCTCTCCTTCTACTCGGCTGCTCGGCCGTCTGGACATATGCCGCCCAAGTCCGGGCGATCCCCGCGACCCTAGGAGCGGACGGAAACTTCGATGTCACCGAAGCCAACGCCGTTGGCCCCGTGGATGCGATGACCGTCTACTCCGATGGGGTGGACGGCGGGGGGACGCTGACATTCAAGGCGTGCATCACGTCCGCCGCTGGAAGCTGCAGGAACATCCTGGATGTGACCGGGGATGGCGTGACCTGCAACGCGACCGCCTGCACCTGTACGGCGGCCTGCACGGCCCAGGTGAAGTCTAGCGGGACGGGGCCCTACCGGATTTACCGGATGGCCCTGAGCGGTTCCACGACTCCGACCCTCGCCCTGACCGCCCTCGTCTACAAGGAGTAATCCATGAAACGTCTCGCGGCCCTGATCCTGCTGCTGCTCGTCGGTACGACCCAGGCTGGAGGGGTCTACACGAATACGGCCTCCGGCATTGTCGTCAAGGACGAAGGCGCCTCCCAGGGCGGCATCTCCAGCCTCGATTGCACCGGCGCCGGGGTCTCCTGCTCGGTCGTCGGCGGCACGGCCACGGTGAGCGTGCCTGGAGCCACGCTCAAGGACGAGGGCGCGAGCCAAGGCGCGATATCCACGCTCGACTGCGTGGGCGACGGCGTGGCTTGCGCGGTTGCCGGATCGGCCGGGACGATCACCGTCACGGCGGGATCGTCCTTCAGCGGCCTGAGCATCACCAGCTCGACCAACGTCAACATCCCGGGGAGTACGACAAGCCCCCTCCCGCTGCAGGGCACCGAGGACTGGGACACGGATTCCTATCATTCTGGAACGGACGCCTTCATCACGATCCCCACGACCGGCAGATACGAGGTCAATCTGATTTTCTACAATTCCGGGCTACACCCCTACAGTTGGACGCTCTGGCTGGTCAAGAACGACGCGGGCAACGACTGCGCCGACTTCACGCCCTTGACCGGCGTGAGAGGGGCCCAGCCTCCGCTCTCCTATTCATCCACGCAAGATACGCCCATCTACTTCGGCATCTTTTCCCTGGCGGCCGGGGACACCTTGGAGCTTTGCGCCTCGCACAACGGTACCGCAAATCTCTCTCACGCCGCGACCCTGTTCCAGGTGACCCGGAGGTAGGCCGTGGGCGAAGCCGTCAAACTGCCCGTGAAGCCCCGCCGCTGGACGCGCCTCAAGTACGCCTGCGCGTGCCTGTGCATCGGCCTCTCGAACGTCCTGCACCTTGGGGCGGCGCTGTTCAAGGGCTTGGCCGCGCTCTTTGAGACATGGGCGGACGATCTGGAGGTTCCATGACCGATCCCCTCTCCATCGTCCTCTACGGGGCCGGCGCCGGGGCGGGAGCCATCGCCACGCTCATCGGCGCCAAGAAGGGCCTGCCGCTCATGCTGGGGTTTTTAAAGCAAGCTGGAGAGGACGAAACGGGCTCGTATGAGCGGCGCCGGAGGATCACTGATTGCGGCTTCCAGGCGTCCCACATGGCCCAACTCCATTCGATCCACGATGCGATGGCCCAAACGGCCCGGAGCCTGGAGGAAGTGGCAAAGGACCTGGCCATCCTGGTCGCTCTATTCCAGGCCCAGCAGGGGCGTTGAAAATGAAGATGATGAAGTGGATCGAACGGTACGCATTCGAATTAGCCGTCTTGTTAACCGCCTTGGCGGCCGCCAACTGCTAGGGGTAACCATGCCATCCTTCTCCGCAAAATCACTTGAACGCCGGGCCACCCTTCCTGACATTTTGGTGCCTCCAGCGGAGACTGGGGCTTTGCATTGATGGGGGCCATCGGGGGACATCGGGTCGAACCTGGGCGGCGCGTCATCGGCGTGGTGAACGGGGAACCAGTCTATGCGCCGCTCCAGGCGGCGGACATCGGCGCGGTTACGGATGCCGACGTAACAGCCGCCATCGCCGGGAAGCTCGACGCCAATACCCCCATCACTCCAGCCACCAAGACCAAGATCACCTACGACGCGGACGGACTCGTAACCGCCGGCGCCGACGCGACGACCGCCGATATCGCTGATTCCGCTAACAAGCGCTACGTCACCGACGCCCAGCAGGTTGTTATCGGCAACACCAGCGGCACGAATACGGGCGACCAGACGAGCGTGTCCGGCAACGCCGGGACCGCGACCGCGCTTCAGACAGCGCGCACGATCAACGGCGTCTCGTTCGATGGCACGGCTAGTATTCAGAACACGCTCGCTTCCGCGAACTTCGCCAACCAGGGGACAGCCACG
>Ga0255334_1001176_pt1 | contig 13194 bp, 11 predicted proteins | sample EtOH5_35cm_T3_12_FD_202080 | JGI IMG/M metagenome (GOLD analysis project Ga0255334, IMG submission 202080) | Sandy soil microbial communities from University of British Columbia, Vancouver, Canada - EtOH5_35cm_T3_129 | ecosystem: Engineered > Artificial ecosystem > Sand microcosm > Unclassified ...
CCAGCGCGCCTCCTGCAGGCGCTGCTGCATGCCCTGGTGGCCCTCGCCGCCCTTGTGGCCGCGCAGGGCGCCCGCGTAGATGTCGTGCACGCGCAGGCGCGGCATCACGTCGGGGTTGAGCTGCACGATGAAGTTTTGCTGCCCGCCCTGCCCGTTGGCGCGCCCGGCTTTGCGCACGATGACATCGGGCACGATGATGTTGCGCTCCACATCGGCAAAACGGCGGCCCGGGCGGGGCTCCAGGCGGGCAATGAGCGCCATGGCGGCGCGCGTGCGCTCCTCGCCGTCGCCGCACAGCTGCGTCAGGCGGCGGATGTCGCGGCGCGCCAGCATTTCAAGGGGCTGCTGGCACACGCGCAGCGCGGTCTGCACGGTGTCGGGGTCGATCTCGCTGTCTTCATCGGCGGCCAGGGCCTTGAGCTGCAGCGTCAGGCACTCGGCCAGGTTGCGCGCGCCCACGCCCACGGGCTCCAGGCTTTGCAGCAGGCGCTGGGCCACGGTGAAGCGGTGCACCAGCTCGTCGATCTGCTCCAGATTGCCCTCGCCGGCAAGGCCCGTGGCCAGCTCTTCGAGCGGTTCCTCGAGGTAGCCGTCGTCGTTCAGCGACTCGATCAGGAAGCGCAGCGCGGCGCGGTCGATCTCGGACAGGCGCAGCGCCAGGGCCTGGCGGTGCAGAAACGACGTGAGCGACTCGTGCGAGCGTGCCAGTTCGGTGGCATCGGCCTCGTCGCCTTCGGAGTCGTTGCGGTTGCGGGCCGGTGCATCGCCGCCCCATTCGGCGTCGTTGGGCGCCATTTCCACGGTGCCGTCGCCGCTCCAGTCGGGCTCGTCGGCGCTGGCGCTGGGGGTTTCAGCATCATTTTGGCCTTCAGCGCTTGTGCTGCTTGCGCTAGTAGCTCCTGAATACATAGCATCATCGGCGCTGTAGTCGTCGGCCTGCGCGGGGGTGTCGGCCGTTTCGAGGCCAAATTCCTCGCGCGGGGCTTCTTCGGTCGTGCGCTCCAGAAACGGATTTTCGTCGAGCATCTGCTCGACTTCCTGCGACAGTTCCAGCGTGGAAAGCTGCAACAGCCGGATGGATTGCTGCAGCTGCGGCGTGAGCGACAGGTGCTGGGAAACGCGCAGCGAAAGACCGGGCTTCATGCGACTACGACCGCAAGGACGCCAATCAGCCCGCCGCCTGGCCGCCCGAAGGCGGGCCGGACCCCCTTGGGGCCGAGGGCCGCGGCTCCCGTCGTGCCAGCGCAGAACGGGACAACCAGAAGAGGCGCCGACACTGGCGGCGCTGTGGCCTGCAAGGACAGCGACCACATGAAGTGAGGGAGCGTGGGGGCCATGCTCACATCCTGAAATGTTCACCCAGATACACCCGGCGCACCTCGGCGTTGTCCACGATCTCGGACGGGGTGCCCTGGGCCAGGACGTGGCCGTCGCTGATGATGAAGGCGTGGTCGCAGATGCCCAGCGTCTCGCGCACGTTGTGGTCGGTGATCAGCACGCCGATGCCGCGCGCCTTCAAAAAGCCGATGATGCGCTGGATCTCGATCACCGCGATCGGGTCGATGCCGGCAAATGGCTCGTCGAGCAGGATGAAGCGCGGCTGGGTGGCCAGGGCCCGGGCGATCTCGACCCGGCGGCGCTCACCGCCCGACAAGGCCAGGGCCGGTGATTCGCGCAGATGGTCCACCCGCAACTCCTGCAGCAACGCGGTGAGGCGCGCTTCAATCTCTGCCCGAGGTAACGGCTTGCCGTTGTCGCCGCGCTGCAGTTCCAGCACGGCGCGCACGTTCTCTTCGACGTTCAGTTTGCGAAAGATGGACGCCTCTTGCGGCAGATAGGACAGCCCCAGGCGCGAGCGCCGATGGATGGGCATGTCCGCCACCGAATGGCCATCGATGCGGATATCACCGCCATCGCAGCGCACCAGGCCCACGATCATGTAGAACGAGGTGGTCTTGCCCGCGCCATTGGGCCCGAGCAACCCCACCACTTCGCCTTTTTGCACGACCAGCGACACATCCTTGACGACCTTGCGGCTGCCGTAGGATTTTTCGAGGTGCTCGACTTCCAGGCGGCTGCCCGCCTGAGCGTCTGGGCCTTTATTCATGGTCGCAGCAGTCACTTGCTTGCACCGCCGAGGGAGTTGCTGGGACGCAGCACCGGTCCGCTGGCCGCAGGGGCCGGGGCCGCAACGCCCGCAGGCTCTTTGGGCGACAGCACGGCGCGCACGCGCCCACCCGGGGCGGGTGCATCGCCCGCTGCGCTGGTGGCCGACTTCTTCTGGCCATCGACCGTGAACACGTCGGTGAGGTTGTTGTAGACGATGACGGCGCCCGACAACTCGTCGGTCACGACCGATTCACGGTAGCGGCGCATCTCGGCGCGGGTGATGAAGCGCACGTTGTCGGCCTTGCCGTCGTACTCGATGACTTCGCTCTCGCCTTCGATGAACTCATCCGGTGTGCCGGCCGGGGTGTCTCGTTTTTGCCGGAAGAACGCGCGCTTGCCGGGCTCGGCCGCCACGACGCCATATTGGTAGCCATCGGCATCCTGGCGCACATCAAGCCGCGCGCCGCGCAGCACGATGGAGCCCTTGGTCATGACCACCCGGCCCGTGAACACACTGGTCTGCTTGAGCTCATCGTGGCGCAACGCATCGGCCTCGATGTTCATGGGCTTGTTGCGGTCGGCCTTTTCGGCATGACCCACGCCAGGGGCGCAGGCAAGGGCCGTCAGCAGCAGGATCGGGAGGAGTCTATTTTTCATGAGGCACGAATCTTGCACTGATTGTAGCCATGCATGGGGGCTACAGCCCATAAAAAAGCCCGCGGGTGCGGGCTTCTCGAACGGGTGGGCACTGCGGGATCAGCCCTTGCGCGCCACGTCCGCCAGATACTCCACCACCTGCAGCACGGTCTGCATGCTGCCGGCCATGGTGCCATCGGTATAGAACCGGCCAGCCACGCCCATCGAGGGAACGCCCTCCACGCCATAGCCCTCTTGCAGCGCCGAGGCACGGCGCACCAGGCTGGACACCGTGAAGGAGTTGTAGGTTTCCTTGAACTTGGCGGCATCCACCCCCTGCTGGGCAACCCAGGCAAAGATGTCCTCATCCCTGGTCAGCTTGAGTTTTTCGACGTGGATGGCGCGGAACACCTTGGCGTGCAGGGTGTCGAGCTTGCCCATGCCTTCGAGCGCGAAATACAGTTTCTGCTGCGGCACGAAGCTGGCATTGAAAGCCACCGGGATGCGGCGGATGCTCAGGTCCTTGGGGGCCGCCTTGACCCAGGCATCGAGCGTGGGCTCAAACGCGTTGCAGTGCGGGCAGCTGTACCAGAAGAACTCGATCACATCCACCTTGCCGGCGGGCGCATCGGGCGCCAGCGGCTTGGCGAGCTTGGTGTAGTCCTTGCCCTCCTTGAACTGGCGCGCCTGCGCCATGGCCGGGGTGGCCAGCGGCAGGGTCAGGGCGGAAGCGGCAACCACCGAGGCGGTGGACAGGGAAAACTCGCGGCGTTTCATGAAAGGGACACTCCTTGTTCTGGCCTGGGGGTGTGAGAGCACCCCCAGGAAAAAGTTCAGACGACGGCGATGGGCGTCGCCATCCTGGAAGGCTGCTGGACTTGGAAATCGTCGGCTGCAAATGGGCCTCAGCGGTCCATTTTCTACCGTATTTTTGCTCCATAGCCGTGCTATGGGGCTGCGAATCCGGCAAAAACTGCCTCGCTGGGGCCCATTTTGGTGAAACCTTCGGTTTTCGCTGGTCGACGCACCAAGTCCGACAGCCTCCTAACGCTGGACACGCACCATCGCGGAATCGACACCGGCGCTTTCCAGTTTTTCCTTCAACTGCTCGGCATCGTCGCGCTTGGAAAAAGGGCCCACGCGCACGCGGTACACGGTGCGGCCATTCTGTTCGCGCTCGCTCACGCGGGCTTCCCAGCCCAGCATGGCCAGCTTGGCACGCTGGGCATCGGCCCCCGACTGGCTGGGGAACGCCCCGGCCTGCACGAAATAATCAAACGGATCGACCGCCGCCGACTTGGCCTTGGCCAGGTCGCCCAGCGGGTCCGCCGAGGTGACAGGCTTGGTGTCGGCCTTGGTGCCCAGCTTGGCATCGGCCGCCCCGGGCTTGCTGGCGGGGGTGCGCGCAGCGGTGACTTCGGCGGCCGGTGCCTCGGCGCCATTGGCACTGGCCGACGCGGCTGCGGCAGGGGCGGGCGGGCGCGCGGGGTTCTTGCCGTAGAGCGGCGAATTGGGGTCCCAGTTCTTGTTCTTTTGGGCTTCGGCAGCGTCCTGGTCCACGCCACGCAGGCCACCCTTGTTCAGGAAAGGCACAGGCACCTTGGTCACATACACGGCGACGGCCAGGGCAGCGCCCAGGCCCACGATGACCCCGACAATGAAGCCGATGATGGTGCCACCCGTCTGTTTTTTCTTCATGGTAGTAACTGCTTACATTCTGGCCGGGGCCGATACGCCCAGCACGGCCAGGCCATTGTGCAACACCTGCGCGGTGGCGGCGACGAGGGCCAGGCGGGCGCGCTTGACCGTTTCATCGTCCACCAGGATGCGCTCGGCGTCGTAGTAGCTGTGGTAGCTGGCGGCCAGGTCGCGCAGGTAGAAGGTGACGTCGTGCGGCGCCTCGCCCTCGGCGGCGGCGGTGAGCATCTCTGGGTATTTGGCCAGCTGCAGCATCAGCGCCTGGGCCTGCGGGCCTTCAAGTGCGGACAGGTCCACATCCTTGAGCGAGGCCACATCGCCGCCGCCTTGTTCGGCCAAAGACTCTTGCCAAGTGCGCAGCACCGAACAGATGCGCGCATGGGCGTATTGCACGTAGTACACCGGGTTGTCGTTGTTCTGCGCCACGGCCAGGTCCACGTCGAAGGTGTACTCGGTGTCGGGCTTGCGGCTGAGCAAAAAGAACCGCACCGCGTCCTTGCTGGTCCACTCGATCAGGTCGCGCAGCGTGACGTAGCTGCCCGCGCGCTTGCTGATCTTGACCTCTTCGCCGCCCTTGACCACGCGCACCATGGTGTGCAGCACGTAGTCGGGATAGCCCTGCGGAATCCCGACGCCCGCCGCCTGCAGGCCGGCGCGCACCCGCGCGATGGTGCCGTGGTGGTCGGTACCCTGCACGTTCACCACCTTGCCAAAGCCGCGCTCCCATTTGGTGATGTGGTAGGCCACATCGGGCACGAAGTAGGTGTAGCTGCCGTCGCCCTTGCGCATGACGCGGTCCTTGTCGTCGCCATACTCGGTGGATTGGAGCCACAGCGCGCCGTCGTGCTCGTAGGTCTTGCCCGCGTCGCGCAGCTTTTGCACCACGGCATCGACCTTGCCGCTGGTGTACAGGCTGGACTCCAGGTAGTAGTTGTCAAAGCGCACATCAAACGCCTTGAGATCCAGGTCCTGCTCGTGGCGCAGGTAGGCCACGGCAAACAGGCGCATGCCGTCAAGGTCGTTCACATCACCGCTGGCGGTGAATTCGCGGTCGTCCGACCGCACGGTCTTCCTGGCGAGGAAATCGGCCGCGATGTCGGCGATGTAGTCACCGTTGTAGGCCGCCTCGGGCCATTCGGCATCGCCCGGCTTGAAACCGCGGGCGCGCATCTGCGTGGACGTGGCCAGGGTGGCGATCTGCACGCCCGCATCGTTGTAATAGAACTCGCGGTACACGTCCCAGCCCTGGGTGTCGAACAGGTGGCTGATGGCATCGCCCAGGGCGGCCTGGCGCCCGTGGCCGACATGCAGCGGCCCCGTGGGATTGGCAGAGACGAACTCGACCAGCACGCGCGCATTGCGCCGGGGCTGGAAGCCAAAGCGCGCACCGGCGGACAGCACCTCGCGCACGATTTCCTGCTTGGCCGACGGCTTCAGGCGGATGTTGATGAAACCGGGGCCCGCGATGTCGATATCGGCAACCCAGCGCTGGTAAACCGCCGTGGCGAGCAGCGCGGTGCGCAGCTTCTCTGCCACCTGGCGGGGATTGAGCTTGAGCGGCTTGGCCAGCTGCATGGCCGCGGTGCAGGCAAAGTCCCCGTGAGACGCCACCTTGGGCGATTCAAATGCGGCCTTGGCGCCCGCGCCGGGGGTGAGGGTTTCCAGCTCGGCCGCGAGCGCGGCGAGCAAATCTTGTTTGACAGAAAGCATCGCCCGATTTTACGGGGCCGGTGCCAGGCGGGCGCCCAGCCCAGGGCATCGAACCGATAAACGGCCTGCTGCACGTGTCATCCGCGTTGTGGGCCAGGCCGTTATATGCTGCAATCCGCTCGGGTTGACGTTTGATGTTTTCCAACTATTGGAGCCCTTATGAAACAGCTTCTTTCCCTGACTGCACTGGGCTTGGCCCTGGGCCTGTCTTTCGGTGCTGCGCACGCGGCCGACGCCCCTGCACCCGCCAAGCAGCAATCCAAAATGGCGACCTGCAACAAGGATGCCGGCGAAATGAAGGGCGATGAGCGCAAGGCCTTCATGAAGACCTGCCTGAGCAACAAGCCCGCCACGCAGCAAAGCAAGATGAAAACCTGCAACACCGAGGCGACGGGCAAGAAGGGCGACGAACGCAAGGCCTTCATGAGCGAATGCCTCAAGAAGTGAGCCAACAGCTTCGTTCGATGCAAACAACCCGCCGGCAATGCCAGGCGGGTTTTTTCATGCCGACCCGCGGGGCTTGCTGCCTGCGCCGCCACAGGGGCTTTTGCCAACCCACCCCTAAGCCGCGCCCCGCAGAGGCCTACCAGCCGCGCGCCCAGAACACGGCAATCACCGCCACCACGGGCAGCACATGCGCCTGCACCATGACCAGCCGGCGCACCCGCCCCACCTCGCGGGCTTCAGGCAGCGCGCCAGTGGCGCGCAGGCGGCTGCGCCAGCGCCGGAACGACAACGTGGGCCAGATGGACAGCAACGCCATCGCCACAAACAGCGTGACCTTCAGATGGAACAGGGGCTGCGAGACATACCAGGACATGCCCTTGATGCCCCACACCACGCGCGCCAGGCCCGTCAGCAGCAGCACGAGCGCCGTTACGCCATAAATGACGTCCAGGCGCGCCAGCCGCTCGACCACGGCGGCATTGAGCCATTCGGTGCGGCACAGCGCCGCCTGGCTCGACAGGAAGACCACCAGGGTCAGGATGGCCACCAGGTGCAGGCTGGCCAGGACGGCTTCGAGAGTCATTGCAGATCCTTGTAAACCCCGGCACAACGGCGCGCTGCGCAACGACCGGTGGGCTTACGCCGCCGTCCAGAAGCCGGGTTGGCTGTAATTGTGCTTGAGGAAATCGATCCACAGGCGCACCCGCAGCGGCATGTGCTTGCGCTGAGGGAACACCACGTAAATACCGTTGGGCGGCGCGGCAAATTCCTCCAGCACTTCCACCAGGCGGCCGGCCGCGATTTCCGCCTCCACCTCCCAGGTGCTGCGCCAGGCCATGCCGTAGCCCGCCAGACACCAGTCGTGCAACACCTGGCCGTCCGAGCAATCGAGCGGCCCGCCGGGCTTGAGGTGCACCACCTCGCTGCCACCGCCTTCGGCAGGCATGCGAAACGCCCAGCCGCGCGTCTGCGAGGCTTCGCTCGACAGCGTGAGGCAGTCGTGGGCCGACAACTCGCTCGGGTGGCGGGGCGTGCCGTGACGCTGCAGGTAGGCAGGCGTGGCCACGCACAGGCGGCGGTTGTCGGCGATGCGCACGCTCACCAGCGACGAATCGGGCAGGTCGCCCACGCGCACCGCGCAGTCAAAGCCCTCGCCCGCCAGGTCCACCACGCGATCGCTGAGGTTCAGCGAGATGGTCACATCGGGATGCGCCAGCCGGAAACGCGGCACCAGCGGCGCCACATGGCGGCGGCCAAAGCCGGCGGGCGCGGTGATGCGCAGATGCCCCGTGGCCTTGACGCCGCCTTCGGACACGCTGGCCTCGGCGTTGGCCACGTCGGACAGCAGGCGCTGGCAGTCTTCCAGAAACGCGCTGCCCTCGTGCGTGAGGCTGATGCGCCGCGTGGTGCGCACCAGCAGCTTCACGCCCAGGTGTTCTTCCAGCGCATCGAGCCGCCGCCCCATGATGGCCGGCGCCACGCCCTCTGCCTTGGCAGCCGCGGTGAGGCTGCCACGCGTGGCCACCGACACAAAGGATTCGAAGGCCTTGAGTTTGTCCATGGGCGCTGATTATGGATACAAATGGGTTTCAGGCCGCAGGGCAGCGGCCATCCACAAATTTGGATCAAATTGGCCTATAGCGCTTGATTAACAAGCGCTGATAGCTATTATTTATATAGCAAACACCAGCATCACTTTTGCAAAAAAGTCATTGGTTTAGAGATATTCAAAGGCTTTATGCCACCAGGCAATTGCAATACAGTCTGTCCATGGTTCGCGCCAGCGGGCCCGATGGCTGTATTCCCCCTTTATTTCTCTACCTTAGGCATCGCACCATGACCGCACGCACCTCTGTTCACGGCCTGCAAGTGGCCACCTCCCTGTTCCGCTTCGTCGAAGACAAGGTCTTGCCTGGCACCGGCGTGCAGAGCAGCGCCTTCTGGAACGGCTTTGACGCCATCGTGGCCGACCTGGCCCCGCGCAACATCGCCCTGCTGGCCGAGCGCGACCGCCTGCAGACCGAGCTGGACACCTGGCACAAGGCCCACCCCGGCCCCATCACCGACATGGCGGCCTATCGCCAATTTCTGGAGACCATCGGCTACCTGGTGCCCCAGCCCGCCGACGTGCAGGCCACCACCACCAACGTGGACGACGAACTCGCCATCCAGGCCGGCCCCCAGCTGGTGGTGCCCATCCTGAATGCCCGCTACGCGCTGAACGCCGCCAACGCCCGCTGGGGCAGCCTGTACGACGCCCTGTATGGCACCGACGCCATCCCCGAAACCGACGGCGCTGAAAAGGGCAAGGGTTACAACCCCGTGCGCGGCGCCAGGGTGATCGAGTTCGCCCGCAACGTGCTCGACCAGAGCACCCCGCTGGCAACCGGTTCGCACAAGGACGCCACCGGCTACCGCGTCGAAGCCGGCCAGCTGGTGGTGGCGCTCGCCAATGGCAGCACCACGGGCCTGAAGACTCCCGCCCAGTTCACCGGCTACCAGGGCAGCGCGGCCCAGCCATCGTCGGTGCTGCTGCAGCACAACGGCCTGCACCTCGACATCCAGATCGACCGCGCGACACCCATCGGCAAGACGGACGCAGCCGGCGTGAGCGACCTGGTGCTGGAAGCAGCGCTCTCCACCATCCTCGACCTCGAAGACTCGGTGGCCGCCGTCGACGCCGAAGACAAGGTGCTGGGCTACAGCAACTGGCTGGGCATCCTGCAGGCCACGCTGACGGAATCGTTTGACAAGGGCGGCAAGACCATGACGCGCGGCCTGAACCCCGATCGCGTGTACCAGGCCGCCAGCGGCCAGGGCGAGGTGCGCCTGCATGGCCGCTCGCTGATGTTCCTGCGCAATGTGGGCCATCTGATGACCAACCCGGCCATCCTGTGGACCGACACGCAGGGCGCAGTGCGCGAGATCCCCGAAGGCATCATGGACGCCGTGGTGACCACCGCCATCGCTTTGCACGACCTGCAAGGCCACGGTGCCAACGGCATCCGCAACTCGCGCAAGGGCAGCGTCTACATCGTCAAGCCCAAGATGCACGGCCCCGCCGAAGTCGCCTTTGCCGCCGAGCTGTTTGGCCGCGTCGAAAAGCTGCTGGGCTTGCCCGACAGCACCGTCAAGCTGGGCATCATGGACGAAGAGCGGCGCACCTCCATCAACCTCAAGGCCTGCATCGCTGCGGCATCGAGCCGCGTGGCCTTCATCAACACGGGCTTCCTCGACCGCACGGGCGACGAAATGCACACCGCCATGCACGCTGGCCCGATGATCCGCAAGGGCGACATGAAGACCAGCGCCTGGATCCAGGCCTATGAAAAGAGCAACGTGCTGGTGGGCCTGTCTTGCGGCCTGCGCGGCAAGGCACAGATCGGCAAGGGCATGTGGGCCATGCCCGACCTGATGGCCGACATGCTCAAGCAAAAGATCGCCCACCCCAAGGCCGGCGCCAACACCGCCTGGGTGCCCAGCCCGACTGGCGCCACGCTGCACGCGCTGCACTACCACCAGGTGTTGGTCAGCGACATCCAGATCGAGATGGAGAAGATCGATGCCAACGCCGAACGCGACAACCTGCTGACCGGCCTGCTCACCGTGCCCGTGGCTGCCGCCCCGAACTGGTCGGACGCGGAAAAGCAGCAGGAGCTGGACAACAACGCCCAGGGCATTCTGGGCTACGTGGTGCGCTGGGTGGACCAGGGCGTGGGCTGCTCCAAGGTGCCCGACATCCACAACGTGGGCCTGATGGAAGACCGGGCCACGCTGCGCATCAGCAGCCAGCACATGGCCAACTGGCGGCTGCATGGCGTGGTGACCGAGGCGCAGGTGAAGGAAACCTTCCGCCGCATGGCGGCCGTGGTCGATCAGCAAAATGCCGGCGACCCGCTGTACAAGCCCATGGCAGGAAACTTCGACACCTCATACGCGTACCGCGCCGCGGTGGAGCTGGTGACCAAGGGCACCGAACAGCCCAGCGGCTACACCGAACCCCTGCTGCACGCCTGGCGCCTCAAGCTCAAGGCGGCCGCCTAAGGGCGCGCGGAGTCTGCGGCTGCACCGGAGCGCTATTGCTATGTAATTAATAGCTATTAGCGCTTATTACATAAGCGCCACACCGCATTTCCATTAAAATGGATGGGCACCTTTGGAGGTGCCTTTTTTTTGGGTCGGTCACCTTTACACTGGCCGTCATCACTCCGGGCGATTGCCCTGATTACCTGCATATGCCACAGTCTCCCCTCGATACCAGCGTCTGCCCTTTGTGCGGGCAAGGCAACCAGTGCGCCGTGGTCGCCGGGCAAGCTGCCGATACCTGCTGGTGCATGTCGGCGCAGCTTTCGGCCGCAGCCCTGGCGGCAGTTCCCGATGCCCTGCGAGGGCGCGCGTGCATCTGCCCGACTTGCGGGGCCTCGGCGCCGCAGAACACCGGCCAGAAGCCACCCGGCGCGCCGATATGATCAGGCGTTGCATTGCGAGGAGCTACTAAACATGCCGACGTACCACATTGAAATGATGGAAGGCCGCACCATCGAGCAAAAGAAGCAGCTGGTTGCGGAGATCACCCGCGTGTCCGTTGAGATCCTGGGCGGCTCACCCGAATCCGTGGACATCCTCATCACCGACGTAAAGCGCGAGAACTGGGCCACCGGCGGCAAGCTCTGGACCGAACGTTCCTGAGCGCCGCACCATGACTCAGCCGTCCGGCTCGATCGCCGCGCTGCGCGAACGCTACGGTGACCGCTACCGCTGGCTGCTGCTGTTTTCCGTGATGGTGGGGACGATGGCATCCATCATGTCGTCCACCATCGTCAACGTGGCGATTCCGGACATGAGCCATTACTTCGCGCTGGGGCAGGAACGCGCCCAGTGGGTGTCCTCGGGCTTCATGGTGGCCACCACCGTGTCGATGCTGACCACGCCGTGGCTGCTCTCGCGCTATGGTTACCGGGCCACCTACGTTGGTGCCATGGTGCTGTTGCTCGTGGGCGGTATAGGGGGTGGAGTCGCGGGGCATTTCAGTCTGGTTCTCGTCGCGCGCGTCGCCGAGGGGCTGGCTGCCGGGGTGGTGCAGCCCATTCCCGCCGTGATCATCCTGTATGCATTCAAACCCCATGAACAGGGCCGTGCCAGCGGCATTTTTGGCATGGGGGTGGTGCTGGCTCCCGCCATCGGGCCCAGCGTGGGGGGGCTGCTGGTGGACTGGTTTGGCTGGCGCTCCATTTTTTTCATGGTCGTGCCGCTGTGTCTTGCCTCCATCGCGTTGGCCTATAAATTCGTGCCCGTCAACGCTCCCGGTGGAGTGCCGGCAAATCGCCGTGGCGAGCCGCTGGACTGGCGCGGCCTGACGCTGGGCGCATTGGGCACGCTGTGCCTTCTCAATGGCCTGGTGGCGCTGCACAGCGGTCCATACGCCGAGGCCGCCCTTCTGCTGGGCGCAGCCGCGCTGTTCCTGGTACTTTTTCTTTGGTGGCAACGCCGCGTTACGCAGCGCGGGCAAAAACCCCTGATGGACCTGAGGGTCTTTGAATACCGGCAGTTCGCCATGGGCAGCGTGGTTGCGTTCATCTACGGCACCGCGCTGTTCGGCTCCACCTATCTGCTGCCCGTCTTCATGCAACTGGGGTTGCGGCTGTCGCCGTCGCATGTGGGCACCATCATGCTGCCATCCGGCATCGTGCTGGCAATGACCATTCCTTTGGTTGGCCGGCTGGCCGACAGGGTTGCCACCCACTGGCTGGTCAGTACGGGCCTCGCGTTGCTGGGCCTCTCCTTTGTGCTGATGATGCTGGTGGGCCTGCAGTCTGCCCTTTGGACGCTGGTGGTGTTCGCGGTGCTCGGGCGGATCGGGCTGGGCTTCATCCTGCCATCGCTCAACTTGGGCGCCATGCGGCCGCTGGACAAGGCACTCATCTCCCAGGGATCCAGCATCATCGGTTTCGTGCGCATGCTGGGGGGCGCGGCAGGGGTGAGTCTTTGCGGCATCGTGCTGGAATGGCGCCTGGGCGTCCATGGGGACTCGTTGGCGGCCACCACCACCACCAGTCCCGCACGCATCGCAGCGTTTGGCGAAACCTTTCTGATGCTGGCGGGGCTGTGCGTGCTTGCCCTGATTGCGGCATGGCAGTTGCGCAGTTCACCAGCGCAGGCAACCGCTGAGCAGCTCCCCTGACCATACGTCTCCACACCACCAGAGCTTCCCATGTGCCAGCTGCTTGGAATGAACAGCAACACCCCCACGGACATTACCTTCAGCTTTCGGGGATTTGCCCAACGTGGCGGCAATACGGCGGACCACGCGGATGGTTGGGGCATCGCCTTCTTTGAAGACCGGGGCCTGCGCCACTTCGTGGACCATCAGCGCGCTGCGGATTCGCCCATTGCGGAGCTCATCCGGCACTATCCCATCAAGAGCCTCAACGTCATTGCCCATATCCGGAAGGCTACCCAGGGCCCTGTCAGCCTGCAGAACTGCCACCCTTTTGTGCGCGAGCTGTGGGGGCGCTATTGGGTTTTTGCGCACAACGGCGATCTGAAGGAATTTCGGCCCCGGTTGCATGCGCATTTTCTCCCGGTGGGCGACAC